>Ga0207416_1000017_pt1 | contig 372057 bp, 351 predicted proteins | sample PaiPotPPM11metaG_FD_184107 | JGI IMG/M metagenome (GOLD analysis project Ga0207416, IMG submission 184107) | Iron sulfur acid spring bacterial and archeal communities from Banff, Canada, to study Microbial Dark Matter (Phase II) - Paint Pots PPM... ... | reverse complement strand
CGACAGCTACGAAGCCATCGTCAATGCCTGCTGCGATGCTTGGAATGCACTCACTGCCGAACCAGGCCGCATCCAATCAATAGCAACACGCCACTGGGCATCGGTTACTCTCTAATGCCGTTGGTATAACCCCAATCAATTTTTAAATTTGGAACATAGACGCGTTGCTTTGCTCGCTTAAGATCAGCGAGATTGAACCGGCAAGAAAGCGAGAACAGATCATACTTTTCGATGACGGAATAAAACGTTGGGACACTTTTCATGCGGCTAGGATTTGCCGCCATCTCCTTCATTTTGAACCGGATCGCGCCACTTTTACTGCGCGTCGCGAGGGGGAGAATCTCATCCCAGTCTTTTGCAAAACGCGCCCAGGTGTCGGCGTCCGCAATGTAGCCCCCAAGGACATACGTCGCGCCTTGGGTGAAACTCTCATCTACGAAAGCTTGGAACACCATCAGCAGCCGTCCCACGGCCAAGCGCGGGGCTATTCCCGTGACCTGCGCCCAGACGCGATCCTGTGCTGGGCTAATACCCCAAACATGGTTTAGTAGCGCGTTCACAGGCTACCCCTAGTATGGGGTAAGTCAAGTGAAACATCGCCAAATTTTTCTTGAGTAACGCTCTCTTCAGCCGTCGAAGCGCGTCCCGGTCCCGTTTTGGCTCGTTCCGGCACGGGAACTGGACTAATCTGGCCAAATGGTCGACCATTTAACCCCTTGCCTTGACCGAATTCCTTGGGCGCGGCTAAGGCCCGCACCGGCCCTGTCATGATCGTGCTGATCGACAACTACGACAGCTTCACCTTCAACCTGGTGCACTATCTCGGTGAACTGGGCGCGGATGTCGATGTGCACCGCAACGACATGGTGACGAGCGCGGCGGTCATCGCCGCCGACCCCGATGCCATTGTGCTGTCGCCGGGCCCCTGCACGCCCAAGGAAGCCGGCATCTGCCTCGATCTCATCGCGCAAGCCGCCTCGACGATCCCGATCCTCGGCGTTTGCCTCGGTCACCAGGCGATCGGCGATGCCTTCGGTGGCAAAGTGGTGCGCGCGCCGGCGCCGGTGCATGGCAAACTCTCGGAAATCCGGCACCAGGGCGGCGGCATATTTCGCGGCATCAATGCGCCGTTCCGGGCGACGCGCTACCATTCGCTCGTGGTCGAGCGCGAAAGCCTGCCGGGCGAATTGGCGGTAACGGCCGATACCGATGGCGGTCTGGTCATGGGGCTTGCGCATACCAGGCTGCCGACGCATGGCGTGCAATTCCATCCCGAAAGCATCGCCTCGGATCACGGCCACCTGATGCTGAAGAATTTTCTCGATATCGCCGCGGCCTGGAACGTATCGACCGGGCGGCGCCGGGCCGCGCCGCAGCCGTCGCCCTTCGCGCCTGCGCGGGCCGGCGCGGACAGGAGCGGGCGGCAACGGGCGCGGGTCAATTGAGGGTGGCGCCGTGACCGTGGAGTTTCGAGCGCTCATCGGCAAGGTTGCGACCGGCGCCGTGCTCGGCCGCGACGAAGCGGCCAACGCCTTTGAGCAGATGATGGCGGGCGAGGCGACGCCGTCGCAGATGGGCGCGCTCCTGATGGCGTTGCGGGTGCGCGGCGAGACGGTCGACGAAATTACCGGCGCGGTCACCGCGATGCGGTCGAAAATGCTGCGGGTCGAGGCGCCGCCCGACGCCATCGATGTAGTCGGCACCGGCGGCGACGCCTCGGGCTCGTTCAACATTTCGACCTGCGCCGCGCTGATCGTCGCCGGCGCCGGCGTGCCGGTCGCCAAGCACGGCAACCGCGCATTGTCGTCAAAATCCGGCGCCGCCGACGTGCTGGCCGCGCTTGGCGTCAATATCGATCTCAATCCCGAACAGATCGGCCACTGCATCCGCGAAGCCGGCATCGGCTTCATGTTCGCGCCGGCGCATCATCCGGCGATGAAAAATGTTGGACCGACCCGCGTCGAGCTCGGCACGCGCACTATTTTCAATCTGCTCGGTCCGCTGTCCAATCCGGCGGGCGTGCGCCGCCAGATGGTCGGCGTGTTTTCGCGGCAATGGACCGAGCCGCTGGCGCAGGTCCTGAAAAATCTCGGCGCCGAATGTGTTTGGGTCGTGCACGGCTCCGACGGGCTCGACGAAGTCACGACGTCCGGCCCGACCAGCGTGACGGCGCTCGAAAACGGCGTCATCCGCAATTTCGAGATCTCGCCGGAGGAGGTCGGATTGCGCAAGGTCAAGCCTGAGGAACTGCGCGGCGGCGATGCCTCGACCAATGCGCGGGCAGTCCAGGACGTGCTGGAAGGCAAGGACAGCGCGTTCCGCGAGATCGCGCTGTTGAACGCCGCTGCCGCGCTTGTCGTCGCCGGCAAAGCGAAGAACCTGAAATCCGGCCTGGCTCTCGCCACTCATGCGGTGGATTCCGGCGAGGCCGAGGGCCGGCTCGATCGGCTGATCGTGGTCTCCAACGATGGCTGACATTTTGACGACGATCGCGGCCTATAAGCGCGACGAAATCGCGGCGGCCAAACGCGTCCGCACGCTCGCCGCGCTCGAAGCCGACGCCAAGGTCGCCGGCGCGCCGCGCGGCTTTCGGCGCGCCATCGAGCGGCGGCTGGCCGCCGGCGATTACGCGCTGATCGCCGAGATCAAGAAGGCGAGCCCATCCAAGGGCCTCATCCGCGAAGCGTTCGACCCGGCCGCTCTCGCTCGCGCCTACCAGGCCGGCGGCGCGACCTGCCTGTCGGTCTTGACCGACGCGCCGTCGTTTCAGGGCAGCCTCGATGATTTGCGCGACGTGGGCGCGGCATCCACCTTGCCGGTCCTGCGCAAGGATTTCATGTACGACACCTACCAGGTCATGCAGGCGCGCGCTTATAGCGCCGACTGTATCCTCATCATCATGGCCGCGGTCGACGACGGCTGTGCCGCGGAGCTCGAACAGGCGGCCTTCGCGCTCGGCATGGACGCGCTCATCGAAGTCCACGATGACGAGGAGTTGGAGCGGGCGCTTCGCTTGAAATCGCAACTTATCGGCATCAACAACCGCGATCTGAGGACTTTTGCGACCAGCCTTGCAACCGGCGCGCGGCTGGCGCACCGCGTTCCCCCCGGCCGCATCGTCGTCGGCGAGAGCGGGATTTTTACGTCGGAGGATCTGACGCAGCTCGCCAAGGCCGGTATTTCGACGTTTCTGGTGGGCGAAAGCCTGATGCGCCAAAACGACGTCGCCGCCGCAACGCGGGCCTTGCTCCTAGGCAAGGCTACGCTGGCGTCGGCACGGTGAGTGCGGTGCCCCGGCGCACCGGAAAACTCACGCATTTGAGCGGCGGCGGCGAAGCCCGCATGGTCGACGTGTCGGCCAAATCGCCAACCGAGCGGGTCGCGGTGGCCGAAGGCCGCGTCATCATGCTGCCGACGACGCTCGACATCGTGCGCCAGGGCGACGCCAAGAAGGGCGACGTCTTCGGCGCCGCGCGCATTGCCGGTATTTTGGCCGCCAAACGCACGCACGAGCTGATCCCGCTGTGTCATCCACTGCCTATCTCCCAGATCGAGGTCGATCTCACGCCCGATGCTAAATTGCCGGGCGTCGTGGTGCGGGCGCGGGTCAAGGTGGCGGGCAAGACCGGAGTCGAGATGGAAGCGCTCACCGCGGTTTCGGTGGCCTGCCTCACCGTCTATGACATGGTCAAAGCGGTCGAACGCGGCATGCGCATCGAGGGCATCCGGCTTATCGAGAAGCGCGGCGGCCGTTCCGGCCACTATCGGGCCAAGGCCAAATAAGGGCTAATATTGGAGGCATGCCGTGGCGTTGATTTCGGTCGCGCAGGCGCTGGAACAGGTGCTCGCGCATGCGACCCAGTTGCCGGCCGAAGAGATCGCGCTCGAAGCCGCCGACGGCTGCGTGCTGGCCTACGATCTTGAAGCGCTGCGCACCCAGCCGCCGGCCGACGTTTCCGCCATGGACGGCTACGCCGTGCGTGCCGCCGACGTAGCCGGCGTTCCGGTGCGCCTGAAAGTCATCGGCGAGGTGCCCGCCGGCCGGCCGTTCGGCGCCGCGGTTGGCGCCGGCCAGGCGGCGCGCATCTTTACCGGCGGCGTCGTGCCGGCCGGGGCGGATACGGTGGTCATTCAAGAAGTGACCACGCGTAACGGCAATGTCGTCGAAGTTCAAAAGCCTACGGCCAAAGGCCGCAATGTGCGGCCGAAGGGTTTGGATTTTCGTGCAGGCGAGGTGCTGCTTCGCAAAGGCCACCGGCTCACCGCGCGCGATCTTGCGCTCGCCGCGGCCATGAATCACCCGTTGGTGCCGGTGCATCGCCGGCCGAAGATTGCGCTGCTCGCGACCGGCGACGAGTTGGTGCCGCCCGGGCGCGAACCGGGACCGGGGCAGATCGTCTATTCCAACGGCTTCTCGCTTGCCGCGCTGGCGCGCGCGGAAGGCGCCGAAGTGACCGATCTCGGCATCGTTCACGATACGCTGCAGGCGACGATCACCGCCATTCGCGACGCGCGCGATCTGCCGGCGGATATTGTGGTGACCACCGGCGGCGCCTCGGTCGGCGACTACGATTTCGTAGCGCGGGCTTTCGCCAAGGAGGGAATGGATCTGTCGTTTTGGAAAGTCGCGATGCGGCCCGGCCGGCCGCTGCTGCACGGGCGGCTCGACGCCATGCACGTGCTCGGCCTGCCCGGCAATCCGGTCTCGTCCTATGTCTGCGCGTGCCTGTTTTTGGTGCCGCTGATCCGCCGCATGAGCGGGCGCACCGATCTCGCTTTGCCGACCGAATCGGCGGTGCTCGGCGTCGACCTCCCCGAAAACGACGAGCGCGCCGATTACCTGCGCGCGACGCTTGGTGCCGGTTCCGATGGCTTGATTGCAACGCCGTTCCCGGTCCAGGACTCGTCGATGATGGCACCGCTGGCGAAGTCGAATTGTCTTCTTATCCGAGAACCTTACGCAGCCGCGGCGAAAGCCGGCAGCCGGTGCATGATCGTTAAATTCGAGCGTTAAGCGGGCGTTGGTCCCGACGCGCGTTTTCTTCACTTCAAATTAAATGGTTGCAGAACACATATGGAACGGATAGTGTCCGTTCATGATTTGTTTCGACCGCAGGCCGCTTTCCGAAGCGGAACTCGCGGGCCACACCGGGAAGCGAGGAACCGCCGATGCTAACGCGCAAGCAAGCCGAACTCTTGCGGTTTATCCATGAGCGCCTCAAGGAAGCGGGCGTGCCGCCTTCCTTTGACGAGATGAAGGACGCCCTCGATCTGCGCTCAAAATCCGGCATCCATCGCCTGATTACCGCGCTCGAGGAGCGCGGCTTCATTCGCCGGCTGCCGAACCGGGCGCGCGCGATCGAAGTGATCAAGCTACCGGACTCCATCGCCCAGGGCATGACAGGCGGACGGTCGCGCGGCTTCACCCCGAGCGTCATTGAAGGCAATCTCGGCCGCGTCCGCGCTGCGTCCGAGGACGAAGGCGGCCGTCCGGTCGCCGTGCCGGTGATGGGCCGCATCGCCGCCGGCACGCCGATCGAGGCGATCCAAACCCGCAGCCATACCATCAATATGCCGCCCGATCTTCTCACCACGGGCGAACATTTCGCACTCGAAGTCCGCGGCGATTCGATGATCGAGGCCGGCATCCTCGACGGCGACATGGCGCTGCTCAAACGCACCGATGCCGCCGACACCGGCGACATTGTCGTCGCTCTGATCGACGACGAGGAAGCGACGTTGAAACGCTTCCGCCGCCGCGGCGCCTCGATCGCGTTGGAGCCGGCCAATACCGCCTATGAGGTGCGTATCCTGCCGCCCAACCGGGTGCGCATTCAGGGCAAGCTGGTCGGCCTGTTCCGAAGGTACTGATTAGCGTCATTGCGAGCCAACGGGTCCGGCCCGAAGTGGCCGGCCCGATGACAAGCTCCGCGAAGCAATCCAGTTCGGTGACGCCGTTCTAGATTGCTTCGTCGCGCCGTTCCCTGCAATGACGATGCCTCACTGATCCGCTTCGATGTCGTCCTGCAACGGCGTCGCATCGCGCGGCGGAGCGCGGGAAGGCGCGACAACGCTTGGGTTTGCTGCGGTGTTACCGGATGGGCTTTCGCGGTGAGCCGGCCACGCCGGCGCCCATGGCCGGTCGAAATTCTTCGGTCGCGAGGATACGACGACAAAGCCTGCGCCGGCGCGGCGCAGCGCCAGCGCGCCGTGGTCGTACCAGGTTTGCCGCCCGATCACTGTCGCGGCGCAGCCGGGCGGCGGATCATCGTGCGCCGCCAGGATCAGCGCCGCGCGGCGGCAATCGTCCTCGAACGCGTCGGGTTCGATCGCATAGGCCACCACCGAGCCGTCGGCGAGTTTGCCGGTGCAGCCCGACGGATCGCAGGCGATGCCCTGCCCCAAGCTGCGGTCGTGGACATCGCGCCCGTCGGCGTCGGCCGCGAGCCAGTCTTCGAGCGCGTAGTTGTCGCGGCTCTCGTGCAGCACGGCAAGCTGTCCGTCACGCCCGCGCAGCGCCACGGTCGCGCCGTCGGGCGACACCAGGAGATCCGGCCGCGGTGCTGCGACCGCCCAGAGTGCGGCGGCAACCATGAGCGGCACGCCGCTCAAGCGCATTGGACTGCGCAGCAGAGCCAGCAGCAGCAAACCCGCGGCACACAGCAGCAGCGGGCCGGTGTCGAAGGCGTGAATGCGGCCGACCGCTCCGGGCAGCTGCGCCACCCACAGCACGACGGCGATAATCCAGCCGATGCCATCGCCCATCAGCCGCCAGAACTCGGCGTCCAAACCCAGCGGCAAGGTCAGCACGCCGAGAATGCCCATCGGCATGACCCAGACGGAGACCACCGGCATCGCTAGAACATTGGCGAGGACCCCATACGGCGCCAGGCGATGGAAGTGGTAGGCAGCGAAAGGCATGGTGGCGAGCCCGGCGATCACCGAGGTAAAGGCGATCGCCGCGACCTCGCGCGTGCCCCACAGCGCCACGCGTGCGCGAAAGCCGGTGTCCCTTTTGGGGTGCCACGGCGGCCCGAATTGATAGGCGGCGATCAAGGCGAGCGTTGCCGCGAATGACAATTGAAAGCTTGGCGTCAAAACGGCCTGCGGCGCCAGGATGAGGACCGCGAACGCGGCCAGGCTCAGTGTCCGGAACGTGAGCGTGGGTCGATCGACCATGACGCCGACCAGGACGATGGCGACCATCACGAACGCACGCTGCGTGGCGATGCCGGCACCGGAGAGCACCAGATAAAACGCCGCGATGACGAAGGCGCAGGCGGCCGCCCATTTCTTGATCGGCGCGCGCTCGGCAAGCCCCGGGATCAGCGCCAGGCCGCCGCGAACGAAAAAGAATATGATCCCGGTCACCACGGCCATATGGAAGCCGGCGATCGCCAGCACATGGACGAGGCTGGAGACGTAGAAGGCGTCTTTGACGGCCGGCGAAATTTCACCGCGCTTGCCGGTAATCACTGCCGAGGCAATTGCGCCCTCGTCGCCAGGAATGACGGCGCGGATGCGCTTATCGATCTTCTCGCGCATGCCCGCGACGGCCGCGGCGTAGCGCAGCCATGCGCCGCCCGCCGCCGGCGGCGCTGCGGTCTTGATCCGGCCGAGCACGAAGCCGGAGGCGCCGAGCCCTGAAAAATACATGTCGCGCGCGAAATCATAGCCGCCGGGCCGCAGCGGCGAAAGCGGCGGCGACAGGTCCGCTTTGAACGCCGCGAATGAGCCGACCGGTGGCGCGGTTCCCGGGCGCAGGACGACGCGCAGGCGCTGCGGCGCGGGATCGATGCGCCTGCCTTCAATCGTGCGCACCCGCACGACGATACGGTCGCTGCGCTCGCGCTCCTCGCGCGCTTCGACAAAGCCGGTGACGACGACGCCCCAGGCCGGGCGCCGCAGCACTGCATGGGCGATCCACGCGGTGTGCAGCGTCGCAGTGGCGAAACCGGTGGCGAGAGCTGCGAATGCCAGCGCCAGCGGAAATCCGAAGCTGCTGCGGCGCGCCATGATCGAGATGGCCGCGCCCAGCGCCGCAAGCGCCACCGCAGCCCAAACAGCCGGCTCGCGCTCGGCGGTGAAATAGAGCACGTCGCCGCAGCCGTAAGCGACGGCGAGCCACGGCAGCAGGCGGCCGGCACCGGTTTCGACCGCCGCCCATTTGCGGATGCGGGCCGCGACGGCGAATTGCAATTGCCCGGCGATGGCGCCCCAGGCGCCGAGCCACGGCGCGCGGCCACCGATCGGCCAGAAATCCGGCCAGAAATCCGGCCAGAAATCCGGCCAGTCTGAGGCGCCAGTCCGCGCGCGGTTCTCGAGCTTGTTGTCGTCTGCCACTGCGCGCCCCCAGCGCGCCAACCCCACCCTTCCCTCCCCCGCATGCGGGAGAAGGATAAGGCGGCGGCTAGGCTAGCGGAGCGTGTCGGCCGTGGCGAGAGCCCGTGTGCAAAAGCCGTAACGACCCTCTCAGCCGCCCGCCGCAACCTTGGCCCAGGTGTCGCGCAGGCCGACCGTGCGGTTGAATACCAGATGCGCCGACGTCGAATCCCGATCCAAACAGAAATAGCCCTGCCGCTCGAATTGCACCGGCGCGCTGCAATTGGTCGCGGCCAGCGCCGGCTCGACGCGGGCTTCGCGCAAAACCTCGATCGAATTCGGATTGAGCTCGGCGGCAAAATTGCCGGCGTCCGGCTCCGCCCTCAGGAACAGCGGATTATACAGGTGCACGTCCGCGGGCACCGCATCCGCCGCCGACAGCCAATGCATGGTCGCCTTGACCTTACGGCCGTCCGGCGCGTTGCCGCCTTTGGTGGCGGGGTCGTAGGTGCAGACGAGCTCGACCACCTCCCCGGCCGCGTTCTTCACGACGTCGCGACAGGTGATGAAATAGGCGTAGCGCAGCCGCACCTCGGTCCCCGGCGACAGCCGGAAAAATTTCTTCGGCGGGTTCTCCATGAAATCGTCGCGCTCGATAAAAATCTCCCGGCCGAAATGAATGCGGCGGGTTCCCGCGGCCGGATTTTCCGGGTGATTGACCGCTTCGAGCGTTTCGCCCGCACCCTCCGGATAATTCTCGATCACGACCTTGAGCGGACGTAGCACCGCCATGCGGCGCTCGGCGGTCTTGTTGAGGTGCTCGCGGATCGAAAATTCCAGCATCGCCATGTCGACGACGCTGTTGGCCTTGGCGACGCCGATGCGCTTGACGAAATCGCGGATCGCTTGCGGCGGCACGCCGCGCCGGCGCAAGCCGGCGAGCGTCGGCATGCGCGGATCGTCCCAGCCGCCGACATGACCGCCGCGCACCAGCTCGGTGAGCACGCGCTTCGACAGCACCGTATGCGTCAGGTTGAGCCTTGCGAATTCGTATTGGTGCGGCTGCGAGGGCACCGGCAGGTTCGCCAGCAACCAGTCATAGAGCGGGCGATGATCCTCGAACTCCAGCGTGCAGATCGAATGGGTGATGCCTTCGATGGCGTCGGACTGGCCGTGGGCGAAATCGTAGCTCGGATAGATGCTCCAGGCCGCGCCGGTGCGCGGATGCTCGGCATGGAGGATGCGGTACAAGACGGGATCGCGCAGATTGATGTTGCCCGAGGCCATGTCGATCTTGGCGCGCAAGACGCGGGCGCCGTTCGGAAACTCGCCCGCGCGCATGCGGCGGAACAGATCGAGGTTTGCTTCGCTGCCTCGCTCGCGGAACGGGCTGTTCTTGCCCGGCTCGGTCAGCGTGCCGCGCGCGGCGCGCATCGCGTCGGGGCTCTGATCGTCGACATAGGCCTTGCCGGCGCGGATCAGAAGTTCCGCCCAGTCGTAAAGCCGCTCGAAATAATCCGATGCGTAATAAAGATTGTTGCCCCAGTCGAAGCCGAGCCAGCGCACGTCGGCCGCGATGGCATCAATATATTCTTGCGCCTCCTTGGTCGGATTGGTGTCGTCGAAGCGCAGATTGCAGTGCCCGCCGAATTCCTCGGCGATGCCAAAGTTGAGGCAGATCGATTTGGCGTGGCCGATATGGAGATAACCGTTCGGCTCCGGCGGAAAGCGGGTGACGACGGTTTTGTGCCGGCCCGACGCCAGGTCGGCGCGCACGATGTCGCGGATGAAATCCTGGCCGGCTTCGCGGCTTGTGGCTTCGGCAACCGACATCAATCGTTCCCTTTGGCGGCGTGCCGTAGCACGCAGCGCGCGCGATTCTAAGGCACAAGTCGCGGCCCCCCGATTGGACAAGTCGGCCCTTGGGGTCAAGCCCGCCGCCAGTCATCATTGCGAGGCGGCGGTCGCTTTATCCTGCCCGGAGGGAGAACGTGTGTCACCGCTGGGGTGGGGTGAATTCTGCAACGCCGCTCACCCCACCCTGCACTCCGGTTTTCTGCCACTGTGGCGCAGCGGTGACAGCGGCCGCGAAACTCGCTTGCTATGATCCTTTGGCGACCCCCTGGACCATTGCCCGTCATGCGCGGAGTTGAAACGTGGTGAGAACGATTGGCCTTCTCTTCCTGGTTATCGCCAGTACATTGCTTGGCCTCTGTGGCGCCAATAGTGCGCCGGCCGATGCGCAGCAATCCGGTTCTGGCCAAGTGTGGTCGCTTACGACACCCTTTGGCATCATCTATGGCATCATCGGGCGCGAAGTCGTGGATTATCCCACCGCGCGCGCCGCAGGAACCATCGTGGTGAGCACCGGTCAACGCCGGCTCTATTACGTGCTTGGCGGCGGCAAGGCCGTTCGCTACGCCATTGCCGTTGGCATGGAGGGTTATGCCTGGTCGGGAGTGAGCACGGTCACCGCCAAACGCGAATGGCCGGACTGGTCGCCGACGCCGGGCGAATTGAAACGGTTTCCGACGCTGCCCCGTCACATGGCCGGCGGTGCGGATAACCCGCTCGGCGCGCGCGCGCTCTATCTCGGCGATACGCTCTACCGCATCCACGGCACCAACGAACCTTGGAAGCTCGGCGGCGGCGTGTCGTCGGGCTGCATTCGCATGTCCAACGATGACATCGTCGACCTGTACAATCGCGCCAAGATCGGCGCGACGGTCATTGTGCAGCGCTGATGGCATTCGCAAACGACTGTCTTCCGGTCATCATCCGCGAATGCGGATGATCCAGTAATCACCGCCAGGATGGCGCGTACTGGATGGTCCGCCGGAGCTTGTCATCGGGCCGGCCGAAGGCCGGACCCGGTGGCGGACCATGACACCCGGCCAGTCGCTTCAATCCACCTTGATGTTGGCGAAGCTGATCACCTTCCCCCATTTGCTGGCGGCGCTGGCGATCAGCGTGCCGAATTGCGACGACGTCATGGGCTCCGGCACGGCGCCGAGCGCGATGCAGCGCGCCTGCAGCGCGGGATCGGCCAGCACGCCATTGATGGCTTTGTTGAGCGTCGCGACGGCGGCGGCCGGCGTGCCGCGCGGCGCGCCGACGCCGGCCCAGCCGCTGCCCTCGTAGCCCGGTAGGTATGCGCCGATCGGAGGCACATCCGGCAATGCTGCCATGGACTTCACGCTGGTCACGCCGAGCGCGCTCAACTTGCCGTTATGGATGTAGCCGAGCACCGGCGGCACGGTGGCAAAGGCGACCTGCACCTGACCGGCAAGCAGATCGGGCATATAGGACCCGCGATAGGGCACGTGAACGATGTTCACGCCGGTCATCATCCGGAACAGTTCGAAGGCGAGATGCGGCGCCGTGCCGGCGCCCTGCGAGGCCAAATTGAGCTTGCCCGGATTGGCTTTGGCATAGGCGATGAGCTCGGGGATCGTCTTCACCGGCACCGACGGATGCACCACGACGACGAAGGGCGTGTAGCCGAGGAACGCCACCGGCACGATATCGCGGACGAAATCGAAATCGAGGTTGGGATAGAGCGCGGCGTTGGCGGCGTTGCCTGAAATCATCACCAAGAGCGTGTAGCCGTCCGCTGCGGCGTGGAGGACGTAGTCGGCGCCGATATTGCCGCCCGCGCCCGGCTTGTCCTCGACGACAAAATCCTGGCCCAAGCGCTGGGCGAGCTGCGGCGCGACCAGCCGCGCCAGCACGTCGGGCGCGAGGCCTGCGGGAATGTCGACGATCAAATGCACCGGCCGCGACGGATAGGTCGCCGCGCTGGCGCGGCCCGGCCACGACGGCAGCCCGGCGCCCGCGGCTGCGAGCGCAAACAATCTGCGGCGAGACAATTTCATCTGTTTCCTCCCCTGTTATCGCCTGTCGCTTCCGGGTCCCCAACCCGGCCGCCGGCGCGTTCGGCTTTCATTCTATCATATCAGCGAGTGCCGTAGGATGGGCGGAGCGAAGCGATACCCATCATAGGGCCTCGAAGGATAAGCGTTGCGGTCGCCAATGTCGCAGCGTAGCCCGGATGAGCGAAGCGACATCCGGGGTCTCCGCCTTTCCAGTTGTTATCGGCGCTCGCCAAAGTTCAAGGCGCCGGCACTGGCATCGCCCGCCCAATCCAGCGTCAGTATTTCTCGGCGCACATAGAGATGAAACGACGAATGCAGCCAGTCGCAGACCCGCTTTACCAAGCCATGTTTCACGGGGTTGTAGTGAATGTAATCGACATGCCGCGCGAAGTCGCCGTCGTCGCGGATTGTGTGCTCCCAATAGCGCCTTTGCCAAAGCGCGAGCTCGCCATTGCGATGCCGTCTGATGTCCCTGCCCGCTTCAAGCAAATGGGTGCTGAAATATCCTTTGATGCGCCGCCACCGGCCGGGAAAGTCGGCGTCGTCAGCAGGCAAACTAAGGATCGCGTGCAGGTGATCCGGTAAGATCACGATGGCATCGATCGCAAATGGCCGCTCTTTCCGGGCCACGCGAAATGCGGCGCGAAGCACGCCAACATGATCGACAAGAGCAGTTGATTGCCGATCGGCCAGCGTCAGTGTGAAGAAGAATTTTCCGGCGGCGATGCGATTGCGTCGGTATCTGACCATTCCGGCATGATACCCCGGATTTCGCACCGCTCATCCGGGCTGCGGTTGTTGTTCGACGGATTTCTCGATAGTCGCTTGCGCGGTTTTGAGCCGTAGCCCGCATGAGCGCAGCGATATGCGGGTAAGCGTCCGCAGAGGCAACGACCCGGATGTCGCTTCGCTCATCCGGGCTACGGTCTATCACTTTTTTAGTGACACGCTCTTGACATCCGTCACCGTATCGATTACATGCCTCCCCATCTCGTTCCCTTAAGGGGCCTTTCGCGAGGGTACTTTCGAAAGTGGAACGAGGGCGGTTCCCGGAAGCGGCCATACACCGCGCCTCCGGGCGGTTTTGGGCATCGACCGTCCGGCGCGTGATCGGACTGCCAGGTGCTGGCTGCACTGGTGCCGGAGAGGGTCCTCCCGTTTGCATCCGGTGATTCCAGGAAGCGCGGCCCGGAGCCGAGTCGAGGTCAGGCCCTTGGCGCATGACCGCGGTGGAGCGCCGAAAGGCGAGCGCGCCGCCGTTTTGATCCCGCGCAGTGCGGGAGAGAGCGATGGTGCGCGCCGCATACGCTGGCAGGCTTTTCTTTCTGCGGCGGGGCGGACTCCTGTGGATGCGCTTATCGGCGCTCCGCCTCCCTTCTTTGTTGGGGAGGCCGTTGCAAGGGCTTTCTTAAAGCGTGAAGGCAAAGCTCGGATGCGAAGGCGCATCGCGACAACGGGATGGTTTATTCATTTCACTTCTCCCCGCGTGCGGGGAGAACATAGGCGTCCTGCGGACGCCGTTCTTAAAGCCAAAAACGCCGATCCGAAGCATCGGCTATGGAGCGAAGCGACGAGGATGAGGGGGCCTCTCAGCGAGTCTGACATCCTTGCTGCCATTGCCTGCCGGTTGTGCTACACGGCGCGCGACATGACCGTCGTCACCCGCTTTGCGCCCTCGCCGACCGGCTTTCTGCACATTGGCGGCGCCCGCACCGCGCTGTTCAATTGGCTGTACGCGCGCGGACGCAACGGCAAGATGCTGTTGCGAATCGAGGACACCGACCGCGAACGCTCGACGCAGGCTGCGATCGACGCCATCCTCGACGGTCTCAAATGGCTCGGCATCGCATGGGACGGCGACACCATCTATCAATTTACGCGCGCGGCGCGGCATCGTGAGATGGCCGAGGCGCTGCTGGCCTCGGGCCATGCCTATCGCTGCTACGCCAGCCCGGACGAGCTTGCCCAAATGCGCGAGGCGGCGCGCCGCGAAGGCCGCGCCAAGCTCTACGACGGACGCTGGCGCGAGCGCGATCCGGCCGCGGCGCCGGCGGGCGTCAAGCCGACCATCCGGCTCAAAGCCCCGCTCAGCGGCGAGACCGTCATCGAGGATCGGGTCCAGGGCCGCGTCGTGTGGCAGAACGAGAATCTCGACGATCTGGTGCTGCTGCGCTCGGACGGCACGCCAACCTATATGCTCGCGGTCGTGGTCGACGACCGTGACATGGGCGTGACCCATGTCATCCGCGGCGACGATCATCTCACCAATGCCGCGCGGCAAAAGCAGATCTACGATGCGCTCGGCTGGCCGGCGCCGGTGATGGCGCACATCCCGCTGATCCACGGACCGGACGGCTCCAAGCTTTCCAAGCGTCACGGCGCGCTCGGCGTCGATGCCTACCGCGCCATGGGCTATCTGCCGGCGGCCATGCGCAATTATCTGGTGCGGCTCGGTTGGAGCCACGGCGATCAGGAAATCTTTTCGACCGAGGAAATGATCGCGGCCTTCGACCTGCCGCAGATCGGCCGCTCGCCGGCGCGGTTTGATTTCGCCAAGCTGGAGAATCTTGACGGCCACTACATCCGGCACAGCGACGACGCCGAGCTTCTCGTCGCGCTCGAACGGCTGTTGCCATATGTCGCGGAGGGGGCCGCGCTTGCCGCCAAGCTGACGCCGGCGTTGCGCCAGCAGCTTCTGGCAGCCATGCCCAGCCTAAAGGAGCGCGCCAAGACGCTTCTCGATGTCATTGATGGAGCGAGCTTTCTCCTCATCGATCGGCCGATCCCGCTGGACCACAAAGCCAACGCCGTTCTGACCCCGGAGGCGCGGGCGCTGCTGAGCGACATTGCCGCCGAACTCGAAAACGTCGAGCCCTGGACCACCGATGCGACCGAGCACGCGGTGCGCAGCTTCGCCGAGCACAGGGGCGCCAAGCTCGGCGCCGTGGCGCAGCCGCTACGCGCCGCGCTCACCGGCCGCGCCACCTCGCCCGGAATTTTCGAGGTGCTCGCGATCCTCGGCAAGCCGGAAAGCCTGGCGCGTCTGGCCGATCAAAGGCTGCCGCAACGCGTCGCGCCGGACCTCTGAAGCCGATATGACAATTGCACAAATTTTACCCTGACGGTCCCTCCCGCCTATATCACAGGCTATTATCTTGCAGCGCACACGCGGTTGCGCTACGCAAATGGGCCGGGTCAAACACGCCGCCCGAGGCGCATCGGCTAAACGGTTGCGCGCGGCCCGCCCACCCGGGTTGTCATACGAGGCCAGCATCATGGACGTGAAAACCGGCGCCAACATCAAGACCGGCACCCTGAACGTCGGCGATAAGAGCTACTCGTTTCCGATCTACGACGGCACTATCGGGCCGGAGGTGATCGACGTCAGCAAGCTTTACGCCGAGACCGGGATGTTCACCTACGACCCCGGCTTCACCTCGACCGGAAGCTGCGAGTCCAAGATCACCTTTATCGACGGCGACGAAGGCATCCTGCTCTATCGCGGTTATCCGATCGCCGATCTTGCCGAACACGGCGACTTCCTCGAGACCTGCTACCTTCTGCTTTACGGCGAACTGCCGACCGCCGCCCAGAAGGCGGACTTCGTCGATCGCGTCATCCATCACACGATGATCCACGAGCAGATGAGCCGGTTCTTCCAGGGCTTCCGCCGCGACGCCCACCCCATGGCGGTGATGGTCGGCTCGGTCGGCGCGCTGTCGGCGTTTTATCACGACTCCACCGACATCACCGATCCGGCGCAGCGGATGATCGCCTCGATCCGCATGATCGCCAAAATGCCGACGCTGGCCGCGATGGCCTACAAATATTCGGTCGGCCAGCCGTTCATGTATCCGGACAACAAGCTCGATTACGCGTCGAATTTCTTGCGCATGTGTTTTGCGGTGCCGTGCGAGGAGTACAAGGCCAATCCGGTGCTGGCCCGCGCCATGGATCGCATTTTCACTCTCCACGCCGATCACGAGCAGAACGCCTCGACCTCGACCGTGCGGTTAGCAGGTTCAACTGGCGCCAATCCGTTTGCCTGCATCGCCGCCGGCATCGCCTGCCTGTGGGGCCCCGCGCATGGCGGCGCCAACGAGGCGGCGCTGAAAATGCTCGGCGAGATCGGCAGCGTCGATCGCATCCCCGAATACATCAGGCGATCGAAGGACCCGAACGATTCATTCCGGCTGATGGGCTTCGGCCATCGCGTCTACAAGAACTACGATCCGCGCGCGAAAATCATGCAGAAGACCTGCTACGAGGTCTTAAACGAGCTCGGCATCAAGGATCCGCTGCTCGACGTCGCCATGGAGCTGGAAAAGATCGCGCTGCACGACGACTACTTCATCGAGAAGAAGCTCTATCCCAACGTCGACTTCTATTCCGGCATTACGTTGCGCGCGATGGGCTTCCCCACTACCATGTTCACGGTGTTGTTCGCGCTCGCCCGCACCGTCGGCTGGATCGCGCAGTGGAAAGAGATGATCGAGGACCCGCACCAAAAACTCGGCCGGCCGCGGCAGCTCTATACCGGAGCGAAACCGCGCGACTACCAGCCGATGTCGAAGCGAAGGTAGTTTTATTGTCGGTCTCGCTCCGCGGGGACGGACGGTCCGATCTCACCAAGAATAGCGTAACGTGCCGGTGCCGGCATAGGTCTGCGCGCTTTCGGCAAACTCGCCGTCGAATTTGGCCTGCAGCGACCAGTTCGCCGTCATGTGCCATTCGGCGCCGGCGCTGGCGAGCGCGGAGTTTTTCGGCGGCGCTGCACCGTTGACGGTGAAGCTCGATCCCGGCAGCGCCTGGAATGCCGCGCCGAGCGAGGGATTGTCGACCCAATCGTGCGCCCAGGCGAGCCGGCCGCGCAGGATCAGCGGCCTGCCGTTCCACACCGTGAGATTATCGAAGCGGGCGCCGAGCTCGCTGCGCGTGTCGGTCGCATTGGCCGCATTGTAGGTGACTCCGAAGCCGCCGCCGGTGAGATCGGTCTCGCTATAGCCCGGCGTATGGAAGTCCTGCACCTGCACGGCCGCATAGGGTGTGACGCCGATAATGTAGCCGGTCACCGGCAGGCCGTAGCGGTAGCCGCCCTCGAAGCGCGCGGCGTAGCTCTGGCCGTCGAATTTTGCGGTGAGATTGTCGCCCATCGCAATGCGGCTGGTGCTGAACCAGTGATTGGCGAAAGCGAGCGCGGCGGAGACGTAGGCCGGGCCGAAATGCGTGGTGCCATAGACGCCGGCTTGGAACGCATCGCCGCGCCCGCTGCCGAGCGATTGTGCGACGTTCCAATTGGTGCCGCCGCCGGCAAGCGCAAAGCCGTAGCGCGTCTGCGGCGTGACGCGATAATCCATGCCGGCGGCAAAGCCGAAATCGCTTGCGGTAACGTTGTTCGCCCCTGTCGCCGGGTCGCCGTCGGTCTTGTTCGCGCCGCCGAAGGCCGAACCCCAGGCGCTCCAGCGTTGCTCGAGAGTCTGCAGCGGCGGCGCCTTGTGGAGCATCGCAGCATAAGCGAGCGCGATATCGGGCGGCAGGCTCGACTGTTCTTCGTCGGCAAAACCCGGAGCGGCGCCGTCGCTGCCGCCGCCGCCGGCCGCCGTCGGATCGAGCATGAGATTGAGGAAATCGGTCATCAGCTGGAACGAGCCGGTCTGGGCGCCGGTTGCAACCTCGCCGTCGAGTTGGGTCAGCGCGTTGAGGAGGACCGGGCCGGAGAGATTGCCGAGGTTCGTGAATCCCGGAGGGATCGTGTCGCCCGCCAGAATTGCCTGGTTCAATCCAGTGGCGACATTCTGCTGGTTCTGGTTCGACCCAGACGGCGCCGCGAGCAATTGGAAACCGGTGATGTTGAGATCCACATCGCCGGGATCATGAATGTAATTCAGAGTCGCGGTTCCATTGAAATCGCCGTTCACGGTCACGGTAGGCGAAAACGTCCCGTTGAGCGTAGTCGGCGCAAGGATCGTATAGAACTCGCCGGTGTAGTGGCCGAGTTGCGGCGTCACCATCACCGTGCTGCTGCCGTTCAGAGTCGCCGTGCCGTTCACCACAGCCTTGGAATTGTTGCCGGCGCCCGGCTCGATCCGGATGGCGTAAAGGCTGCCGGCATCGAAAACCAGGTTGCCGGTGATGCCGAATGTGCCGAGCGGGCTCGTCGTGCTGCCGGGCGCGAAGGTCGCGCCGGAATGGATCGTCACCGTGGTCGGATCGATGCTGCCGGTGCCGGCGAGCGTGCCGCCGATGACATCGACAGCGGCGGCGCTGTTGGCGCCGTTGAGCACGACGGTGCCGGAGTTGATGTTGACGTTGTCGAAGCCGTTAAAGCCGTAGGCTGCGGCATAGGTGAAGGTGCCGGAACCGAGCGTGAACTCGATGTCGCCGCCACCGCCCGCGCCGCGGCCGACAATGTTGCCGTTGATCGCGCCGCCGTTGACGTTGAGGGTGTCGTCTAACGAGATCAGCTTGATGTCGCCGGTGATGGTGCCGGCATTCTGTGTGACCGTCACGGCGCCCGCCGCGCTGGCAACGTTGATCGCCGGGCCGCCGGTGCCGGTGATGATCCCCGAGTTCACGATGCCGCTGCCGGCCGCGAAGTTCACGCTGTTGAATACGTTGATGCCGGTATTGCCGATGATCGTTCCGGAATTGCTGATATTGCCGGAGAAGGTCGAGACGTTGTTGACAAATACACCCGCGCCGCCCGCCGAGATCGTGCCAGAATTGCTGATGCCGCCATACAAGCTGGTGACGTCATTGATGGAAATGCCGGTCTTCTGCGCCGATGAAATGAATCCGGAATTGGTGATACCGCCTCCGGCGCTGGAAGAACCAAACTGCGTGATTTGAGTGACCACGACGCCGTCGCCGGCGGTATCCGGACCGTTTTCCGACGCCAAAATGAGTCCGGCATTGGTGATGCCGCCGAGGAATGTGGTAGCGGCCACGACAAAAATGCCGCCGAGCGGTGCGGAAACCGTGCCGCCGGCGCTGTTGACGATGCTGCCCGTGACGGTCCCGACGTCGTCGATCCAAATGCCCGGGCCGCCGGCGCTCGACACGGAAATCGTACCGGAATTGGTGAGGCCGCCTGTGAAGGTCGAGATAATGACGACACGAATGCCGGTTCCAGTCGACGAAATGGTGCCCGCATTGCTGATATTGCCGGAGAAGATCGCCACGTTGTTGACCGCAATCCCCGTGGCGCCCGCCCCGATCATGCCGCTATTGGCAATGCCGCCCGTGAAGGTCGTGACGTGCGTGACAAGAATGCCGATGCCGCTCGCCTGGATTGTCCCGCTGTTGATGATATTGCCGGCGAAGGTGGAAATCCCGCACGAGCAGCCGACCACAATTCCGGTCTCGCCTACAGCTATGGTCCCGCTGTTGCTGATACTCCCCGTGAAGGTTGCGGTATTGTCGACGACAATGCCGGTGCCGCTTGCCTGGATCGTGCCGTTATTGCTGATATTTCCGGTGAAATTCGTGACAGCGTTGACGACGATGCCGCCGCCGCTGCCGGCAAAGATCGTGCCGCTGTTACTGATATTGCCGTTGATGAAATTCACAACCTGATCGACGACGATGCCGCCGAAGGCGAAAATCTCACTAGTGTTGGTGATGCCGCCGGAGAAGGTCGATACCGTCACGGTGCCGATGCCGCTGTCCACGGTACCGACCAAGATGCCAGCCAGCCCGGCCCCGATGGTGCCGGAATTGCTGATGCCGCCTAAGAACGTGGATATCGTGACGGACCCGCCGCGGAGCGCGAGTCCGCCGACAACGATCCCGACCTCGCCTGCCCCGATTAGGCCGCTGTTGGTGATGCCGCCCGAGAAAGCCGAAACCGTAACGGACGCGAGTGCGCCAGAAGCGCTGCCGCCGACGAAGATGCCGCTGGCGAGCTGTGATGAAATCGTACCTGAGTTGCTGATGCCGCCCAACACGGTCGCATTGTTGGTTACCAGAATTCCGTTGCTCGTCGCGGTGATTGTACCGGCATTGGAGACCGCTCCGGTGATCGTGCTGTTGGAGATTGTAATGGCGGTCGGAAACGGAGAAGGAGCGCCCAGCGCGGTATCGATGGTGCCGGTGCCGGTATTGGTGACGCTGCCGTTGATGGTCGCGTTGCCGATAAAAATGCAGGAGATGGCCGCAGAGTTACTGACTCCGCCCTGCGAACCACTAACAGCAATCCCACCGGGCGGCTGGCATGGCGCACCCGCATATGCGGACGGCGCGCCGCCGCCGATCAGCAACGCTGTTACCGAACTCGTAGCCAACAGCAGACGTAAATTCGGCCGACTCGCGCGCAGCGGATTTCGCATTCCAAACGCCCTAGGCTCGGCGCGCGATCGCTCAGGCCGAGGCCACCCTTCCAGCACAAAGGATAGCGGACAGCGGCGCGGCGAGCCAATGAAGGCTGCCTAATTTCAGACGAATTCCGGCTGCCGGCGGGAGTTTTCGGGCCGCCGTGGCAAAAATACCACCTGCGGAAAAGTATCAAAATAGGGGCTCATTCCTTCGCTCGCTCCACCGCGCAGAAAAGCTCACCACTTAGCGCGGATTATACGCCCAGGTCAGATATACGCCGCCCCAGGTGAAGCCGCCGCCGAAGGCCGCGAGGATCAGCTTGTCGCCGGCCTTGAGCTTGTCTTCGTAGTCCCAAAGGCAAAGCGGGATCGTCGCCGCGGTGGTGTTGCCGTATTTGTGGATGGTGATCATCACTTGCTTGGGGTCGAGCTTCATGCGCTCGGCGGTCGCCTCGATGATGCGGCGGTTGGCCTGATGCGGCACCAGCCAATCGACCTTGTCGCTGGTCAGCCGATTGCGCTGCATCAGCTCGGTCGCCACTTCCGTCATGCGGGCGACCGCAAACTTGTAGACCGCGGCGCCCTCCTGATGAACGTAATGCAGGCGCTTGGCGACCGTCTCCGCGGTCGGCGGCATGCGGCTGCCGCCGGCCTTCTGATGCAGATGCGGCATGCCGCCGCCGTCGGAACGGATCAGCGTGTCGATGATGCCGAATTTCCTGCTCGGCTCGAGCAGCACTGCGCCGGCGCCGTCGCCGAACAGCACGCAGGTGGCGCGGTCGGTGTAATCGATGATCGCCGACATTTTGTCGGCGCCGACGACCACGATCTTGCGAAACTTTCCAGTCGCGATGAATTGCGTGGCGACGGTGAGAGCGTAAACAAAGCCGGAGCAGGCGGCCTGCACGTCGAAGCTGCCGATGCCGCGGATGCCGCACATGTCGCAGATCAGATTGGCGGTCGAAGGAAACACGAAGTCCGGCGTCGTGGTCGCGCAGATCAGGAGCTCGACCTCGGCGGGCGCGGTTTTGGTCTTGCTCAACAGCCCGCGCACCGCCTCCGCGCCCATATGCGAGGTGCCGAGACCCTTGCCTTTGAGGATGCGGCGTTCCTTGATGCCGGTCCGTTCGGTGATCCACTCGTCGCTGGTATCGACCATCTCCGCGAGCTCGGCATTGGCGAGAACGTCGGGCGGCACGTAACCGCAAACCCCGGTAATTGCCGCAAGGATCGGGGACTTGCGGACCGTTTTTTTGGTCTTGCTCACGCGGCAGTATCGCTTCTGATAGGCTGGATCAATTCGCTTAGCAGGATGCCGCCGGCAATGGTAGGGCGGCGGCAGACCGGCCGCGTCGGGCGATATCGAGGACGATTGAGGCCGCTCTCGCGCTGGGCGCCGTGGCGTCAATCGCCATAATGTCGTCAAGGCGGCGATAAGCCTCGATCTGCCGGCGCCGCTGCGCAGTGTCGGAGACCAGCGGCAACAGCGCCGCTGCGAGCCGGTCCGCCGTGCAATCCTCCTGCAGCAGTTCCGGGACGACGTTTTCGCCGAGGACGAGGTTGGCCAATATGACGCTTGGCAGCCTCGCCTGCAGCCGAATGAGCCGGGCAATAATCGCCTCGATGGCATGCAGCCGGTAGGCGGCAACCATCGGCACGCCGGAGAGCGCGAGTTCAAGCGTCACGGTGCCGGATGCCGCGAGCGCCACGCGCGCGTTGCGAAAAGCGGACCACTTTTCTTCCGGCTCGACCACGATACGTGGTTTGACGGTCCACCCGGCAACGGCGTCGCGCAATTGCGCGGCGACGTGGGGAACCGTCGGGATCACGAGATCGACCGTTCCGATCTGCGCGGTAACGCGCGCGATGGTGTCGCCGAAAATGCCGGCGAGACGGCGGATCTCGTTCGAACGGCTGCCTGGCAGTGCCAGAATAAGCGGCGGGTCGGCCAATCGTCGCCGTGACTCATCGGCGTTGGGGCGCAATTCACCGATACGCTCGATCAGCGGATGACCGACATAGCCGCAGGGCGGCCCGCCGAGTGCGGCATGGACGGCCGGCTCGAACGGCAGGATCGCCAAAACCTGGTCGACATAAGCGCGCATGGCCGGCGCCCGTCCGGGCCGCCACGCCCATACCTGTGGCGAGACATAGTCGAGGATCGGAATCGACGGCGACAGGCGGCGCACCCGGCGAGCCACCCGGTGCGTAAAATCCGGGCTGTCGACGATGACGAGAGCATCGGGTTGCGCGGCGACGACCGCCCGGGCTGTTTCGCGGATGCGCCGAAAAATCTTCGGTAGCCGTCGCGGGATGGCGGTAAGCCCGATGATCGACAGCTCATCGATCGCAAATGGGCTGACAATTCCGGCCGCTGCCATGGCGTGACCGCCCACTCCGGAGATCTTCACAGCGTCGGCTTCGCGTTGGATCAACGCTCGCGCCAAGGCTGCCCCCAACGCATCGCCGGATTCTTCCGCCGCAACGATGCAGATCGAGAGCGGCCGGCTCGGCGACGGCTGCGGCGCGTCGTTCATTGTGCGCCGTCCTCACGGACGCCGACGAGAAAAACGCCTTCGCGATCGGCCGCCGCCGTCACCGCGTCGGGCTCCGCTATCATGGTCGAGCCGGCAGTCACGGCGAGGCCGGCGAGACCGGCACGGGCGACGTTCTCAATCGTTTTCGGGCCGATCGAGGGCAGATCGAGCCGCCGATCCTGGCCGGGCTTGGGCGCTTTCACCAGCACGCCGGTACCCGGCGGCGCGGTAACCCGGCCGAGCCGCCGTAATTCGGCGATCCGGCTCAAAAGGTTGTCGGTGCCTTCGGCGGCCTCGACGCCGAGCACGTTGTTGCCGGCAACGACCGCCGCCTGCCCGACATCGAACGGGCCGAGCGCGGCAATCACATCCAGCGCGCGCGCGATATCGGCTTGGTCGCGGTCGGAGGGCCGATGGCGGCCGAGCACGCCTTCAGGGACCAAAACTTCCGGTGCCACGTCCTTGACGCCGACGACGCGCAGGCCGCCGCGCTCGGCAATGCTCGCGACACCGGAAATCAGCCTGTTATCGCCGCCGCGATAGGCGCGAATGAGACCCGGCATCGACTTTATCGTTTGCCAATCGAGGCGCAGTTGCGCGATCGGCGGGCGCAATACCGTGCCGATGAACAGCACCTCCCGGCATTGCTCCGCCCGCGCCAGCCGAAAAAACCGTCCGGCCTGGCCGATCGCAATCCAATGATGTGGATAGCGCCCGATGACCGCAGCGTCCGCCCAACCTTTGATGCCGAACATCACCGGCCGGCGCCCGCGCCGCGCCACCGCTTCGGCGACCGCGGCGGGAATGCTGCCGCCGCCGCAGATAATCGCCAGCGAACCCGCCTTGGGATTTGCGTCGGCTGTTATGGTCGGCGCCTCAGCCGGCATCGTCGGCAGATGCGCTACGAGCCGCGTCGCCTCGAGGTTTGTCGCGCGGCCGCATCAGCGGACGCTTGCCGCCGGCGCGGATGAAGGCGATGATCTTGCCGACCATCGGATCGTCGGCAAATTCGCGTTCGACCGCCTCGATCCGCTCCGCGATGCGGCCCTCGACAAAGAACAGAGACCGATAGGCGCGGCGCAACCGGTGCATTTCGGCGCGCGTCGCGCCGCGGCGCCGCAACCCGACGATATTCAGTCCGACCAGCGCGCCGGTCTGGCCGAGCGCAAAACCGAACGGAATGATGTCGTCGCGGGCGGCCGACATGCCCGCCATCATGACGCCTTCGCCGATGCGCACGAATTGATGAATGGCGACATGGCCGCCGAGAAAGGTGAAATTGCCGACGCTGACGTGACCGCCGAGCACCACATTATTGGCCAAGATCACGTCGTCGCCGACCTGGCAATCGTGTCCGACATGCGAGCCGACCATGAACGAGCAGCGATCGCCGACGCGCGTTATTCCGCCGCCATCCTCGGTTCCGATATTCATGGTGACGCCCTCGCGCAATTCGCAAGCGGCCCCGACGACGAGCCGGGTCGCGCCGCCGCGATAATGGACCGATTGCGGCGGCGTGCCGAGCGAGGAAAACGGATAGACGATCGTGCCTTCGCCAACCGTCGTCGCGCCGGTGACGTAAACATGGGCGAGCAGGCGCACGCCGCGCCGCAGTTCGACCTGCGGGCCGACGACGCAATAGGGTCCGATCGCAACGGTTTCGCCAATGCGCGCGCCGTCGGCGATGCGCGCGGTCGGGTCGATGGTCATCTAATCCTCGGTGATGATGGCGCCGACTTCGGCCTCGGCGATCAGGGTATCACCGACCTTGGCCTCGCCTCGATACCACCACATGTTGCGGCGGTGCGCGATCTTGTTGACGTGATATTCCAGCGTGTCGCCGGGCACGGCGGGCTTGCGGAATTTGGCTTTGTCGATGGTGAGAAAATACACGGCACGGCGGCGTTCGCGCGGACTCATCTGACGCAGGCACAGCACGCCCGCCGTCTGCGCCATGCCCTCGATCACCAGCACGCCGGGCATGACCGGACTTTCGGGAAAGTGCCCGACGAATTGCGGTTCGTTGAAGGTGACGTTCTTGATGCCGACGCCGTGCTTATCGCCTTGGATATCGACCACGCGATCGATCATCAGGAATGGGTAGCGGTGCGGCAATAGCCGCAGGATTTCCTGGATGTCGGCCGATTCCGCGGTTGCGGCGGTCATTCGGCCTCTCCCTCGGATGCTTTTTCGGTTTTACGGCCGCGCCGGACGAGACGACGCAGTGTAGCGACGCCGCGTTTCCAGTCGCCGCCCGGCTCGGCCGGAAAGCCGCCCCAGCGGGCGCCTGCGGGCACGTTCGACATTACTCCGGCGCGCGCGCCGAGCATGACCCCCGTGCCAATCGTGATGTGGTCGGCCACTCCCACCTGCCCGCCCATCATGGCGAAATCTCCGACCGTCGCACTGCCTGATATGCCGGTTTGCCCCGCAATCAGGCAATGCCGTCCGATTGTGACGTTGTGTGCGATATGGACGAGGTTGTCGATCTTGGTGCCCTCGCCGATGACGGTGTCGCGCGTTGCGCCGCGGTCGATCGTGGTGTTGGCGCCGATTTCGACGTCGTCTTGAACGATCACGCGCCGGGTTTGCGGAATTTTTTGATGACCGCGCGGCGACGGCAGATAGCCGAAGCCGTCCTGACCCACGCGAACGCCGGGATGGATGATGACGCGGTCGCCGATCAGGGCGTGGACGATGGTGCTCCCGGCGCCGATCGCGCAGTCGCGTCCGATGCAGACATCGGGACCGATCACCGCGCCGGCCGCGACCACCGTGCCGGCGCCGATTTGCGCACGCGGACCGACCACCGCGAGCGGATCCAGCGTGACGTTCGCCTCGAGCCGGGCGGTGTGGTGCACGTGCGATGCGGTGGCGCGCCCGCTCACGCCGTAGAGCGAAGACGGACGCAGCGCGGTGGCGAACAGCGCCCGCGTCACCGCGACAAAAGCCGGATAGGGGTGCAGCGTCTCCAAGACGGCGACCCGGCGCGGGGCGGAAGCGGCAAAACGCGGCGCGATCAGGCAGGCGCCGGCGCGCGTGCCGGAAAGTTCACCGAGATATTTGGCGCTGTCGAGGAAGCTGATGTCGGATGGCGCGGCGGTATCGAGCGGCGCGATATTGGAAATGCGCCGCTCCGCCGTATCGCCGTCGCGCAATTTGGCGCGCGTCAACGCGGCGATCTCGCCGATCGTCAACGTGCAGTCCGGTTTCACAAAATCGGGCATAGCCGTCGGCTAGAGCGGGATGCGTTTTGCTTGAATCATTGTCCCGCTTCAGCCTTTTGTTTGCGCATGATCTTTTCCGAAAACCGGGTTCCACTTTTCGGGATCATGCTTTCGGAGCCTAAGCCGCGATCAGAATTGCGCTCCGCCGCCGAAGGCGAAGAACTGCGTCCGGTCGTAGGACTTCTTGAGGAACGGATAGGCGAAATCGAACCGCAGCGGACCGAATGGCGAATCCCAGATGATGCTGGCGCCGGCCGACATGCGCACCGACGGGTCGTCGGCGTATTGCATTCCGCATTGGCAGACGAACGGCGTTGCGGGCGGCGCAGGCGTTACAGTGCCATTGACTTCTCCGGTCGCCGGATTCTGCGTCTCGCCCTTGTAGCCCCACACCGACCCGGAATCGATGAAGATAGCGCCGCGGAATCCTGAGTCCTTGGGCAGAAAGTAGAACGGATACTGGAACTCAAGGCTGGCGCCCCAGTACATCGTGCCGCCGAGATTGTCGTTTGTCGTTCCGGGCGTAATATCGCGCGGCCCGATGCCGGCGGGCTGAAAGCCGCGCACGAGATTCGGCCCCATCTTGAAGTCGTCCAGCATGCGCACATAACCGCCGCTCGACGCACATTCGCCCGTCGGACACTTGTTCAAACCGATCATGTCGCCGGCTTGCAAATGCACGATGCTGATCAGATCGGTGACGACCTCGTAATAGGTGCGCACGTCCGCCGTCGAGCGCAGATAGGCCACATCGCCGCCGGCGCCGGCAATGTCCTGACCGAAACTGGCATACACGCCGCTCGTCGGATTCTTATTGTTGTCCAACGTGTTGTAGCTCAGCCCGTAACCGAACATCGATGTCAGATAGGAACCGTTGGCAAGCTCCACGCGCACCGGGAGCGACGCCTGGCCGTATAAGTAACAGTTCGTCTGCGTACCCGCTGCCACGGCGCCAGGGTAACCAGCCCAAAGGGGCGGCGAGGTGGTTATTGTCCCTGCCGCGGATAGAACGTTAACCGCAGCCGGGGTCGGAAACGTACTCGCAAAATCTGGATTGATGTTATTGCAGTCGTTCAAATAGGACGGCAGCGTGATCTTCTGCGTAAACGCGGAATAGCGCAGTTGGAACGCGAGGTCTTCGCGAAGCGGCAGACCCCATTTGAGCGTGCCGCCGTACGACTGGGTTCCGTACGACAGATAAGAGCTGGCGATGGTTTCCTTGGCGAACAGATCGACGCCCATGCTGGAGCGGGTGTCGAGAAAATACGGCTCGGCGTAACTCAATTCGACGCTGCGGGCATATTGGCCATAGGTCACCGCGGCGCGGGCAAAACGTCCGGTGCCGAGCAGGTTGCGTTCCTGGACCGAGACCTCCGCCAGCCAGCCGTCCGAGGTCGAATAGCCTCCCATCACCGAGAAGTCGCCGGTCGGCTGCTCGACGACATCGATATTGATCACCACCCGGTCGGGCGCCGAGCCGGGCTCATCGGTGATTTTCACCGACTTGAAGAAGTTCAGATTCTTGATCCGCCGCTCGGCGCGATCGACCAAGGCGCGGTTGTACGGATCGCCTTCGTTGATATCCAATTCGCGGCGGATCACATAGTCGCGGGTGCGGTAATTGCCGCGGATGTTGATGCGCTCCACATAGGCGCGCTGGCCCTCGTCGACCACGAAGGTGACGCCGATCGTCCTGGTGGTGGGATTGCGGTCGCCGCGCGGCCGAACCGTGCCGAACGGATAGCCGCGCTTGGCCAGCGAGATGGTCATATCCTCGACCGTCTTCTCGATCGCCTCGCCATTATAGATCTGGCCCGCGGACATCCTGAGATCGTCGCGTAGCGATTCCGCCGCGACAGCGCGAACGTTGGATTGAATGTCGATCTTGCTGAAATGGTAGAGCGGCCCTTCTTCGATCGTGAAGGTGACGATGAAGCCTTTCTTGGCGGGGTCGTATTCGCCGGTCGCCGAGACCACCTGGACATCGGCGTAGCCATGCTTGAGGTAAAAGCGCCGGATCAGATCGCGGTCGGCTTCAATGCGATCGGGATCGTAGACGTCGGTGGTTTGCAGGAAGCTCAGCCAATTCGACTCCGTCGTCTTGATCACTTGCTTCAGGCGCCAGTCTCGATAGGCCCGGTTGCCGATGAAGACGATCGATTTGATGCCGGTCTTTTCGCCCTCGGTGATCTTGAAAACCAGATCGACCCGATCGTTCGGCCGATCGATGATTTCCGGCACGACCTTGACGTCGAACCGTCCGTTGCGCTGATAGATCTCGATGATGCGCTGGGTGTCCGCCTGCACCTTCGCGCGCGACAGCGAGCCGCGCTCTTTCGATTGGATTTCCTCCTGCAGCTGCGCGTCCTTGACGCGAAAATTGCCCTCGAAGGCGATCTTGTTGATGACCGGGGCCTCCACCACGGTCACGATCAGCTTGCCGCCGGATTGCGCGACGCGAACGTCCTGGAACAGCCCGGTGGCATAGAGCGCCTTGAGGCCGGCATCGATCTTGGCGGCATCGAGATGCTCGCCGGGCGCGACTTTGAAATAGGAGCGCACCGTATCGGCATCGATGCGGCGGTTGCCTTGGACGACGATGGCGGATGCGGTAACGCCGGCGTCGGCCGGCGCCGCGACGGCAGCGCCGGTCCAAAGACCACAAACAACCAGCCCGAGGAGCAAGCCGGCCACGACTAGCCCCCGTTTTACCCGCACACACATGCCCATGCGCCCTTTATACCCTCGTGGCCGCCCCCAGTGGCGGGTTACTCAAAATCTCCCTCAGTTCTTCTCGCTCAATATTGGATTTGTCTCGATATTTCTATCACTTCTACCATCCCCCTAGTGCGAATGCCACGCCCCAAACCACACTGCCGACGCCGAGCTAGGATGTCCTCAGGTGAACGATGTCATTAAAAGTTGCAAATATCATCAGCATGACGACGATCGCGAGACCGATACGAAACCCGACCTCCTGCGCCCGTTCGGAGAGCGGACGGCCCCGCATGGCCTCGATCGAATAGAACAAAAGGTGACCGCCATCGAGCAGGGGAATCGGAAACAGGTTCAGCAGACCGATGGAGACGGAAAGTACGGCAGCAAGATGGATGAGCGCGACAAACCCGATCGTCGCCACCTCCCCTGAAATCTGGGCAATCCGGATCGGCCCGCCGAGCTGGTCGGCGGCTTCGCGCCCGACCACCACCCCGCCGATATAGCTCAGCGTCCGGTCGATCACGAACCAGGTTTCCTGCACGCCCATCAAGACGGCTTGCGGCGGCGCGACGGGGTGAAATTTCAGATCCGACGGCGCCATCGACCGGCTGATGCCAAGAATGCCGATCCGGTGCTCGTTGCCAAAGTTGTCTTTGACGTCTTTCAGCGCTGGGGTGGCCGTGAGCGCCAGCGTGGTCCCGTTGCGCTCCACTGTGATTTTGAGACTGTCGCCGGCGCTCTCGCTGACGATACGCTGCATGTCCTCAAAGTTGTCGATTGGCTGTCCGTCAATTGCAACGACCAGATCGCCGGGCTGGAAGCCCGCCGCGGCGGCGCGACTGTCGGGCTGTACCGCGTCGACCCGGGCGCTCATCGTCTGCTTGCCGTACAGCATGAAAATCGTCGAGAAAATAGCCACAGCCAAGACAAAATTCGCCATCGGCCCGGCCACAACTATGGCCGCGCGCTTGAGCACGGGCTGAAAGAAAAAGCTATGCGCCCGCTCGCTCGGGCTCATGGCCTCGAGGCGCGGGGCATCCGGAACGCTGCCGGCGTTCTCGTCGCCGAAAAATTTGACATAGCCGCCGAGCGGAATTGTCGCGATTTTCCAGCGCGTCCCATAGCGGTCGTTAAAGCCGACGATTTCCGGGCCAAAGCCGATGGAAAACACCAGAATGCGGACGCCGCACAGGCGGGCGATCAGGAAATGGCCAAGCTCGTGGAAGAACACGACAAGGCTGAGGACGAACAGAAAAGGGATGAGATAGCCGACAACGCCACCCCCCAGCGCATGCAAATGCGACAGTAAATACGACCCCATGAACTCCCCTGACGCCCCCGCTGTGTCCCGACCCCAATTCCTTAACGCTAGGATGCCATTGCGGCAATTTCGGGCAGCAGTTCGGCGGCCAACCTTCTTGCATTATGGTCAATGGCCAGCGCCTCGCCGACCGTTTGGGGCTCTGCCATCTCGCCGCGGCGCTCGCTCAGCTCCAAGGTTGCCTCGACCAGAGCCGCGATTTCGCAGAATCCCAGCCGCCGGCCGACAAATTCACGCACCGCGACCTCGTTTGCGGCGTTCAATATCGTTGGCGCCGCGCCGCCAGTCGCGAGCGCCCGGCGCGCGATCGCGAGCGCCGGGAACCGCGCCACATCGGGTTCCTCGAAGGTCAGCGTCGCGACCTGGGCCAGATCGAGCCGCGGCGCCGGGGTGGCCATCCGCACCGGCCAGGCCAAACAGTGGGCGATCGGGATACGCATGTCCGGCGAGCCGAGCTGGGCAATCACCGATCCATCGCGAAACTCCACCAAGCCGTGGACGATGGATTGGGGATGCACAACGACGTCGAGCTGATCGGGTCCCAGCGCGAACAGATGATGCGCCTCGATCAGTTCGAGGCCTTTGTTCATCAGCGTCGCGGAATCGATCGTGACCTTCGGTCCCATCGACCAGGTCGGATGTTTCAGCGCTTGCTCCACCGTGACTTTGCGGATCGCTTCGAGCGGCAAGGTACGAAACGGCCCACCCGAGGCAGTGAGCACGATGCGGCGAAGATCTTCGCGCCGGCCCGCGCTCAGCGCCTGAAAGATCGCGTTGTGCTCGGAATCAACCGGCAATACCGTGGCGCCGTTCTCCGCCGCGCGGCGCATGAACAGCGCGCCGGCGCAAACGAGACACTCTTTATTGGCGAGAGCAACCGTTGCACCGCGCTCGGCCGCGGCCAGCGTCGGTGCGAGACTGGCGGCGCCGGTGATCGCTGCCATGACCCAGTCGGCCGGCCGTTGCGCAGCCTCGACGAGCGCCGCCGCGCCGGCCGCTGCTTCGATGCCGGAGCCGGACAGCGCAGCCTTGAGTTCGCCGTAGGCCGCGGGGTCGGCGACCGCGGCAAAGCGTGCGTTAAGCTCGCGCGCGAGACGCGCAAGCGCTCCGGCCTCGCGATACGCGGTGACGGCTTCGACCCGATAACGGCTGGAGTCCCGGCGCAACAAATCGGCCGTGCTTGAGCCGATCGAGCCCGTAGCGCCAAGAAGCGTCACCGAACGCGGTCGCGACGAAGGATCGAGCCCTGCGATTTCGCCTTTTGCCGCCGGCCGCTTGTGTTTCATTGCGCTACCCATAACGCACCTACCATACCAATAAGCCCCGGGCCGGTGCAGCCATCCCCTGATGGAGCGATCCGATCAGCAGGGCGACCAAGGCGGCAACCAAAAAGCCGTCGAGACGGTCCATGACGCCGCCATGGCCCGGAATGATGTGGCTCGCGTCCTTCGCGCCAAACCGCCGCTTGACCGCGGATTCGAATAAGTCACCACCTTGCGCAACGATCGAGAGTATCAGGGCTAGAACGCCCATGACCACGGGCCGGGTTCCAACGCTCGCATAGGCGACCAGGGTTCCGGCGGCAACCCCCCCGACGAGTCCCCCGACCGCGCCGGCCCATGTCTTCTTCGGACTTACCGCCGGCCACAATAATGGCCCGCCGACGGTGCGGCCGACCAAGTAGGCAAAAATGTCGGTCGCCCAGACGATTGCGAACAGGAAGAGAAGCGCCGCAAAGCCCAATTCGGCGTTGCCCCGCAGCAGTGCGGGAGCGAGCAGCGCAGTGCCGGCGTAGACGACCCCGGTTGCACCCCAAATGGCAGGATTGGAAGCGGGGTACCGCCGCGGCCAAGCCGCCACCAGCCCGCCGGCCAGCAGCGCTCCCGTTGCGATCACGGCCATTGCGGCGCCGGCCTGTCGCTCCCCGCTCAGGCCCGCTGCCGCCAGCAACGCCGCCAGCCCGGGGGCGAATAGGCGCGGCTCGGTGCCTTGAAACACCAGCGAGGTCCATTCCCAGAGGATGACGCACGCCGCCAGGGCGCATAGGCCGAGAAACAGCCAGCCGCCGAAATAAGCCGCCGCGATCGCAATCGGCGCCAACACCAGCGCCGAAAGCAGCCGGCGCGTAAAATTGCGCGCATCGCCTGTGTCGGCTGCGACAGTCCCGTCTGCGCCAGAGTCGTGCCGGTTCAGTTTGCTCACGATCCTGTCTGAGCGATCAGGCCGCCAAAGCGGCGTTCGCGCCGCCGGTACTCGGCAATGGCGCCCTCGAGCGCGTTGCGGTCGAAATCGGGCCAATTGAGCGGGACAAAGACAAGTTCGCTATAGGCGGCCTGCCAAAGCAGAAAATTTGACAGCCGCTGCTCGCCGCTGGTGCGGATGATGACATCCGGATCGGGAATGTCGGGCGCGTCGAGATGCTGCGCGATCAGTTCGGGCGTGATGGCCTTCGCGGCCAATCGTCCCTCGACTACTTCGACCGCAAGTCGGCGCGCTGCGCGTGCGATCTCCTGGCGCGCGCCGTAGTTGAATGCGACCACGAGGCTGAGCCCCTCGTTGCCGCGCGTTAAGCCCTCCGCCTCTTCGAGCAAGCTGCGGATATCCTGCGAAAGGTCGTCACGCTCGCCGATGATGCGGACCCGCACGTTGCTCTTGTGCAGATCGGCGAGGTCGTTGCGGATGAAGCGGCGCAACAACGACAGCAGGTCGCGAATTTCCGACTGCGGCCGCGACCAGTTTTCCGAGCTGAAGGAGAAAATGGTCAAGACGGCGATGCCGAGATCGCTCGCCGCGCGTACCGTCTTGCGCAACGCCTCGACGCCGCGGCGATGACCCTCCACCCGCGGCAGGCCGCGGGCGGCCGCCCAGCGTCCGTTACCGTCCATGATGATGGCAACGTGACGCGGCATATCGAAGCCGTCGCGTGTTGCGCTTATCGGCTGCGTCGCCTTGGTTCTTGAGCTGGCCGCGTCGCTCACACCGTCATGATCTCCTTTTCCTTGCCGGCGAGCATTTTCTCCACTTCGGCAATGGTCGAATCGGTCACCTTCTGCACTTCGCCGGCGTGGCGGTTTTGCTCGTCCTCGCTGATCTTGTGATCCTTCTCGAGTTTCTTGAGAAGATCCAAGCCGTCGCGACGAACGTGACGGACTGCCACGCGCGCGCCTTCGGCATATTTATGGGCGAGTTTCGCGATTTCGCGCCGCCGTTCCTCGTTGAGCTCCGGAATGCGAAGCCGCAGCAGCTGCCCTTCGGTCGACGGCGTCAATCCAAGATTAGCCGCCGAGATCGCTTTCTCGACGGCGTGAACCATCGAGCGGTCCCAAACCTGGACGTTGAGCAGCCGCGGTTCCGGAACGCTGACGGTGGCGAGCTGATTGAGCGGCATGTGGCTGCCATAGGCCTCGACTTGGACGTGGTCGAGCAAAGCGGTCGAAGCCCGCCCGGTGCGCAAGCCGGAAAGTTCCTGCTTGAGCGACGCGATCGCGCCCTGCATACGGCGCTTGAGATCGTTCATGTCGAATGTCGTCGTTGCCATCACACGCTCCAATGACACACTGTCCGATGACACACTGTCCGATGACACGCTCCCGGCGGCTTTCGGGACGCCGGCTCGCGGTCGCTAACCGACGGTGGTGAAGTGCCCTTTGCCGCGCAAAACGTTCTCGATCGCGCCATGCTCCCGGATCGAGAACACGATGATAGGCATCCGGTTTTCCTGGGCAAGCGCGAACGCCGTCGCATCCATGATTTTCAAGCGCCGATCCAGCGCCTCCTGATGGTCGAGATGCTGGTACCGGGTGGCCTTGGCGTCCTCTTTGGGATCCGCACTATAGACCCCATCGACGTCCGTCGCCTTGAGCACCGCCTCGCACTCCATCTCCGCGGCGCGCAGGACCGCGGTGGTGTCGGTCGTAAAATAGGGATTTCCGGTGCCGCCGGCGAAAACGATGATGCGGTTGTCCTCGAGATGGCGGAGTGCGCTCGCCCGCTCATAGGTCTCGCAGACCTGCGGCATGATGAGCGCGGACATGGCGCGGGCGCTGGCGCCGGCGCGCTCGATCGCGGCCACCAGGACCAATGCGTTCATAACCGTCGCCAGCATGCCCATGGCGTCCGCTGTCGGCCGCGACAGGCCGTCCTCGGATACTTTGGCGCCACGAAGTACGTTGCCGCCGCCGACCACGACGCCGAGGTCGATGCCGAGGCCGTGAGCGGCGACCAGATCGGCGGCGAAACGGTCGATCGTCGGCTGGTGAATACCGAATTTTTCCGGGCCGCTCAGCGCTTCACCGGAGAGTTTTACGATCACCCGCCGGTAGTTCGGTTTCGCCATCGGGATGTTCCGCCCTGCCCGCCTATTCCCGGGCGATAGGGCTATCGCATTTGTCAACGAAACCCAACAGGGCGCGGTGGATTACGCCCTAATGTGCACCGGCAAGGGCCGCGACTTCGCCGCCAAAATCGCCCCCAGGGCGCTCGATGCCTTCGCCCAGCGCAAAGCGCTTAAAGCCGACAATCCGGATCGGGGCGCCGACTTTCGTCTCGGCCTCTTTGATGGCCTGCGCCAGGCTTTGCTTGTTCTTTTCGTCGAAAATGAAGGCTTGATCGAGCAAGCAGACTTCCTTGTAAAAACTCTTCAGCCCGGATTCGACGATTTTTTCGACGACATTCGCCGGCTTGCCCTGCGCTTTGGCGGCAAGCACGCCCTTCTCGCGCGCGACTGTCGCCGGATCGAGACCGGTCGGATCGATCGCCTGCGGGTTGGCGAACGAGACGTGCATCGACACCAGACGCCCGAAAGCTTTGAGCTCTTCGATATTACCGGTCGATTCGAGCGCGACGATCACGCCGATACGGCCGAGCCCATCCATTACCGAGCTGTGCACATAGCTTGCGACGACACCTTTTCCGACCGAAAGCTCCGCGGCGCGGCGCAGCGTCATGTTCTCGCCGACCTTGGCGATGGTATCGGCAATGGCGTTGGCAATGGTGATATTGCCGACGCGCGCGGCGAGAATCTTGTCGACATCGGCGCCGGCATCGAGCGCCGCGTCGGCGATCATCTTGACCAGTCCCTGGAACAAATCATTGCGGGCGACAAAGTCGGTCTCGGAATTCACCTCGACCAGAATGCCCTTATTCGCGGCGAGCGCGACGCCGACGAGGCCCTCGGCCGCGACGCGTCCCGCTTTCTTGGCGGCCTTGGACAAGCCTTTCTTGCGCAGCCAGTCGACCGCGGCCTCGAGGTTGCCGTCGGTCTCGTTGAGCGCTGCCTTGCAATCCATCATGCCGGCTCCGGTCTGCTCGCGGAGCTCCTTCACCATCGATGCGCTGATATTGCCGGTCATTGTTGTCGATCCAGGGTCACACTTCCTCGGCGGTCAGTTCCTTCGCCTTGGCTATCCAGCTCTCGACACGGCCGGGCAGTCCGACCTCCTCGCCGACATTGTGGGCGGCGGTAGGAGAGAATTCGGCGATCTGCTGATAGTGGAATATGCCGAGGTCGTTGAGCTGTTTTTCGATCGCCGGCGAGACGCTGGGAAGCTTCTTGAGATCGTCGGCCACGCCGCGCGGACCCGACAGCTGCTCGAAGCCGAGCTTATTGGTGTCCGGCGGCAATTCTTCGACAAGCGGCGCGGCCTGGGCCCCGACGTCGATGCCGTGAGAGCCTTGCGCGCGGGAAATGCCGTCGATCGCCGCCTTGGCGACCAGATCGCAGTAAAGCGTGATGGCGCGGCTGGCATCGTCATTGCCGGGTACGACATAGGTGATGCCGTCCGGATCGGAATTGGTGTCGACGATGGCGGCGACCGGAACGTTGAGACGGCGCGCTTCCTTGATCGCGATATCTTCCTTGTTGGTGTCGATGACAAAGACCAGGTCGGGAAGTCCGCCCATGTCCTTGATGCCGCCGAGCGCGCGGTCGAGCTTGTCGCGTTCGCGTTGCAGCGTCAGCCGCTCTTTTTTGGTGTAGCCTTGCGCCTCGTTGGACGAAAGCATCTCTTCGAGTGTGCGCAGCCGCTTGATCGAATTGGATACCGTCTTCCAGTTGGTCAGCGTGCCGCCGAGCCAGCGCGAATTGACGTAGTATTGCGCCGATCTCTTGGCCGCTTCGGCGATGGCGTCCTGCGCCTGACGCTTGGTGCCGACGAACAGAATGCGGCCGCCTTGCGCCACCGTATCGCTGACTGCCTGCAAGGCGCGGTGCAGCATCGGCACCGAAAGCGTCAGGTCGACGATGTGAATATTGTTACGCGTACCGAAGATGTACTCGGCCATCTTCGGGTTCCAACGATGGGACTGATGGCCGAAATGAACGCCAGCTTCCAATAGCTGGCGCATGCTGAAGTCGGGCAGCGACATAGTAAGTTCTCCGGTTGATCCGCCGCGGACCGAGAGCCAACCCCCTCCCCTGCCTCCCCCGCTTGCGGGGAAGGGAAGGGAGCGGGACGACACCGGACGGCTTTTGCGCCAAGGTCCGCGTGTGAGATTGCGGCGCTTATATAGGGTGGCCACCGCGGGCGCAACAACCCGTAGCGGCTCAATAACCCCGCCGGCGCCGCTTTTTTGCTGCCTTCTTCGCAGCATAACGTGCCTCTTGGGCGGCTTTCTGCCCCGCCGTCAGCACGTCCTGGACGTCCGCCAGATTCGCCGGTGCGGCACGGCCGTCGCCGTTTTGCGACGGCGCCCGCGCCGCCACTCTCGCCCGATCCAGCACGAAGCGCGCATAGTCGTCCATATCGCCCTTGAACGGCGTGATGTGGCCATCTGCCGTCAGCCACAACCGGTCGGCGACGAGTTCGATGAGCGAGCGATCGTGGGTGATGAGAATGACGGCGCCCTCGTAATCGTTGAGCGCATCGAGCAGCGCGCGCCGGCTGTCGATATCGAGGTGGTTGGTTGGCTCGTCGAGAATGAGCAGGTGCGGCGCCGCCATGGCGACGAGGTTTAATAGCAGCCGCGCGCGCTCGCCGCCCGAAAGATTGGCGATCGTGGTTTCCTGCTTGTCGAACGACAGGCCGAATTGGGCGAGACGCGAACGCCGCGAGGATTCGCCGTCGTCCGGCAGCTCGCGGCGCAAAATGTCCAAGGGCGTATCGTCGGGATCGAGCGCTTCGATCTGATGCTGGTGAAACCAGCCGACCTTGATGCGGCTCTCCCGTTTCATCTCTCCCGATTGCAGAGGAAGCGCGCCGGCGACCATTTTGGCGAAGGTCGATTTGCCGGCGCCGTTGACGCCGAGCAAACCGATGCGGTCGTCGACATCGAGCCGCAGATTGAGTTTTCGCAATACCGGCGTGCCGTTGTAACCGACCGTCGCGCCTTCGAGCTGCAGCAATGGCGGCGCCAGCGGGCGGGTCGGCGACGGCAGCGTGAACGGCGCGACGCGCTCCTCGACCACCTCGGCAATCGGCTCGAGCTTGGCCAGCCGCTTGATACGCGATTGCGCCTGCGCGGCTTTGCTCGCTTTGGCGCGGAAGCGATCGATGAATTTCTGCAAATGGGCGCGCTCGGCCTCCTGTTTCGCTTTGGTGGCCGATTGCAGCCGCGTCTTCTCCGCCCGCCGCGTCTCGAAATCGTTGTAGCCGCCGGTGTAGAGATCGAGCTTGCCTTGGCTCAAATGCAGGATCGCGTCGACGGAATTATTCAGAAGCTCGCGGTCGTGGCTGATGATGAGCGCGGTGTTCGGATATTTCTGCAGGCGCGCTTCAAGCCACAGCGCGCCTTCGAGATCGAGATAATTGGTCGGCTCATCGAGCAGCAACAGGTCGGGCTCGGCGAATAAAGCCGCGGCGAGTGCCACCCGCATACGCCAGCCACCCGAGAATTCCGCCATGGGACGCGCCAGATCGGCGGTGGAAAAGCCCAATCCACCTAGAATCTCCGCTGCGCGCGCGGGCGCGCGATCCGCATCGATGGCGTTCAAGCGCTGATAGATTTCGGCGAGTTCTTCGGGCTCCGCGGTTTCTAATTCGGCGTTGAGCGTTTCGCGCAAGACGTCGGCCGCCAGAATCGTGTCGATCAATGACGCCGGCGTTGCCGGATGCTCCTGATCGACCGATCCGATGCGGGCGGCTTTGGGCAGGATGATCTCGCCGCCCAGCGCCGCCAATTGCCCCGAAATGAGCCTGAACAAAGTCGATTTGCCGACGCCGTTGCGGCCGACCAGGCCGACCTTGGCGCCGGCCGGTATCGTCACGCTGGCGCCGTCGAAAAAGCGGCGGCCCCAGGCATCGAAAACAAGATTCTCAATCCGAAGCATGGTCGGGGTCCGAATCGCCGGTGAATGTTGGAAGTTGGCAGCCGCTCTTTATCGCGCGGCGCGCTCAATGGCGAGAAGAAGATGTCGCTATCGAGCCACGAGATTGCAAGGCGACGTCAGAACGAGGGTTAAAGCGCCTCGACGGTAACGACGCCGGTCACCGCCTTGATGGCGCCGGCGATCTGCGGCGAGACCCTAAAGCGCCCGGGCAGCTTGACTTCGACCTCGCTGCCGTTGCGCAGCATCAAGACCATGCTGACTTCGCCCTCGCCCGCCGCCTGCGGCGCGGCGTCGGCGCCGTGGCGGCTTGAGCCGTTCTGCATCGATTGCAGCCGCTTGGCGATGCCCGCGATCGGTTCTGCGTCGCGCAGGAACACCCGCAAGCCGCGCTGCATTTTCGCCGCCGCTTCGTCGAGCGGCTCGACCGACTGAATGCGGGCGCGCACCTCGTCGGCCTGCACCTCGGCGGTAAGGAACAGCAGCACGGCCGTGCCCGGCTCCAACAGGTCGCGGTATTGCGCCAAGCCTTCGGCGAACAGCACCGCCTCGTAGTGGCCGCTCGGATCGGACAGGCCGATGATGCCCATTTTACTGCCGTTCTTGGTGCGGCGCTCGGTGCGTGCGACCACGGTTCCGGCGACTCGGCCGGCCCCTGCCCCGCTTTTGACGGCGCGGCCGAATTCCGACCATGACTGTACGCGAAGCCGCTTGAGCGCCGCGGCATAGTCGTCGAGCGGATGGCCGGAGAGAAAAAATCCGACCGCGTCGTATTCACGCTGCAGCCGTTCCGCCGGCAGCCACGGCTCGGGTCCGCTCACCACGATCGACGCCGGCGACGCCGCACCTGAGAACAATTCCGATTGGCCGCGCGCCGCGTCGTCCTGGGTGCGCTGGGCGGTGGCAAGGAGCGCATCGACCGCTGAATTGGCGCGGGCGCGGTTCGGCTCGACGGCATCGAAGGCGCCGGCAGCGACCAGGCTCTCCAGCACGCGCTTGTTGACGGCGCGCGGATTGATGCGGCCGCTGAAATCGGCGAGGTCGGCAAACGGCCGGTCGCCGCGCGCGGCAATAATGCTTTCGACCGCCTGGCGGCCGACGCCGCGCAAGGCGGCAAGCGCGTAGTAGATGGTATTGCCGTCGACGTCGAACGCGACGCCGGAGCGGTTGATCGACGGCGGTTCGACCTTGATGCCGAGCCGCACCGCCTCAGCGCGGAATTCGGCCAGCTTGTCGGTGTTGCCCATGTCGAGCGTCATCGACGCCGCCAGGAACTCGACCGGGTAATTGGCCTTCATATAGGCGGTCTGGTAGGTGAGCAGCGCATAGGGCGCCGAGTGCGATTTGTTGAAGCCGTATTCGGCGAACTTGGCGCAGGTATCGAAGATGGCCTCGGCATCGGCGGGTCCGATACCGCGCTCGATTGCGCCGGAGATGAAGCTGCCGCGTTGCGACGCCATCTCCTTGCGATCTTTCTTACCCATCGCGCGGCGCAGGATATCGGCCTTGCCGAGGCTGTAGCCCGCCAGATCGCGCGCGATCTGCTGGACTTGCTCCTGATAGGTAATGATGCCGTAAGTCGCCCGCAGGATCGGCTCCAGCTTGGGATGCAGATAGTCGGTGCTCTCGTGGCCCAATTTGCGTGCACAATAAGTCGGAATGTTTGCCATCGGTCCGGGACGATAGAGCGCCACCAGCACGATCAGATCCTCAAACCGATCGGGGCGCATATCGACCAACGCGCGGCGCATGCCCTGACTTTCCACCTGGAACACGCCGACCGTCTCGCCACGCGCCAACATCTCGTAGGTCTTGGCGTCGTCGAGCGGCAGGTTGGTCAGGTCGATATCGGTGCCGCGGCGCCGCACCAGCTTCACCGCGTAATCGAGCACGGTCAGCGTCTTGAGTCCGAGGAAGTCGAACTTCACCAGTCCCGCCGGCTCGACCCATTTCATGTTGAACTGCGTCACCGGCATCAAGGACTTCGGATCGCGATAGAGCGGCACCAGTTCGGTCAATGAGCGCTCGCCGATGACGATGCCGGCGGCGTGCGTCGAGGCATGGCGGTGCAAGCCTTCGAGTTTCTGCGCGATGTCGAAGGCGCGCCGGGTGACCGGATCGCGGTCGCGCTCGGCCTGCAATCGCGGCTCGTCCTCGATGGCGCGCTTGAGCGTGACCGGGTTCGCCGGGTTCTGCGGTACGAGCTTGCACAGCTTGTCGACCTGCCCGTACGGCATCTGCAGCACGCGGCCGACGTCGCGCAACACGCCGCGCGCCTGCAAGGTGCCGAAGGTGATGATCTGGGCGACGCGATCGTGGCCGTATTTTTCCTGGACGTAGCGAATGACCTCGTCACGCCGTTCCTGGCAGAAGTCGACGTCGAAGTCCGGCATCGAAATGCGCTCGGGATTGAGGAAGCGCTCGAATAACAGGCCGAAGCGGATCGGATCGAGGTCGGTAATGGTGAGCGCGTAGGCGACGAGAGAGCCGGCGCCGGAGCCGCGGCCCGGGCCGACCGGGATGCCTTGCGCTTTCGCCCACTGGATGAAATCGGCGACAATGAGGAAGTAGCCGGCGTATTTCATGCGCGCGATCACCCCCAGCTCGAAGTCGAGCCGCTCGTGATAGTCCTCCAGCGTATGGCCTTGCGCGACGCCGTAGCGCGCCAGACGCGCCTGCAGTCCGGATCGCGCGGCTTGGCGTAGCGCCTGTGCCTCGTCTGCGCCGCCATCGGTGCCGCTTGCATCGAAGCGCGGCAGAATCGGCGCCTGGCTGCATGGGCGGAACGCGCAGCGCTCCGCGATCTCGACCGTGGCGGCGAGCGCCTCCGGCAGATCGGCGAACAAGGCTGCCATTTCGGCGCGGCTCTTGAAGCGATGCTCCACCGTCAATTGGCGCCGATCGGCGTCGGCGATCAGCTTGCCTTCGGCGATGCAAAGGAGCGCGTCGTGGGCTTCGTAATCCTCCCGGGTGGCAAAAAACGGCTCGTTGGTCGCAACGAGCGGAATGCCGCGCGCATAAGCGAGATCGATCAAGCCGGATTCCGCCGTCCGCTCGGCCGGCGTGCCGTGGCGTTGCAATTCGATATAGAGCCGGTCGCCGAAGCGGCGCTGCAGCTCTTCGCAGCGCGCCAGCGCGAGCGGGTTCTGGCCGCCGACGATTGCCAGATCGAGCGGACCGTTCGGACCGCCGGTGAGCGCGATCACGCCGGCGGTCTCGCCGTCGAGCCAAGCGAGCGTGATGTGCGGCCGCTCCTGCGGCGGCGTCTCAAGATAGGCGCGCGAACAAAGCCGCATCAGGCTGCGGTAGCCGTCTTCGCCAGCAGCCAGCAGCACGATCCGCGGCCAGACATGGTCGACCGCCCCGTTACGGATTTCCTGATCGCCGAAGTCGAGCCCCAGCGCACAGCCGACAATCGGCTGGATGCCGTAGGCCGCCAGTTTTTCGGAAAATTCGAGCGCACCGAACATGTTGTCGGTGTCGGTCAGCGCCAGCGCCGGCTGGCGGTCCTTTTTGGCAAGCTCCGCCAGGCGCGCAACCGTGAGCGCGCCTTCCAGCAGCGAATAGGACGAATGAACGTGCAGATGCACGAAGGAGATTTCGGCGGCCATGGCGCGGGCACTCGCTGACTCCGGTCAGATCATGATCTGGCACGATTCTCTCGCCGGCGAGACCGCCATCAGCGACGTTGTCCCCGCAGTTTCACGTTCTCGGCCTATAGAACGCCAAGCACCTGTGCCCAGACGGCCACCGTGGCCAGGAACAAGCTCAACGAAGCCAAAGCGAGCGCCTCTTCGGCGACAGTGCGAACCATGAGAACCCCCCGTGAAGAACAAAAGAGGAACATAATTCACTTTATGTTCTGAAGTCAAGAGGCGGCAGTGGGCTCCTTTCAATTGTGGCGGGGAAACCAGCTATGATTGAGGTATGGCCGTATTCCCACTCCTCCGCCGTCTCAAGGAATTTTACAGTTGGTACAGCTTCGCCGTCGGGGTTTCGGCGCTGTTTGTTACCGGCTTTGGACTCGCGGTGGGCGGTGCCGTGTGGCTCATAAGAGCAGGCATTCCAATTCCCCTCGCGCTTATGGCTGGCTACTGCACCCTCGTAGGTGCCGTTTATTTAGCGATGGCTCCCGTAGCTTTTCGGGCGTTGCGGCAAACGGTATCGAGCAGGCCGGCGCAAAAAACGGTGGCGGCTCCGAAGATAAACTACACTGCAATTAGATTGCAGCATCAATATACGCTTCTTGCCGCCTCACAGCTTTGTGTCGGCTTATCTCCAACATCTTCCACTACCAACCATGACAGTAATTCTTGGTGCGAAACATTTTCATCGGCCGTTCAGCAAGGAAAACTACGTTTTGAACCACGGTGGACTGAATCTGATATGATCAAATATGAGCGCGCAAATCCATCGGTGGAAACTATAGTTAGGCGCGACGAACTTAAGCGATATGCCGCCTCAATAGGACAAGACCCGATTTTTCTACGCGACAACTGATTTTTGCTTTTCATAAAGCCAAACTATCGATTCGTTTTTGATCCAGCGCCACGCCTCGCTTCCTAAGCCTCGATAACCGCAACGATGTCGCCGATCTCCCAAAGCCGATCAGTCACGCCAGCGGCCATCGCTGGGGGCGTCCGCAAGGTCTGATGGATGCGAACGAAATTGTAGAACATCTGATGCAAGGCGACTTGGTAGGCGAGGTTTTCAAGTTTCTTTGAGAACGCATTGGTCAGGCGATTGAACCCCGCATGTGCATTCGCATCGTGAGATTCTGACGTTCGGCAAACGACGTGCTGATGTGCTTCGGATCGGGGTTGCCGCTTACCACGGCTTGGCGAGCACCAAGACAAACGCCGGGGCTATATCGCTTCTCGCCTACCGAATCACTGCCATAAATTTTTTGAAGCATCGCGTAGTCGGCTTCGTCGCCAAAGATCGTATCCATCGCCGCTAGATATGGCCGATGACTGTCGCTTGTGAGTTGAACGCGGTGGGCAAGTCGTGAGCGCAGATCGCGCACAAAGTAGAGCGCGTAATCGCCCGCGGCCGGCGGCGCAGGCCTACTTCGCGTAGCCCTGCGACCGTAGCCAGTCGATGCGGCGGCTGCCCTGCAGCCATTCGTCAACTTCGGCCTTGGTCTTGAACCCTTTGATGGTGCGGATCTCGACGCCGGGACAGTGGGCCTCGATTTGCCAGTCGTCCTGCGTGATGCGCTTAAGTTTGAAGATAACCCTGACTCGCGGAGCTTTGCCCATAACGCCGAGTATGCGCCTTCGGCAGGGCTGGCAAGGCGCGTCCGCCGGTTTATTCGCAATACTCCCCTACCCAAGCACCTTCCGCACAGTCTTCGCGCAGACCTGCCCCCTCCCGAAGGCCAATCCAGCCGGCCGGGCGAACCGTATAGTATCATGGTTGCGTCGGCGGCCCGGGCGACGATTCGGAACCGGCCCGGCTCCCGGTGCATTGTCGCTGCGGTGTAGCAGTCCTGGTCTATTCGGCATTCACTACGCAACGTGGAGGAGGTTTTATGCGAAAACTGACGATGACGTTGACGGCGGCGGCGCTCATGCTGGGAACGATGGCCATTGCGGCCAATGCGCAAACCCAGGCACCGGGCGCGGCCGGTCTGCACGCTCAAATCCAGAATGCGACCCCGATCAAACAGGCGGCATGCCGCGGTTGGGGTCCGTATTGTCCGCCGGGAACGATCCGGCGTTGCGGTCCGTATCGGTGCTGGTGCGCGCGCTGCTACTGACGCGCCTGCAGCCGTGACGATCGGGCGAGGCCGCTTCCGGGCGGCCTCTTTTTTTGCCGCCGGCAACCGGACGGCGGCGTGGCGAACTAAGGCGGCAGGCGCGGTGTTGATCTGCGCAGGGGTGTTCACCGTGGACCCAGGAGGCGGTCATGAGGCTTTTGGTGATTATGCTGATGATTCTCGTCGGCTCGGTTGCGCCGGGCACGCGCGCCGAGGCGCAGAACTATCCGTGGTGCGCGCAATATAGCGGCGGCGACATGGGCGGCGCCATGAATTGCGGTTTCAGCACTTATGCGCAATGCATGGAAGATGTCAGCGGTATCGGCGGGTTCTGCATGGCCAACAATCGATACGAGCCGCCCGGCCGGGCGGCGCCGGCGTACCCCAAGGCGCATAGGCATCATGCCGCCAAGCGGTCGTGATCCGAACGGTTGCGCTGAACTCGCGCGGGCGCCGCGGCTGATAGTGGCGATCGTGATCGCTGCGGCATCGATCGCAAGCGGGGCCGGTGCGCAGGATTATCCGTGGTGCTCGAATTTCGCCGACGGCGCCGGCACCAATTGCGGTTTCTCCACCGAACAACAATGCCAGGTTACGGTGCAAGGCAGCGGCGGCTATTGCGCGCAAAACAACACGTACCGTCGGTCGGCGGGACCGCATAAGCACCGCGTCCGGCCTTGAGGCGCAATTTTCCGCGCCGCAAGCGTTCAGCCCAGCTCGACGATCAAACCGTCGCGGATGGTGACGCGGCGATCCATTTGCGCGGCGATATCCATGTTGTGGGTCGCAATGATGGCGGCGAGGCCTGAGGCGCGCACCAGCTGATTGAGGGTAGCGAAAACGTGGTCGGCGGTGTGGACGTCGAGATTGCCGGTCGGCTCGTCGGCGAGCAGGATCCGCGGCGCATTGGCGACCGCGCGCGCGATGGCGACGCGCTGTTGCTCGCCGCCGGAAAGCTCCGCCGGCCGGTGGCTGAGCCGCTCCTTGAGGCCGAGATAGCTCAACAGCTCGCTGCCGCGCGCGCCCGCCTCCCGCCGCGACAGGCCGCGGATCATTTGCGGCAGAACGACATTCTCGAGCGCGGAAAATTCCGGCAGCAAATGATGGAACTGATAGACGAAGCCGATTTCGGTGCGCCGGATTCGCGTGCGCGCAATGTCGGACAGCTGCGACGTCGCGGCCGCATCGATATAGACTTCGCCGGAGTCGGGATGTTCGAGCAAGCCCGCGATGTGCAGAAGCGTCGACTTACCGGCGCCGGAGGGCCCGACCAGCGCTACCGATTGGCCGGCCCACACCGCAAGCTCGGCGCCGCGGAGCACATCGAGCGTCGTGTCGCCCTGTCGGAATTGCCGGCAAATGCCGTGCAGGAGGACGAGCGGCTGCTCGTTCTTGTCGGCTGTCGAGCGGGTTGTCGCCTCGGCTATCGTCGTGGTGTCGTCCATCCGCGTGCGATCACTCATAACGCAGCGCTTCGACCGGATCGAGCCGCGCCGCGCGCCATGACGGATAAAGCGTCGCCAGCAGCGACAGCCCGAGCGCCATGACGACCACGGCCGTGGTCTCCTTGACGTTCATATGGGCCGGCAGCTGCGACAGGAAATACAGTTCCGGCGAGAACAGTTCGGTATTGGTCAGCCACGACAGGAAGCGCCGGATGTCCTCGATATAGGCGCAGACGATGGTGCCGATCACGAAGCCGACGCCGGTGCCCACCACCCCGATCGCGGCGCCGGTGATGAGAAAGACGCGCATGATGGCGCCTTGCGTGGCGCCCATGGTGCGCAGAATGGCGATGTCGCTGCCTTTGTCTTTCACCAGCATGATCAGCCCAGAGACGATATTGAGCGCCGCCACCAGCACGATCAAGGTAAGGATCAGGAACATCACGTTGCGCTCGACCTGAAGCGCATTGAAAAACGTGGCGTTGCGCTGGCGCCAGTCGACCATGTAGATCGGCCGTCCGGCGGCGGCAGTCACGGCCTTGCGGAAGCTGTCGATATGGTCCGGATCGTCGGTATAGACTTCGATCGCGGTGACGTCTCCGGCGCGGTTGAAATAGGCCTGCGCTTCGGTCAGCGGCATGAAGACGAAGGCGGAGTCGTATTCGGACATGCCGATTTCGAACACGGCGGCGATCTTGTAGGCCTTGATGCGCGGCGTCGTGCCCATCGGCGTCACCGCGCCGCGCGGCGCCACCAGCGTGAGATTATCGCCGGCACGCACCGAAAGCTGCTCGGCAAGCCGGGCGCCGATGGCGATGCCCTGGCCCTCGTCAAAGCCGGCGAGCGTACCCTGCTTTACGTTCTTGGAAACCTGCGTGAGCTTCATGAGGTCAGCGCCGCGCATGCCGCGGACCACGACGCCCGAGGCATTGAATGGCGACGACGCCAGCGCCTGGCCCTCGACCAACGGCGCTGCCAGATAGATGCCGGGCACCTTGGCGACGCGGTCGGCGACGGCTGCGTAATCGGTGAGCGGCGATTCCAGCGGCTGGATCAGGAGATGGCCATTGAGGCCGAGGATTTTCGACAGCAGTTCCTGGCGAAACCCGTTCATGACCGCCATGACGATGATCAAGGTAGCAACGCCGAGCATGATGCCGAGGAATGAGAAACCGGCAATGACGGAGATGAATCCCTCTTTGCGCCGGGCGCGCAGATAGCGCAGCGATAACATCCATTCGTAGGCCGAAAACGGATGGGTGCCGGTCGGATCGGCCATTTACATCAGGTCCCCGTGAACATCCCGAGTTTCACACGATTCTGGCGGTTTCAAGCCGCACCATTTCGCGTCATACCGTCGCCGCGCACAGCTTCATGCGGTCAGCCGGGCCACGGCGTCCGGACTCGACATGAGTTCGCGCTGCCCGTCGGCGCGCCGCTTCAGTTCGACTTTGCCCTCGGCAAGACTGCGCGGCCCGACCAGGATTTGCCAAGGAATACCGATAAGATCGGCCGTGGCAAATTTGGAGCCCGGGCGCTCGTCAAGGTCGTGATACAGGGTGTCGACGCCGCTGGCATTGAGCGCCGCATAGAGCTCTTCGCAGGCCTTGTCGGTGTCGCTGCCGCCCTGTTTGAGGTTAAGGATCATGACCTTGAACGGTGCAACCGGTTCCGGCCATTTGATCCCGGCGTCGTCATGGAAGGCCTCGATGATGGCGGCCACGAGCCGGCTCGGGCCGATGCCGTAGGACCCCATCTGCACCGGCCGCTCGACACCGTCGGGACCGGTCACCAAAGCCTTCATCGGCTCGGAATACTTGATCCCGAAATGAAAAATGTGGCCGACCTCGATGCCGCGCGCCGAAACACGCTTTTCCGCCGGCAGTGCGGCGAAGGCCGCCGCGTCGTGTTTCTCCGACGTCGCCGCATAAAGCGACGTCCACTTGTCCACAATCGCCTGCAAGCGGCCGACATGGGTGAAATCGACGTCGGGCCCGGGAACTTCGAAGTTCAGATAGTCGCTGTGGCAAAACACTTCGCTCTCGCCGGTATCGGCGAGGATGATGAATTCGTGGGAGAGATTGCCGCCGATCGGGCCGCTTTCCGCGACCATCGGAATCGAACGTAGGCCTAAGCGGGCGAATGTACGCAAATAGGCGACAAACATGCGGTTATAGGCGTGCTTCGACCCGGCAAAATCGAGGTCGAACGAATAAGCGTCCTTCATCAGGAACTCGCGCGCGCGCATCAGCCCAAAGCGCGGCCGCACCTCGTCACGGAACTTCCATTGGATGTGGTAGAGGTTGAGCGGCAAATCCTTGTATGAGCGCACGTAACTGCGGAAGATCGCGGTGATCATTTCCTCGTTGGTCGGGCCGTAGAGCATGTCGCGCTGGTGGCGGTCCTTGATGCGCAGCATCTCCTTGCCATAGGCCTCGTAGCGGCCGCTCTCGCGCCACAGATCGGCGGACTGGATGGTCGGCATGAGAAGCTCGATCGCGCCGGAGCGGTCCTGTTCCTCGCGGACGATGGCGCAGACCTTCTGCAGCACGCGAAATCCCAGCGGCAGGAAGGCGTAAATTCCGGCCGCCTCCTGCCGGATCATGCCGGCGCGCAGCATGAGGCGGTGCGACACGATCTCCGCTTCTTTCGGCGTCTCACGCAAATTCGGCAGGAAGTAGCGGGAAAGGCGCATGACATCTCGTTAGGACCGGGGACGCGCGTGCGGCCGCAGTGAAGCCGCAATAGGCCCCGAAATACAAGAGGCCGGCAGATCGCGCTCTCCAGCAACGGGTCCAGGAAAATTTTTGCTTCCCGGTGGTAACATGATGACAACGGGTCCGAGATCGAGTACCAATGCTGCGCGAACCCGACGCCGTGGCCGCAATGCGGCGCTCAGGGTAGCGGTCCAAGTCTCGGGAGGATGACCCGCGAGCGTAAAGCATCGCCAGCCACGCGCAGTAATGCGTACTTATAAGTAAGCGTGGGTTATGGGTCAGATGAGGATTTTACGGCAGGGCTCTGGCCCTGCTTTTTCTTTTCCGGCGACCGCAGATTTATCCGCATAGTTCAAGTCAGTATTTTCCTTTAAGCTACTGAAATGACGTCAATATTTCGCGTAATCAAATCGTCCCATCAGCCCGGTTAGCGTCACCAAATGTTCGGCATAGACCACATAGCATCCGGCATAGATCACGAGCGCCAGCGCCGTCGTCCACAGCAATTTGCGCCCGAGCCGGAAACTCGCCGGCGCGCCCGGATCGGTGCCGGGGGCGATCTCGCCCCCTTCATGCTGACTGCGCACTCCCCACGGCAGGACGGCGAACAGACTGACCCACCAGATCAGAAAAAACGCTGCCAGCGCCGTCGTGAAGGTCATTTCAGGCCTGCTCGAGCTCAACCAAAGTTCCGCAAAAATCCTTCGGATGCAGGAACAGCACCGGCTTGCCGTGCGCCCCGGTCTTGGGCTCGCCATCGCCGAGAACGCGCGCGCCGGCCGATTCAAGCGTAGCGCGGGCGGCGCGGATATCGTCTACTTCGTAGCAGATATGATGCATGCCGCCGTCCGGGTTGCGCTCGAGGAATTTGGCGATCGGCGAGCCGTCGCCGAGCGGTTCGAGCAGCTCGATCTTGGTGTTCGGCAGTGTGACGAACACTGTGGTCACACCATGGTCGGGCTGCGGCATGGCGGGCGAAACGTCAGCGCCGAGAATATCGCGATAGACGGCGCTCGCCTTACCGAGGTCGCGCACCGCGATTGCCACGTGATTGAGCCTGCCGATCATGTTTGGAAGTCTCCTGGACCCGGCATGGACATCCTACACCGTCAGCACGTGCACGAGGCAGATCGGCTTCTTTCTCCAGCGCTCGGCAATAGCGCCGCGCACCGCGCGCCGCACCGCTTCGGCCACCGCATCGGCATCGCGTCGGCGCGGTTTTGGCATGGATTCAAAAGCCTCCTCCACTGCATCGCGGGCGATCTCCGTCATCGAGACGCCGGCGGCATCGGTCTCCGGCAGGCCGATCAATTCCACTTCGGGATCGGCCACAAGCTGGCCCTTGTCGTTGAGCGCCAGCGCCACCGTCACGATGCCGGCAAAGCTTAAGCGCCGCCGTGCGGCCACGGTGCGGGCGTCGGCGCTTATCAGGAGCGAGCCGTCTTTGTAGAGCCGGCCCGACGGGACCTCGTCGACGATTTCCGGCCCGTTCGGTGCAAGACGGACCAGATCGCCGTTCCGGCAAACCAGGACCTTCGGCACGCCGGCGCGGCGGGCGAGTTCGGCGTGTTCGGCCAAATGCAGGGCTTCACCGTGCGCCGGGATAAGGATTTGCGGCCGCAGCCAGCCGATCATCTCGCGCAGCTCGTCGCGTCGCGGGTGTCCGGAAACATGGACGAGATGGGTGCGGTCAGTGATGACCTCGATGCCCTGCATGACCAAGCCATTGATGACCTCCCCCACCGCCTTCTCGTTGCCGGGGATCGCGCGCGAGGAAAAGATCACGCGGTCGCCCTTGCCGAGGGTGACTTCCGGATGCTCGTCCCGGGCGATGCGCGAGAGCGCGGCTCGCGGTTCGCCCTGACTGCCCGTGCACAACGCCAAAACCTTGTCCGGCGGCAGATAGCCGTAGCTCTCGGCGCTGCGAAAATCCTGCACGCCGTCGAGGTATCCGGTTTCGCGCGCGACCTGCACCACCCGCTCCATAGCACGGCCGACCAGCACGACTTCGCGCTCGGCGGCGCGGGCGGCATCGGCCACCGCGCGCAGGCGGCCGACATGGGAGGCAAAGGTCGTGACTGCGACGCGGCGCGGGGCGGTGCGGATGAGCTCGGCCAGCGTCTTGGCGACGTCGGCCTCCGACGGCGAGCGCCCTTCCCGTACCGCGTTCGTGGAATCGCCGACGAGCGCGAGCACGCCTTCGTCACCGAGCGCGGTCAGCTTTGCCACATCGGTCGGCGCGCCGATTATTGGGGTCGGGTCGATTTTCCAGTCGCCGGTATGCAGCACCGTGCCGGCCGGAGTGCGAATGGCGAGCGCATTCGATTCCGGGATCGAGTGGGCGACATTGATGAAATCGATCGTGAACGGGCCGAGCGTCAGACTCTTGCCCACAGGCGCGACTTTGACCGGAATTGGCGGCGCGCCCGGCTCCGACGCGCGCTTGGCTTCGAACAGAGCTGCCGTGAATGGCGTCGCGTAGAGCGGCACATTCAGCCGCGGCCATAGATCGATCAGCGCGCCCATATGGTCCTCGTGGCCGTGCGTCAGCACGAGCCCCAAGATGTTCTTGCGCTCCTCGATCAGATAGCTGATGTCCGGCAGGATCAGATCGACGCCGGGCAACTGCTCCTCCGACGCAAACGACACGCCGCAATCGACGATGAGCCATTGCCGGCGCCGCTCCGTGCCAAAGCCGTAGATCGAGATATTCATCCCGATCTCGCCGATGCCGCCGAGGGCTGCGAAGACAAGCTCGTTATTTGCCATCATTCAGCCCGACTCGGCACGCGCCGGCCGCCGTGAAACTTGAAAGGAAACACGTCGCCCGCCGATATTTTCTCAGTGCCGCCGCCACGAAGTTGCAGAACGAGTCGGCCGGACCGATCGAGACCGACAAACCGGCCATGCTTTTCGCTGCCACCATGACGCACCGTAATCTCGTCGCCGATGCCGCGCGCGGCGGAAAGCCAATCGCCGAGCATAGCCGGGAAACCGCGGCCGCGCTCCCACTGGGCAATGCGCCCGCACATCGTGGCCGACAAGTGCTGAAACAGCCGTTCGGGCGCAAGATCCGCGCCGTGGGCGGCAAGATCGGTCGCCGGATAGGCCGCAGCCGGCGGATGGCTCGCGCAATTGACGCCGATGCCGATGACGACGCTCAGGCTTTCGCCGGGTTCGACTTCGCCCTCGATCAGAATACCGGCGCACTTGTCGCCCGCAAGGAGGAGATCGTTCGGCCATTTGAAGCCTAACTGCGACGCCAGCGCCGGCGCCGCGGCAACGATGGCATCGCGTAGCGCCAAGGCGGCGACGAAAGCCAGTTCCGGCGCGCGCTCGGGTAGCGACGGCTCGCGCAGAAGGAGGCTCGCGTAGAGATTGCCCACGGGCGAAACCCAAGAGCGATCCATGCGGCCGCGGCCTTCGGACTGCGCCACCGCGGTGATCCAGAGCGGCGCGCGCTCGCCGCGGCGCGCGCGGATGCGGGCTTCCGTATTAGTCGAGCCGACGCTGGCGAGGGCTTCAAGCCGCACGCCCGCCTCGACCGCAATGGCGTCAAGCTGCATCAGAACAGGGAATGCGCGGCTGCGCTCGCGACACCGACAAGCGGCCCGGGATAGAGGAAGAACAGGATATTGAACAGCCCGCAGACCGCCAGCACCACGCGCAGCTCATACGGCATGTTGTAGAAACCTTCGACCGGCTCATCGAAATACATGGTCTTGATGATCGCGAGATAATAATAGGCCCCCACCACGCTCGCCAGCACGCCAATGACGGCGAGCACATAGAGCCCGGCTTTGATCGCGGCGAGGAAGACGTAGAATTTTGCGAAGAAGCCGGCGAGCGGCGGTATCCCCGCCATCGAGAACAGCAGCATCGCCAGGAAGAACGCCGTCGCCGGATGCGTGCGTGCCAGGCCGCCGAGCTGGTCGATCGATTCCACCATGCCGGTGTCGCGTCGCATCGACAGGATCACGGCAAACACGCCAAGCGTCATGGTGACGTAGATCGCCATATAGACGAGCACGCCTTGGACGCCTTCGGAAGTCCCGGCGGCAAGCCCGATCAAGGCAAATCCCATGTGGCCGATCGAGGAGTAGGCCATCAGGCGCTTGATATTGCGCTGGCCGATCGCGGCAAAGGCGCCGAGCGCCATCGAGGCGATGGAGACGAAGACCACGATCTGCCGCCATTCCGAGGCAATGCCGGGGAAGGCCATGACCGCGACGCGCACGAACATCGCGATGCCCGCCACTTTCGGCGCGGCGGCGAAAAACGCCGTGACCGGGGTCGGCGCCCCTTCATAGACGTCCGGCGTCCACATGTGGAACGGCACCGCCGAGACCTTGAAGCAGAAGCCGGCGAACAAAAAGACGATGCCGAAAATCAATCCGATACCGGCCGGACCGCCCTGCCCGGCGGCGTGGGCAATGCCGGCAAAGCTCACGGTGCCGGTGAAACCGTAGGTCAACGAGGCGCCGTAGAGCAGCATCCCCGAGGACAGCGCGCCGAGCACGAAATATTTCAACCCAGCTTCGGTCGAACGCAGATTGTCGCGATGACTGGCGGCGACGACATAAAGCGGCAGGCTCATCAATTCGAGACCGAGATAAAGCGCGATCAGATCGGCGGCCGATATCAGCATCAGCATGCCGAGCGTCGACAGCAGAATGAGCACGGAGTATTCGAACCGCTCTTGCCGCTCGCGCCGGGCGAAATCGAGCGACAGGACGATCGCGGCCGCCGAGCCGAGCAGCGCCAGAACTTTCAAGAATCGGGCGAAGTCGTCGACGATGAAGCTGCTGCCGAAACTCGTGAGTTTTCCTGCCGGCAACAGCAGAAGAACGATGCCGGCAATCGCCAATAGCGCGACGGCGGCGAAGTCGACGCCGCGCCCCGGCCGGCCGGTCTGGAATACGCCCAACATCAACAGCACCGCGGCGCCGAAACCGAGAACGATTTCCGGCAGCACCGGAACGAGCCTGGCCAGATGCGCGGTGTCCATCGGGCTACCTCGTCAGCGCCGCGGTCTGCACGGCGCTGAGCGCGTGGTGGTAATTGTCGATCAGGGCCGTCACCGATGCAGAGGAAATATCGAGTACCGGCTTCGGGTAAATGCCGAAAACGATGGTCATGATGACGAGCGGCGCCAGGATCGTGATCTCGCGCCAGCCGATATCCTTGATGTTGAACAGGCTCGGCTTTTCCAGCTTGCCGAAAATGACCTTGCGGTAGAGCCACAACGCATAGGCCGCCGACAGGATGGTGCCGATCGTCGCCAGTGCCGCCACCCAATTATTGATTCGGAAAGTGCCGATCAGCGTCAGGAATTCGCCGACGAATCCGGAGGTGCCCGGCAGCCCGACATTGGCCAGCGTGAACACCATGAAGACGAAGGCATAAAGCGGCATGCGATTGACCAGCCCGCCATAGGCGGCGATCTCGCGCGTGTGCATCCGATCATAGACCACGCCGACGCAAAGGAACAACGCGGCCGAGACGATGCCGTGTGAAATCATCTGAAAAATGCCGCCGGCGACGCCCTGCGCGGTCATCGCGAAAATGCCCATGGTGACGAAGCCCATATGCGCCACCGAGGAATAAGCGATGAGCTTCTTCATATCCTCCTGCATCAGCGCGACCAGCGAGGTGTAGATAATTGCGACGACCGACATTGCGTAGATAAGCGGCGCCAGATGTTGCGAGGCTTGCGGAAACATCGGCAGCGAAAAGCGCAAAAATCCGTAGCCGCCCAACTTCAGCAGAATCGCCGCGAGGATCACGGAGCCGGCGGTGGGCGCTTCGACATGCGCATCCGGCAGCCAAGTGTGAAACGGCCACATTGGCATTTTCACAGCGAAAGAAGCCAGGAAGGCGAACCAGGCCCAAGTCTGCAAGGCCAGCGGGAACGGATGGTGCAATAGCGTCGGAATATCGGTGGTGCCGGCCTGCCAATACATCGCCATGATGGCGAGCAGCATCAGCACCGAGCCAAGCAGCGTGTAGAGAAAAAACTTGAAGCTTGCATAGACCCGGCGCGGGCCGCCCCAAACGCCGATAATGAGGAACATCGGAATGAGGCCGCCCTCGAAGAACAGATAGAACAGCACGAGATCGAGCGCACAGAAGGTGCCGACCATCAGCGTTTCGAGCACGAGGAAGGCGATCATATATTCGCGCACCCGGCTCTGGATCGAGCTCCAGCTTGCCAGGATCGAAATCGGCATCAGCGCCGTGGTCAGCACCACAAACGGCAGCGAAATGCCGTCGACGCCCATCGCATAGGTAATGGTGCCGCCGAGCCACGGCCGCCGTTCCAGAAACTGGAATTCCGCCGTCGACGGATCGAAGCGCCAGACCAGAATCAGCGAGATGGCGAAGGTGAGGAGCGTCGTCCACAGCGCCACCCAGCGTGCATTTCGCACGCCGGCTTCGTCGCTGGGCAGGAATGCAATGAACAGCGCACCGACGAGCGGCAGAAACGTGACGACAGAGAGGATCGGCCAGCTCGTCATCAGTGCGCGCCTGCGAACATGAACCAGGTGATGAGCGCGGCGACACCGATCAGCATGGCGAAAGCGTAGTGATAGAGATAGCCGGTTTGCAGACGAACCACGTTGCGCGTCACGTCGAGCACGCGGGCGGACACGCCGTCAGGACCGAAGCCGTCGATGACAAAGCCGTCGCCGCCCTTCCAGAACAACCGGCCGAGCCACATCGCCGGGCGCACAAAGAGAAAATCGTAGATCTCGTCGAAATACCATTTATTGAGCAGGAATTTGTAGAGCACGTTCTGGTTGCGCGCCAAAGCAACCGGTAAATCCGGGCGGCGGACATAGAATTGGTAAGCCACCAGGAAGCCGCCTATCATCATCAAGGTCGGCAACAGCGACATCAGGAGCGGCAGCTTCTCCGCATTCTCGAATAGCGTATTGGCCGAGCCGAGCTTCAGCGCGTCGCGGAAGAACCGGTCCGCGCCAGGGCCGGTGAAAATCGACAGGAACGGCCAGCCGGCGGCGATCGAGCCGAACGCCAGGATGCCCAGCGGAATGAGCATCACAATCGGGCTTTCATGCGCGGCTGCGTAGTGATGGCGATCGTGCGGCTCGCCATGGAACGTCTTGAAGATCAGGCGCCAGGAATAGAACGAGGTGAGCGCGGCGGCGCCGACCGTCATGACGAAGCCGTAAGCGGCCATCGGATTGGTGCCGACGGCGGCGGCCTCGATGATGGCGTCCTTGGAGAAATAGCCGGCCGTCATGGGAAAGCCCGTCAGCGCCAAAGTCCCGATCAGCATGACGCCGTAGGTGAACGGAATTTTGCGCCACAACCCGCCCATGTGGCGGATGTCCTGCTCGTGATGCATCGCCAGAATGACCGAGCCTGAGCCGAGGAAGAGGAGCGCCTTGAAAAATGCGTGGGTGAACAAATGAAACACGCCGACCGAATAGGCGCCCACGCCCATCGCGACGAACATGTAACCGAGCTGCGAACAGGTCGAATAAGCGATGATGCGTTTGATATCGTTTTGAACGAGACCGATCGTCGCCGCGAACATGGCGGTCGTCGCGCCAATGAAAATGACGAAGGCCGAGGCGTCCTGGGATAGCGAGAACAGCGGCGACAGCCGCGCCACCATGAACACGCCGGCCGTAACCATGGTCGCCGCATGGATCAGCGCCGAAACCGGCGTCGGACCCTCCATGGCGTCGGGCAGCCAGGTGTGCAGCAGGAACTGCGCCGATTTTCCCATCGCGCCCATAAACAGCAGCAGGCAAACCGTGGTCAGCGCGTTGATATCCCAACTGAGGAAATGAAAGCTCTTGCCGGCCAGCGCCGGGGCCTGAGCGAAGATGGTGTCGAAGTCGATCGCCCCGGTGAGATAGAAAACTGCAAAAATCCCGAGCGAAAAGCCGAAGTCGCCAATGCGATTGACGATAAAGGCCTTGATCGCGGCGGCATTGGCTTCCGGCTTGTGGAACCAGAAGCCGATGAGCAGATAGCTCGCCAGTCCGACGCCTTCCCAGCCGAAGAACAGCTGCACCAGATTGTCGGCCATCACCAGCATCAGCATGGCGAAGGTGAAGAACGACAGGTAGGAGAAGAAACGCGGCTTGTAGGGATCCTCGTCCATGTAACCGATGGAATAAATGTGAACCAGCGACGAGATGGTCGTCACAACGACCAGCATCACGACGGTCAACGGATCGATGCGCAGCGCCCAATCGGAGTGCAAATCGCCGAAGCTGATGAAGGAGAAAATCGTCACCCGCGCTTCGTGCCCTTCGAAACCGACATCGAAGAACGCAAACCATGACAATACGCAGGAGATCACCAGAAATGTCGACGTGACGAGCATGGCCGGAAGCGAACCCGCGGCGGACGGCTCGTGCGCTTCGTGTTCCTCGGCGTGCGTGTCGGAGAACGCCGCGTGCGGGGCATGCGGGTCTGGCGCCCCGCGCTGGAGATTTTCCGGCGCCGGCGGCGCGGCGTGACCATCATACGGCGGCGGGTCTTCGCCCGGCTGCCGGCTGCACGCGCTGGCGAGCGCGATGACGCCCGCGACGATCGCGCCGAGCAACGGCAAGATGACGATGGCTTCGTACATGCCGCTCAGCCCTTCATCAGATTGACGTCTTCAACCGCGATCGAGCCGCGATTGCGGAAATAAGCGACCAGGATCGCCAGTCCGATCGCGGCCTCGGCCGCTGCGACCGTGAGCACGATCAGCGCATAGACCTGCCCGACGATGTCGCCCAGAAAGCTCGAAAACGCGACGAGGTTGATGTTGACCGCGAGCAGGATGAGCTCGATCGACATCAGAATGATGATCACGTTCTTGCGGTTAAGAAAAATGCCGAAAATCCCGAGCGTGAACAGGATTGCCGCCACCGACAGATAATGGCCGAGCCCGATTGTCACGATAGCCCTCGCGTCATGACAGCCCCTGTCCCGACTTCACCTTGACCACCTCGATAGCGCTTGCCCGACCGCGAGCAACCTGCTCGGCGATGTTTTGCCGCCGCACGTTCGGCTTGTGCTGCAGCGTCATCACGATCGCACCGATCATGGCGACCAGAAGAATGACGCCCGCCGCCTGGAAGTAATAGACGTAGCGCGTATAGAGCACGAGACCGAGCGCCTGCGTGTTGTTGATCGCGCTCGGCGACGGGATTGGCGCGGTGATGGCTTTCGCCACCTCCGGTCCGATCGCCCAGGCGCCGACCACGACAAGGAGCTCGGCCAACAACACGGCGCCGACCAGCGCGCCGACCGGCAGATAGTTGAGGAAGCCCTGGCGCATTTCGGAAAAATCGACGTCGAGCATCATGACCACGAACAGAAACAGCACGGCGACCGCGCCGACATAAACGACGATCAAGATCATCGCCAGAAATTCCGCGCCAAGCAGCACGAACAAGCCGGCCGCGTTCACGAAAGCGAGAATGAGAAACAACACCGAATGCACGGGGTTCTTCGCGGTGACGACCATCACCGCCGAGGCCACGGTCATTCCGGCAAAGAGATAAAAGAAAATTGCGTTGATAATCATCGGTACGGCATCTCAACGATAGGGTGCATCGAGTTCGATATTCTTTGCGAGCTCGCGCTCCCATCGGTCGCCGTTCGCCAGCAGCCGCTCCTTGTCGTAGTAAAGCTCCTCGCGCGTCTCGGTGGCAAATTCGAAATTCGGTCCCTCGACGATGGCGTCGACCGGACAGGCCTCCTGGCACAGCCCGCAATAGATGCATTTGACCATGTCGATGTCGTAGCGCGTGGTGCGCCGCGTGCCGTCGTTGCGCCGCGGGCCGGCCTCGATGGTGATCGCTTGCGCCGGGCAGATCGCCTCGCACAATTTACAGGCAATGCAGCGTTCTTCGCCATTTGGATAGCGCCGCAGCGCATGCTCGCCGCGGAAGCGCGGCGACAGCACACCCTTCTCGAACGGATAATTGAGCGTCGCCTTCGGCTTGAAGAAATAGCGCATCGATAACACGAAGGCCTGCGCGAATTCCTTGAGGAACAGCGAACGGGCGGCTTGATCGAGTTTCATATCAACCTCTCATCCCGCTCACTTGCCGCCGACGGCGTTGCCGATCCAATAGCCCAATGCGGCGAGGATTGCGATGTCGACGCCCAAAATCAGCCGCCGCGCGATCGAGAGCCTGTCCTCGAATGCAGCGCGGCTCTCCAGCGTTTGCGGACTGCTTTGCGCGCGCAGCCGCCGCTCCACGACGCGGATGCCAGGCACGTAAACGGCGACCGCAACGATCGTTCCGGCGAGACTGCCGAGCCAGGCCGGCAGCGAAATTTCCATGCCGTCCTCCGTCATAGCGGAGCCCACCCGGTGAATTCCAGGACTCCGGCCACGATCGCGACCATGGCCAGCGAAATCGGCAGGAACACTTTCCAGCCGAGTCGCATCAACTGATCGTAGCGATAGCGCGGCACGAAGGCCTTCACCATGGCGAACATGAAAAACACGAAAAACGCCTTGAGCACGAACCAGACGACGCCGGGCACCCAGGTGAACGGCGCCACCGCAAATGGCGGCAGCCAGCCGCCGAGAAACAAGATGGTAGCCATGGCGCACATGGTGCAAACCGCCACGTATTCGCCGAGCATGAACATCATGTAGGGCGTCGAGCCGTACTCCACCATGAAGCCGGCGACCAGTTCCGATTCCGCCTCGACCAGATCGAACGGCGGCCGGTTGGTTTCCGCCAGCGCCGAGATGAAGAAGATCACGAGCATCGGGAACAGCGGCAACCAATACCAGTTGAGTACGGTCATGGATGGCACGCCGATCGCGGTCGCCAAACCGTGCGTGCGCTGCGCTTCGACGATGGCGGACAGATTGAGCGAGCCGACGCACAACAGCACGGTGATGATGACGAAGCCGATGGAGACCTCGTAGGATACCATCTGCGCCGCCGAACGTAGCGCGGCAAGAAACGGATATTTGGAGTTGGATGCCCAGCCGGCCATGATCACGCCATAGACGCCGAGCGACGAAATGGCGAAAATATAAAGTATGCCGACATTGATATTGGCGATGACCCAGCCGGCATCGACCGGGATCACCGCCCAGGCCGCGAGCGCCAGTACGCAGGTGACGAGCGGCGCCAGCAAAAACACGCCCTTGTTGGCGCCGGCCGGAATCACCGGCTCCTTGAGGATGAATTTCAGCAGATCGGCGAACGATTGGAACAGGCCCCAGGGCCCGACCACATTGGGGCCGCGCCTGATCTGCACCGCGGCCCAGATCTTGCGATCGGCCAGGAGCACATAGGCAACGACGATCAACAGCACGATGAGCAGCAACAGACTCTCCGCCACCATGATCAGCAGCGGCCAGATGTAACCGGACCACAAGGCGGCCATCGATATGTCCTACTCCGCCGCCGTCATGGTCGTGCGCCCCTGCGCGATCGCCGAACATTCCGCCATCACCGCCGAACAACGCGCGATTGGATTGGTGAAGTAATAATCCTCCGCGCTTGCGGCAAACGGTGCCTTGTCCGTTGTGCCGCCGAGCGCAGCAAGCTTTTGCAGCACCGCGGCGTCGGCCGGCGCGATTTGGCCGATCCGCATCATGTGCGGATGCGCCTTGGACAGCGCCTGACGCAGTGCCACGAGCGAGTCATAGGGCAGCCGGTTTTTCAGAACATCCGACAGCGCCCGCAAGATCGCCCAATCCTCGCGTGCATCGCCGGGCGGGAAGGAGGCGCGTGTCGCCATCTGCACGCGGCCCTCGGTATTGACGTAGATCGCCGATTTCTCCGGATAGGCCGCCCCGGGCAACACCACGTCGGCACGCGAGGCGCCGCGGTCGCCGTGGGTGCCGATATAGACGACGAAAGCGCCCGGCGCGATGTCGATCTCGTCGACGCCGAGCAGAAACAGAACGTCGAGCGTGCCGGACGCCGCCATCTGCCGCGCGGTCAGGCCGCCCGGCCCCGGCACCAAACCGAGATCGAGCGCGCCCACGCGCGAGGCGGCGCCGTGCAACATGCAGTAGCCGTTCCAGCCGTCTTTAACCGCGCCGAGATCGAGCGCCGCTTTTGCCGCAAGCGACGCGATCCCCGCACCGTCGCCGCGCGTCAAAGCAGCCGCGCCGACCAGCAACATCGGGCGTTCCGCCTTGCGCAGCATAGCTGCGAAGGTGTGCCGGGTGATGGCGGCGAGCGTCTCGGGACCGGCGCCCAGATAGTCGTAGGTATAAGTGAGGTCGGCCTTGGGGCCGATGACGCCGATCGGGAATTTCCCGGCGCGCCAACGCTTGCGGATGCGCGCATTAAGGACCGCGGCCTGCTTGCGCGGATTCGCGCCGATCATGAGAAGTGCATCGGCCGCGTCAATTCCGGCAATCGTGGCATTGAACAGATAGCTGGCGCGCCCCCAGGCCGGATCGAGCGCCACACCGTCCTGCCGGCAATCGAGATTGTCGACCTGCAGCCGCGTCATCAGGTCCTTGAGCGCGAAAATCTCCTCGACCGCGGCGAGATCGCCGGCGATAGCGCCCATGCGCTTCGGATTGGCTTTGGCCAGCTTCGCGGCAATGGCGTTGAACGCTTCGTGCCAGGTCGCCGGGCGCAGCTTGCCGCCCTCGCGGACGTAAGGCCGATCAAGCCGTTGCGTGCGCAGGCCGTCGACGACGTGGCGGGTCTTGTCGGAAATCCATTCCTCGTTGATGTCGTCGTTGGTGCGCGGCAGGATACGCATGACTTCACTGCCGCGGGTGTCGATGCGGATGGCGGAGCCGAGCGCGTCCATCACATCGATAGACTCGGTCTTGGTGAGTTCCCAGGGCCGCGCGGCAAACGCGTAAGGTTTCGAGGTCAGCGCGCCGACCGGACAGAGATCGACCACGTTGCCTTGCAGCTCAGACCGCATCGCCTGTTCGAGATAGCTCGTGATCTCCATGTCCTCGCCGCGGCCGATCGCGCCGAGCTCGGGAACGCCCGCCACCTCGGCCGAAAAGCGCACGCAGCGGGTACACTGGATGCAGCGGTTCATCGACGTTTTGACCAGCGCGCCGAGATATTTGTCCTCGACCGCGCGCTTATTCTCGCGGTAACGGCTGGCGTCGACGCCATAGGCCATGGATTGATCCTGCAAATCGCATTCGCCGCCCTGATCGCAGATCGGGCAATCGAGCGGATGATTGATCAGCAGAAATTCCATCACGCCTTCGCGCGCCTTGCGCACCATCGGCGAGCGAGTGCTCAGCACCTTGGGCGAGCCGTCCTTGTTCGGCATCAGATCCTTCACGCCCATCGCACACGAGGCCTGCGGCTTTGGGATACCGACGACCTCGATGAGGCACATCCGGCAATTGCCGGCGATCGACAGTCGCTCGTGGAAGCAGAAGCGCGGAATCTCCGCACCCGCCGCCTCGCACGCCTGCAGCAGCGTGTATTCCAGCGGAACGTCGATCTCTTTGCCGTCGACAATGAGCTTGGTCATCTCGTCACTCCGCCGCCATCGCGACCGGCTCGGGACGGGAGTCGGCGGTGTATTGATCGATGCGCCTCTCGATTTCCGGCCGGAAATGGCGCAGCAGCCCCTGCACCGGCCAAGCCGCGCCGTCGCCGAAAGCACAGATGGTGTGGCCCTCGATCTGGGTGCTCACTTCCATCAACATGTCGATCTCGCGTTTGGTCGCGTGCCCGATCGCCATGCGGTTGAGCACGCGCCACATCCAGCCCATGCCTTCGCGGCAGGGCGTGCACTGGCCGCAGCTCTCGTGCTTATAGAAATAAGAAATCCGCGCCATCGCTTTGACGATGTCGTCCGACTTGTCCATGACGATCACGGCGGCGGTGCCGAGCGCCGATTTCTTGTCGCGGCAGCCGTCGAAATCCATCAACAGCGTATCGGCCTGATCGGGGCCCGCCGGCACGAGCGGCATCGACGAGCCGCCGGGAATGACGGCAAGTAGATTATCCCAGCCGCCGCGCACGCCGCCGGCGTGACGCTCGATCAATTCGCGCAGCGGAATGCCCATCGTCTCTTCGACATTGCATGGCCGCTCGACGTGGCCGGAAATGCAATAGAGCTTGGTGCCGGTATTGTTCGGCCGGCCGATGCCGGCAAACCACGCCGCGCCGCGCCGCATGATGTCCGGCACCTGCGCGATGGTCTCGACGTTATTGACCGTGGTCGGACAGCCGTAGAGGCCCATGTTCGCCGGGAACGGCGGTTTCAGCCGCGGCTGCCCTTTCTTGCCTTCGAGGCTTTCCAGCAGCGCGGTTTCCTCGCCGCAAATGTAGGCGCCGGCGCCGTGATGGACGACGATATCGAAATCCCAGCCGTGAATGTTGTTCTTGCCTATCAGTTTCGCCTCGTAGGCCTGGTCGACTGCCGCCTGCACCCGTTCGCGCTCGCGGATGAACTCGCCGCGGACATAAATGTAACAGTGGTTCGCCGCCATGGCGGCGCCGGCAATCAGGCAACCCTCGACAAGAAGATGCGGATCGTGCCGCATGATTTCGCGGTCCTTGCAGGTGCCAGGTTCGGACTCGTCGGCATTGATGACGAGGTAATGCGGCCGGTCCACTTGCTTGGGCATGAACGACCATTTCAATCCGGTCGCGAACCCGGCGCCGCCACGGCCACGCTGGCCGGAGGCCTTGCACTCGTTGATAAGGCCGTCGCGGCCTTTTTCCAGGATCGCCTTGGTGCCGTCCCAGGCGCCACGGGCGCGCGCGCCATCAAGGCCCCAATCATGCTGGCCGTAGAGATTTCTAAAAATGCGGTCCTTGTCGGCGAGCATTACTGCTTTTCCTTCACCGCGAAAATCGACGGATCGATCAGCGTCGTCGGTCCGCCGATCGGCGCGGAATTGATGCGATCGATCTGCGGTCCCGGCTTCGGCGTGCGGCCGTTGGAAAAATCGTTGATGATGCGGGTGAAGATTTCCGGCGTGAGGTCTTCGTAATAATCGGCATTGATCTGGACCATCGGCGCATTGACGCAAGCGCCCAGGCACTCGACTTCGACCCAGGAAAACACGCCATCGGCGGTCACCTCGTTGTCCTCGCCGATCATGCGATGGCAGACTTTTTTGAGATTCTCGGCGCCGCGCAGCATGCATGGCGTGGTGCCGCAAAGCTGCACGTGAAATCGCCCCACCGGGGAGAGATTGAACATAGTGTAGAAAGTAGCCACTTCGAGCACGCGGATTTTCGCCATACCGAGCAGTTCCGCTGTCGCCTCGATCGCCTTCTGCGGCAGCCAGCCGCCGCACTGCGCCTGCGCGCGCCACAGGATCGGGATCACCGCCGATTGCTGGCGGCCTTCCGGGTATTTGGCCATTTGCGCCTTGGCCCAGGCGAGATTGTCCGCCGTAAAGGCGAAGTTTGCCGGCTGTTTTTCGGCGAGGCGGCGGACACTCATCGGTCGACCTCGCCGAACACGATGTCGATCGAGCCCAAGATCGCCGAAATGTCCGCCAGCATGTGGCCGCGACAGAGAAAATCCATCGCCTGCAGATGAGCAAAGCCCGGCGCGCGAATTTTGCACTTGTAGGGTTTGTTGCTGCCGTCGGCGATCAGATAGACGCCGAACTCGCCCTTCGGCGCCTCAACCGCGGCATAGACTTCGCCGGCAGGCACCTTGAAGCCTTCGGTGTAGAGCTTGAAGTGATGGATCAGCGATTCCATCGAACGCTTCATTTCCTCGCGCCGCGGCGGCACGATCTTGTGATCATCGACCGTCACACGCCCCTGCCCTTCCGGCGCGCGCAGCCTCTCGATGCATTGCTTCATGATACGGATGGATTGGCGCATCTCTTCCATGCGGATGCAGTAGCGATCGTAGTTGTCGCCGTTCCTGCCGATGGGAATATCGAAATCGAGCTCGGCATAGCACTCGTAGGGCTGCGCCTTGCGCAAATCCCACGCCGCACCCGAGCCGCGCACCATGACGCCGGAAAAGCCGCGCGCCCAAGCGTCTTCCAGCTTCACCACGCCGATATCGACATTGCGCTGCTTGAAAATACGATTTTCGGTGAGCAGTTCCTCGAGGTCGTCGCACACCTTGATAAATGGATCGCAGAAGCCGGCTATATCGTCGATCAATTTCGGTGGCAGATCCTGGTGCACGCCGCCGACGCGAAAATAGGCCGCGTGCATGCGCGACCCCGAGGCGCGCTCGTAGAACCCCATCAGCTTCTCGCGCTCCTCAAAACCCCACAGCGGCGGAGTCAGCGCGCCGATATCCATCGCCTGCGTCGTAACGTTGAGCAAATGCGACAGCAGGCGGCCGATCTCGCAATAGAGCACGCGAATGATTTGGGCGCGGCGCGGCACCTCAAGGCCGAGAAGTTTCTCTGCCGCCAGGCAGAAGGCATGCTCCTGATTGATCGGCGCGACATAATCGAGCCGGTCGAAATACGGGATCGCCTGCAAATAGGTCTTGTGCTCGATCAGCTTTTCGGTTCCGCGGTGCAGTAGCCCAATGTGCGGATCGACGCGCTCCACGACTTCGCCGTCCAGTTCGAGCACGAGACGCAGCACCCCATGCGCCGCCGGATGCTGCGGTCCGAAATTGATGGTGAAGTTGCGCGTCGCGGCCTCAGCCATCAGGCGAACTCCTTCACCTTCGCAGCTTTCGCAGCTACGCGCGCATTGAACTTGTCCCACAGCACGACGAAGCGCTCGTGCCGGCCTTCGCCGATGAGATCGAGGCCGTCATGCGCCCTGACCTTGAATGTGACGCGCGGCCCGGCGACTTCGATACATTCGGCATCAACCGTCACCGTTTGCCCGGGCAATGTTGCCGCCAGGTGGCTGACGTCGACGTGCACGCCGAGACTGCCTTCGCCAGGATCGAGGTGCGGCGCCAAAAGCTGGGTGCACACCCATTCCATGAGCACGATCATGAAACCGGTAGCGAACACCTTCGGCATCGACGATATCTCGGGCGATTCCGGATAGGTGTAGGGAACGGTCTTATTTTCCGGGACCTTGTAGGCGAAACGGTGGGTGAGGCCGGGCTTCAGGGTCGCTTTCATGTCACGACCTCTTCCCGCTCGACTTCTCGTCGCCAGGCAGCACGTAGTCGGTGCCTTCCCACGGCGACAGAAAATCGAAATTGCGGAACTCTTGCGTCAGCCGCACCGGCTCGTACACCACGCGCTTGAGTTCGTCGTCGTAGCGCACCTCGACAAAGCCGGTCAGCGGAAAATCCTTGCGCAGCGGATGGCCCTCGAAACCATAATCGGTGAGGATGCGCCGCATGTCGGGATGGCCGGTGAACACCACGCCGTACAGATCGTAGGTCTCGCGCTCGAACCAGTTGGCGCCGGGGAAGACGTCGATGATCGACGGCACCGGCGTCGCTTCGTCGGTCGCGGCCTTGATCCGCACACGCGCATTGTGCTTGGGCGATAGCAGGTGATAGACCACCTCGAAGCGTCGCTCGCGGCTCGGCCAATCGACCGCGGTGACATCGAGCAGATTACAAAACAGACAACGCGGATCGTCGCGCAAGAACTGCATCACCGCAACGATGTCGGCGGCTTGCACCGTGACGGTCAGCTCGTGATACGCAACCGCGTAGCCCGTCGCCGACGAAGCGAGCGCAGCAACGACTGTCTTGCCGAGCGTTTCGAGCGTCTCATCCATTTGCAGCGTTCAATGGCCTAACGTTCGATGGTGGCGGTGCGGCGGATTTTCTTCTGCAACAGCAAGACGCCGTACAACAGAGCTTCAGCGGTCGGCGGACAACCCGGAACGTAGATGTCGACCGGGACGATGCGGTCGCAGCCGCGCACCACCGAGTAGGAATAATGGTAGTAGCCGCCGCCATTGGCGCAGGAGCCCATCGAGATCACGTAGCGCGGCTCCGGCATCTGGTCGTAGACCTTGCGCAGCGCGGGCGCCATTTTATTGGTCAGCGTGCCGGCCACAATCATGACGTCGGATTGCCGCGGCGAGGCGCGCGGCGCAAAGCCGAAGCGCTCGGCGTCATAGCGCGGCATCGACATTTGCATCATCTCGACGGCGCAGCAGGCGAGCCCGAACGTCATCCACATCAGCGAGCCGGTGCGCGCCCAGGCGATCAGATCGTCCGCGGCCGCGACAAGAAATCCCTTGTCGGCCAGCTCGCCGTTGAGGCCTTCGAAAAACGGAGCGTCCGCCGCCGCCGGCTCACCGGTGCGCGGGTCGAGAATTTGCCGGCGCGGTGCCGCGATGGTTGCGGGTTCGCTCAATCCCATTCGAGCGCTCCCTTCTTCCATTCATAGATAAACCCGATCGTCAGCACTGCAAGGAACAGCATCATCGACCAGAAGCCGTACACGCCGAGATGACCGAATGCCGCGGCCCACGGAAACAGGAAGCTGACTTCGAGATCGAAGATAATGAACAGGATCGCCACCAGGTAGAAGCGGACGTCGAATTTCATCCGGGCGTCGTCAAAGGCGTTAAACCCGCACTCGTAGGCGGACAGCTTTTCCGGATTGGGCTCCTTGTAGGCAACGATGAAGGCAACGACGAGCAACGCAAGCCCGATGACGCCCGCGACGCCGACAAACACAATGAGCGGCAAATAGGCGAGCAGCAATTGAGTCAGCGATTGACTCATCGGGAGCCCTTCTCAACGGCTGCAAGGGACGCGCCTCCCCGTATCGGGAAACAAGTCCTGCGCGGCACTGTTCCGCCGGCAATGCCGGTGCGCCGATTTGCCTCAAAATCAAGCGGATTCGCGCTGCCTGCGGAACTTTGCGACCCTTAGCGCAGTGCACAAAAAGGTGCAAGGCAGGCCTGTGCGTGGCGGATGCGTTGACGCCATCGTGACCGCCGATGCTACGATCACGCGGCGGAATTGCCGAGAACGAGGCGATGGGGCTGGCGCCCGCAAGCATCATCCGCATCGCCGCCGTCATAATGGAGCGAGGAAAACAATGCTGCTGGCCTATTCCCGTCGCGTCGTCGTGCTGCTCGCCGTAGCGAGCGCCGTAATGGTTTCGACGGCGCGCGCCGACGATTATCCGTCGCGGCCGGTCAAGATCATCGTGCCGTTCGGCGCCGGCGGGCCCGCCGATGTCTATGTCCGCTACCTGGCGGCGGAACTGCAAAAAACGCTGCATCAGTCGTTTATCGTCGAGAACCACCCCGGCGCCGGAACTACGATCGGCACCGCTCTGGCGGCGAAATCCACGCCCGACGGCTACACACTTTTGTTGGCGAGCAGCACGCAGACCGTCAACGAGACGCTCTACAAAAACAAGCCGTACAAACTCTTGCGCGACCTCGTCCCGATCGCGCCCATGGAAGAGAACGGTCTCGCTCTGGTCGTGAACCCCTCGGTTCCGGCCAAAAGCGTCGCCGATCTGCTGGCCTTGGCCAGGGCAAAGCCGGGCACGCTCAATTTCGGCTCGTCGGGGCCGGGCTCGAACTATCACATGGCCGCCGAGCTCTTGAAAAATCTCACCGGGATCAACATCGTGCATGTGCCCTATAAGGGCTCCACCGGCATGCGCATCGATATCCTCAGCGGTCAAATCCAAATGCTGTTCGATTCGATTCCGACCATGGCGCCCAATATTAAAGCGGGCAAAGTGCGCGCGCTCGGCACCACCGGCCTGACCCGTTCGGCTATTTTGCCGGACGTGCCGACGGTTGCCGAAACCGTTCCCGGGTTTGAGTTCACCCAATGGGTCGGCTTCATGGCGCCCAAGGGCACGCCGCAACCGATTGTCGATCTGCTGCACAAGACCATCTCCGATATCCTGAGCAGGCCCGACATCAAACAAGCCTGGGAGAAGCGGGGCGCCACCCCGATGGTGATGACGCAGCCGGAATACGCAGCTTTCATGGCGGCGCAGGTTGCGAAGTGGGCCAAGGTGATCAGGGACAACCACATTACGCTGATCAATTAGGCTGCGCTGCAACCCCGACGCAAACGCAGCGTCACGACCGCAGTTACCGGCACGGCGTTTCGCACTGCACCGCGTCGGGAACCAATGAAGAAGGTAGAAAACGATGGACGAACTGACCAACCGCCCGGCTGCCGCGATCAAGGGTGAAGACCACTGGACGACCAAGGACGGCGACGTAAAGCTGTTCCTGTTCGAGAAATGCGCGGGCGATCCCAAGAACACGACCGGCACGATTTTGTTCGTTCATGGCTCGTCAATGGCGGCACAGCCGACATTCGACCTTCAGGTCGAGGGCCGGTCGGATTCCTCGGCGATGGACTGGTTCGCGCGCCGCGGATTTGACTGCTGGTCGGTCGACATGGAGGGCTACGGCCGCTCGACCAAGGATCGCGACAACAATGCGCCCATCGCGCAGGGCGCCGACGATTGCTTTGCCGCCGCAACTTATATCCAGAAACTGCGCGGCACGCGTCCGTTCCTGGTTTACGGCATCTCGTCCGGGGCGTTGCGCGCCGCGTTATTCGCGCAGCGTCATCCCGCGCTTGTCGCCCGCCTCGCGCTCGACGCCATGGTGTGGACCGGCGAAGGCTCGCCGACGCTGGCCGAGCGCAAGAAGAAGCTTCCCGAGTTTCGCGCCAAGAACCGCCGGCCGATCGATAAGGCATTCATCCATTCGATCTTCGACCGCGACCATCCGGGCACCGCGGACGAGATGGTCATCGACGCCTTCGCCGACGCGGTGATCGCTCTCGACACCTCGGTGCCGACCGGAACTTACGTCGATATGTGCAGCAATCTACCGGTGGTCGACCCGGAACAGATCACGGTGCCGTCGCTGATCATGCGCGGCCAGTGGGATGGCATCGCCGGCTTCGACGACCTGCTCAAGTTCTTCGCCAAGCTCCCCAACCCCGACAAGCACTTTGCCGTGATGCCCGGCATTTCGCATGCCAGCTTCCAGCAGAAGAATTACGCGCTGGTCTATCACATCCTATGGAGCTTCTTCACCCAGCCGGCGCCAATCTATCGGGGCTGAGACCGGCCGGGTGCGCCGCTCGGAGGCAGGACCAACAAAGGGTGCTAAGCCATTGAAATGGCGGGAGCGACGGGACTCGAACCCGCGACCTTCGGCGTGACAGGCCGACGCTCTAACCAACTGAGCTACGCCCCCGCGGGCGCGGTCGGCAGTTAAGGCCCGCCTAGCGCCAAGTCAAGGATTTAGGCCAAAATCGGCCATTTCCGGCCGCCTTACGCTCGCCACAGAGCCACCTCAGATAGCGCCGGGATGCCGAAAACATCGGTGGAATCGGCAAAACAAGCGTGGTCAGCAGGAGCCGAATCGTTTAACTGCTTCGCCGTGAGCGGCGCTTTTTCCACGCCACCGCTGCATTGAGGAGGGACTAATGACGCCTGGTAAAACAACCGCGACTACCGTGACATTGAAGCACCTTGCCGCGAGTCTTGCGGAAGACAACGAGCTTTCGAAGAAGCAGGCCGAAGCCATCCTCGGCGGGCTGGTAGGCAATATCGTCAAGCACCTGAAAAAGGGCGAGCGCATCCGCATCGGCGGCCTCGGCATCCTGCAGGTGAGAAAGCGCGCCGCGCGCATGGGACGCAATCCCGCAACCGGCGAGCCGATTCAAATCAAGGCCAGCAAGAAGGTTGCCTTCCGCGCTTCGAAGGAACTCAAAGAGGCGATCTGATCGCCTCACGTCGTTAAACCCGCGAAGCGCGGGTCCGTGCGCCGCTCATTGCCCGCTTGCCATCGCAATCGATAAATTGCGTGGCGGCGGGCGATATTTTTTGGAGCTCTCCTTTCAGCTTCGTTCTTTTGCAAAATGCGAATTTGGCTTGCCCGGTCGTAGCTGCACAGGTTGACTTGCCAACCGAAGCAGGCAGGTGGCGCGCGCCGGCACCAAAGTAGGCCTCGCCGGGCAACCTTCGCGGCGCTCCGCTTTGCGAAGCTTGGTGGGCGGTGACGGGCTCGAACCGCCGACATTCTGCGTGTAAAGCAGACGCTCTACCAACTGAGCTAACCGCCCTGCAGCGAGATGTATCGCCGCGCACCCGTGGGGCGCAAGCATGGCGCGCAAGCGTGCCGCCGAGGCTTGGGCATTGTGCCGTCAATCTCTGCGCAAAAATTTAATGTGTGCCGGGAGACGAGAAAATGTGGGATAAGAATCGAGGTCACAGGGCGGGCCGGATGCCCGGAGAGGGGGGTCATGCTTCGCGTTTCAACTTTGACGATCGCCTTGACGATCGCCTTGGCGCTTGCCGCCGAAACAGCCGGTCAAGCTCAGCAGTTGCCGCCACAACCGCCGCCGGTGAACGGGCAGCTGGGGCAAGGCGACCCCCGGGAACGCGCCGCCTGCCACCCCGACGTGACCAAGTTCTGCCAGACTCAACTCGAGATCAATCCGCAGGACGTGCTCGGTATTTTGGGCTGCCTGCAAACCAACCGGGCGAAGATCAGTCACGCCTGCCAGCAGGTCTTGGCGAGCCACGGCCAGTGACGCCGGATTGACGCACGGACGGCGCGGCAAACGCTGTGCCGCTACGGCCGCGGCCCCTGCGGTCGCGCCGCACCGGCAGCCGCTATTTGGGAAGCGCTGCTTCCACGGCCTCGCCCGCCACGCCCGTTTCCGCGCGCGCCACGTGCTCGGCTAGACGGATCCAGGACTGCGCCACAGTAAGCCACAGCGCTTTGTCTTTATTGTCCTCGGACAGGCGGGCCATAGCGACGCATTCTTCCGCACAGCGGCGGTGATCAAGCAAAGTCCCCATAGCACTCCTCGACACAACGCCAGTACCGGATGGCAATTCCAATCCGGCAGTGCGGCAGCGGCAGGATGGCCGCAGGGCGGAACCAGGGCAAAAAAAGCAGCGGTCACGGCACCAGGGAACCGAAGGAAGAGCCGGGAAAGCCTTGGCAGGGCCCGCAGGCGTTGTTGCGCTATGTTCATAGCGGACATGCTATTATATGCGTAAATTAAGGTGATTATCGCGATTTTTTGAAAACAATGACGGTTTTTGGTCGCTTTCATGCGGTTTTGGAGTAGCTGCACTGCACCATAATTATTTTGCATCGCACCATGAATGCTTATATCTGGAACATCATTCCGGCCGCTGGATCGGTCCTTCACGCTGGAGATTAAGGAATAAAACCATGTTGTTATCGATAATCCGCTACTTCCACACCTGGAAGCGCTACGGCGTTGCCGTGGACGAACTATCCCACCTCAGCGATCGTGAACTTGCCGACATCGGCATCACCCGGGGCGATATCCCCCGCATCGCGTGGGAGCAGTCGCGTCACTTGGCTTGAGCCGGCTACGGGAACGTATCGGCACTTGGCGCCCGGCTTCGGCCGGGCGCTGCCGTATCTAGGTGGGAGCACCATCAGGACGACGCGGGCAGCATGCCCTTGGCGGTGATGATCGGCAGTGCCTGCGGCCCGGACAAGAACTTGAGCAGCGCGTGCGCCGCCGCACCATCCTTTGCCGCAGCGCCGACGCCGGCCGCATAGACCGTGAAATTCTGGATTTCCGCCGGCAACGGACCAACGAGCATGACGCCGGCAACCGGCAAGATTTCGCTGATCTGGTGAATACCGATCTCGGCTTCGCCATCGGCGATGTGATCGGCGACCGTGCCGCCATGGACCAGCACCGCCTTGGCGTCGATCCGGTCGGCAATGCCCAGCCGCTGCAGCAGACCCTCGACGTAAATGCCGCTGGATCCGCCGGCCTTGTGATCGATAAAGGCGACCGATTTCGCGGCAAGGAGCGCATACCTGAAGGCCTCCACCGTCGAAATGTCGGGCATCGGGGCGCCGGCTTTGACCATGACGCCGACTCCGGTTTTCGCCAGATTGACGCGACTGCCGGGCACGACTTTGCCTTCCTGGGCCAGATCGTCGATCGCCGTCGGCGTCAAAATCGCGACATCGAATTTTTCCTTGCCGTTACGGATCAAAGCGAGGTGCTGCCCGACGGTCCGATAGGTGACGTCAAGCCTGTTGCCGGTTTCGTTCTGGTATTGCGCGGCAAGCGCGTTGAGCACTTGCTTGAATGCGCCGCCGCTGACCACGGTGATCTCGGCGGCTTGCGCACGCTGCGACATCGCGAGCGACAACGCGGTGGCGAGGACGGTTGGCAGACGTTTCATCCGAACCCACTCACCGCTTGAACAGCCCCATGATCTCCGCCTTCGCCAGCGTATTGAAATGCAAATTGAAGCCAACGACCGCCGCCGATGTGTCGGCCTTGACGTCGAGCTTGTCGGTCTTCACGGCGAACACAGTGAACAAATAGCGGTGCGGATGGTCGCCCTCGGGCGGGCATGGGCCGCCGTAGCCAGGCGCGCCGAAATCGGTGCGTGTCTGCAACGCGCCCGCCGGCAGCTGGCCGCCCGTACTGCCAGCGCCCTCGACAAGCTCGCTCACATTGCCGCGGATATTGACGACCAGCCAGTGCCAAAAACCCGAGCCGGTGGGCGCGTCGGGATCGTAGCAGGTCACCGCGAAGCTTTTGGTGTCCCCCGGCGCGCCCGACCATTTGAGATGCGGCGATTTATTGCCGCCGGCGCAGCCAAAGCCGAAATCGGCCGACAGGATGAAATCCTTCGGCAGGTAGTCGCCGTCCTTTAAACTGTTGCTCGTGACCGTGAATGTCATTTGTCGTCTCCTTTCGCCGGCAAATCGGCGTCAGAGGAAGAAGGCGTCCAGCATAATCAGGAGCATCATTGCGGAAAAGGTCGCGTAGCATGATCGCCTTTGCGCCGCGCGCGTGCTAGCCGTTCGCCATGCCGGTAGTTATGCTCAACGCCGCCACCGCGCTACTGCCGGAACGCGGTGCGCTCATTGGCCTCGATCTCGGCAGTAAGACCATTGGCGTCGCCGCCAGCGATCCGGATCGCCGCATCGCGGCGCCGGTCGAAACCATTTCGCGCAAGCGCTTCAAGCTCGACGCCGCGCACATTCTGAAACTTGCCGCCGAGCGCCGCGCCGTCGGCATGGTACTCGGACTGCCGATCAACATGGACGGCAGCGAAGGCCCGCGCGCGCAATCCACCCGCGCCTTTGCCCGCAATCTGGCGCGTCTGACCGAACTTCCCATCGCGCTTTGGGATGAGCGGCTGTCGACCGCCGCCGTCGAGCGGGCGCTCATTGCCGCCGACGCGAGCCGGGCAAAACGCAAGGCAGTGATCGATCGACACGCCGCAAGCTACATCCTGCAAGGCGCGCTCGACCGGCTGGCGCGCAAGACGCCGTTCTGAGCGACTTCGCTATTCGGGCAATACGCGTTGCAGCAGGAGCTCCGCGGTCGCACCGTCGATATCGGCGGCGCCGTAAAGCCCGCCGCGCGGTTTTGCGAGCCGCGTTCGCAAAAACGTGTCGGCGACCGCCGGCGGTGTGCCGGCCTTGAGCGCGGAGACAGCCGCCGCGAGGGCTAATCGGCCGACCGTCGCGCGCGCGGCAACCTCGTTGATAGTTTGCAAACTTGCCGGATCGACGGCGGTGTCGACGGCATCGCGCAACAACGCGGTCGCGAGCGCCGCTTCTTGCTCGCCCTTGAGCGCACGCAATACGTCGAGGCACATGACATTCCCGGAACCTTCCCAGATGGCGTTGACCGGAGCTTCGCGATAGAGCCGCGGCAGGACGCTCTCTTCGACGTAACCATTGCCGCCGAGACATTCCATCGCCTCGAAAATAAAGCCGGTCGCGATTTTGCAGATCCAATATTTGGCCGCGGGTGTCATCAGGCGCGCATAGGCCGCTTCGGCGGGGTGATCGGCGGCGCGGTCGAGCGCGCGGGCGACGCGAAACACCAAGGCGACCGCAGCTTCGACCTCGAGCGCCATGTCGGCAAGGACGGCGCGCATCATCGGCTGCTGGTAAAGGCTATTGCCGAAAACGCGGCGATAGCGGCAATGATGCACGGCCAGAACGAGCGCCATGCGCATCAAACCAGCCGAGGCGATCGCGCAATCGAGCCGCGTCAGCTGCACCATCTGCAGGATGGTGCGGATGCCCGCGCCCTCCTCGCCGACGCGCCAGGCGAAAGCGTCCGCAAACTCGACTTCGCCCGATGCGTTGGAGCGGTTGCCGAGCTTGTCTTTCAGCCGCTGCAGCCGCAGCGCGTTGACCGAGCCGTCCGAGCGGAACCGCGGCAGTAGGAAACAAGTAAGGCCGCCCGGAGCTTGCGCCAAAATCAGGAATGCGTCGCTCATCGGTGCGGAGAGAAACCATTTGTGGCCGACGATCGAATAGCCCTCCTCGACCTGCGTCGCGCCGGTGGTGTTGGCGCGCACATCGGTGCCGCCCTGCTTTTCCGTCATCCCCATGCCGAGCGTCATGCCCGATTTATCGCGCCACGGCCGGAACAACGGATCGTAAGTGCGAGTGACGACTTTGGGCACGACCTTCGTTGCCAGCTCCGGCTCCGCGGCGAGCGGCGCCAGCGCGGCTCGCGTCATGGTGGCCGGACAGAGATGACCGGTCTCGACCTGCGCCGCCATGTAGAAGCGCGCCGTGCGCACGACTTCCGCCGGCGCCGCCGCGCGGGCGCCGGATTGGGTCCAAGTCGAGGCGTGCAGCCCCGCCGCAATGCTCTCGCGCATGAAGCGGTGATAGGCCGGATGGAACTCGATCGTATCGCTGCGATTGCCCTTGCCGTCGAAGCTCCGCAGCTTCGGCGGATTCTCATTGGCCTGCCGCGCCAGGGCGAACATATCGGCAGTTCCCCATTGTCTGCCGAAGGCGGCGAGCGAGGACAGTTCGTGAGCCGCACCATTGGCTTTGACGGCGTCCTGCAGCGCCGCGTCGCTCGTGAACAGGTCGACGTCCTCGTAAATCGGCGACTGGTTGAGAACCACATGCGTGTCGAAGCGCGAGCTGATAGCCATGGCGCGACTCGCCTCGTTTGGGCCGCCAACCGTAGCACGGGCGCCGCCGGCTGCGGTTTCCGGTGCATCGCCGTCGTGGACGGACAATGCGGACTTGCTCGAACGCGCCAATTGGGCCTATAGCACCGCTTTGATGACAAAAACCCAGCCGCCGACACGCCATATTATTTCGATCAATGACCTCACCAATAAGGAGATCGAGACGATCTTCGAGGTCGCTCAGGGGTTTTTGAAGGAACTTGCCGACCAAAACGTCTCCTATCGGATCGGCCGCAGCACCGATCTGGCCGCAAAATCCATCCTGGCGAGCTTGTTCTACGAACCCTCGACGCGCACCCGCCTGTCGTTCGAGAGCGCCATGCTGCGGCTGGGCGGAGCCAACATCACCAGCGCCGATCCGGCGGTCAGTTCCGCCGCCAAAGGCGAAAGCCTCGCCGATACCATCCGCGTCATTTCCAATTATGCCGACATCGTCGTCATCCGCCATCCGCGCGACGGCGCGGCGCGGCTGGCGGCTGAGTACTCGCAAATCCCGGTGATCAATGGCGGTGACGGCGCCCACGAGCACCCGACGCAAACGCTGTGCGACCTTTTCACGCTCAAATCCAAGAAAAAGAGCCTCAAAAATATGAAGGTCGCCATTTCCGGCGACCTCAAAGGCAGCCGCACCATCCATTCCTTCGTCTATGCGCTGGCGCGGTTCGGCGCCACGATCGACCCCCTGCCCGCTCCCGGCATGGAGCTGCCGCCGCATGTCGATCGCCGGCTGCGCCAGGAATTTCACTGCCGCATGGTCTCCAAAGACCCCGGACAGCTGCCTGGCGGCTCGATCGACGCGCTCTACGTCACCGCCGATCAACCGCACCAGCTGTCGCTCATTCCCGATCCCGAGATCGATTACGGCCTCTTGGTGCAGAAGAAAACCGACGCGGTCTATGTCACGCGCTTCCAGAAGGAGCGCTGGACCGAGAAAGAGCGACCGTACCCGAAGATCGACGCAAAATTCCTCGGCGAGGCGAAATATGCCGACGCCAGCGTCATGCATCCACTGCCGCGCGTCAACGAGCTCGATGCGTCGTTCGATTCCGACCGCCGCGCCATTTATTTTCAGCAGGCCGCTTATGGCGTTCCGATCCGCATGGCCCTGATTTCGCTCCTGTTGCATCTGTACAAGAACAAGTCGCTGCATCGATTCAGCAGCGGTTTTGCCAAACCGGATCATCCGATCTACGCCCAGCCGATCGGCACCGGCATCCAATGCGACAACCCCAATTGCATCACCGGCGATCCCGCCGAACGGCAATATGCCGCCAACAAGTTCTACGTTGTCGAAAACGGCTCGCCGCAGCGCTGCATGCTGCGCTGCGTTTATTGCGAGAAGGACGTCGGCGAGGGCACCGACGGGCAATTCGTCGTAGCCGATACGGCGCGCAAGACATTTTCGCCTGGATTGGCGACGATCGCCGGCGCCTCCGCCGACAGGGTCAAGCACATGGTGATCCATGCCGACGCGGCCGACGCTCTCGCGGCGGGTTTTGCCCCGCGCGACGGCGGCAAAAAGGCCCGCGTCGGCTAACTCGACACGGCGCTGTTTTCGCGTTCCGGCTTCGGGCAATATCGAGCCGACATGCTCCATCCGTTCGAAGCCGCCGCGGCCTTCCCGTTCGGCTACCTATGCGGCACTATTCCGTTCGGCGTCATCATTACCCGGCTCGCCGGCGCGCCGGATGTGCGCGCAATCGGCTCGGGCAATATCGGCGCCACCAACGTGCTGCGCACCGGGCGAAAGGGTCTCGCCGCGGCGACGCTACTCGGCGACATGCTCAAGGGCGCGGTTGCAGTCGTCGTCGTCATTCACTTTCTCGGCCGCGATGCCGCGATTGTCGCCGCACTCGGCGCGTTTCTCGGCCACCTCTTCCCGGTCTGGCTCGGTTTCAAAGGCGGCAAAGGAGTCGCGACCTTTATCGGGCTGCTGCTCGGCCTCAAATGCTGGCTGGCGCTGCTGGCCTTTTGCATTCTTTGGCTCGCGATTGCGGCCATCACCCGCTACTCGTCGCTTGCTGCGCTCATTGCCAGCGCCACCACGCCAGGCATCCTGTGGTGGAACGGCAATGTGCGGGAGGCGCAACTATTCCTGCTGCTGACCGCGCTCCTGTGGCTCATGCATCGCGCCAATATTGCCCGCCTCCTCGCCGGCACCGAAAGCAAGATCGGCAGTCGATCGCCCCCCTAATTGGGCGCGTCGCGCCTCGGTGGATGGCAGCGGCCGGCGACGCCAAGGGCTGGCAAAATCGTGTCGGCACAGTCCCGGAACGCTCGACAGCGCAGCCGCCCACGATAAAATCATGTTTTATCGAGACTTGTTAAAAATATCGAGATTCGATAGAAAGCTATATGCCTCCGCTGCCATCGTCGCGCGACCATAATTCCTGCCCATCGCCGACCTTGGCCGAAACGGCGTTCAATCGGCTGCGAACCGACATTCTTGCGGCCAAGCTCCGGCCGGGCGACAAAATGCATGTTGAGCGCCTGCGCGAGATTTACGGTCTCGGCGCCACGCCGCTGCGCGAGGCACTGTCCAAACTCACCTCGCTGGATCTTGTGATCGCGGTCGGCCAGCGCGGCTTCTGCGTGGCACCGGTATCGACCGCCAATCTGCTCGAAATCACCAAGGCACGGGCTTGGATCGAAGGCACTGCGCTACGTGTCTCGATCGCGGCAGGCGACCGCCATTGGGAAGCCGAAGTGCTGGCCGCGACGCACCGCCTGAAACGCTGCCCCAAAAGCGACGGCGACCGACTTAGCGACGAGTGGTATCGCGAGAACCGCGAGTTTCACGATGCACTGGCCGCGCGGTGCGGCTCGCCGCAAATCATGGCGTTCCGCAGCCAGCTTTACGATCTCAGCGACCGCTACCGTCGCATGTCGGTGCAGCATGGGCTCGCCGGCCGCGATTTCGACGCCGAGCATCAGCGCATCGTCGATGCCGCCCTGGCGCTCGATGCCGATGCCGCCATCGCCCATACCATCGACCATTTCGTCGAGACGACGCGGGTGATCCTCATGGGCGATCCGCAGACGCGGCCCGACGCCGAGCGTATCGTCGCGACATTGCGGCGCGACATCGCCATCGGCAGCGCCGGCCTTGCAATGGCGAAACAGGAACTTGGTGCCGCGCGCTGACGTGCGGCGACAGAGAGCGTCATGCAGCTACAGGCCGAAAACATCGTCGATCTCAGCCTCGAGCTCGATCCAAAGAATTTCGCGATGCGCACGCCCGCGGGATTTAAGAAAGATATGCAATTCGAGATGGAAGTCATCAAGGAGCATGACTCTGCGGGCGGCGCCGGGCAGATCGTGCGCGGCGTGCACATGCGCCTGCATGCCGGCAGCCACGTCGACGCGCCCGAGCACAATGTCAGGGGCGGAACGCAAATCCACCAATTGCCTTTGACGCTGTTCATTGGCGACGCAATCGTGGCCGATTTGCGCGACAAGGTGCCGGGCAAGGCGATCACCGAGACGGACCTGGCGAACCGGCTCGACAACCGCATTCGCAAGGGCGACCGCGTGCTGCTGCGCACCGATCAGAACAACGCCTATGACGGCGGCTCCGAGCTCTGGATGAAGGACTCTCCTTACCTGACGATCAGCGCGACGCGCTGGCTGATCGACAAAGGCGCGGTCATCGTCGGCTATGATTTCTATCACGGCAACGACGAACCGGGCGCGCCGCGGGTCTTTCACAATTCGCGCACGCTCAGCGAGCACGGCATCCTGACCATGCCCTATCTGAAAAATCTGGATCGTATTTCGAAAGATCGCTTCACGCTGATCGGCCTTCCGCTCAACATCGTCGGCGCCGAAGCCTCGCCGATCCGCGCCGTCGCTCTGATCTGACCGCTCCAAAAAATCCTGCAAGTCACGAGGGAAGAAACACCATGCGAATGCTCAAGATCGCCGCCGCCTGCCTCGCCGCGTTGACCTGCCTTTCGCTCCCGGCAGTTGCGCAGGACAAATATCCCTCGCGGGCGATCACCATTATCGTGCCGATCAGCCCCGGAACGGCGATCGACATTTTGGCGCGGCTCTACGCCGACAAGCTGTCGAGCAAGTATGGATGGCGCGTCGTCGTCGAAGATCGCCCCGGCGCCGCCGGCGCCGTCGGCGGCGAATACGTGTCGCGTGCGGCCGCCGACGGCTACACGCTGATCTGCGCCAATTCGGGCCTGACTTTTCTCAAATATACCAACAAAAATCTTAAATTCGATCCGCTGACGAGCTTTACCGGCGTCGCCATCGTCGCCCAGGCGCCCGCCGTCGTGACGGTGGCGCCCCAGCTTGGCGTGAACGATTTGAAGGCCTTCATTGCCTTGGCGAAGGCAAAACCGGGAACGCTGAACTACGGCTCCGCGGGCGTCGGCAGCGCGACCCATCTTGCGGGCGCCTATTTCGCGCGGCAGACCGGCATCGACATTGTCCACGTTCCCTACACCGACAGCACTGCGATCCTCTCGGATCTGCTCGGCGGCCGGATTCAAGCGTCGTTCGTTCCGGCGGCTTTCGTAGCTCCGCTGCTCAAGGACGGAAAGCTGCGCGCCCTTGCCGTCGCTGCGGATGAACCGCTGACCGAGCCTGTCGCAATACCGACCGCAACTTCGCAGGGCGTCAATTATCAATTCGCCACCTGGTACGGCTTGCTGGCTCCCGCGAATACCCCGAAGGCGATCCTCGATACGCTGCACGACGCGATTTCGTCCGTCAGCAAGGACCCGCAGCTGGTGGCCAAGGTCACGGGGCTTGGCCTAATCCCGCAGGACCAGGGGCCCGACGCCTTCGACGTCGCCATTCACAAGCAAATTGCGGATTTAACGCCGGTGCTCGCCGGCATCGTCAAAGCCGTCTCGCATAACTGATGCTACTTCGCTGCGAGCGCTGTCGCCCGCGCCGGCATCACCGGCGCGCCATGGGTGTGCGGAATCTTGTCGGCGAAGACTTCGACGAAATGATCGGTTTCGCCGGCGGCCGTATGCGGGTTCAGTGCCTCGTCAAAATAACTGCTCGCGGCCGGATCTTTGACAACACGCGCCATGATGCGGCGGTAACGCCAAATCAGCCGCAGCCATCGCGAGGTGGTTTTGAGAAAATCGAGCGCGCGCCAGGGATAGAACGCGAGCGGATTGACGATCGGCATGCCGGAGCGGCGCTGCTTGCGCAATTTGCGGCGAAAAAATCCGAACTGCAGCGGATGCACGCCTTCGATCCGCGCGGCGCCGGAGAAGATGGTCAGCGAATCCAGAAGCTTCGTCCGATTGATGCCCGAGGCGATGCACCGGCGCATGATCGTTTCGACATGCGCGTCGGTGTAATAGCGCTTCCAGGCGTCGGCATAAACTTGCGTCCAGGCTTCCTTCGACATCAATGGATGCGCGGTGCAGGCGTGTTCGAGATCGTATTTGTTCATGTCGGGATCCATCGGCACCCCGCGCATGTACAGATTCTTGTGATCCTCCGAGCCTGGCAGCGGCGTCAAATAGAAGAATTCGAGAATATCGATCGGCAATTCCCTTTTGATGATCTCGATATCGCGCGCGATGGTTTCCGGCGTATCGGTCGGAAAGCCCAAAATATAGCCGGCATAGGTCATGACCTTTTGCCGCCGCCAGGCGAGCAGCATCTCGCGATATTCCCAAATCTTGTTCTGGCGTTTCTTCGCGCCCATCAGGGATTCGGGATTGATATTCTCAAGACCGAGAAAGATGGCGGTGCAGCCTGCGCGCGCCGCCTTCTCGATGAAATTCGGGATGCGGTGGCAGAGCGTGTCGACCTGAAGCAAAAGCTTTATGTTAAACTTGTCGCGCTCGCGCAGTTCTATCAGCCGGTCGAGAATGGGCTCCCAGTTGCGGTTACGGGCGAAATTGTCGTCGGTGATGAAAAACCGCGTGATGTTCTGCGCCGCGTTGGCCCGCACGATGGCCTCGACGTCGTTGGGCGTGCGATAGCGCGATTTGCGGCCCTGGACATTGATGATTGTGCAAAAGCTGCATTGGAACGGACAGCCGCGGCCGGCATCGAAGCTCGAATAATGACCAGCGACCCGCGTCACCACATGGCGCGGCAGGATCGGATAAACCGCCGCCGCCATTTCCGGCATATCGTTGAGGTAATTGTAGATCGGCTTGGCGCGGCCTGTGGCGACGTCGCGCAAAACGTCGGCCATGCGGCCTTCGGCCTCGCCGGCGAACAAATGGACGCCGAGGTCCATCGCTTCCTGCAATTCCGCGGGCAGCTTCGGCAACATCGAGATGCAGCCCGAGACGTGGAAGCCGCCCATGACCACGGTGAGACCGTGGGCGCGGAACTGTCGGGCGAGATCGAGCGCGCGCGGATACTGGTTCGACTGCACGCCGATCAGGCCGACCATGCCGGCGCCGGCGGCGCGGATGCGCTTGGCCACGCCGGCCGCGTCGACGATGGTATTGCACTCGTCGCAGGCCTCGACCTCGATATCGACGTCGGGTCCGAGCACGCGGTTTTGCGCGCATTCCACGATCAGCCCGTGGACGCTCGCCAGGCTGTTCGACGGTATCAGAGAACGCAGCCATTGGATGACATAGCCGTCGCGGTCGTAATGCGACGGCTTGATCAGTGCGACCCGAAACACGCGCTTGGGCGGGTTCTGCTGCGCCGAGTTTTTCTGCGCCAAGTTCCCGTGCAATGCACATCCCCCAGTACGGAACCGCGGCCGCTACGGCCGATTGATTCTGCGGGTTTACCCGCCGCTTTGCAACAATTACCTGCGGCACCCCGCCATACCATCCCGATTTTGGGCTATTGTTGAGTTCCCGGCGCCGGGTAGGCTGGGACCTTGGGCTTGGTGTTTTGGGGGCCGGATGAGCGAGGAAACGGAACCGATCCGATTGACGGATGAGCAGCGGCTCGACTGGCTGCGGCTCATCCGCAGTCAGAATGTCGGGCCGCGCACGTTCCGGGCGCTGATCAACCATTTCGGCGGCGCGCGGGCCGCACTCGAGGCGCTTCCCGGCCTGGCGCGCCGCGGCGGCGGCAACGCGGCCCCGCAAATCTATTCGCGCGAAGAGGCGCAGCGTGAAATCGAGGCTTCGCGAAAGCTCGGCGTCAGCTTGGTCGCAATCGGCGAGGCCGACTATCCGCGGCGCCTACAGATGATCGACGACGCTCCCCCGCTGTTTGCGATCCGCGGCCATGCCACCGCGCTCGCCATGCCCCAGGTTGCCATTGTCGGCTCGCGCAATGCCTCGGCCGCCGGCGCCAAGATCACGCAGCGCATTGCGCATGGCCTGGTCGAGGCCGGCTTTGCAATCGTCTCCGGATTGGCGCGCGGCATTGACGCGGCGGCGCATCGCGCCAGCCTTGCAACCGGCACGGTTGCCGTCCTCGCCGGCGGTCAGGATCGCATCTATCCACCCGAGCATGCCGATCTGCTCGATGCCATTTTGCCGACCGGCGTCGCCGTCACCGAAATGCCGCTTGGCTGGGAGCCGCGCGCGCGCGATTTCCCGCGGCGCAATCGGCTGATTTCCGGGCTGTCGCTCGGCGTCGTCATCGTCGAAGCGGCCAAGCGCTCCGGTTCGCTGATCACCGCTCGGCTGGCGCTCGAACAGGGCCGCGAAGTCTTCGCCGTGCCGGGCTCCCCGCTCGATCCGCGCGCCGAGGGGACCAACGGCTTGATCAAACAAGGCGCGACGCCGGTCACCGAAGCAGCCGATATTATCGTCGTGCTGCGCCCGATCATGGGTTTGGAGCTTCCCGTGCGCGAGCCGGACGAGGAGGAGATGGAGCCTACCCAAATCGTGGAGCCCGCACCCGACGAACGGACGCGGATCGTGGCGCTGTTGAGCCCGACACCGGTTTCGATCGACGATCTGATAAGGCTGTCGCAAAGCTCGCCGCGCATAGTGCGGATGGTTTTGCTGGAACTGGAAATCGCCGGACGGCTCGAACGGCACGGCGCCGGATTGGTGTCGCTGATGTGAGGCGGCAGCGAAAATCTATTCCTTGGTGACTTGATCGGCTTCGATCCGCGCCATTTCCAGAATATAGCTTAACGTATCGAGGCCGTTGCGCCGGGCGATCAGCGCCAACTCTTGCGTGAGCGTTGCTATATACTGCGCCGCGCTGTCTGGGGTTTCGTGCCCATTTGACCCGTTCGAATCGTCTCGGTCTGGCATCTTATTTTACGACGCTGGCGGGATCGGGATTGAGCGTTCGCGAGGGCCGTCGAAAGGCTGTGCGATGTCCACGCCAGATATATATCACGGCGTTAAGTAATTTACAATTACAACTAGTACGAGAAGATAACGTGTGCCTGGATTTAGCCCCGATTGGCGCGCATTCGGAGGCTACCGGCATGTCGCTTTCCACCGGTAACGATTTGACAGGTGGGGTTGCATTACCCATGTTCGCGGCGGCCTTGCCGCCGGAAGTCATGGGTTGAATAGGCGAAACGGCCGTTAAATCATTGGGTTATCATGAATCTTGTACTGGTGGAATCGCCCGCCAAGGCGAAGACGATCAACAAATATCTGGGCAAGGGCTATGAAGTCCTGGCCTCATTTGGCCATGTTCGGGACCTGCCGGCCAAGAGCGGTTCGGTCGATCCCGATGCGAATTTCCGCATGCTGTGGGAGATCGATCCAAAGGCCCAGAAGCGGCTGAACGACATCGTGCGGGCGGTCAAAGACGCCGACAAGCTCATTCTGGCCACCGACCCCGACCGCGAGGGCGAGGCGATCTCCTGGCATGTGCTGCAATTTCTCAAGGAAAAGAAGGCGCTCAAGGACCAGCCGGTCGAACGGGTTGTGTTCAACGCCATCACCAAGCAGGCGGTGACCGAGGCGATGGCGCATCCGCGCGCCATCGATCAAGCCCTGGTCGACGCCTATCTGGCGCGGCGGGCGCTGGATTACTTGGTTGGGTTCACCCTATCGCCGGTGTTGTGGCGCAAATTGCCCGGCGCCCGCTCGGCAGGCCGGGTGCAGTCGGTGGCGCTGCGGCTGGTTTGCGACCGCGAACTCGAAATCGAAAAATTCGTCCGCCAGGAATATTGGTCGCTGATCGCCACGCTGGCGACGCCGCGCCGCGAGACTTTCGAGGCACGTCTCGTCGGCGCCGACGGCAAAAAGCTGCAGCGGCTCGATATCGGCTCGGGCGCGGAGGCCGAAGCCTTCAAGCAGGCGCTGGAAACCGCAACCTTCACGGTCGTCTCCGTCGAGGCGAAGCCGGTCAAGCGACACCCCTACCCACCCTTCACCACCTCGACCTTGCAGCAGGAAGCCAGCCGCAAGCTCGGTTTCGCGCCCGCACATACTATGCGGGTAGCGCAGCGCCTCTACGAAGGTGCCGACATCGGCGGCGAGACCGTCGGCCTGATCACCTATATGCGCACCGACGGCGTGCAGATCGCCGAAGAGGCAATTCCTGCAGTGCGCCGCGTCATCGAGGCGGATTACGGCAAAGAGTACCTGCCACCCGCCCCGCGCCGTTACGAGACCAAGGCGAAGAACGCGCAAGAGGCCCACGAGGCCATCCGCCCGACCGAGCTTTCGCGTCGCCCGCGCGAAACCAGAAGCTTCCTCGATGCCGATCAGGCCAAGCTCTACGAATTGATTTGGCTGCGCACGGTCGCAAGCCAGATGGAATCGGCCGAGCTCGAGCGCACCACCGTCGATATCGAGGCCAAGGTCGCCAGTCGACTCCTTGAGCTGCGCGCCACCGGAACCGTGGTGAAGTTCGACGGCTTCCTGACGCTCTATCAGGAAGGCCGTGACGAAGATCCGGAAGACGAGGAATCGCGCCGGCTGCCGCAGATGAGTGCCGGCGAGCGGCTCGAAAAACGCTCGCTCGCCGCCGACCAGCATTTTACCGAACCGCCGCCGCGTTACTCGGAAGCCTCGCTGGTCAAGCGGTTGGAGGAGCTCGGCATCGGCCGGCCCTCGACCTATGCCTCGATCTTGCAGGTGCTCAAAGATCGCAAATATGTGCGGCTCGACAAAAGGCGGCTCTTTCCCGAGGATCGCGGGCGCATTGTCGTCGCTTTTCTGGAAAGTTTCTTCGCCAAATATGTCGAATACGATTTCACCGCCGGCCTCGAAGAACAGCTCGACCTGGTCTCGAACAGCGAGGTGGCGTGGCGCGACGTGTTGCGCGATTTCTGGCGCGATTTTATCGCCGCCATCGACGGCACCAAGGATTTGAAAATCTCCGCGGTCATCGATGCACTCGATGCACTGTTGGCGCCGCACCTGTTTCCGCCGCGCGAGGACGGCAGCGATCCTCGCGTGTGCCCGACCTGCGGCCAGGGGCGGCTTTCGCTCAAGCTGTCAAAATTCGGCGCCTTCATCGGCTGCTCGAACTATCCGGAATGTCGCTATACGCGCGCATTGTCGTCGCAAGCCGACGGGTCGCCGGACATCGGCACCAAAAAACTCGGCGTCGATCCGGTCACCGGCCTCGATGTCACGGTGCGCAGCGGCCGCTTCGGGCCCTATTTGCAGCTCGGTGAGACCGAAAAGGGAGGCGAGAAGCCCAAACGCGCCGGGCTGCCAAAAGGCATCGCGCCCGACGAGATCGATCTCGACCGTGCGCTGGCGCTGCTCGCATTGCCGCGCGAAGTCGGCCGTAACCCCGAGGATGGCGAGCCCATCGTGGCCGGCATTGGCCGTTTTGGACCCTATGTGCGGCACGGCAAGACCTACGCCAATCTCGACTCCCCGGAAGAAGTTTTTTCCGTCGGGCTCAACCGCGCGGTGACGCTGATTGCCGAGAAGCGCGCTAAGGGTCCACGCAAGGGCCGCTTCGGCGCCGATCCCGGACGGGCGCTCGGCGACCACCCGACTAAAGGCGGCGCCATTACCGCGAAAAAGGGCCGCTATGGACCCTATGTCAGCCACAACGGCGTCAATGCGACGCTGCCGGCCGACAAGACGCCCGAAACAATCACGCTGGATGAGGCCGTCGCGCTGCTCGACGCCCGTGCGGATCGCAATGCGCCGGCGCCGCACGCCCGGCCGCGTAAGCCGAAGCGCCCGTCGCCGGGCACTGCGCGACACATCAAAGCGACCCGCAAAAAAACGGCCGCACGGGCCACCAAAAACCGCAAGACGACGCAAGCTGCCGAATAATCACTATGTTATGTCCCATATCTTAAGTGCAATGGGCCGCGCCGGCGGCCCATAACGGGGTCTATCCGGCCCGCCTGTAGCCTATGAAACGCCTCCCCTCACGCGAGGAGCTTATCGCCTTCATCCGCGAACGCAGCGGCAAAGTCGGCGCGCGCGAAATTGCGCGCGCATTCGGCGCCAAGAACGCCGACCGCGCGGTGCTCAACCGCATGCTGCGCGAACTCGACAGCGAAGGTTTGATCGATCGCCGCCGCAAGCGACTGCATCACGCCGGCACGTTGCCGCCCGTGGTGCTGGCCGACGTCACCGGCCGCGACAGCGACGGCGAATTATTGGCGCGGCCGACCGAATGGGACGAACAAGCCCATGGCGCGGCGCCCATCATCCGCATCGCCACCCCGCGGCGCGCGCGGCCGGGCGAAGTCGCCGGCGTCGGCGACCGCGCGCTGGTCCGCATCGAGCGGACGAGCGAGGACGAGACGAGCGGGCGCGTCATAAAGCTGATCGATCGCGCCAAAAGTCGCACGCTTGGCATTTTCCGCGGCCTGCCTGGCGGCGGCGGCCGGCTGGTGCCGATCGACAAGAAGCAGCTCGGCCGCGAACTGACCATCGCCGCGAATGCGACCGCAGGCGCGGTCGACGGCGATCTGGTTGCAGTCGAAGTAGCGCGGCAGGGCCGGCTCGGGCTACCCGCCGGCACCGTCGTCGCGCGGCTCGGTTCGCTCAAGAGCGAGCGAGCCGTCAGCCTGATCGCCATCCATGCCCACGATATTCCGCACAGCTTTTCTCGCACCGTGCTCGATGAAGCCGACGCGGCGCGCGCAGTGTCGCTCACGGGCCGCGAAAACTGGCGCGAGGTGCCGTTCGTCACCATCGATCCGCCCGACGCCAAGGATCACGACGACGCGGTGCACGCCGTGCCCGATCCCGATCCGAAGAATTCCGGCGGCTATCTCGTCAGCGTCGCCATCGCCGACGTGGCGCATTACGTCCGCCCCGACACGGCGCTCGATCGCGAGGCGGTCAAACGCGGCAACTCGGTTTATTTCCCCGACCGCGTCGTGCCGATGCTGCCGGAGCGCATTTCCAACGATCTATGCTCGCTGCGGCCGAATGAGGATCGCCCGGCGCTTGCAGTACGCATGACGATCGGCGCCGACGGCCGCAAGCGCTCGCATAGCTTTCACCGCGTGCTGATCCGTTCCGCGGCGCGGCTGCACTATGAGCAGGCGCAGCTCGCGGTCACCGGCCGCCCCGACGAAATTACCGAGCCGATCGCCGAAAAAATCCTGGAGCCGCTCTACGCCGCCTATCGTACGGTGCTGCGCGCGCGCGACGAACGCGGGCCGCTCGATCTCGACATCCCGGAACGCAAGATCGTTTTGAAGTCAGACGGCACGGTGGATCGTGTGATCATGCCGCAGCGGCTCGAAGCGCACCGGTTGATCGAGGAGTTCATGATCCTCGCCAATGTCGCCGCGGCCGAAACCTGCGAGCACGGCCATGTGGCGCTGATCTATCGCGTGCACGACGAGCCGTCGGTGGAAAAGCTCAATGCGCTGCGCGAATTCTTAAGTACGCTCGATATTTCGCTGCCCAAGGGCGGCACGCTGCGGCCGGACGGGTTCAATACTATTCTGTCGCGCGTAAAGGGCCGCGACGTCGATCGACTGGTCAACGAAGTGGTGCTGCGCACGCAGGCGCAGGCCGAATACTCGTCGGAAAATTACGGCCATTTCGGCCTCAATCTGCGCCGCTACGCCCACTTCACCTCGCCGATCCGCCGCTACGCCGATCTCGTCGTGCACCGCGCCTTGATCCGCGCGGCAAAACTCGGCGCCGACGGCTTGCCGGACGACGCCGACGCGCGCGCATTGGCTGAGATTGCCGCCAATATTTCGGCAACCGAACGCCGCGCCATGAAGGCCGAGCGCGAAACCGCGGACCGGCTGATCGCGCATTTTCTGGCCGACCGGGTCGGCGCGACTTTCGACGGGCATATTTCCGGCGTTACGCGTGCCGGGCTGTTTGTCGAGCTCGATGAGACCGGCGCCGACGGCTTTATCCCGGCGCGCACCATCGGCGACGAGTATTTCCGCTTCCATGAAGCCGGCCGCGCTTTCGTCGGCCGCGCGGTGACGCATCGGCTCGGCGATCCGGTCACGGTGCAGCTTGTCGAGGCCGCGCCCGTTGCCGGCGCGTTGCGATTCAAGCTTGCCGGACATGACCGCGCCGCGGAACAGAGGACTGGACAGCCGCCGCGATCACGTCCGAAATTCCCGCACCGACAGAAATCGCATGGCCGCCAAAGGTAACAATGAAACCGCAGTATCTGGATGAAGACAAATCGAGCGTTACGGCGGGCGGCACGGCGGCCGACCGCGCCGAGCGGCTCACGCGCACCATTCGCGACCAATCGTTCCCGAATGTGAAGCCGCGGGATTCCGCAACCCTCATTCTGATCGACCGAGCGCATGCGGTGCCGAAGGTGCTGCTCGGCCGCCGTCACCAGCGTCACAGATTCCTGCCCGGCAAATTCGTCTTTCCCGGCGGCCGCATCGAACCGGCCGACCGGTCGATGGCGCCTGCCGCAGCGCTGCACGGGCGCCACGCCGCGAAATTGATGCAGCGGGTGAAGCGCCCGAGCCTGGCCAAAGCGGCGGCTTTCGCGCTCGCTGCGGTGCGCGAGACTTACGAAGAGACCGGGCTGATGCTCGGCGTTGCTGCTGCCGGCGCCATGAAGGTGCCGCCCGGAGCTTGGGAGCCGTTCGCCGCAGCCGGCATCGTGCCGGATCTGAGCGAGGTTCATTTCATTGCCCGCGCCATCACCCCGCCGAAGCGGCCGTTGCGCTTCGACAGCCGTTTCTTCGCCGCCGAGGTTTCCGCGATCGCCCGGCGCGACGACGGTTTCGTCGGACCGGACAAGGAGCTGGTCGAACTGGTCTGGCTGCCCATTACCGAAGCGCAGCAGCTCGATATGCCGGGCATTACCGCGGTCGTGCTCGAAGAATTACAGGACCGCATCGCCGCCGGCATGAGCTTCGATCACCCGGTGCCGCTCTACCGCATGCTGCGCAAACGCTTCGTGCGGGAAATTCTGTGAAAAGCGTGCCATGGCTCGGTTCAGAAGGTCAAACGGATGGGCGATAGCGTGACGATCGTTGCCGGCATTCCTATCCCGTCCACATCTCCGCTATTTCTGTCTGTCGTAGGATTCCACGTCCTGTTTGGGTTGGTCTGCACAGCCACCGGCGCCGTCGCGATGTTGAGCAGCAAAGGTCCGGGCAGGCATCCAAATTTCGGGGCAATTTATTATTGGTGTTTGACCGCAGTATTTGCGTCCGCCGCCACTTTATCCGTGGTGCGCTGGAATGAGGATTATCACCTGTTCATTCTCGGAGCGCTGTCATTTGCGATGGCACATTTTGGCAGGAGCGCGGCCCGACGGCATTGGCGGAGATGGCCTTGGCTCCATGTTTCGGGAATGGGTAGCTCATATATTTTGCTATTGACGGCTTTTTACGTGGATAACGGGAAAAATCTGCCGCTATGGAGAGACCTTCCACAAATCGCCTTCTGGTTACTGCCGAGCGGAGTTGGAATCCCAATCATCCTTTATGCCCTTTTGCGGCACCCGGTCGTTCGAAACATCTCAAATTAAAATGCCAGCAAGCGCGTGTTTTCTTGACTTTCGAGCCTTGCCGACTAGGTTGCAGCCAACCGATCAACCCCAAGGTTCCCCGAGGTGCCGTTATGGCCAAGAACACCACGATCAAGGTCAAGCTCGTTTCCAGCGCCGATACCGGTTTCTATTACGTGACGTACAAGAATTCGCGCACCATGACCGACAAGTTGAAGATGAAGAAATACGATCCGGTGGCAAAAAAGCACGTCGAATTTACCGAATCCAAGATCAAGTAGTTTCCCTGACGCGGTACGCGAAGGGCGTCGTTCGGGCGCCCCTGTCATGCCGTCAAAAGCTCATGAAAACCCGCCAGAAAAGGTGGCCGGCCGGAAACGGTGACATGAGGAGGCCACTCGCACCGCTCCCGTGCCGGCCGAACCCCACGGACCCACGAGATGCGGCGGACCTGAGCATACCCGCAGGGTTATCAAAGCCTTCGCGTAGCTGGCGGCATCGCCCGGCTCGCTGCAAGGCCCCATGAAAAATCAGCGAGGAATGCCGTTCCGAAAAGCTAACGGAACCGCAGGCGAAATCAACCGGCAAATAATCGACGAGATGGCGCAATTGCCGTCAACCACAAAAATTGAAGTTACCGCGTCCTGCGATCAGCGCAGAGCAATCAGGCGGCGTCGGGGACGACGCGATTGCGGCCGTCGCGCTTGGCGCGGTACAGCGCCTGGTCGGCGCGCTTGAGCAGGCTCGCGGCGGTGTCGTCCTTGCCGCGCAAGCCCGCGATGCCGATCGAAATCGTCACCGGAATATGACCGCTGCCTTGCGCGATAGCGAACGGTTCGGCGGCGATGCGCCGGCGCAGCCGCTCGGCGACCATGGCGGCTACCGCCATGTCGGTCTCCGGCATGACGATGACGAATTCCTCGCCGCCGTAGCGGCAGGCCAAGTCGATGCCGCGGATCGAGCGTTTGATGCGCAGCGCAAAATCGCGCAGCACATCGTCGCCGGCGTCGTGGCCGTGGCCGTCGTTGATCGCCTTGAAATAATCGATGTCGATGACCAGCGCCGAGAGCGGCTTGCCGCGCGTGGCGGCCTGCTCGATCAGCGTGCCGAGATGGCTCTCCATATAGCGCCGGTTAAACAGACTGGTGAGCGCGTCGGTGATCGCCATCTCGATCGACATCTGCATGTTGTCACGCAGCCGCTCGGTGTAGCGGCGCTTGCGCACCTGGCTGCGCGCTCGCGCCAGCAGCTCATTCTTGTCGATCGGCCGGACCAGAAAATCGTTCACGCCGATCTCGAGCCCGCGCAGCATGCGCGCATTATTGTCCGGCTCCGTAATCGCCAGAATGGGCAGGTTGCGGGTGCGGTCCAGCGAACGGATTTGGCTGGATAGCCGCAGCCCGTCGAAATTCTCCAGTCCTAGCGAGACGATGAGCAGGTCGTAATTGCTGTCGGCGGCATGGAACAAGGCCTGACTCGGGTCGGTTTCGACTTCGACCGTATGTTCCTTGCCAAGCATCGCCGCAATGCGTTCGTACGAGGCTGGGCGATCGTCGACAATCAGCACGCGGCCGCCGCGGCCGGTGTCGGCCACCGCCTCGCGCTCCGGCGATTCAATGCCGATCTCGTGCGAGGTCAAGACCCGCATGCGCAATTCGTCCGTCACCATCTTCAGCCGCGCGAGCGAGCGCACACGCGCGATCAGCGCCAATTCGGAAATCGGCTTGGTTAGAAAATCGTCGGCGCCGGCTTCCAGCCCGCGGACCTTGTCGGATGGCTGGTCGAGCGCGGTCACCATCACCACCGGAATGTGGAGGGTGGCCGGATTGCTTTTGAGCCGGCGGCAGACTTCGAAGCCGTCCATGTCCGGCATCATTACGTCAAGCAGAACGAGATCGCATTCGGCGCGCTCGCAGATCGCCAGCGCGTCGCGCCCGCTCATCGCAGTGACGACGTCGAAATACTCCGCCGACAGCCGCGCCTCGAGCAATTTGACGTTAGCGGGAACATCGTCAACGACCAGTACGCGGGCAGTCATCGGTGGTCCTTAAGGATTGCCAAGGAAATGACGGATGGTTTCGATGAACTTGCCCACCGAGATCGGCTTGGACAGGTAGGCCTCGCAACCGCCTTCCCGAATACGCTCTTCGTCACCCTTCATGGCGAAAGCGGTGACCGCCACGACTGGAATGCGCTTTAGCTCGGCATCGTCCTTGAGCCACTTGGTGACTTCCAGGCCGGAAACCTCAGGCAGCTGGATGTCCATCAGGATCAAATCGGGCCGGTGCTTGCGCGCGAGGTCGAGCGCCTCGATGCCATTGCGCGTCCCGACCGTCGCATAGCCGTGGGCTTCCAACAGATCGTGGAAGAGCTTCATGTTGAGCTCGTTGTCTTCCACAATCAGGACGGTTTTCGCCATCCCCCATTCCCTTCGCCGGTCCCCGGCCCGATGCTGGCGGCAGGCCGAAGAATCGCCTGCCCCCACGTAACGGGCGGCATCGGGAAAACTAGTCCCGATATGTTACGGAAAGGCAAATGGAAGCCGATGAATAAACGCACAAGACCGTCGCCGGAAGCGGCAGAAATTCTGGCGATACAGGCGCTTGCCTTTATCGCCGAAGAACCTGAGCGAATGTCCGCCTTTCTTGCCGCGACGGGCATTGAGCCTGCCGCGATCCGTGACGCGGCGCACGAGCCTGACTTTCTCGCAGGGGTCCTGGAGCATATGCTTGGTGACGAGAATCTGTTGCTGGCTTTCGCCGATAGCGCCGGGCTCGATCCGGCCGAGATCGCGCGGGCCCGGCATGCGCTTGGCGGTCAATGGGAACGCGATCTGCCGTGAGCACCACTTTCTGCCGCGACTGCCTCACCGATGCCTCGACGCGAAGCTTGCGCTGCGCCGCCTGCGGCTCGCCGCGATTGCTGCGTCATGACGAACTCGACGCGCTTGCCATCGCCCACGTCGATTGCGACGCCTTCTACGCCGCCATCGAAAAGCGCGACGAACCTTCGCTTGCCGCGGAACCGGTGATTGTCGGCGGCGGCAAGCGCGGCGTGGTGGCCACGTGCTGCTACATCGCACGGACCTACGGGGTGAAATCGGCGATGCCGATGTTCGAGGCGCTGCGGCTGTGCCCGCAGGCCAAAGTGGTGCGACCGAATTTCGAAAAATATTCCGCCGTCGGCCGCCAAGTGCGGCAGATGATGCTAGCCTTGACGCCGCTCGTTGAACCGCTGTCGATCGACGAGGCTTTTCTCGACTTGTCCGGCACCGCGCGGCTGCACGGCATGTCGCCTGCCAAAGCGCTGGCGCGCTTTGCAGACGATGTGGAGAAGAATATTAGGATCACGGTGTCGATCGGCCTGTCGTGCAACAAGTTCCTGGCCAAAGTCGCCTCCGACCTCGACAAGCCGCGCGGTTTCGCCGTGCTCGGTGCCAGCGAGGCGTCCGCATTTCTCGCGCCGAAGCCGGTCAGCTTTATCTTCGGCGTCGGCAAAGTCAGCGCTGCACGCTTCGCACGCGACGGATTTAACCGCATCGCAGACCTGCAGCGCGCGAGCGAGATCGAGTTGATGCGCCGCTACGGCGAGGAAGGCCGCCGCCTCGCCCGGCTGTCACGCGGCATCGACGCGCGCCTTGTCAGCGCCGCGCGCGAAACCAAAAGCGTCTCCTCGGAAACGACGTTTGAGCGCGACATCGCCGACTTCCGCTCGCTGGAGAAAATTCTATGGGGCTTGGCCGAAGACGTATCGGCAAGGCTCAAGGCCAAAGAATTGGCCGGCGCCACCGTCACGCTAAAGCTCAAAACCGCGGATTTCAAGATTCGCACCCGGGCGCGATCGCTCGGGGCGCCGACCCAATTGGCAGGGCGCATTTTCGCGGTCTCGCGCGGGCTCTTGGAACGCGAAACCGATGGCACCCCCTTTCGCCTTCTGGGGGTTGGCGCAAGCGCGCTGGCCGTGGCCGAGGACGCCGATCCCGCCGATCTCGTCGACGGCCGCTCGGCGCTTGCCGAACACGCCGTGGACAGCGTGCGCGTCCGCTTTGGCGAGGGCGCCGTGATCAAGGGGCTGGCATTCGAGGGGCCGCAGAAGCCATAGCCGCCAGTGGCTCACGGACACGGCTTTGGCTCACGGACACGGCTTTGGCTCACGGACACGGCTTTGGCTCACGGACACGGCTTTGGCTCACGGACACGGCTTTTGGTCCTTGATTTCCAAGGAGGTCAGCTTGCCGTCAACGACGAAGTCGTTGTAATCGAGCGTCAAAGCGCGCGAAATGCCGTTCGCGTAAAGCTCGAAACCGATCGAATAAACCGGCGTTTGCTCAGCGGAATCCTCCGATTTGCCTTTATCGAAATAGCTGATCGTCACCGGCCAGCGCGGCACATTAGCAAGTTTCGGCTCGTCGGCCGCCGCGTCATCGTGCTTGCGTTCGTCGGGCGCGATTTTGCGGCCGATCACGGTCAGCGTGTTGAAGACTTTGTCGCCGGTATCGGAGCCGTCATAGACCGGAAAATCGAGAATAGTCTTGCCGGCGCGCGCGGCTTTGATGGCGCGGATCATGTGCTCGGTCGGAAACACGACCCCGGCGTCGAGATTGAGGCTCTTCTGCTGCGGCTTGTCGAGATCGACCGCCGTCCTGGTGGCGTCGTGTTCGGCGTGACCGTCGACTGCATCAACGAGATTCTCATCGACGAAATTTTGCGACGCGAATTTGAAGCTCTTGGCGTCGGCGCCTTCCCAGGTCGTCGATCGCAAATCGCTGGTCGACACTTTGCCTTCGCCGGTATCGAGCTCGGAGACCTGGCGGAAATCAAGCGAATAGCCTTGGCAGGCATTGCCGCCGAAATCGTACACAATGCGGCCACTCACGCTGGCAATCTCCGAGTTGCCGCGCGTCTGCCCGAGTGAGAGGTCGTAGATCGCCCGATGCGGCACCAGTATGACCGGGGCAACCAAGGCGTTCTGGGCAGTCGCCTGCACCTGCGCCTGCGCCTGCGCCTGCGCCTGCGCCGGTAAAGACCGCGCCACGACACCCAAGCCGAGGGCAACGACGGCGGCGCGCAATGCCCACATGCCATTCACGACCATGAACCTATCTCGCTCAACTCGATTCGGAGATGGGCCCCGCCTGCCGTTTCCCCTGCCCTTTTGATTTCCTTTTGCCGGAATTGCGGCGAAGATAGGCCACCTTATCCGTTACCCGCAACAACCCCCCATCTCTTCCCTCCCCGCTTACCCGAAGGAAGAGAGAGCAGGCGCGCGCTTGCACGACGCCCAGGGATCGGCGAAGAAGGCGCCGTCACCCACTCAATCCTCGTATTGCAGCATTGCAGCCGGAGGGCCCCGATGACCGGGATGGTAGAAAAGAAATTGCAGCAACTCGGTATCGTGCTCCAAGAACCGCGGGCGCCGATGGCCAATTACGTTCCATTCGTGCGTACCGGCAACCTGCTCAACGTCTCCGGCCAGATCTGTCTCGATGGCGACGGCAAGCTCGTTGCCAAAGGCCGGCTCGGCGACGGCGTTGCCATCGAAGACGGCCAGAAAGCAGCGCGCACTTGCGCGATCAACCTTCTCGCTCAAGTCAAGGCCGCGGTCGGCGATCTCGACAAAGTGACCCGTGTGGTGCGGCTCGGCGGTTTTATCAATTCGGCAGCCGGATTTACCGACGGCCCCAAAGTGATGAACGGTGCTTCCGATCTCATGGTCGAGGTGTTCGGCGACAAGGGCAAGCATGCGCGCTCGACCGTCGGCGTCGCCGCCTTGCCAGCCGACGCCGCGGTCGAAGTCGAGGGCCTGTTCGAGGTGTCGTGATCCCGTGCCGTCACTCGACTGGCTGACTGCACGGCCTATCGCCCACCGCGGGCTGCATGATGTGGCGCACGGCCTGATCGAAAACACCGCCGGCGCGGTGAGCGCGGCCATCGCGGCAAACTACGGCATCGAGGTCGACGTCCAGATCAGCGCCGACGGCGAGGCCATGGTCCATCACGACGATGTGCTCGGCCGTTTGACCGACGGCGAGGGCCGGCTCGACAGTCTGACCGTCGCCGAACTCGGACGCGTGCCGTTCCGTGGCAGTTCCGAGCACATGCTGACGCTCGGCGAGCTTTGCGACCTGGTCGGCGGCCGCGTCGCCCTGCTGATCGAACTCAAAAGCCGCTTTGACGGCGATCGCCGGCTCCCCGTACGCGTCGCCGAGGTGCTTTGCGGCTACCGCGGCCCCGCGGCGCCGATGTCGTTCGATCCGGGACAGATCGCGCGCCTGCGGCACAAAGCACCGCGCATTTGCTGTGGAATCGTTGCCGCAAAATACCGCCCGCATCCATATTGGGATTTGATGCCATTTTGGATGCGGCATGGCATGGGTTATCTCGTCACCGGCGTCATGGCCCGACCTCAATTTGTGGCCTATGCGGTGGCGGATTTGCCGGCGTTCGCACCGTTACTCGCGCGGCACGTTTTTGGCTTGCCGCTATTAACCTGGGCAGTGCGGACCGAGGCGGAGCGGAGAATTGCCGCGCGCTTCGCCGACCAGATGATTTTCGAGGGTTTTCGGCCATGAACCGCGAGCAGATTGACGCCACCGAACGGTCGGAGCGAGTGACGACAATGACAGAGCTGCGCATCAGCGTGGTCGGCGCGATCGACGAGATCGCTGCCGCCGATTGGGACGCCTGCGCCAATGCCAAGCCGAACGCTCATACATCGCCTCAGGATATTCCGCATAACCCTTTTGTATCGCACGATTTCCTGGCCGCATTGGAGGTGTCGAAGTCGGTCGGTGGCCGCACCGGCTGGCAACCCCAGCATGTCCAGGCAAAGACGGCGGCCGGCCAGCTCGTTGCCGTCGCCCCCTGCTATCTCAAAAGCCATTCGCACGGCGAATATGTGTTCGACCGCGGCTGGGCCGAGGCCTATGAACGCGCCGGCGGCAACTATTATCCGAAGCTGCAGGTCGCCGTTCCGTTCACGCCCGCAACAGGTCCCCGGCTTCTGCTGCGCCCCGGCCCGAACGCCGACGCGATCGGCCGCGCGGTCGCGGGCGGTCTGATCGAACTGTGCAAGCTCTCCTGTGCATCCGGCGTGCATGTGACCTTTGCCACCGAGCCGGAGTTCCGCCTGCTGGGCGAGCTTGGCTACCTGCAACGAACCGATCAGCAATTCCATTGGGAGAATGCGGGTTTCGCAAGCTTTGACGATTTTCTTACCGCGTTGACCGCCCGCAAGCGCAAAACCATCCGCCGCGAGCGCGCCGATGCGCTGCAAAACGGCATCACCGTACACTGGCTGACCGGCAGCGATCTCACCGAAGACGTCTGGGACGCCTTCTTCGAGTTTTATATGGAAACGGGATCGCGCAAATGGGGCCGGCCTTACCTCACCCGGTCGTTCTACTCGCTGGTCGGCGAGAAAATGCGCGATCGCATCGTGCTGGTGATGGCCAAACGCGCCGGACGCTGGATCGCCGGCGCCATCAATTTCATCGGCTCACACGCTTTATTCGGTCGCCACTGGGGTGCGATCGAGCATCACCCGTTTCTGCATTTCGAACTATGCTACTATCAAGCGATCGATTACGCGATCACGCACAAGCTGCCCCGCGTCGAGGCCGGTGCGCAAGGCGAGCACAAGATTTCGCGCGGGTACATGCCGACGACGACCTACTCGGCGCATTATATCGTCGACCCCGCATTGCGGCGCGCCATCGCCGATTACCTGGTACGCGAACGCGCCTATGTCGCGGCCGCCGGCGCCGAGCTCGCCACGCTAGCGCCGTTCCGCAAGGATTTCGCTGTCGAGCCGGAATGATTAAGATCGCAGCGTGAGACGCGGAGATCGCGATGACGAGCTACGATCCGAATAACCTCTTTGCCAAGATTTTGCGCGGCGAGCTGCCGGCGCATAAAGTGTTCGAGGACGACAAGACCTTTGCCTTTCTCGACATCATGCCGCGGGCGACCGGCCACACTCTGGTCATCCCCAAATCGCCGGCCCGCACCTTGCTCGACATCGTGCCCGAGGATCTTGCGCATGTCATCAAGACGACGCAGACGGTTGCGCGCGCCGCGGTAGCGGTGTTCGCCGCCGACGGCCTCACCATCCAGCAATTCAACGAGCCGGCCGGCGGTCAGGTCGTCTTTCACCTCCACGTCCACGTGATTCCGCGCAAGATCGGCGTGGCGTTAAAGCCACCGGCAAGCTTCAAGGAGGATGCGGCCGTGCTGTCGGATCAGGCGTTAAAGCTTGCCGCCGCGTTGAAAGGCTGAGACCTTCAGCCCGCGCGCCCGCGCGAGACCCGCTCGATCTCGGCGCGCACCAGCCGCTCGACCATGCCGGGCAAATTGTCATCAAGCCAAGTTTTCAGCATCGGCCGGAGCATTTCGCGGACCAAGTCCTCCAGCGTCCGGGCATTCTGCACCAACACGGTTTGCGCAAGTGCATTGAAGGCGGAATCGACCGCCGCGCTGGTTTCGCCGGAAATGAGATGCGCGCCCGACTCGCCGCCCGGCGCGGCAATGGGCGCCGCTGGTCCGTCGCTTTCCTCGTCGAACTCAACGTCGGAATTGCCGTCGATTGTGCGAAATTCCGCTGCAGGATTTGGCATGACATTGGCCGGAGCGTTGGTGGGGGATGGTTGCGGCATTGGCGCCGCCATCGACTCGGTGAGGTCGAGAATATCGGAAGCCGGATCCGCTGCCGTCGCGCTGTCGGGCGGACCTGGCTGCTCCATGACCGGCTGGGGCTCGGCTTCAACACGCGGGCGCGGCGGTGCAGCCGACGGCGGAGCAGCCGACGGCGCGTTGGACATCGGCGGCGGTGCCGGGACCGGTTCGGGCCTTGCCGGCTCCGGCGCTCGAGTCGTGGATTTGACCGCATCGTCGTCGGCGATAATGCGTCGAATGGAGGCGAGAATCTCCTCCATCGACGGTTCCTGCGATTTCGCCGGTTGCGTCATGCGCGCATCCTCGCCTGCTGTGCTTGCCTTGCTTGCACGCCCTATTGCAAGTCCTGTTGCGTGCGTTCCCATCCGCAGCGTCGCAGGCTCTGAACCCTGTGACGCCGCCGAATCACACACACGACTATGCAATCTAGCCGGCGAGTATGTCATGGCGAAAGTCGAAGGCAAGGCAAGAACTGTGGACACACGTTGCCGCGGCGGCCGCCCGCCAGCTTGCCGATATCCTACCTGCCGTCGGGCGTGCGCACGCCGATCCAGGCGTCGCGCACTTGCTGATAATGCACTTGCGGATCGTAAATCAGCACATTCAATCCGAGGTGCTGCATCGACAGCCCGCCGACCGCCGCCAACAGCGTGTAGGATGCCACCACCCGGTCATGTTGCGCCGTCACCAGTGCGACGCGCGCGTTGACCAGTTCCTGCTGCGCGTTGAGCACGTCGAGCGTGGTCCGCTGGCCGACGCGCGCTTCTTCGCGCACGCCATTGAGCGCGATCTCGGCCGCATTCACCTGCGCCGTCGTCGCCTCGATCTGGGCCTTCGCCGCGTCCAACTGACCCCAGCTCGCCACCACGGTTGCGCGCGCTTGATCGCGGTTGACGTCGAGATTGAGGCGCTGCTGCCCAACCGTCTCCTTGGTTTGGCGGATCGCCGAATATTCGGCGCCGCCCTGGTAGATCGGGACGGTCAGCGTGCCAAGCACCGACGCGGTGGTCTGCTTAAGGACGTTATAGAGCGGTGAATACGTTTTTGCCGCGCTCGCCGTCAGCGACAGGTTCGGATAGAGCGCGCCCTCACTGATTTTCACGGCGAGTTCGGCAATATCGACACCGTACATGGCGGCAAGAACGGAAGGACTCTGCGACTCGCCGGAGGTGACGGCGCCGGGCAGCGTCAGCGGCGACAGCCGGTCGACCGGCGTGCCCGGATCGAGCCGGCCGGGATCGACGCCGATGACGCGCCGATAGTTCGCTTGCGACGTGACGTAGTTCGATTGCGCACCGAGTAATGCCGAGCGACCGGCGGCCAAACGAGATTCGGCTTGCGCCACGTCGGTCCGCGTCACCTCGCCGACATTGAAGCGATCGCGCGTCTGCTTGAGCTGTTCGGTGAGAACTTCGACGTTGCGGCGATTGAGATCGAGGATGGCCTGGTCGCGCAGCAAGTTCATGTAGGAGGTGGCCGCATCGAGCAGCACTTGCTGTTCGGTGACGCGCAAGGTCTCGCGCGCGCCCATGACCTGGCTTTCGGCCTGACGCGTCTTATTGGCGGTCTGGAAGCCGTTGAACAGCGTCTCGGTCGCGGTGGCGCCAATGCCGCGCTGGCCCATGTCTCTGGCGATGTTCGAATACGAAACGGTATTGGGAAACACCTGCTGATTGACGCTGTTCGAGAGCGTACTGGAATAAGCAAAGCCGTCGGTGCTGGTGATGCTGATCTTCGGCCGGTAGCCCGACAAAGCCTGCGGCACGTTCTCATCCGTGACGCGCAGCGCCGCCCGCTGCGCATTGAGCGACGGATTGTTCTGATAGGCCTGGACGAGTGCCCATTCGAGCGTGTCGGCCGTAGCTGCACTGCAGCCCAAGGCAGCGGCAATACCGCCCAACGCGAGGCTTGCGACGGCCCGGATATGCGTCCGCAGTCCCCGTCCACTCATGACGTAGCCACAGCTCCCACCACTACCTCCGCCCGCCCCTTTGCGGTGGATCCCCAAGACGTCATGCTCCACGTCATCTCCGGCCAGCCAGCTTAGGTCGGAGACCGAAACCAGCAACCTTAAGCCGCTGGCGCGGCGGGCGAAACCCTGCATCTGGGGATGAAATGCAAAATTCTGGGCATAGGCGCTTCCGCGCCACAGGTGACGGGGGCTAATTCGGTCTCAGGCGGAGAGGCCAGCCGGAAAATCAGGCCGGACGGAGGACACCCCGCAGCGGCGCCATAGGAGAGGGTCCCTAGACGCAATGGCGGGCTAGAATACGAAGGCCGGGCGGGCGACAAAGCCAGGCAATACCTGGGCGCCGGCATCGAAAATCGGACGCCCGACCAAGCGACCCTCGACCAACCGGTAAAGCATGGCTTTGCCGGTCGGGACCCGTCCGAGAATACAAGCCAACCGGCCATCCGGCTTCAACTGGCGGCCTACGCCGTCGGGAACGATTTCGGTGGCGCCGTTAAGCAAAATAAGGTCATAGGGCGCCGCCTCCGGCCAGCCCGCGGTCAATGGACCGGTGACGACCGAGACGTTGACCGCGCCGACCGCCGCCAGCGCCTGCCGCGCGCGGTCAGCCAAGCTCGCGTCTTCCTCGAGCGCCACCACCGAGCCGACGACGTGTGACAGCACCGCCGACGAATACCCGGTGCCACAGCCGACATCGAGAACGTGGTCGGTCGCGTCCACTTGGGCGCCTTGGATGAGCTTGGCCAGTACCATTGGCTTGAGCAGCGCCCGGCCGCCGCCGAGCGCGATATCGCCGTCGAAATAAGCTTGCGCGGCGAGCGACGGCGGCGCGAACAATTCGCGTGGCACCGCCAGCATCGCTGCGATCAAGTTCGGATTGGTGACATCGGCCGTGCGAACCTGCCCGTCCACCATCATACGGCGCGCGGTTGCGGTGTCGAACATGCCTTTGGGCTCCCGAATGAGCGATGGCAGCGTTGTGCGATAGGGTCGGCCAAAACGCAAGCCGGCGGCGCGCTCCCGATTGCAAGCCGCGGCCGCAAGACCGAGCCGCCGCGGCGCAGCGCGCACAAAAAAGCCGGTCATGGACCTTGCCATGACCGGCCGAAGGTCGACCTCAAACGCGCTCAGGCAGGCAATCCGTCCCGTTGCTCACTGGGGCTTGGGCATCTTCTTTTTCTTCATCATCTTGTGGTGCACCGTCTTGCTGGACGTCATGCCATGATCGGCGCCACCACCTGTGGGATTGCTGGCCGCAGCACCGCCCGCAATGGGCGGCTCGCCGCCGGTCGGCGGTCCGTTCTGTGCGATCGCCAGCGAGGCGGCGCCCGCAATCAAGGCGGCCGCAAGCGTTACCGTTTTGAGAGTAGCCATCATAGTCCTCCAGACACTCATAGCGTTTCGCCCACACCCGTTGCGCACCCGGGAGCAACGCATCCGGAAATCCAAAGTTCCCCGGCAATATCCGGGCGAAAAGGGCTTGCGCGATTGAAACTTTTCGACGCCGGGGCCGTCTTTACGGTGACCGCCGGTAGGCATTGCTTAATCGACAAGGTGCGGCTACCCATGCCGGCGCTACCCCCCTGGGGACGGCCACGTGGCGGAGTGGTTACGCAGCGGTCTGCAAAACCGTTTACCCCGGTTCAATTCCGGGCGTGGCCTCCAGCCTTCGCAGGCGCAACGTAGCGAAGGCTGTTGGCCGGAGCGCACGCTTCGTGCTTTCAATGCTGGACCGGCTTTGTTATATGCGGCGCACCGTCGCGAGCAGGCTTTTCCCCGGTAGCTCAGCGGTAGAGCAACCGGCTGTTAACCGGTTGGTCGCTGGTTCGAATCCGGCCCGGGGAGCCAAATCAAGTAGTTCGCCGATTTTGCGCTTATCCCACATCAAGCAGCGTGGAGGAAAGCAGCGCACCGGACCGGTGGCTCGGCTTTTCAAATATTAACCACATGACGGCAGCGTTGTGCGTTAATTGGGGAGAGGCGCGAATCATGGCGCACAATTTGATCTACGTTTTGCCGCGAGCCTTTATTGTGCTCCTGGGATGGGGCGCGATGTATTGGATCCTGACCGCGCTTTCGCCGAGCCTGGCGCCGATGATAGTCTACTTCACCGGCATATCGTGGCTGTTAGCCGGCGTCGTCTGCTTCGGCTATCTGTATCGGCCGCGCCGCGATGCGGCGTTGCTGCAAGAGCGTCCCGGCGTGCGACAGAAGTGACCTGACTCGCGATCGCCCGCGCAGGCTCACCCGCCGGCGCGATTCCAGCCGCGGATGCGGTCGCCGTAAACCTCGAAGCCGGTCGGCGTAACCACGACCGTGTCCTCGAGCTTGATAAAACCGCGCTGCGGATGTTGCAGCGTGGTTTCGACCGATACGACCATGCCGGTCTCCAGCGGCCGGTCGGCGTCGTAGGCATCGTAAGGCACCGGCCCCGAATTGGTCAGTCGCGGCGCTTCGTGGCTGACCAGCCCCATGCCATGGGCGAGGAATTCGGTGTGGTTGTGCACCTTGGATTTGTGCAACACGGCGTTCGCTGCGGTGTAGATTTCCTTGCCCAGCGCACCGGGCCGGATCGGCTTCATCGAAGCCTGTTCGACGGCTTCGACTTCGGCCAGAAGGTCCACGAGTTCGGCATCCGGCTCGCCGATAATGCCCATGCGCGCGACGTCGCCGATATAGCCGTGATAATTGCCGCCGGAATCGAGCGACAGCACGTCGCCCTTTTCCCAGCGCTGATCCGACGGCGCGCGGTTGAGACTCGAACCCGCCGCGATCAGGCAATAATCGAACGTCAAGCCGCGCGAAGTCTCTTCGCGGCGCAACGCTTCGGCCAATTCGGCTTTGGTGGCGCCGGCGCCGAAATTCGCAAACACCGCCTGCATTGAATCGATCACTGCGTCGGAGGCGATGCGCAGCATTTCGAGCTCTTGCGGGGATTTGACCGCGCGCAAGCGCTCCAGCACGAACAGCGCGTCGATACACTCGCTGTTGGGGAACGCTTTGCGCAGCACCGCCACGGCATCGACCGGTAGAAACGCCGTCTCGATACCGATCCGCTTCGGCTTGGGATTAAGCTTGCGTGCATAATCGGCGGCCTTTTCCATGGCGTCGATCGAGCCCGAGCTTTTGGTATTGATCTCGGTGACCCAGAACGGCGTCACCTCATTTTGAAATCGATCCATGCGGTGGCCGAAAAAGCCAGCCTTCTGCGGCTCGCCTTTGGCATAGACGAACACCGGCAAATAGCGGCTCAAGCCCATTGCATCCATGGATTCGAAAAAGAACGAGCGGTGGCCGCCGAGGAGATATTGAATGTTATGCTTCGACGTTGCGACAAGGACATCTATGCCGGCATCGTCCATGAACCGGTCGAGCCGCGCAGTGTCGAACGGGGCCGTTCGCTTGGTGACGTCGAGCATGATCGATCTCCCTCAAAGGCTCGTTGAGCGCTTAACTTAGCAAATCCCGCCGGATTCATGAACCCGTCCGCGCGAGGCCCCTGCCCCGCCGCTGCGGTCGGTCTCGCTTTTTCAGCTAGGCCCACAGTTCGGCGCTGGCGAGCTTGGCGCCTTTGACCAACGCATCGAGCTTCGCCCACATGATGCTTGGATGGACGCGGCGATGGAACGGTCCCTGGGCGAAGCCGCAGTCGGTGCCCGCGAGGACGTTTTCGCGACCGACCAGGCGGGCGAGCCGCACAATGCGCTCGGCGACAAGCTCCGGATGCTCGACCACGTTGGTGGCGTGGCTGATCACGCCGGGAATGAGAAGGCGGTCCGGCGGCAGCTTGGCACTCTCCCAGACCCGCCACTCATGTTCATGACGCGGATTTGCGCCTTCAATGACATAGGCGCCGACCTTCATGCCGAGAATGAGGTCGACGATGTCCTTGAGCGGCACGTCGGTGCTGTGCGGCCCCGGCCAACTGCCCCAGCAGACGTGATAGCGGATGCGATCCTCGGGCAGGCCGGCAATCGCTTCATTAAGCACGTCGACCTGCATCGCGAGCCATTTACGGTATTCGGCGAAGCTCGCCGGCGGCACCATGCGGTCATAGGTGACGGCGGCGCGCGCATCGTCGAGCTGCAAAATGAACCCGGCATCGATGATCATGCGATATTCGGTGCGCATCGCCGCCCCAATGGCGCGGATCAATTCCTCCTCGCTTTTGTAATACTCGTTCTTGCGATCCGGAATGACGCTGGCCGGCGCGGCCACCGGCAGGAAGGCTTCCTCGACCTTTGCATCTTGAAGCCCCGCCTTGAAGTTGGCGATATCGCGCGCAAGTTCGGCTTGGCCGGTGTAGGCGATCGGTCCGACGCAAACGGCCTCGACCGTCGTCGCGATACCCTCGCGCGCATCGAGCTCGGCGTAGAACTCGGCGAAGCGTTCGCGGTCGACACCGCGGGTGAACGGGTTGCCGCCCGGCTTGATCGGCCTCCGCTCGAACCCTGAGAGACGTTCGAGAACATATTGCGACCAGCTGATCGATTTGCCGAACTCGCCATCGCTGACGACGTCGATCCCGACGTCGGCCTGCTTGTGCACGACTTCGGCGACCGCGTCCTTCAGACAGGTATCATAGGCGGATTTGTCGTACGGCTTGCCGGCTTGTTTGGCGCGCAAGAATTCCTGCAATGCCGGCGGCCGGATCAGGCTGCCGACATGTGTTGTGAGAACGCGATTGCTGCTGCGCTTCATTTAGATCTCCCGAACCGCCCTCACTTCGGGGAGAGCTTGCCGCGAGCATGCTTTCAGCACCATTGCGCCGGCTTAGGCAAGCAGAGACCGGAAACCTTGACGCCGCCGCGATGGGCGGCATCCCATGTCGGCAAGGTGGCGACGTTGGCAGGTTGGATGCGAGTTATGCGGCCGACCGCGTCGCCGGTCTCGCCATCGGAACGGCGGCGTCTGCGGCGCGCTTGGCGCGATCGAGGATCAGCTCGATCGAGGCGATCTCGATGCGATTTCGTCCGTTATCCTTGGCGCGATAAAGCGCATGATCGGCCTGCGCCAACAGCGCTGAAATATCGAGAACGGCGTCGTAGCTGATGACGATGCCGATACTGACCGTGGCGACGACGGGCCGGCCGTCGACCTCGCAGGTCGCCGCGGCGAAGGAGCGGCGGATATCCTCGGCAACCGCCATCGCCCGTTCGCGCGTGGCATCGGTCAACACCGCGGCAAACTCCTCGCCGCCGAGCCGGCCGAACAGATCCGCGCGCCGCATGCAATTGCCGGCCACGTTGGCAAATAGCTGCAGCACGCGATCGCCGATGGCATGGCCGAAACGATCGTTGATCGATTTAAAATTGTCGAGGTCGAGCAGCATCACTGCGATCGACCGCGGATCGCTCGCTTGCCGGCGCAGCTGCGTTTCGCCGTCCTGCAGAAAGGCGCGCCGGTTGGCGATGCCGGTGAGCGGGTCGACCAGTGCCGCGGTCTTGTGGCGGTATTCGGTGCGTTCCTTTGCCATCGCCAGCAGGATGAAGGCGATCGAGATCGTGAACAGCAAGGCCTCGAAGCTGAGCACGGTGAGCCAGACGCTCTGGAACACCAAGTTGCCGTTACGCGACCACGGCAGCATGGTGCCAAACGGCGTGCGCAGCAGATAGAGCGCGCCGTGCGCGAACAGCATGAAGATCGCCGGCCAGCGCGACACCAAAGGCTCGCTGCGGCCGCGCCAGAATTCATAGGCCGCCGCCCAGGTATAGGCGGTGATGATGCCGGAGCTCAGCAGTACGCGGATGTCCCACGACGCCGCGATGCCCGGGATGCGGCACAATACGAGCCACAGTGCGGCACCGCCAAACAACAGGATCGGCAGCGGCCGGCGGTGATCGAAGACGCGTGCGCCGGTCCAGGTCAGCGCGAAGGCGGTGAACAACAATGCATTGGCCAGATCGATCGAGATCAGATCGGAGACCGATCCATACAGGCCGAACAGCACGATCGAGGCCGCGCGCAGCAGATCGGCGAAACCCCACCACGCCACGGCATGGATCGCGGTATTCTGCACCCACACGAACAGCAGTAGCAATCCGAGGATTGCTTCCACGTAAATGGTGACCAGGAACAAGGTATTGACGTCAAGATTCATCGCGCTCAACCGGAAACCCCGTGCCACCGGCTTAGCGCGACGGCGGGAAAAAAACGGTGAATAGCCGTATGCGCCGAGCCGCGATGCATCGATATGGTTTCGAGGCCGTTTCGCGAATCGACGGCATTTTCGCTAGCCTTGTTTCCAAGCTGGCTGTCCCCTATTTTGCCCCGGCCGGAACCTTAAAACCATGCAATTTGCCAATGGAATCATCGAGGCGATCGGCAACACGCCGCTGATCAAACTTAAGCGCGTTTCGGCAGCGACCGGCTGCACCATCCTCGGCAAGGCCGAATTCATGAATCCCGGCCAATCGGTCAAGGACCGCGCGGCCTTATTCATTATCGAAGACGCGGTAAAAAAGGGCGAGCTGCGGCCCGGCGGCGTCATCGTCGAAGGCACCGCCGGCAACACCGGCATCGGCCTTGCTCTGGTCGGCAATGCCATGGGCTTCCGCAGCGTCATCGTCATTCCGGAGACGCAGAGCCAGGAGAAGAAGGACACGTTACGGCTGTGCGGCGCGACATTGATCGAAGTGCCCGCGGTGGCCTATTCGAATCCCAACAATTACGTGAAAGTCTCCGGACGGCTTGCCGCGCAATTGGCCAAAACCGAGCCGGCCGGCGCCATCTGGGCCAATCAGTTCGACAACGTCGCCAATCGCCAGGGCCATATCGACACGACGGGCCCGGAAATTTGGCGGCAGACCGACGGCAAGGTCGACGGCTTTTGCTGCGCGGTCGGCACCGGCGGCACGCTCGCCGGCATCGCCATAGCCCTCAAGACGCTGGCGCTCAAGGCGCGCGGCAAGACCGTCCGCATCGCGCTGGCCGATCCGATGGGCGCCGCGCTCTACAGCTACTACACGACGGGCGTGCTGAAATCCGAAGGCTCCTCGATCACCGAAGGCATCGGCCAGGGCCGCATCACCAAAAACCTCGAAGACGCCCCGATCGACACCGCCTATCAAATTCCGGACGCCGAGGCGGTATCGATCATCTTCGATCTGCTCGAGCATGAAGGCCTCTGCCTCGGCGGCTCGTCCGGCATTAATGTCGCCGGCGCCGTTCGCCTTGCCAAGGAACTCGGCTCCGGCCACACCATCGTGACCATCCTCGCCGATTACGGCACGCGTTATCAGTCGAAGCTGTTCAACCCGCAGTTTTTGCGGGAAAAGAACCTGCCGGTGCCGGCCTGGCTCGAGCGCAAGTCGAGCATCAAAGTTCCTTACGAGTGATCCCTACGAATGAACTTCGCCGGTTTCCCTGCGTTAGCCGATTGAGAACAAACATGTTGCGAAGCGAAGACTCCCCCGCCCCGGCGCCAGCGAGCCGGTTTTTGGTGTCGACCGATTGGCTCGCCGAGCGCTTGCGCGATCCCCATGTGGTCGCCGTCGACGGCTCCTATTTTTTACCGACGCAGAAGTGCGACGCGCTGGCCGAATATTGCAGCAGCCACATCCCCGGCGCGGTGTTCTTCGACGTCGAAGCCGTGAGCGATCATTCCAGCGATTTGCCGCATATGCTGCCGGGGCCCAAGCAATTCGGCGAGGTCGTCGGCCGCCTTGGCATCGGCGACGGCGATACCGTCGTTGTCTATGACAGCTACGATCCGGCTCGACCCGGAGTGTTTTCCGCGCCGCGCGTATGGTGGACGTTCCGGGTGTTTGGCGCAAAATCGGTCTACATCCTCGATGGCGGGTTGTCGAAGTGGAAAGCCGAAGGCCGGCCGATCGAGGCCGGCGATACCAAGCGCGAAGCAAAGTCATTCACTGCGGAGATGAATGTCGGCGCCGTGGCCATGCTCGACGATGTACGCATGGCGCTGAACGACGACAACGTGCAGATCGTTGACGCGCGCTCGGCCGAACGCTTTGCCGGCAGGGCGCCGGAGCCGAGGCCGGACCTGCATTCCGGCCACATGCCGGGCGCGTTCAACGTGCCGTACGACCGGCTCCTGGAAAACGGCCGCCTCGCCTCGCGCGAGCAGATTACGAAGGCGTTCGTTTCCGCCGGCGTCGATCTCGACAAGCCGATCATCACCAGTTGCGGCTCCGGCGTCACGGCCGCGGTCCTGACCTTTGCGCTTGAATCGCTCGGCAAAAAACCGAAGGGCCTGTACGACGGGTCCTGGGCGGAATGGGGTTCGCGCCCCGATTTGCCGGTCGAGCGCGACAAATAATGCCGGAGGCTAAACCTGTAGCCCTGGTGACTGGAGGGGCGAAGGGTATCGGCCGCGCCATTGGCCGGCATCTGCTCGATTGCGGTTGGCGGCTCGGCATCGTCGATTTACCGGACAGCGGATTGCGGCGCGCCTACCCGCCGCGCAGCCGTAACGCGCTTGCGATAGAAGGCGACGTGCGCGACGAAGAAACCGTCACCGATGCGATTGACGCCGTCGTCCATCGCTTCGGCCGACTCGATGCCGTCGTCTCCAATGCCGGCATCATGATCCGCAAACGCTTAAGCCGCCTGACGCTCGCCGAATGGCATAGCGTCATCGACACCAATCTGACCGCGGCATTCTTGCTGGCGCGGGCCGCCGAAAAGCCGCTGCGCGAGGCGCGCGGGGTTTTTATCACCATCGCCTCGACGCGCGCACTGATGTCGGAGCCCGACACCGAATCCTATGCCGCGAGCAAAGGCGGCCTGGCTGCGCTCACCCATGCGCTCGCGATCAGCCTCGGCCCGCAGGTGCGGGTCAATTGCGTCAGTCCCGGCTGGATCGAAACCAAGGACTACCGTGCGCTGCGCCGTAAGGACCACACACAGCATCCCGTCGGCCGCGTCGGCAGGCCGGAGGACATTGCCGAGATCGTCGCCTTTCTCCTCGACGGCAAGCGCTCCGGCTTCATCACCGGCGCCAATGTCGTCGTCGACGGCGGCATGACGCGCAAGATGATTTATCAGGAATAGTCCGCAGGCGATTATAAATCCCGTTTCGGCCATCTTTGCGAAAGAGTATGCTTCCATGGGTGGGAAGCGGAGATGAACTATGGCGACCAACCTCAAGCAGATGATGGAAGCCGCCAATGCCGCGGTGCCCCGGATTACGCCCGTGCAGGCACAGGAATTGATCGCCAAGGGCAACGCCCTGGTGGTCGATGTGCGCGACGCGCCGGAGGTCGAAAAGAGCGGCAAGGTCGCCGGCGCCACGCACGTCTCGCGCGGCATGCTGGAGTTCCGCGCCGATCCCGATTCGCCCTACCACGATAAGAGCTTCGCCAAGGACAAGACTCTCATTCTTTATTGCGCCTCCGGCGGACGCTCCGCGCTCGGCGGCAAAGCCCTCAAGGACATGGGCTACGACCGGGTCTTCAACCTCGGCGCCTTCAAGGACTGGGCCGCAAGCGGCGGCGCGGTCGAAAAACCGATCGAGCCTGGGATGTGATGCGGCAGGACACGCCATGATCTTTCGCCAATTGTTCGACGCGACCTCCGGCACCTACACCTATATTCTGGCCAGCCGGCCGGGCGGCGAGGCGCTGATCATCGATCCGGTGCTGGAAAAGCTCGACCGCTATCTGCAGCTCGTGCGCGAGCTCGATCTCAAGCTGGTCAAGGCCGTCGACACGCACCTGCACGCCGATCACATCACCGGGCTCGGCGCGCTACGCGACCGCACCCATTGCATCACGGTGATGGGCGAGCAGACCAAGGCCGACGTGGTCTCCATGCGCGTCGCCGAGGGCGACCGTATCGCGATCGAGGGGCTCTGCCTCGACGTGCTCTACACGCCCGGCCACACCGACGATTCCTACTCGTATTTGATCGCCGACCGGGTTTTCACCGGCGACACGCTGCTCATTCGCGGCACCGGCCGCACCGATTTCCAGAACGGCGATCCGCGCGCGCAATACGATTCAATTTTCAACAAGCTGCTGAAACTGCCCGACGCCACGTTCGTCTATCCGGCGCACGATTATAAGGGCGACACGGTCTCGACCATCGGCGAAGAAAAGCTCCACAATCCGCGGCTCAAAGTGAAGTCGATGGACGAATATGCCGCGCTGATGAACAACCTGAAACTGCCCAATCCGAAGATGATGGATGTGGCGGTGCCGGCCAATATGCGCGTCGGGCTGCATCAGGAAGAGGTCGCCCGCAAGGGCTGGTCGCTGACCGCGGCCGAGGCCATCGCCGTGCGCGGCCGTCCCGATGTCGCCATCGTCGATCTGCGCGAGAAGAGCGAGCGCGAAAAGCACGGCATCGTTCCCGGCTCGCTGCACGCGCCCTATCCGAGCCTACAGGAAGAGCTCGGCTCAGGCGGCATGCTGCACGAACTGGCGCAAAGCTCCGGCAAGCGCATCGTTTTCCTTTGCGCATTCGGTGAGCGCTCGGCGATGGCGGTGCAGGCGGCGCAGGACGCCGGGTTGAAAACCGCCTGTCACATCGCAGGCGGCATCGACGCCTGGAAGAAGGCGAACGGGCCGCTGACGAGATCGTCATAATGGCCATTTGGCGGAGAACGCCATTGTCCACGCGGATAAGCATGTTCACGCACGTTCTCCCGGCTTACCAACACCCGCAGCACCGCGCGGCAGCACGATCCGAAATTCGGTGAACGCGCCGGGCTGCGTATCGACCTCTATCGAGCCGGAATGTTGCTTGACGACGATGTCGTGGCTCAGCGACAGACCGAGGCCGGTGCCCTCGCCTGCGGGCTTGGTCGTGAAGAACGGGTTGAACATCTTCTCCTTGACCTCCGGCGGTATGCCGGTGCCGTTGTCGCGAATCCTGATTTCGACGCTGTGGCCCAGACTCTTGGTCGCGGCCGTCAGCGTAGGCTCGTACGCGCCGCCATCCGCTTGCGCTTTGCGTTTGGTGGCCGCGTAGAAGCCGTGGCGAACTTCGCTGCGATACAGGGTGAACGCGCCGATCAGTTCGTCGTCCTTCAGCATCGGTACGACCAGAAGCGTGCGAACGCCGCCCAGTTCGACGGCCGCCACGCTCAACGGTTCGCGTCTTTCCAGATACGCCCTCTGCGTGGAAACATCCGTGGTGTGAATCAGCGTTTTGGCCGCCAGCATGTGGCCGACCAGATTGTCGGTGGTCGCGCGTTGCGGGGTCCGCTTGAGGAGCTCGACAAAGGCCGGTGGCGTGTTATGTGCGGCCGCCAGCCGCAGTTCCTGGCCGTCCCAACGGTAAATGTTTCCCGCGCTGGCTTCGCAGATGTGCACGGCATTCTCCAGCATCGATTGAAATACCGGTTCAAGGTCTCCTGGCGAGCTGCTGATAACGCGCAGCACATCGGCCGTGGCGGTCTGCTGGTCCAGCGACTGGCGCAGCTCGCGCTTAAGCCGCGCGACCTCGGTTTCCTGGACGGCAGCGGACGATTTCCGGCGGCGCGCGGGCTTGACGGCCTTGACGCCCTTGGGCGCTGCGCGGCGCTTCGGCGCTGCCGCCTTGCGGCGCGCTTTGACCGGTTTGCGACGCATTTTCAAGCGTCGTTGCATTGCTTTTCACCGAGACCAGGCCATGGAGACTCAGGCCATGGCGCCGTGCCGGGTTAAATAGCACAGCAAAAGCAGCGCGGAATGGGCGCCGGCATCGCCGGCCGATGCCGGATGCCCTCAAATACGAAAACCGCAGGGGGTTGTCCTGCGGCTTCCGTCTTTGCGCCCGCTGCAGGGAGGGGGATTCAGCGGGCGCCGGCAATATCAAACCGAGCTTACAGCCGCGAGCCCTGATCGCCGTCGCCGCCGCCGTTCTCCTGGTTGAAATGGCGACCCTGTTGCCAGTCATGATCGCCCCGTCCGTAGCCCTCGCCAAATCGCATGCCATGGCGCCAGCCGTGCTCCATCATCGCGTGCATATGCGGATGCGGCCGCAAAATGCGCGCCAGCACCATGAAGCGGGTTTTCTGATCGTTATTGAGACTCTGATAGAGTGGCGTACCGGCGTCGGCGATCTTCTTCAGCGCCACGCTGCGCTTGGCCATATTATCGGCGCGTCGCTCCAGCCGATCGAACGGCGTGGTCGGCGCTTGCAGCTGGCCGGACAAGCGGGCCTGGATGCGCGCGATGTGCATTTGCGCCATGTCGCGCAGCGCTTGCTCGAACGGCGGCCAATTCTTCGCCTGGTCCGGGGTGAGTTCGAGGCCGGCCTTCAGCGCGGCGATTCGCGCGTCGGTAAAGGCCGTGATGTCGGCCGGGCTCGGCCGGTGACGATGTTCGACGCGCGCGCCGTCGCCGCCGGAATTGCCGTGGCCGCCGAAACCCTGCTGCGCGTACACCAACGTCGAGCCGGCGATAACGAATAACGCCGCCGCGGCCAAAAGCGGCTTAAACTTGACTTGCTTGAGCATGTGGTCCTCCTCAGATCTCAAACGTGACGCAACTAAAAGACCGCGCGATCTGGAACACAAGTTAATGTTTCGACATGTAGACTTTTCGATGGATTACAACTTCGTAATTGTTTCCGCGCGGCAGTGTTCATGAACAAATGTGCAGTTATTGTCTGCGTCGTTTCTCGGGTCACGGAGTTATCGCACGAACTCAGCGCAACACTTGCTGCAGAAACAACCGCGTGCGCGCGTGCTGCGGTTGCGCGAAGAACGCTTCGGGTTTGTTGATCTCGACGATCTGCCCGTCGTCCATGAAAATGACGCGATCGGCGACCTGGCGCGCAAATCCCATTTCGTGGGAGACCACGAGCATGGTGATGCCGTCGCTCGCCAGCGCCACCATGGTGTCGAGCACTTCCTTGACCATCTCCGGATCGAGCGCCGAGGTCGGCTCGTCGAACAGCATGATGTTTGGGCTCATGCACAGCGCACGCGCGATGGCGACGCGCTGCTGCTGGCCGCCGGACAGCCGCGCCGGATATTTTTGCGCCTGCTCCGGAATCTTGACCCGCGTCAGGTAACGCATGGCCAGTTCCTCGGCGTCTTTTTTCGGCATCTGCCGCACCCAGATCGGTGCCAGCGTGCAGTTCTCCAGGACCGTCAGATGCGGAAACAGATTGAAATGCTGAAACACCATGCCGACGTCGCGGCGCACTGCGACAATGTGCTTGGGATCGTCGGTCAATTCAATGCCGTCGACGACGATGCGGCCGCGCTGCCAGTCCTCCAGGCGGTTGATGCAACGAAGCAGCGTCGATTTGCCCCCGCCCGACGGACCGCAGATGACGATGCGCTCGCCGCGCGCGACGGTAAGATTGATGTCGCGCAGCACGTGAAAGTCGCCGTACCATTTATTCAGGCCGACGATCTCGACGGCCAATTCGGCTTTGGCGTCGGCTTGGACCGTGTCTGGACCGTCTTTCATTACAGAACCCGTCAGCGCCGATGCGCCCGCGCCAGCCGTGCTTCGACATTGCGGGCATAACGCGACATGCCGTAGCAGCAGATGAAGTAGAACAAAGCGGCAAAAGCATAGCCGGTCACGCTGGTGACCGGCGTCGCCCAGCGCGGATCGGCGCGCGCCGCCTCGATGGTGCGCAAAAGATCGAAAATGCCGACGATGAAGACGAGCGTGGTATCCTTGAACAAGCCGATGAAGGTGTTGACGATGTTCGGCAGCGTCACGCGCAGCGCCTGCGGCAGGATGACCAGCGCCATCATGCGCCAATACGGCAGGCCGAGCGCCTGCGCCGCTTCGTATTGGCCGCGCGGAATCGCCGCCAGCCCGCCGCGCACGACCTCCGCCATATAGGCTGAGGCGAACAGCGCGACGCCGATCAGCGCGCGCAAAAGCTTGTCCGGCGACAATCGCTCCGGAACGAACAGCGGCAGCATGACGCTCGCCATGAACAGCACCGTGATCAACGGCACGCCGCGGACGAATTCGATGAAAGTCACTGCGAAGAACCTCACGACCGGAATATCGGAACGGCGCGCCAGCGCCAGCAGAATGCCGAGCGGCAAAGACACCACGATGCCGACGGTCGCGACGACGATGGTGACCAGGACGCCGCCCCACAGCGCGGTCGGAACCTCGGCAAGGCCAAAGAGCGGCGCACCGCTCAAAAGCACATAGGACAGCGCCGGCAGCACGGCAAAGAAATAGGCTGCGCCGATATCGCGACGCGGCGCCGAGAGCCAGGCGAGCCAGCCGATACCGAACGCCAACGCCAGGAAGAAGATGTCGACGCGCCAGCGTTGCGCGACCGGATAGAAGCCATAGACGAAATAGGACGACCAGACGCGGACGAACGCCCAGCAGGCGCCGGGCTCCGGCAATTGCGGCGAAGCGAGGCAGGCTTCGCGATCGCTGCCCGACCACACCGCATCGAAGACAAAAAACCGCAGCACCGGCGGCGCGGCCCAGGCGATGAAAAAGATGCAGATGAGTGTCAGCGCGATATTGCCTGGCGACGAAAACAGATTTTTCCGCAGCCAGCCGAACATTCCGGCCCGGTCCGGCGGCGGCGGCAGCCGCTCGGCCGGCACGGTGCGCAAATAATTCCGCTCGGTCATCGCCGTCAGCGCTCCTCGACGGCGATCGCATAGCCATAAAGGTTCATCAACAGCGACGTGACAAGGCTGATGAACAGATAAACCGCCATGGTGATGGCGATCACTTCGACGGCTTGGCCGGTGATGTTGAGGACGCTGCCGGCAAACACCTGAACCAGATCGGGATAGCCGATGGCGACGGCCAACGAGGAATTCTTGATCAGGTTGAGATATTGGCTGGTCAACGGCGGCACGATGACCCGCATTGCTTGCGGGACGACAACGAGCCGCAGCGTCGTTCGCGGCCGCAGGCCGAGCGCCTGCGCCGCCTCGGTCTGGCCGTGCGGCACCGCCAATACGCCGGCGCGCACGGTCTCGGCGATGAAGGCTGCGGTATACACCGACAGCGCCAGGAGCAGCGCTGCGAATTCCGGAAGTATTTCGACGCCGCCCATGACATTGAAGCGGCCCATTTTAGGAAAGCTGAATGACAAGGGTGCGCCCGACGACACGAAAACGATGGCCGGCACGACGACGACGAGGCCGAGCGTCGGCCACAGTATGCGCACCGGTTCGCCGGTACGGCGCCGACGGCGGCGCGCCCAAAGCCGCAACACGATGCTGGCCGCGATCCCGAAGAGGAATGCGATAAGGACAAAGTCAAAGCCTTCGGCGAATTCCGGCCTGGCTAGAAACAGCCCGCGATTGTTGAGAAGCCCGCCGCCGGGAAGCGCAATGCTGCCGCGCACCAGCGGCAGCGCTTTCAGCACGGAATTGTACCAGAACAACAGCTGCAGCAAGAGCGGCACGTTGCGGATCAGTTCCACGTAGCCGCCGGCGAGACGCGCCACCAGCCAATTGCTCGACAGCCGGGCAATGCCAATAGTAAAGCCGAGTACGGTCGCAAGCACGATGCCGATTCCGGCGACCAATAGCGTATTAAGAAGGCCGACCCAGAAGGCGCGGCCGAACGTCGAGGTGCTGGCCGAATAGGCGATCAGCGTCTGGCTGATGTCGAAACCGGCCGTATTGTTCCAGAAGCCGAAACCTGAAGTGATGTGCGCATTGGCGAGGTTTTGCGCCGCGTTATGAATTGCGGCAAAAGCAATCCCGCCGACGATGACGACCAGCGCGATCTGAAGCGCGATGTTGCCCGCCCGGCGCGCGGCGTGCGACGAAGACCGCAGCGGTTGAACGAACTGCGACATCGGCGGGCCCGCGGCGGCAACGGCCGGCGAGCGCAAGCGGCTCAGCGGACCGGCAGACCGTATTGCAAGCCGCCCTTGGTCCACAGCGCATTGAGACCGCGGGCGATTTTCAAGGGCGAGCCCTGGCCGACGTTGCGCTCGAAGCTTTCGCCGTAATTGCCGACCGCCTTGATGATGCGATAGGCCCAGTCGTTGGTCAGCCCCAGCGCTTGGCCAAATTGGCCCTCGACGCCGAGCAGCCGGCGGATATCCGGCGCGTCGGATTTCAACATGTCGTCGACATTGTGCTGGTTGACGCCGAGCTCCTCGGCATCGACCATCGCATAATGCGTCCAGCGCACGAGATCTTCCCAGGCGTCGTCGCCCTGGCGAACCGCCGGGCTGAGCGGCTCCTTGGAAATGATTTCCGGCAGCACGATGTTGGCGTTCGGGTCGGCAAGCTTCAGCCGCTCGCCGTAAAGCCCCGATGAATCGGTGGTGTAGGAATCGCAGCGGCTGGTGTCATAGGCCTTGATCGCTTCGTCCGCCGTCGCAAAGGTCACGGTCTTCAGCGACATATGGTTTTGCCGGAAATAATCGGCGAGATTGAGCTCGGTGGTGGTGCCTTGCTGCACACATACCGCGGCGTCGTTGAGCTCCAGCGCCGAGTTCACTTTCAGCGATTTGCGCACCATAAATCCCTGGCCGTCGTAGAAATTCACGGCGGCGAAGTCGATGCCGAGCGTGGTGTCCCGCTCCATCGTCCAGGTGGTATTGCGCGACAAGACGTCGATCTCGCCGGACTGCAGCGCGGTGAAGCGGTTGGCCGCGATCAACGGCACGAACTTGACTTTGGTCGGATCGTTGAAGATCGCCGCTGCCAAGGCGCGGCAGAATTCCACGTCAAATCCGATCCAATTGCCTTGCGGATCGGGCTGGCCAAAGCCGGCCAATTGACCGTTCGAGCCGCAATTGAGCACGCCGCGGTCCTTGACTGCCTTCAGCGTCGCCGACTGGGCCAAGGCCCCTTGCGCGCCGAATCCAAGCGCCATTGCTATGGCGAAAGCCGCGGCTACACGTTTCATGATGCGACTCATGATTTGGCCTTTCAGCGTGAGATGCGCGCAAACGCCCCGCGATGAAGCGCGCCTAGGAATTGGGACCTGCCGGTCCAGCTAGCTGCGGCCATCTGAGAACGATCGCGCTTTAAGGTCAAGGGGTTGACGAGCGCCGCCAATACCGGGGTAATGCGGCAGCGATGCTGGCGGCGCGAACGAGCCGGTTTGAAGCCGAGAAAGTGCCGAGATAGCGCTATGAACGATAAAGGAAATGACGGCGAGCCGCACGCGCGGCGCTCGGCGACAAAATTAGTCACCGCCGGGCGCGATCCGCGCTCCCACCACGGCTTCGTCAATCCGCCGGTCTATCACGCCTCGACGGTGCTCTATCCGAATGCCGAGGATTTCCTGGCGCATCGCGCGCGCTACCAATATGGCCGCCGCGGCACCCCAACCACCGAAGCGCTTGAGCTTGCCCTGCAGGAACTCGAAGGGCCGCAATGCGCCGGCGTCGCGCTCTTGCCGTCCGGCTTGGCGGCGATTTCGACCGCCCTGCTGTCAGTCGTGCGTGCCGGCGACCATGTTCTGGTCACCGACAGCGCCTATGGGCCGACGCGGAATTTCTGCGGACAGATTCTTTCGCGCCTTGGCATCACCACGACCTATTACGATCCCGGCATCGGCAGCGCGATCGCCGAGCATATCCAGCCGAACACGCGCGCCGTCTACCTGGAGTCGCCTGGCTCGCTAAGCTTCGAGATGCAGGATGTGGCCGCAATCGCCAAAGCCGCCCACGTCAAAGGCGCAACTGTATTGATGGACAATACCTGGGCTACGCCGCTTTATTTCCGGCCGCTCGATCACGGCGTCGATCTCGTTATCCAGGCTGGCACGAAATATATCGGCGGCCATTCCGACGTGATGCTCGGCACCGTCTCGGCCAATGCGGAAACGGTGGCGGCGCTGAAGAATACCGTGCGACTTACCGGGCTGTGCGAAGGCCCCGACGACGTCTATCTGGCCTTGCGCGGCCTGCGCACGCTCGGCGTCCGGCTCGACCGCCATTACCAATCCGGGCTCGCGGTGGCGCGCTGGCTGGAAAGCCGGCCGGAAGTTTTGCGCATGCTGCATCCGGCGCTGCCGAGCCATCCGGGGCACGCCATCTGGCAGCGCGATTTTACCGGCGCGTCAGGGCTGTTCAGCATGGTGCTCAAGCCGGTGCCGAAGAATGCGTACCACGCCTTCGTCGACACCCTGGAACTGTTCGGCATCGGCGCGTCGTGGGGCGGCTACGAGAGCCTCGCCATCCCGTTCGATTGCACACCGTTGCGCACCGCGACGCGCTGGCAGCCCGGCGGACCGACGGTGCGATTCCATATCGGGCTTGAAGCGGTCGAAGATCTCATCGCCGATCTCGAACGCGGCTTTGCCGCACTTGCCGCGGTGGCGGGCGCGTAGGGCGGACCGAAGCGAAATCCGCGATTTGGATTTCGAAACTCGCGAGATGGCGGATTTGGCCTTCGGCAAAATCGCCTACGGGCTGCGGACTAATGAGGGCACACAGCGCTCGGTGTGGCCGGTTCCAACGAGGAATGGTGCTGCATGATCAGTCCGCGCCGAAAGATGTAGGTGTAGCGGGCCGGCAGCCGCACCTCCTTGTTTGTTCCGCCGTTCAATTTGAAGATGTAGAGCCCGCTGGCAAAGGCAACATTGCAGTCGCCGCCGATAGCCGGATGGCCGAACGTCTCTACGACCGGTTTGTTCTGGAGGAAATGATCAAAATAGTCCTCAATCTCTGCATGGCCGATCGCGGGCCCGTTCGCGCAAGTCGGCAGCAGCACCGCGCCGGTTGCGTATTTGTCGACAATGAGCCTCGGATTGCCATGCGGCTGCCACGATTGCTTTAGCGCGCTGGCCCAGTTGTCCAACAGCCGGTGGACGTCGTTCACTTCGCACGCGTGTATGCTCGTTCTCGACCGTCCCTCGGACGGCCAAGCCAGCACGGCGAAGAGGATCACGGCGGCGGTGTATCCACGCAGCACTCTGTGATCGAAGCGTTTGTTGGTGCGTTTCGTGACACGTTTCATGGCTGTGCTCCTTCATCGATACGCTGTTGCGCATCGATAGAGTATACGACCTACGGCAGGGCATGTCGTTGCTACAATGACCGCAACCACTGCCGCCTGTCAGGCTCACACCACCGTCGTCGCCCTGTGGTCGCGCAGCACGAAATAGAGATTGCGTAGATAAACAAACACGCCAAACGCCTGTCCGGCGATGAACACCGCGTCCTTGCGGTACAGCGCATAGACCAGGAGCAACACACCGCCGCCGATCGAAAGAAACCAAAACGCCGTCGGAATGACACTGTGCCCGGCGCGCTCGGAGGCGATCCATTGCACCACAAAGCGCATGGTGAACAGGGCCTGGGCGATGAGGCCCAGGATCACCCACCAATCCAGCCTGGTCACGAAGACATCCGTGAGGTAGGCGCCAACCGCATGCGACATATCAATGAGCAAGAGTTATCTCCTCGGATCGCGGCACGCGTTTTTTGCGCCGAATGAGCCACCACACGCCGGCGAGATCGAGAACGCCGATCCACAGCCGGTCCCAAAACCCATAATTCGACGCGCCATGGGCCCGCGGCCGGTCGACGACGTCGACGTAGCCGATGGCGAAGCCTTCGCGGCGCACCAGCGCCGGCAGGAAGCGATGCAGCCCGTCGAAATAAGGCAGCGATAAAAACAGGTCGCGGCGGAACGCCTTTAATCCGCAGCCGGTATCGCGCGTGCCGTCCTTGAGCACGGCGCCGCGCACGGCATTGGCGATGCGCGATTGCAGCTTCTTAAATCCGGTCGCCTTGCGGCCGACGCGCTGACCGGCGATCAACCCGATCCGCGGCGCACCGGCCTCGAGCGCGGCGACGAGCACCGGAATGAAGGCCGGATCGTTCTGGCCGTCGCCGTCGAGCGTCACCACGATGGCTGCATGCGCCATCGCGACCCCGGTGCGCACGGCGGCCGACTGCCCGCAGGATTTTTTGTGCCGGATTTGCCGCAAATAGGGCCGCTCGGCCATCAAGCCGCGCAACTCGCGTTCGGTTGCATCGGTCGAACCGTCATTGACGTAAACGATCTCGAATGCCCTGCCTTGCAGCGCTGCCGCGATCTCAGCGATGAGCGGCGCGATATTGCCGGCTTCGTTGCGCACCGGCACGACCACGGATAATGCGGGCAAGGCCTCCCGCCCACGGCTTGACGAATTGTCCTGCACCATGGCGCAAGCTTCTAAGACGCATCCGGCACCGGTTCAATCGCTCGGGATGTCCCGCTGTTCCGCGCAGTTACCGGGCCTTCGGCCGAACGCCTCGCCAAGCGCGGCCTTGATCCGCCGCCATGACGGTCCCGGATAGGGCCGCAAATCGCGCGCGCAGAACACCAGCCGCCGCGCCGCGAACCAGCGCCGCACCAAGTAGGCGCCGGCGGCGCCGGTCAGCGCACCGGCGATGACGTCGCTCGGATGATGCGCCAGCACGAAGACGCGGCTCGCCATGATGACCAGCGCATAGAGCCACATCACGGCCCGGCTGCGCGGCCAGATGGCGCCGATGGCGATTGCGGCAGACACCGCCGTGGTGGCGTGGCCCGACGGCATGCTTGCATATTCCGGCCGCCACACGAACGGCAGATAAGCGAACGGATCGTCGTGGCCGCCGGCGCCGACATAGGGCCGCGCCCGTCCGATCAGGCGCTTGACGATGGCGACGAAAAGACCGGGCACGCCGATCGCCAGGAACAAAAACCCGAAGCGGGCGGCGAGTGCGGCGAGCACGCCTTGCGACATCCGCGACAGCGCCGGCGACACCACAGCCGCTAGGCACAGCACGATGGCGGCGAACGGAATGAGGAACCAGCCGGACAGCCCGTAATTGGTGATTTTCTCGAATAACCCGCGAAACCAGTCCGGCTCGTGGCGCGCCCAATGGCTCGCCGCCGCATCCCACGCGAACATCGAGGCAATGACCACATAAAGCGTCGCCGCGGCGGCCGCCACGGCAGGCAGCGACGGCCGCAGCATTTTCGCCGGCGGCGCCGGCGCGACCGCGCGACACCAACGTTCGAGATTTTTCAATGCATTGCGCGAGAGCCGCTCGAACGGGCGTTGACCGCGAGCAGGATCGGCGTCGCCGGCCGCTGCCATTTCGTCGGACGGCGTCGCCGGCCCATTCACGGCGCGCCTGCCGACTGGAACACGGCAATGGCGATCGGCTTGCCGATACTGATGTTGTAGCCCTCGACGTGCGGTCCGCGGCCATAGCGCAAGCCGATCGCTTCGGCGCGCAGCGCGAATTCGCGCTCCTGCGGCGCGTCGACGAAAGCAAACCGGCAGCGGCCGCCGCGCAAGAAATCGGCGGCGCCATCGGCGTCGGTGAAGCGGGTGTCGGTGCCGGCAAGGAAAACCAGGCTCGGCTCCTGGAAGGCGGTGCTGGCGGCGATCGGATGCCGGCAACCGGAATCGTGCAGCACCCGCGCCAGCGCGACGCTGGGAAACGCCGGCGTCAGCGATGGCACGGTCACCGCATAGATTCCGAACGCCATCAGCACAGAGGCCGCGGTCGCGCGCATGAAAGCGCGTTCGGCGCCGTCGTCATCGTATAATTGCCAGGCGAACAGTCCGCAGACGATTGCGCCGGCGAAAAACGGCCACGCCGGCAGCGCCAGGTCGCGGTCGATGACGACCGCGGCAACCACCGCGACCACACTGACGATCATCGGCACCAGGAACCACCACATGACGCCGCGCACCAGCCATGGCCGTCGCGACAGCACCCGCGTCTCCACGGCGCCGGCGATCAGAATGGCGATGGCCGGATAGAGCGGCAGCACGTAATGCGGCAGCTTGGTCACGACCAGCTCGAACACGATCCACGACGGCACCAGCCAAGCTAAGAGAAAGCGCGCGGCGGGTTCGCGCCGGACGGCCCAGACCGCGGGCGCCGCCAATCCCGCCAACATCGAAGCCGGGAAGAAAGTGGCAAAGAACAAAAGCACGTAGAGGCCGGGCGGGGCGCCATGGGCTTCTTGCGGGCTTGCGATTTTGGCCAGCATGTCCTCGCCGACCGACGCGACCAGGAACTGGCTGCCGACGCGCCAGTAGATGGCGATGAACCATGGCAAGACGAGCAGGACCAGCCATGCAATGCCCGGCAACGGCCGCAGCGCCGTGAGCCAACGCGCGGAGCGGTCGAGGATCGACAGGGTCGCCGCGGCCAATCCGACCACCATCAGAACGAGCGGCCCCTTGACCAAAATACCGACTGCAATCGCCGTCCAAAACACAGCGAGCATGCCGATCCCTGGCGTCGCGTCGGCGCGGCGCGGCGCCAGATAGACCCGCGCCAATACGCTCATGGCGACAACGACGGTGAAGAGCAGCACGGCATCGGTTTTGGCCAATCGCGCTTCGACGCCGAGAATGGTGGATGTCGCCATCATCAGTGCCGACAGCACCGCGCCCCGCCGGCTGACGAACGCCAGCGCGCACCAATAGGTCGCCAGCACCGCACCGATGGCGCCGAGTAAGGACGGCACGCGGTAAAGCCAAATCGTCGTGACCGCATCGGGCAGCCCGAGCGCGCTCGCGGCATTCACCACGGCCGCCTGCAGCCAATAGATGCCGACCGGCTTTCGGTAGCGTACGTCGGCCTGGTAGCGGATATCGACATAGTCGCCGGTTTCGATCATCTGCTTGGTGGCTTGCGCGAAATAGGCCTCGTCGCGATCGACCGGCGGAATCTGAAAAAACCCCGGCAGGAACGCCAGCAGTGAAATCAGCAAAAGAACGGCCGCCGCCCGCCGATGCGAGCGCGCGGCATAATCGAACAACGCGGTAAAGCCCTTGGCAGGCCAATCGGACCGCGATCCCCAGCTGCTGGTCGTGCTCATGGCTAGCTTATCGTTGGCGCACCAGTCTGTCCGAGAACCGCTGCAAAACCCGGATCGAACCCGGAGCCGCGGCTTCGTCATGTGGTCCTGCGTGTCGTCCTAAATGCCAGCCGACAATAGTGAATTACGCCCCGCCGGGGAAGCGCCGCCGTCGTTTTCGCCGCCTTGGCCGGAGTGGTCAAAGATAGTGTCGAGGTCAAGGCCGAATAAGCCTCGCGCATTTTAACGCCTCGCCACGACCTGGCGCCGCCGCAACGGCGATTTACCGGTCATTCGGGCGCTGATTTTACTATATCATCGCCGCGCGCGGCCCCGTAGCTCAGGGGATAGAGCAACAGCCTTCTAAGCTGAAGGTCGCTGGTTCGAATCCAGCCGGGGTCGCCAACGATTACAATAGGCTAATGCGACGCTTGTGCCGCGAAGCTTTCAAATGCGCCGCATACCAAGCGGCGAAATGCGCAGCCGGAAAAGCTCGGCGTAATGACGTTCCCAGGTCGAATACCATACAATAATTCGATCGTCGGGAATCTTTGTTGCCGGCGTCCCTCTATGCTTTCTGCTGGGACCGCTCTATGTTCGGCCAACTCTGAGTGGCGCGAGGGGTGAAGCTATGGCCCAGTTGGCTCTGCGCAATGTCGTCAAACGTTTCGGTGACACCGACGCGGTGCGCGGCATCAATCTCGACATAGCCGACGAGGAACTGCTGGTCTTGGTCGGCCCCTCCGGATGCGGCAAGAGCACGACATTGCGGCTGATTGCCGGGCTCGAGGAATTGACCAGCGGCGAAATCTACATCGGCGGCGATCTCGTCAACGAGCTTCCGCCGCGCGATCGCGACATCGCCATGGTGTTCCAGAACTACGCGCTCTACCCGCATATGACGGTATTCGAGAACATGTCATTTGGGCTCAAGCTCAAACATTTTCCGAAAGCCGAAATCCGCAAGCGCGTCGATGAGGCCGCGCGCATCCTCGACATTACGGAACTGTTGCAGCGGCGCCCCAAGCAGCTCTCGGGCGGGCAGCGCCAGCGCGTGGCGATGGGCCGCGCCATCGTGCGCAATCCGAAAGTTTTTTTGTTCGACGAGCCGTTGTCGAACCTCGATGCCAAGCTGCGGGTGCAGATGCGCACCGAGATCAAAAAAGTGCATCAGAAGGTGCGCACCACCTCGGTCTATGTCACCCACGATCAGGTGGAGGCGATGACGCTCGCCGACCGGGTCGTGGTGATGAATGCGGGACGGATCGAGCAAGTCGGACCGCCGAACGAGCTTTACCACCGGCCGCGGACCCGCTTCGTGGCCGGTTTCATCGGATCGCCCGCAATGAATTTCCTGTCTTGCCGGCTCATCGAGCGCGGCGCGGAGCTTGCCGTCAACCTAGGAAAGGATCTGACGCTGCCCGTGCCGCCGTCCCGGGGGTCGATCTACCGGCCCTATGCCGGTCGCGACCTCATCTTCGGGCTACGGCCGGAGCACATCACCGAGCGGCAGCCCTATCGCGACGGCGCCGAGTTTACTCTTCCGGTCGATGTCGTCGAGCCGATGGGAACGGAAACCATGATTCATCTCGAGATCGCGGGCGTCGATGTCTGCGCCCGTTGCTCGCCGGATGTGGTGGCTGCTCCGGACCAGCCGATGACCTTCATGGCCCACATGGATCACATGCACCTCATCGACCCAAAGACCGACGAGATCATTGCGGTAGCCCGGGAATCCGTGGCCGCCGCTTGAAGTCGCGTCGGAATGGCACATGACATTGTCGCATGGCCGGTATATATTGGACGCAGGCCTTAACGGCCATTTAAATCGGTTGTCCTCTACGCTGGGCGCTGTCCCGTTTCTCCATCGCCCCAAGCGCAGATAGGGCGGCTTTTGCAGCACGACTGCAGATCAGGGAGGATGACAGTGAGAAAACTCAGCAGGCGTACGGTGATTCACGGTTCCCTCGGCCTTGCCGCCGCCGGGACCATTGCGCGACCCTACATCGCCAACGCCACGGCTAAGACCGCCACCGCATGGTGGAACCAGGGCTTCGTCCCCGAGGAAGACGCATCCTTCCGGGCCATGGTGGCGGATTATCAGAAGCAAAGCGGCAACACCATTGACTACAGCCTCATCCCGACCGGGCCGCTGATGCAGAAGATCGTCTCTTCGCTGACCAGCGGCGACGTTCCCGATGTCCTGTCGCACGACAGCCAGGACGCCACGGTGGTTCCGCAGTACGCGTGGAAAGACAAGCTTGTGGACTTGAGCGACATCGTCGATCCGCTGAAGTCGCAGCTGCATCCGACTGCTTATCTCGCCTCGCGTTACTACAACAGCGTCACCAAGACGCGCGGCGCTTATCAGGCGCCATTCAAGACCGAGGTGCTGCCGTTCCACATCTGGAATTCGCTGGTCGAGAAGGCCGGCCTGAAGGTTGCGGATGCGCCCAAGACCTGGGATGCATTCTGGGATTTCTTCAAGCCGGTGCAGGAGAAGTTGCGCGGCCAAGGCATGCGCGGCGTTTATTCCTTGGGCCTGCAGCCTACGACCAACGGGCCGGCCGACGGCAACAACCTTTTCGCCTATTTCCTTGCAGCCTATGGCGGGTACGACCTCGTTACCCCGGATGGCAAGCCGCATCTCGACGATCCCGCGGTGAAGGAAGGGGTGGTCAAGACGCTCACCTACATCAGTACCGCGTTCAAACAGGGCTATATCCCGCCCGGCGCGCTCGACTGGGGCGATGCCGACGACAACAACGCCTTCCATGCCAAGCAGATCGTCATGGACCTCGACGGCACGATCTCGACCGAAGTGGCGATGATCCACGACCCGGAGAAGTACAACGACGCCGTAACGTTGGGCTTGCCCAACGACAATTCGGGCAAACCGATCCCGTCGCCGCTTGAGGTCGGCGGCGCCTTTATCCCAAAAGGAGGCAAGAACGTCGCGGTCGCCAAGGAGTTCGTCCAATACGTGATCCAGCCGAAGGTCGCCGGCGCATATCTGAAGTCGGGACTGGCACGCTGGCTGCCGGCGATCCCGAGCATCGTCAAGGACGATCCCTGGTGGACCGACCCCAAGGATCCGCACCGGCTCGCTTATGTGCAGCAGGGCGTGCTAGGCAAAACGGTGCCCCGTCACTATGCCTACAACCCCGGCATATCCGAGGCGAACGCCGCACAAGTCTGGGGTTCGGCGCATGCCAGCGTGATTCGCGACAACGTGAGTCCGGAAGCGGCAGCCGACGCGGCCTTAAAGCATATCGGCACCATTCTCGCGAAGTACCCGATCGCGCAGGCTTGAGAGAGAAACGATGAGCAGCACGACTTTTGAGGCCGCTCGTACGCTTTCCGCACCGTCGCTGTCGCTTCCGCGGCCGCGCCGGCGCGCCTGGCGGGGCGGCCTGCAAGGCTCGGAATTTACCTGGGCCATCGCCTTCGTGATACCCTACGCCGCCGTGTTCGTCGCCTTCGTGGCCTACCCTGTCGTTTATGGACTGTGGATGGGCCACGAACCGCGCCTTTACAACGAACTCTTTTCCGATCCGATCTACCTGCGCACAGTGGTCAACACGGCGATCTTTCTTGGTGTCGGCGTGAATCTGAAGATGTTCGGCGCGCTGCTTTTGTCGGGCTTCTTCATGCGGCGTAGTTGGTGGACCAAGGGCCTGCTGCTCATCTACGTACTGCCCTGGGCGGTGCCGGCGCTGCCCACTTTCATCTCGATCCACTGGATGCTCAACGGCCAGTGGGGCCTTGTCAACAACACGCTCTGGGACATCTTCCACATCGACGGTCCGGGCTGGCTCGACACCTCGCGCTGGCTTGCGCTCGGCTCGGTCATCGCCGCGCACATCTGGAAATGGATGCCGTTCTGGACAGTGATCCTGCTGGCCGGCCGCATGGCCATTCCGCAGGAGCTCTACGATGCCGCCGCCGTGGACGGCGCCACCGGCCTCAAGCGCTTCACCTACGTCACCTTCCCGCTGATCGCCAATCTTTATCTGATCTGCACGCTGCTCTCGACGATCTTCACCTTGGGCGAGTTCAACGAGGTCTATTTCGTTACGGGCGGCGGACCCGCGCTCTCGACCCATGTGCTGGCGACGCTCGGCATCCGCGATGCGTTCCAGATCGGGCGGCCCGACCTCGGCGTCGCCACGGTGATGTCGGCGCTGCCGCTGATGATCCCGCTCGTCATCATCCTGATGCGCAAATTGCGCACGACGGACGTGCAGCTGTGAGCGCCGTGTCGGCCGACGGTCGCATCATCGCAACGCGGCGACCGCGTTATCAGCTGCGGCGCAATCTGAGCGAGGCCGCGGCTATCGCACTCGCGTTGGTGCTCCTCGTCTGGACGCTGGCGCCGATCTACAACATGGTCATGGTCGCGCTCGAAACGCATGGCGACGTGTTCACCAACAATATCTGGCCGGAGCATCCGACGCTGAAGAGCTTCTGGATCGTGATGAGCCAAGGCTATTGGTATCTGCAGTATTTCTGGCATCAGTTTGGCAACAGCCTCTATATCGGCGCGGCCACCACGTCTCTCACGCTTCTTATCGGCTCGCTCGCCAGTTTCTCGATCGGCCGCATGCGGCTGAAAAACGGCTGGCTGGTGAGCAACGCTGCGCTCCTGACCTACGTGATCCCGGCTTCGTTTTTGGCGATCCCGTTCTACAGCATCATGATAAAATACGGCCTCGCCAACAATCTGTGGGCGGTGATTTTCGCCGAAGTCACCTTCGCCACGCCGTATGCGATCTTCATTTTCCAGCAATACGGCGTCAGCATTCCGATCGAGCTCGACGAGGCGGCGCGGATCGACGGCGCTTCGCCCCTTCAGGTCTATCTGCGCATATATCTGCCGCTGATGGCGCCGGCGCTCGTCGCGGTCGGCACCTACGCCTTGTTGCTGGCGTGGAACGAGTATCTTTACCAGTTCATGCTGCTGTCCTCGGTGCAAAGCATGACAGTCCCGGTGGCGCTGGCGCAGTTCCTCAACAGCGACGAAGCGCCGTGGAACTACATGATGGCGACCGCCATCATCTACGCGATACCGCCGGTGGCGATCTACTACGCCTTCCGCCGCCGTATGACCGCAGGCCTCACCATGGGCGGCGTCAAAGGTTGAGCGGGGTCTCTCCCGAAGGCTCATGAGCGACAGTCAGGGCGTTCTCGCAGCAAGGCGGGCTGTCGCCTTCGGATGGCCACGGCTGCCGCCTTGGCGCAATGACCTGCATGGCTCGGACTTCGCCTGGTCGATCGCCTTTATCGTTCCCTATGCCGTTCTGTTCGCCGCATTCGTCGTCTATCCGATGGGCTATGCGGTGTGGATGGGCAGCGATCCGGCGCTCTACGCCAGCCTGCTGTCCGACCCGCGTTACATCAGGGCAGCCGTCAACACCGTGGTCTTTGTCGGGCTCGCGGTGAACGTGCAGATGGTCCTCGCGCTGTTGCTGTCAGGCTTTTTTGCGCGCCGGCGGCGGTGGCTCAAAGTGCTTCTCGTCGTCTATCTCCTGCCATGGACGTTGCCGGCGGTTCCGGCCTACCTCTCGTTCCACTGGATGCTGGTCGGCTACCCGCAGGGTTTGCTCGATAATCTGCTATCGGCCTTGTTCGGGATCGACGCCGTATTCTGGTTCAATCACGGCTGGGGCGCGCTAGCGTGCGACATCGTCGCCGATATCTGGAAATGGATGCCGCTCTGGACCGTGATCTTCCTCGGCGGCCGGATGGCGATCCCGCAAGACCTCTATGACGCCGCCGATATCGACGGCGCTTCGCTCACTCAGCGGTTCGCGTATGTCACGATGCCGCTTCTCGCCAGCCTCTACACAATCAGCACGCTCATCTCGACGATCTGGACCTTCGGCGACTACAGCCCAGTGCTGTTCGTCTCTCAAGGCACCCCAGCCTTCGAATCGGAGGTCGTGTCCACGCTCGGCTTTCACTACGCGCTCGATTTCGCCGACCCGGCGCTCGGAGTGGCGGCCGGCTTGTCGGTGCTTCCGTTACTGATTCCGATGCTGGTCCTGCTGCTCCGCCGGCTGAAGACGACCGAGGTGCAGCTGTGAGTAGCGGCATCCTGCTCGCCGCCAAGTTGGGTCGCCGGTCGGGTCGCCGGCCGCATTACCGGCTGCGGCGATTCCTCGTCGAAGCGGGCTCGGTGATCCTCGGGGCGAGCCTCGCGATCTGGTCGCTGTTGCCGGTTTACAACATGCTTCTGGTGGCCCTCGATCGCGGCGGCCATAACGAATTCACCTACGACATCTGGCCGCCTCACCCGACGCTCGCCGTGTTCGCCGCACTTTGGAACGCGGATATCGAGGATGTCCGGGATGTTTGGCCGGCGTTCGGCAACAGCATCTACATCGGTCTGCTGGTGATGGCGTTGACCGTTCTGGTCGGCTCGCTTGCCAGCTTTGCCATCGGGCGCATGCGCCTCGGCAAAGACTGGACGCTTTCCGGCGTGGCACTGCTTACCTATGCGATCCCCTCGTCAACGCTGATCATTCCATTCCTCCGCATCATGCACATCTACGGACTCGTGGATAATCCCTTGGCGGTCATCGCGGCGGAAGTGACGTTCGCAACGCCCTACGCCATCCTGGTCTTGCAGTACTACGCCAAACTCATCCCGAGAGAGCTCGACGACGCCGCCCGCATCGACGGCGCCTCCGTGGTCCAACTCTATCTGCGCATTTATCTGCCGCTGATGGCCCCTGCACTTGCGGCGGTCGGCACCTTTGCCCTGTTGTTTGCATGGAACGATTACTTCTATCAGTACATGCTGTTGATGTCGGAAAGGCATACGACTGTCGCCATGGCGCTGGAACAGTTCTTCGATGACGACGACGCGCCGTGGAACTACATGATGGCGATTGCGATTCTTTATTCCCTGCCGCCGATCGCGGTCTTTTACGCATTGCGCCGCTACATGGCGTCGGGCCTAACGGCCGGCGGCGTCAAGGGCTGAGCGGCTCCGCCCAGGAGCATGCGCGGCGAGCGTGAAGCCGCCCCGGCGCACGAATCCAGGCGTCCCAAGCGAGGTCATTTTGTGTCAGGATGCGACATCGGCATCGCAGAGTTCCGCCGGTTATGAGCGAAACCCCGATTGCCTGGAATGGTCGCGGAAATTGCTATCCGGGAGGGGACGGAGTCAGCCGTGCGCAGGTCGTGAGGGTTACCGGCGTAAGTTTATCGACAGGCCGCGCGGTGTTCTGCCGATTGCTTAAGGCGGCCCTTATCGGCGCGATAATGGCGCCGCGGTTTGTTGCTGCGCAGCAAGCGGCCAACCCGATCCACGCTTCGGATGCGCTAAGTCTTCCCGAAATTCAAGTTATCGGCAGCTCTCCGTTGCCGCCCTTGCACCGGCCTACCCGGCCGATTGCCGCGGTTTCGACCGCGACCTCGGCTCCTGCGCCCGCGCGAAACGTCGTGACGACACCCGTCGAGCCTGGTGCTATCGATCGCGACAAGGTGCCCGCCAACGTGCAGACACTTTCGACCTCCAACTTCCAACATGCGGCTGCTCCAAGCCTGTTAGACGCAATGGCGCGAAGCCTAACCGGCGTTTCGCTTGGAGATCAGACCGGCAATCAATTTCAAGAAGACCTCAACTACCGCGGCTTCGTCGCCTCTCCCGTCATCGGCACCCCGCAGGGACTGGCCGTCTACCAAAACGGTGTGCGCATCAACGAAGTGTTCGGCGACATCGTCAACTGGGACTTTCTCCCCGAGGAGGCGATCAGGCAATTGACGCTTGTTCCCAGTAATCCAGTGTTTGGGCTAAACGCCATCGGCGGCGCGCTGTCTTTGGAGATGAAGAATGGGTTCACCTATCGGGGCGCCGAGGGCGAACTGACCGGCGGATCGTACGGCCGAATGAACACGTCGATGCAAGCGGGCGGCGAAATCGGAAACTTTTCCGGCTATATCGTGGCCGACGCCGTAGACGACGCCGGCTGGCGCGACCACTCATCGTCGCGGCTCCGCCGCGTCTACGCCGATTTCGGCGCGCGTAGCGATCAGACTGAATTCCACGTCACCTTCACCGGTGCCGACAATTATTTCGGCGCGGCGGGGGCAACGCCAGTGTCATTGCTCGCTCAGAATTGGGCGAGCGTCTACACCCTTCCGCAAACGACACATAATCAGCTTGCGTTTTTGACAGCACGCGCCAGCTGGAAACCGACCGACACGCTGGCATACCAGGCCATCGCCTATTATCGCGGATACTGGCAAAACCACGTCGACGGCAACGGCACGGACGCCCAAGATTGTCCTGCTCCTTCAACCGTCCTGTGCTTTCCCAATCGCGACGGCACTTTGTCCCCTCTGATCACGGTCGGGGGACAAACGGTTTCGGATGCCGGCATCCTGGGCAGCAGCGTCTTGGGCGAAATTGACCGGACCTGGACCTCGACCAACAGCTTCGGTGGTTCGACGCAGGTAGCCTCATCGGCCAAGGTATTCGATCGCGACAATAATTTCGTGGCCGGTGTGAGTGTCGACCGCGGGCTGGTGCAATTCACGAGCACGAGCGAACTGGGTACGATCAACGCCAACAACTTCCCGTTCGTGCAAGGCTTGGGTCTTTACATCGACCAACCCTCGGGCGATGTGGCTCCGGTCGAGTTAGGCGCCACAACCCTCTATACCGGCTTCTACGCGACCGATACGCTCTACGTCACGCCACGGCTTTCAGTTACTACCGGCGGCCGCTTCAACATTGCCCAGATCGGCCTGCAGGACGAGTTGGGCGACAACCCGGGTCTCAGCAGCAATCACTCCTACAGCCGCTTCAACCCGACAATCGGCGCGACCTACGGGCTGACGCCGAACCTCACCGTCTATGGCGGCTATGCGGAAGCAAACCGCGCGCCGACGCCCTTGGAGCTCGCCTGTGCCGATCCGCTGCGGCCATGCCTGGTCGACAGTGCGCTGGTCAGCGACCCCGAACTCAAGCAAGTCATTTCGCACACATTCGAGGCCGGCCTGCGGGGGCACTTCGACATCCGCGATGGCCTTGCGAATTGGAGCGTCGGCGCCTTCCGTGCGTTCAATACCGACGACATCATCAACGTCGCGAGTCCCGTTCCCGGCCATGGATTTTTTCAGAATGGCGGCGAAACGCTACGCCAGGGCATCGAGGCCGCCGCCACCTTCAAACGGGACCGCTGGACCGCCTATGCCAATTACAGCTTGATCGATGCCACGTTCCGCGACGCCTTGGTCTTGTCGTCGCCGAACAACCCGTTCGCCGATGCTAATGGCAATATCAATGTTGTTCCCGGCGACCATCTAACCGGCATTCCGGATTACCTTCTCAAGGCCGGCGTCGAATACCGGCCGACCGATCCTTGGAAGTTGGGCGCGGACCTCGACGTGGTCGGCAGCCAATGGCTGGTCGGCGACGAATCGAACAAGAATCCCAAGGTGCCGGCGTATTGGACGGTGAACCTGCATTCGTCCTATCGGATTTCGAAGAACATCGAGGTGTTCGGGTTGGTCAAAAATTTGTTCAATCGGCACTACTATCTCTCTGGCACCTTCTTCCAGACGGATACATTGCCATACCTGAATTTAAGCGATCCGCGCACATTCCTTCCAGGCATGCCGCTCGCGGTCTACGCGGGAGTGCACGGTGCATTGTAAGCTGCGCGGCAATTACCAGTCGTGGAGCAGCGCGGATCGGCGCGAAAAGATCATGCACATGGCATGGAAGGTTTACATCCCGAGGCACGGGCTTCCTGACCTGGCCCCGGGACGACGCAGGTTTCGGTACCCTAGTCTTCGGCGTAAGCCTCAGCCGAAATATCCTTGCCGGTGTAGTCCGGCATCATCGCCGCCGCCACAAAGCTGATAACGGCGAGGACGGCGATATAGGCCGCGATCGCATAGCCGGATCCGTAAGCGGCAAACAGCGCCGTGGCGATGATCGGCGCCGGCCCGCCGGCGATGATCGAGGCGAGCTGATAGCCGAGCGACGAACCGCTATAGCGCAGGTTCGGCGTGAACGATTCCGCGATCAGCGCCGCCTGCGGTCCGTACTGCATATCGTGCGGGATGAGCGACAGCACGATGGCGATGAACACCAACGACGGAGCGGCGGTATCAACCATGCCGAAATACAGGAAGCCGAACAGGCCCATCGTCACGACGCCGATCAGATACATATTCTTGCGGCCGATCTTATCGGAGATATGCCCGGCGATCGGGATGGTGAAGAACGAGACGCAGGCCGCGACCAGCACCGCCGTGAGTATGAAGTCCCGCGACATTTTTAGAGTACCAACCGTGTAGGCGAAGACAAAGGCGGTGAAGACGTAGAATGGCGCCTGCTCGGACAGCCGCAGCAATGCCGAAAGAACGATCTCCTTGGGCTGCTTTTTGATGACTTCAAGGATCGGCGCTTTCTCGATCTTGTTGGTGTCCAGGAGTTGCTGGAATACCGGCGTCTCGAGGATGCCGAGACGGATCCAGAGGCCAATCGCGACGAGGACGATCGACAGCGCAAACGGTATGCGCCAGCCCCAGGTCGCAAAATCGGGACCCGCCCATTTGCTGAACACGATGACGGCCAGCGTGGACAGCAGGAGGCCGCAGGGAACGCCGAATTGCGGCCATGAGGCCACCAGTCCGCGCTGGCCGCGCGTGCGCGACCATTCCATGGCCAACAGCACCGAGCCGCCCCATTCGCCGCCGACGCCGATGCCCTGGATCGCCCGCAGCACTGTCAAGATCACTGCGCCCCAGATGCCAATCGAGTCGTAGGTCGGCACGAAGGCGATGGCGAAGGTCGCCAAGCCCATGCACAGCAGTGTTGCGATCAGCGTCGCCTTGCGGCCGATGCGATCGCCGTAATGACCGAAAATCGCGGCGCCGATGGGCCGGCCGACAAAGCCGATGAAGTAAGTTCCGAAAGCGGCGAGCGTTCCCGCAAGCGCCGATTCATTGGGGAAGTAAAGCTTGCCGAACACCAGGCCGGCCGCGGTGCCGTAAAGAAAGAAATCGTACCATTCGATTGCCGTGCCGACCGTCGACGCGATCACCGCCTTGCGCAGTTGCGCGCTATGCTCGGCTTCGGGCAATGTCCCAACTGTCGTTGCCATAGCCATTGGCGTACCTCCCCCCGGTTTGATTGTTCTGTGGAAGCGAGTCGAAAGTTCGCCTCCTGCGGCGAGGATATACGCAGAGCTTACCGCATGGCTAGCGCCGAGGGCGTTACACACACCTTCGTGCGGCATTTTTGGTGCACTGCAGCGGAGAGAAAACGCGGCGCGGCTTTGGCGCCGCGTCCCGGAGCGATTATTGCGTGGGCCTGTTCGACGCCATGACGGTGACCGGCGTGTCGCGATAATAATCCGGGAACATGCGCTTCAAGTTTTCGACCTTCGGCAGGTCGTTGAAGACGATGTAAGGGTAGGTCGGATGAACCACCGCAAAATCCTGATGGTAGTCCTCGGCCGGGTAAAAGCCCGTTAGCGGATCGAGCTTGGTCACGATCGGCGAAGCAAACGCGTGCGCCTTGTCGAGTTGTTCGATATAGGCCGCGGCGATCCGCTTCTGCTCGTCATTGGCATAGAAGATGGCGGAACGATACGAAGTCCCGTTGTCGGGTCCCTGGTAGTTGAGCTCGGTCGGATTGTGCGCGACCGAAAAATAAATTTGCAGAATCCTCCCGTAAGAGATTTCGCGCGGATCGAACGTCACCGACACCGATTCGGCATGTCCGGTGCGCCCGGTGCTGACCATCTCGTAATGCGCCGTATCCTTCTGACCGCCGGCATAGCCGGACACCGCCTGGGTGACCCCTTTGATGTGCTCATAGACCGCCTGCACACCCCAAAAGCAGCCGCCGGCGAGCACGACGTTCTGCAGGCCGGCGCCGGCCGGAGCGGCTGCATCGAGCGTGGGCGGCGGAATTGCTACGGCCGGTTCGGCAGCCTGAGCAAGCCTGGTGACTGCCGTGAAGATCGGAACAGACAGCAACGCCCCCACAACCAATGTCTTCGCGAAATTCATGCGTGCCATCTGTTTCCTCCGACCGCGCCCAAGGCAGGAGCGGCGTTGAGTCAGTCATAGGTCAATTCCGCAAACACACGCCAATCACAATTACCGCCACGGTGCGATGCGGCGCGCTCACGACCTCGTGTACGAGCAAGTTCCTCATTGGCTCGCTACTCGATCGTTTGATAGCCGCGGATGACAGCCTCCGAGCCAAAACCCCAATAATTGCGCAGCGTGCCTTGCGGCCACACTTTCGGCCGCTGCGGGCGGTCCTGGTGCCACGGTCGCGGATCGAAATAGCCGAGAGTCTCGTCTTTCATCTGGTCCATCTCGCAGAAGAACTCAACGCGCACCTTGTCGGTGTTGCGGTGATAGATGGCGATGTTGTGCCCGATGATGTGGCGACCCGGACCCCAGACCAGACGGATGTCATGCCGCGCCAGGATTTCAGCGGCACGCTGGATTTCGGCCCAGTCCTTAACCTCGAAGGCGATGTGGTGGAGCTGCGGCTCGGCGTCAAAAACGAAATTCACGGTATGGTGGTCGGTATTGCAGCGCAGGAACGCGAAGTTGTCGGCGTGCCAGTCGGAAACGCGGAAGCCGAGCACATCGCAATAGAACTTTACCGTCTTCTGTACGTCATCGACGCGATAGGCCACGTGGCCGAGTTTGAACGGCATCACGCCTGCGCTTCGTCCATCGTCCTTGGCGAATTCATAGTCGGAAAAAACTTCGATCTGCGTGCCTTTCGGATCGGTGAAGACGATCGCTTCGGCCACGCCCGGGGAAATTCCGCTGCGCCGCTCGCACTTGACGTTGTGCCTGCTCAAGGCGCGCTCGACCTCGCCGAGATCGGAACCGGGAGCAACCTGCAAGGCAAGACGCGACAGCGCGTTGCCACCGCCCGGCTCAAGCGCAATCGCTTCGAGGCCGAGCTTGCAGGCGAGGTAGGCGCGGTCCTTGGCGCGCTCGACGAGCGTGAGACCGACGACTTCGGTATAATAGGCGATCTGCCGCTCGATATCGGGCGTGGTCAACGTCGCGTGCCCGAGGCGTCTGACTTGAATCATATGGACCGGCTCCCCGCGGTGCTCGGCGCCGCCCCGTCAAATGGCGGGCGACCCAATCTAGCGCATTTGCAATGCCGGTGCGCGAAGCGAATGACAGCGTGGCGGCGTTCCTCCCGCAACGTGTTCTTTCGCCGCAATGCCGCTGAAACCGCGGGTTAACAATTTGCACGAATGATGCGGCGTCCGCGCTAAGGACGCCCCACCCCGTCGCGGCGGCCACACCGACCAAGACCATGAACACAAAACCGGCGCAGTCACTACCCGCGGCACGCGTCGCGACGAACGGGCGAGACAGCGCGCGTACGCCGCTTTGCTTCGTCATCGACGGCGACGAAAGCATTCGGCACTTCCTGTCGCTCATTCTACATGGCGCCGGCATCGATACCGAGGAGTTCGCCGACGGCCAGGGATTGCGTCAGGCGCTGTCGCGCCGCGCGCCCGACCTGGTCTTTCTCGACATTCCGCTCGAATCCGCCGAAGCGATCGCCTGCGTGATCGCGCTGGGCGGCGCCGAATACCGCGGGCAAGTGCAACTGATGTCGAGCCGCGGCGCGGCGGTGCTGGCGCATGTCAAAAGCATCGGCCAACAGCAGCGGCTGCAGATGCTGCCGGTGTTGCGAAAGCCGTTCGAGACCAATGTGGTTGTCAAGCTGCTGCAAGACCTCAAGCTCGGCCACCCGCCGGCGGTCGCCGGACGCATCGATCTTGACGACGCCTTGGCGAATGGCTGGATCGAGTTCTGGTATCAGCCGAAGATCGACCTGCGCAAAAAACAACTCGTCGGCGCCGAAGCCTACGCCCGCGCCCGCCACCCCAGTCAGGGCGTGCTGATGCCGGGGGCGTTCCTGCCCGGCGCCAAGGACGCGAGCCTGGTCAAACTGTCGGAGATGGCGCTGTCCAAGTCGCTCGCCGCCGCCGCCAACTTCGCCAAGCTCGGCGTCAATTTGCGGATGGCGGTCAACATCCCCGTCAATGCGCTGGTCAAGCTTGCCGTCGCCGACATCGTCGAGACCTATCGCCGGCAGTTCGAGAAATGGCCGGGATTGATCATCGACGTGCCCGAAGAGCAAATCGTTACTGATCTCGCGCTCGCCAACGACATCGCCAGACGATTGCAACACCTCAACGTCCAACTCGCGATCGACGAGTTCGGCCGCGGCTATTCTTCGCTGGTCCGGCTCAAGGATCTGCCGTTCGCCGAGCTCAAGCTCGACCGCACCTTTGTGACCGATTGCGGCACCGACAAGGTCAATGCTCCCTTGTGCAAGACAGTCATCGACCTTGCGCACAATTTCGGCAGCGTCGCCGTGGCGATCGGCATCGAGAAGGCGTCCGATGCGCTGGCGCTGGTCAGCATGGGCTGCGACTATGGCCAGGGTTTTTTGCTCGGCCAGCCGATGCCGGAAGAGCGCTTCGTGTCGCTGCTGCGCCAGCGCGCCGGCGCACAGGGACGGTCCGCCACCCCCACCGCGCCCGCGCTGGAAAAGCGGCTGGCTTGAGGCTCAATGGGTCCAGGCGCCGCGACGCGTAAAAGCGAAATTGTCGGAATAGGAGATGCGCTGCCGCATCGGCGGCTGGCTTTCGAACACCTCGTAGGCGATGCCATTGCGCTCGCAATAGGCGATGGCCTCGTCCTTGGTGTCGAAGCAAAGTCGCAGCTGCTGTTTCATGTCGCCCGAGCTGGTCCAGCCCATCAATGGCTCAACCGCTCGCGGCTGCTCGGGTTCGTAATCCAGCACCCATTCCTTGGTCTTGGCGGTGCCGGACTGCATCGCCGTGCGGGTGGGTCTATAGATTCGGGCGGTCATCAGCATGCCACGTTTTGAAAAATGGTCGGGGCAGCAGGATTTGAACCTGCGACCTGGAGTACCCAAAACTCCCGCGCTACCAGGCTGCGCTATACCCCGCCGATCGCGGCATTGGATAGCCGTTTCGTCTGCGTCCAGCAAGCCGAACGGCCATGTCGCGGGTCAATGCTTACCGAAGATCGAGCCGGTCACGCGGTCGCCCGCAACGATGTGAAACTTGCGCGCGGTGCCGGCGATCACTTCCAACACGGCGCGCACCGGGCCGGCGGAGGGGATCAGCGCATCCGACATCGGCGTCGCGTTTTCCGCAATGTTCAGGATACGTCCGTCACCCTTGATAAAGATCATGTCCAGCGAGATGTAGGTGTTGCGCATCCAGAACTGCACCGGCTGGTCGGTTTGAAAATCGAACAGCATGCCGTGACCCTCCGGCAGCGACTTACGGAACATCAGGCCGCGGGCGCGTTCCGCATCGTTGGTCGCCATTTCGACGGAGAATGCATGCACGCCGGAACTGGTGACGACCTCGATGGTATCCTGTGCCGCCGCACTCGCGGGCGTCTGGGCGGCCGGCAGCGCGCAGCCCGCAACGAGCACGATGGCGGCGAAGCCGACAGCCCGCAACAACGGTATGGTGCGAAAAACCGCGCCGAGCGCTAGTGCGAGGCAGGACCGAGCGGACCACTCTCGGGACGGATTTCCGCCGCCATCAGACCTTTCGGTCCGGGTCCGAAACGAACCAGCACGAATTGGCCGGGCCGCAACTCGGTCAGGCCGAAGCGGCGCAACGTCTCCATGTGAACGAAAACATCCGGCGTCCCCTCCCCCCGCGTCAGGAAGCCGAAGCCGCGCAGCCGATTGAACCATTTGACCTGTGCCCGTTCGAGACCACTGGTGGGCGCTACCGTAACATGGGTTCGCGGCGGCGGCATCTGCGCCGGGTGGATCGCCGTCGATTCGTCCATGGTCAGAACGCGAAAGGCCTGCAGGCCTTTCGGCCCGGCGAGGACCTCGCAGACCACCCGCGACCCCTCATAGGCCGTCTGATAGCCATCGCGCCGCAAGCAGGTGACGTGCAACAGCACGTCGGCCAGGCCGTTATCGGGAACGATGAAGCCATAACCCTTGGCGACATCGAACCACTTGATAACGCCGGCCACCTCGACCACGTGCGCCGACGCTTCGTCAGCAAGCGCGACGTCGGGACCGAGGCCCGGCTTGGAAGATTTTTGTTCGATCCCGTCCGACGCCATGACGCCGTGGCCGCCGCCGCTGTTGTGCTGGCGCCCCGCGGGCGCATCACGAATCTCGTGAATCGAAGATAACACCGACATTCCGACGCGAAAGGGTAAAAATGCAACACCGGCGCAAAAGCGACATGGCCTGTGCACAAAGTGGATTTCATTCAATGCAGGATGAAGGGTTCGAGAACGGTCCCGATGTCCTGGTGCACGACCAGGTCGGCAATCTCGTCGAACTCGGTCGGTTCGCGATTGACGATAACGAGGCGCGCGCCGTAGCGCTTGGCCATCAAGGGAAATCCGGCGGCCGGCCAGACCACGAGCGACGAGCCGAGCGCCAGGAACAGATCGCATGACCGCGCAAGCTCCTGAGCGCGCCGCATTGCGGCCTCTGGCATCGCCTGGCCGAACGACACCGTCGCGGTCTTGATGAAGCCGCCGCAGGCCGGGCAATCCGGCGCACAGCCGTTCCCGGCATCCATTTGCCGGCGCACCCACGGCAGTTCGTAGCGCTCGGCACAGTCGAGGCACTGGGCAAATGTTGTATTGCCGTGCAATTCGACGACATGTTCCGGCGCAATTCCCGAGGCTTGGTGCAAGTTATCGATGTTTTGCGTGATGACGGCCGCCGCCTTGCCGGCCCGGTGGAGGCTTTCGATCGCGCGATGGCCGCGGCCGGGCTTGGCGTCGCCGAATTGCTCCTCCATGACAAAGCGCCGCCGCCAGGACTCGTTGCGCGCCTCCGGACTGGCGAGGAACTCGTCGAACGGGATGGGCCGGTACCGGGCCCATAACCCGCCCGGCGAGCGGAAGTCTGGAATGCCGGATTCGGTCGAGAGGCCCGCCCCGGTGAACGGTACGATGATGCCCGCGGCGTGGACCATCTCCCTAAGCCGCGCTATGGCGCTATGGCAATCTGGGGCGATCATTCGTCATAGTCACGCTTCATACCGGCCGGCCGCCGTCATACATTACCGACCGACCGTTACGGCCGTTTCCGACCAGCGGAGGTTTCCATCATGCGGTATCTGCACACTATGCTGCGCGTGCGCAATCTCGACCACGCGCTCGACTTCTATTGCAACAAGCTCGGCCTGAAGGAAGTGCGCCGACGGGTCGACGAGAAGAACAAGTTCACGCTGGTTTTCCTGGCGGCGCCGGCCGACGGCGACCTCGTCGCCAGCGGGCCGGCCAACCGGCAGGCGCCGCTGGTCGAGCTCACCTATAACTGGGACAGCGAGGACTACGGCGAGGCGCGCTATTTCGGCCACCTCGCCTACGAGGTCGACGACATCTATGCGCTTTGTGAGAAATTGATGAAGGCGGGCGTGACGATCAACCGCCCGCCGCGCGACGGCCAAATGGCCTTCGTGCGGTCGCCCGACAAGCAGTCGATCGAACTGCTGCAGAAGGGTTCGCCGCTGCCGCCCAAGGAACCCTGGACCTCGATGCCCAATAGCGGGAAATGGTAGTCTGCAGGCGCTTCGGCGGCGCTTGCTTGCCGCTCGTGCTTGCCGCTCGTGGCAAATTTCCTTATATGTCGCGCGTTTTTATGACCAAGCGCACAGCGCTTGTTGCGCCCTTCGTCTAGCGGTCTAGGACACCGCCCTTTCACGGCGGTAACACGGGTTCGAGTCCCGTAGGGCGCGCCACTTCGTACTGAACTGGGCACTCCAAAACCTACCGTTTTTGCGCTTGCGGCGGCGATGAGCGTGGGCAAAGCTCTCAATCGGCTGGTTGCCTTTCTCAAGCAAGCCAGTTCTCAACCTTCAAACCGCGAATACGCTTAAACTCGCCGGAATTGGCGGTCACGACGGCTGCGCCAATCGCATAGGCATGAGCCGCGATCAGCAGATCGTTGCCGCCGATCGGCTCTCCGGCCGTTTCCAGTTCCGCACGTATTTCGCCGTAATTGGCATCGGCAGGTACATCAAACGCAAGCACATTGATGCGGACCGCTTGATTGCGGCCGTTGCGGAATAATCTGACATGTCTTTGTTCCGGCATAAGCTGCTTTCTCTCAGAATGGCCTATGCCACAGACAAATGCCTTGAGGAGGGAGCCGACAAGGGGTGTCCGCCCAGCTAAGGGTGGCGCGGAAATCCGGAGCATCCGCCAGATCGGAAGTTAACTGGCAGACCGCGAGCCGGAAGGCACGGTTCGGAACTCGCGAGTGAGCCGGCCGACGTTGCTCGGCTTCAAGCGCAAGCGCGTCTCATCGCGGCCTACGAGGAAAATAAGCGGCCGCGTCGGCCGCCGAGTACAGCCGCTCTAATACGCCACCTCATGGATCAACACGGTCTTCGGCCGCGGCGCGCCATTGCATTTAACGCAGACGATTGCACATGCAAAAGGTATTGCGCATGCAAAAGATCATGGGATGGCCGCCGGGCAGGACCGCGATCATTGCCGGTCATCCTGGTCCGTGTCCCGGCCTGAGCGGCCGATCTGCACGGAATCCTTCGGAACGCAGAATGAGAACCGCACGCCACCCTGCTCCGAGTTGAAATCGGCGTGGACGTGGGCCGCCCGGATGCAATCGGACTTGGTCTTGTATTCCGGACCGGGCATCACGGTGACCTTCGGCGTATCGCCGAACGCCAAGCTCATGCCGACAATGACCCACATGATCGAACTCCCTAGGGGCGTGGGCTGTGCCGGGTGTCAGCACGCTCCTGGATTTGTGGTTGTGCCCAGCCCGTAGATGCTGCTGTTGGGCGGCAGGCCGCTGGTGTCTTGGCCGGGCACGCTAGGCTGACCGGATGCGGTCGCGGCGCCGGGTAGCCCGCCGTTGAGTGCCGAGGCGCCGCCGCCAACGCAGGGCTGACCGGTAATCGGATTGGTGCCGACCGCGGTTCCCGACCCGGTTTCCGTCCCAGCTTCCGTCCCAGGCAGCGTGCCCGGCGTGGTCGGCGACACCGGAACTTCAGATTGTTGCGGAACGGTCAGCGAGGTTGACGGATTTTGCGCGTGCGCAATCGCGGCATAGGCGGCCATCAAAAACATGACGCATGCGGCGACGAGACATATCGTCAGTGCACTTTGTTCGACCGATCTTGTGCGCATGGCAGTCTCCGCTTCTTGTGTGGCTCTCCGGCACTCCCGCACTTGGGTCGAACCGCCGCATGCATAAAACGCTCATCAAATGCGTCTGTTCCCTTCCCTGATGCAGTGCACAATTCACGCGACTGTTGCTTGCGAGCCGAAATTTCTCCCTGCAACGTCCATGGTGGCGACCAACATCCGTCACGGCTGCGCCATAGACGGCCTTTAGCGTTCTTGCCGAACGGTGAGGGTTGGTTCAGGGAGGAAAAATTATGACACTGCATGCCGATACAACGGCGCAGGCGCGACTGGTCACCTACGGCAAGAACGATTGCCCGCAATGCAGCGAGTGGCTGCTCGCTCCCGACTGGTCGGAATATCTCAACGATCGCTGCGTGCGGCACACCTGGTCGTGCGACGCTTGCGGCTACCAATTCGAGACCGCGGTGTTCTTTGCCGAGGCGGCATGATCATTCGGCGGGTGGTGGCGGATAGGCGTGACGCCGACCGTTGAAATCCTCGACCGCCTCGCGATCCCCACTCACGTAGTTCGGCCCGATCGGCGATTTGCCGTAGCCGCCGGGAATGTCGAGCACGTAGGCCGGCTGGCACAGGCCCGAATAGCGGCCGTGGAGCGCACGCATCAAATCCTGGCCTTCTGCGATCGAGGTGCGCCAATGCGCCGTGCCGGGCGCGAGATCGGCGTGATGCAGGTAATACGGTTTGACCCGGCATTCGACCAGCGCCCGCAACAGCCGACCGAGCGTCTCGACATCGTCGTTGACGCCGCGCAACAGCACCGATTGACTCAACATCGGAATGCCCGCGTCGATGAATCGCGCGATCGCCGCACGCGCGGCTTCGGTCAATTCGCGCGGATGATTGGCATGCAGAACGACGAAAGCTGCCTTGTCGCTGCGTAGCGCGCGCACCAAGTCAGGCGTGACGCGTTCGGGCGCCGCGACCGGCACGCGCGTGTGCACGCGGATCACCTTAACGTGCTCGATCGCGGCAAGCCGCGCCGTCACGTCTTTGAGGCGCCGCGGCGACAACAGCAGCGGATCGCCGCCGGTCAAGATCACCTCCCAGATTGCCGGCGTGCGCCGGATGTAGTCGAGTGCCGACGCCAGCGCGGCGCGCGATAGCCCTCCCCGCCCGGGCCCGACCGTCTCGCGGCGAAAACAGAAACGGCAATACACCGCGCAGGCGTTGACGAGCTTGAGCAACACGCGGTCGGGATAGCGATGAACGATCCCTTCGACCGGGCTATGCGCCGCGTCGCCGATCGGATCGCCGCTTTCTTCCGGCCGCGATTCCAGTTCGCGCAGATCGGGAGCAAATTGCCGCGCGATCGGATCGTGCGGATCGGACGGATCGATCAAGTCGGCCATGGCCGGCGTCAACGCAACCGCATAGCGCGCGGCGACTTTTTCGAGGGCCGTTAACCGATCGCGGCTCGCCAAGTGCGCAGCGATAAGTGCCGCTGAATCGCGAACGGTTTTGGGGACTGCCGTCATGGCCGGCCTCGCTGCTTGAGATCAAAACCCTTATGCGGGATGCGCCGTCATGTCGGCAAGCCACAGAATTGGCGGTTGACGTGTGAATACCTGTACGGATACAATCCGTACGCACCCCAAGACGAGTAATGCTGCCATGTCGGAGACCAGTGCGGCACGCGAAAATCGAATCGAGTTGCGAGCGACCAAGGAGGAAAAGCGGCTCCTGGCGGCTGCCGCCGCCTATGAGCGGCTCGACGTTACGAGCTTTATCATGCGCAACGTGTTGCCAACCGCCCGCAATGTTGTTGACCGCGCCGAGCGCATCGTGCTGAGCGCACGCGACAGCAAGCGCGTGCTGGAGCTGTTGGAAAATCCGCCCAAACCGACCCGCGCCCTCATGGCGGCGGCGCGGCGCCGGGCCGGTCGGAAATAGCCGCGTTGTTGAATTGGCGCGAGGAGCCCATCGCGCGGCATCACGACCGCAAGAGTTTCGACTGCGGTTCAGCCGCGCTCAACGAATACCTTGATCGTTACGCACGGCAGAATCACGAATCCGGCGGCGCCAAGACTTTTGTCGTGGTGTCGCCGGCAGCGCCAACGTGGGTGCTCGGATTCTACTCAATCAGCCCCGGCGCCATTACCTTCGCCCGCGCGCCCGCAAGTCTCACCACGAAGCTCGGCCGCTACGATGTTCCTGTCTTTCGTCTGGGGCGTTTGGCCGTCGATCGCTCAGTACAGAGGCAGGGACTCGGCAGCGATTTATTAATAGCGGCCGGCGCGCGCGCCTTGGCCGTTGCCGCCGAAGCCGGCGGCGTCGCGCTCGCCATCGACGCCAAGGACGAACAAGCGGCAAAATGGTACGCGCGGTTTGGCGCACTGACCTTGCTCGACGATCCGCTCAACCTTGTCATGCCGCTTTCGGTCATCGCCGAAGCGATCGCGGCGACCGAGAAGCGCCGGAGATAGTGAGCAAGTGGGGTGGATTAGCCGCAGGCGTAATCCGCCATCTTGAAAGGGTGAACGGCGGATTGCGGGGCGCTAATCCGCCCTACGGCTGGCGAAAAATGCCGGCGAAGCCCGCCAAGATGGGTGGCTCCGGACTTCACCGGTCGTGCCGCTCAGTTTGTCTCGTCACTTCGATGAGAGCGCAATTTATTCGCACAACGGATTACGCGCGCGACGACAGCCGACACGGACTCGCCTACGGTGACGGTTGACCTCTCAGCCGAGCGCCCCCTCCACCGCGCTTCGCGGGAGTGCATGCTTACGCCTCGCCCGTGGGCGTCCATAACACCTGGTCGATGCGCGAAGCTCCGGTTGCCAGCATGACTAGGCGGTCAAGCCCAAGCGCGATGCCGCAAGCAGGCGGCATCTGCGCAAGGGCTGCGATAAAATCTTCATCGATCGGATAGCGCTCGCCGTAGATGCGCTGCTTTTCCGCCATGTCGTCTTCGAGGCGGCGGCGCTGCGCTTTGGCGTCGTTGAGTTCGCCGAAACCGTTGGCGAGTTCCACTCCGCAGACGTAAAGCTCAAAGCGCTCGGCAACGCGCGGATCCTCAGCCTGCTGCGCCAGGGCCGAAAGCGCCGCCGGATATGCATCGAGAATGGTGGCGCGGCCGATACCGAGATTAGCTTCGATCCGCTCCACCAGCACGCGACTGAAAATATCGCCCCACGTGTCGTCATCGCCGATGCGGATGCCGGCGGCTACCGCGGCGACGGCAAAACGCTCGCGATCCGGCGCGCCCTGCGACAGCGTGGCGAGAAGATCGATGCCGGCAAAGCGCGCGAACGCTTCGGCAACGGAAAGCCGCTCGGGTTCGGCGAACGCGTCGGCCGAGCGGCCGCGGAAAGTCAGTTGCCGTGCCCCCGCCGCCCGTGCGGCGGCTCGCAGAATAGCGATGCAATCTCCCATCAGAATGTCATAGCGCTCGCCGGCGCGGTACCACTCGACCAGCGTAAATTCGGGATGATGCAGCGCGCCGCGCTCGCGATTGCGAAACACTTTGGCGAATTCGACGATGCGCGCCTCGCCGGCCGCGAGCAGCTTTTTGCAGGCGAATTCCGGCGAGGTGCGCAAATAGCGGCGCGACGGCGTGCCGTCGGACGCCGCAAGCGTCGTGGCGAAGGCATGCAGATGAATTTCGTTGCCTGGAGAAACCTGCAGCGCCGCGGTGTCGACCTCGACAAAGTCTTCGGCGGTAAACCAAGCCCGCAGCGCCGCCACGATTCGCCCCCGCGCCAACAGGATCGGCCGGCGGTCGGCATGACCGTGCGGGGCCCAAAAGGGCGAGGTATGGGGCGGAACCTCCGGCATGTCCTTGTTTATGAGCCTTTGAGGAAATAGCTAGCGGTCAGCCTGAAGATCGGTATGTTGCGCCGGAATCCAGGCCATCAACATTGAGGAAACCGTGAGAGTCATCGCCAGCTCATTGCGAAAAGGCAATATCGTCGAAATCGACGGCAAACTCGGGGTCATCATGGCCGTCGAGAATATTCATCCCGGCAAGGGCACTCCCGTCACCCAGATGGACGTGCGCCGGATCGCCGACGGCGTGAAGCTCTCGTTGCGCTACAAGACCACAGATCAGGTCGAGCGCGCCTTCGTCGAGGACCGCAAGCATCAGTATATGTATCAGGACGGCGAGGGCTTCCATTTCATGAATATGGAAAGCTACGACCAAGTCGCCCTGCCGGCCGACATCATCGGCGACCAGGCCGCCTATTTGCAGCCCGAGATGGAGGTCACGATCAGCCTCCATGAGGACACCCCGGTGGCCATCGAGCTGCCGCCCAAGGCGACGCTCGAAGTGGTCGAAACCGAACCGACCATCAAGAGCCAGACGGCCGCCTCGTCCTACAAGCCTGCCGTGCTGTCAAATGGAGCGCGCACCATGGTTCCGTCGTTCGTCACGACCGGCACCAAAATCGTGGTGATGACCGCCGACGGCAGCTATGTCGAGCGGGCGAAAGACTAAGAAGCCAACATAAATTGGGCAAATTGACGAGCTAGCTTCTGGAAGCTAAAGCGGTTTCCGATCGGATTGAATCAGCACCGTCATTGCGAGGAGCCCCAACGGGGCGACGAAGCAATCCAGCGTCGGTGCCAAGGCCCCGGATTGCTTCGCGGAGCTTGTCATCGGGCCGGCCACTTCGGGCCGGACCCATTGGCTCGCAATGACGGCTTCATCTCATCGGAATTCGCTCTATCTTGCTCCCATGCGCTCGGTCGGCCTCAAGGTTCTGAGCGGGCGCTCGGTATTCCTGTTTATGATTGTTAGCTCATCGGCGCTCCGGCACCGCGATCCTTTCTGAATGTTTGTTCATTGTCGGGGGTGAGCCGTGTTTCAAATATGCCCGGCACCGCTTGGCGGCACACGAATTGCTAGCGATAGTAGAGCATCTCGAATTCGGGATTTGACGCGTGCGCGCTGCCGGACCCATTTCTCGCATCATCCTCGCAACGGGATTTTGCTGCGCGATGTTACTCGGCTCTGCGCACGCCGCGTTCTCCAATGAATGCAAGCCGCACCACTTCAGGGCGCCGTTCTTCGTCAAGAGCATGGGGGCTTGCGCATTCGACCCCGAAACATTGAGCTATGCCGGCACCCCGGTCGAGCAGGCGATGTGCCTGATGCGCGGCATGGACGCCACCAGGAATCTCGGACCGCCGCTCCAGTCCTTGCCCTCAGGGCTTGCTAGTCGCATTGGCCGGAGTACGGGCCTGCCCACGCGCGAGGCGCTGTCAGGCTTTCTCTCCAAGCAAAACCTCGAAACCGATTTTGCCGCCCTCCTTTGGGAGCCGCTATCGCGTGCCTACAACAACGATCCCGCTGCGCCGATGGCGCGCTATTTTGTGATTCACGACACCAGCGGGCCGAATTACGGCCATCGTGCTTTTCCAGACGACATCGATACGGAGCCGAAATACGAAAACCTTGCCGATTATGCCTGCTCGGATGGCTGGGGACGAGCCCACGTGTTCATTAATCGTACCGGCGAAATGCTGCTGGCGCACGATTATTCAGTTCCCTGGCGCGAGACCAAATTCGAACAAGCCGCGGAATTCGGCGGCGCGCTGCAAGGTCTGTTCCTGCATAACGAGCTGGTGCAGCCGCGGCGGAGCGCGGCCGGCCACGGCTGGCGCAACGACGCGCAAACGCCAAATCCAGCCTTCACCGCCGCGCAATACGACCGGCTGGCGCTGCTCTATGCAATCGCCAGCGTGCGCCGCGGCCGCTGGCTCGTTCCGGCGTTTCATGCCGCCATCGACGCCGAGATCCGCAACGGCCACGACGATCCACTCAATTTCGATATCGCCAGTTTTGCCGATAGCCTCGACCGGCTGGTCGACAAACTGGAGCCGCCCGCAGTGATCGAGGCTGCGCATCAGTGACGTTTGTCGCGACAAGGCGCGCATCGCTGAAGGCGGTCGGCGGCGCACTCGCGACCGTGATTGCGCGACAAAGCGCGAGTGCGGCAGCCATTCCGTTCGATCGATGGATCGCCGCGTTCCGCGCCAAGGCCCTAGCGCACGGCATCAGCGACGAGACCTATTCGCGTGTGATGCGCAGCGTGCAGCCCGACACCGCCGGGCTCGAGGCGATGCACGATCAGCCCGAATTTAAATTAAAGCTCTGGCAATATCTCAACCGCGCCGTTTCCGACTGGAAAGTGGCCGCCGGCAAGGAAATGGCGAAGCGTTACGCGCCGCTATTGTCCCGCATTGAAAAAGATTTCGGCGTCGAACCCGCGTTCATGCTCGGCGTGTGGGGCATCGAGTCGGCATTTGGCGACCCTATCGTGGCAAAGAATCATTTGCACCCGGTCATTCCGTCGCTGGCGACGCTGGCATGGGCCGCGCCGCGCCGCCGCGCCTATTGGCAGCAGGAGCTGATCAATGCGTTGACCATCGTTCAGCGCGGCTGGAGCACGCCTGCGGAAATGGTCGGCTCCTGGGCCGGCGCCATGGGCCACACGCAATGGATGCCGGAAGTCTGGCTGCATATCGGCATCGACTACGACCACGACGGCAAGATTTCGCCTTACGGACCGCCTGACGACGCGCTCGGATCGACGGCGCGCTTCTTCGTCGAGCGCGGCCACTATCGGCGCGGCGAACATTGGGGCTACGAAGTGCGGCTCCCGGCTGCGCATGGCGGCAACGTGTCGCGCAGCTATAAGGCATGGCAGGCCCGCGGCGTTGTCCGCGCCGACGGCGCCTCCTACCCGCAGCCGAACGCCATGGCGCGGCCTTGGGCGCCGGAGCCGGGCGGCCCGGCCTTCCTGTTGGGTCAGAATTTCTTCGCCGCCCGCAGCTATAACCCGTCGACGACCTACGCGCTCGCGCTCTGCTATCTCGGCGATCGCTGCGTCGGCGGCGCACCCTTGGTGCAAAAGTTCCCGGGCAGCGAGCCGCCTCCCACCCTTGCCGAGATCGAAGAAATCCAGCGCCGCCTCACCGCGCTCGGCTTCGATACCGGCATCGTCGACGGCCGGATCGGCAACGCCACGACGCTTGCGGTGCGCAACTATCAGCGCAAAGCCGGCATCGCGCCGGCCGACGGCTATGCCGGTGTCGGCCTTCTCGCCCGGTTGCGCAAAGGCTCATGATCCGGTTGGATGTGGCCGACCCGCCCCCTGCAAACCTTGAACATGAGGAAATGCCCGTCATGACGCCGTCCCAGTCCGCGACCGCTCGCGCCATCAATGCCGATTCCGCCGTTGCCGCGATCGAGCGCCCGACGCCGGCCGGCGCCAATGCGCCGGGGTTCGGCAGCGATGTCATCGCCGAGGCGCTGCGCTCGCTCGACATCCCCTATATTGCGCTCACCCCGGGAGCGAGCTACCGCGGGCTGCACGATTCGATCGTCAACTACCTCGGCAATACCAAACCGCAAATGCTGCTCTGCCTGCACGAGGAAGCCGCGATCGCCATCGCCCACGGCTACGCCAAGGTCACCGGCAAGGCGATGGCCACCGCCGTGCACTCCAATGTCGGGCTGATGCACGCCACCATGGCGATGTTCAACGCCTGGTGCGACCGCATGCCGGTCGTGGTGCTCGGCGCCACCGGCCCGGTCGACGCCGCCAAGCGCCGGCCATGGATCGATTGGATCCACACGTCGCGCGATCAGGGTGCGCTGGTTCGCGACTTTACCAAATGGGACGACCAGCCGGCGTCGCCCGCGGCCGCCCGAGAAGCCATCCTGCGCGGCGCCTGGATCGCCAATACCGCGCCGCACGGCCCGGTCTATATCAATTTCGACGCCGAGCTGCAGGAGATGAAAATTTCCGAACAGCTGCCGGCGATCGACGTAGCGCGCTACATGCCGCAGATTTCAACCGCAGCGCCGGCGGAACTCGTCCGTCAAGCGGCGGCCATGCTCAAAGATGCCAAGCAAGTCCTGATCCTCGCCGGCCGCGCCTCGCGCGATGTGAATGCCTGGAACGCCCGCGTCGCGCTCGCCGAGGCGCTCAACGCCCGCGTCGTGACCGATCCGAAAGTCGGCGCGAGTTTTCCAAACGATCACCCGCTCTATGTCGGCTCGCCGCGCGCGATTACGCCCGACAGCGTCGAAGGACTGAAGAATGTCGACGTCGTTCTCAGTCTCGACTGTGTCGATCTCGCTGGCGCCATGCGCTACGGCGGACCGATGCCGGCGGCAAAGGTCATTCAAATCTCGCTCGACCACCGCATCCATTTCGGCTGGAATATGGATTACCAGGCGCTGCCGCCGGTCGATCTCATGCTGTCGGCCGATCCCGATCTCGTAGTGCCGGAACTGGTCAAGGAAATCGGCAAAAGTGCCAAGCCGCACGCCATGCCGACCCCGCGCAAAATCTCCGACAAGGAGCCGACCGGCTTTACCAACGAGCATATCGCGCGCAATTTACGCAAGGTGCTGGGCGACCGGCCGGTAACCTTTACCCATCTGCCGCTGTCGTGGGACGATAGCTGGGTGCCGTTCCGTCATCCGCTCGACTATATCGGCTCCGACGGCGGCGGCGGCGTTGGCGGCGGCCCCGGTATTTCGGTGGGCGCGGCGCTGGCACTCAAAGGCACCGGACGGCTGCCGATCGCGATCTGCGGCGACGGCGATTTCCTGATGGGCGTCACCGCGGTGTGGACGGCGGTGCATTACAAAATTCCGCTCCTCTTCGTGCTCGCCAATAACCGCTCGTTCTATAATGACGAATTGCACCAGGAGCGGATGGCGCGCGCCCGCAATCGCCCCATCGAGAACAAATGGATCGGCCAGCGCATGTCCGATCCCGAAGTCGATCTCGCCGCCATGGGCCGCGCGCAAGGCGCGGTCGGCTTTGGTCCGGTGACCAAACCCGCCGATCTCGCCGGTGTGCTGGAAAAGGCCATCGCCGCGGTCGATGCCGGCCAGGTCGCCGTCGTCGATGTGCGTGTCGAGCCGGGATATACCGCGGTCATGACCGCGGCGATGACGCGCGGCGGAAATTGATGGCGGTCCGACAAAAATAGAGCGGGATGTCGCTTCGAATAAAAGTCATCCCGCTCCGGTAGCGTTACCCGGGAGGACATCATGAACGAAGCAGTCCCGCTTAAGACGCTCAAGGCGCAGGTGCTGCGACTGCCGCAGCACCGCGATGCCTTCTACGGCGGCAAATGGCACCGGGCCAAATCCGGCCGCGCCAGCGACGCCATCAATCCCAGCACCGGTGAATCGCTCGGGCCGGTCGCGGATTGCGGCGCCGCCGATATCGACGCCGCCGTTGGCGCCGCCACGGCGGCGTTTCCGGCCTGGCGCGATACACCGCCGCTAGAGCGCGCGCGGATGCTCAAGCGCATCGCCAACGTGCTGCGCGAGCATGCCGAGGAACTGGCGATGATCGACGCTGCCGATTGCGGCAATCCCTATACCGAGATGGTGCGTGACGCGGCCATCGCCGCGGCGCAGATCGAATTCTACGCCGGCCTCGTCACCGAGATGAAAGGCGCGTCGATCCCGATGGGACCCGACGTGGTGAATTTTTCGGTGCGCGAGCCGCGTGGCGTGGTCGGCCGCATCATTCCGTTCAATCATCCATTCATGTTCTGCGCCGGCAAATCGGGCGCGCCGCTCGCCGCCGGCAACACCGTGGTGATGAAGCCGCCGGAACAGGCGCCGTTATCCTCGCTGCGGCTTGCCGAACTGATCGGCGACATTCTGCCGCCCGGCGTGTTCAACCTCGTGCCCGGCGGCAAGCAAGCCGGCTCCGCGCTCGCCTCGCACCGCGACGTCGCCATGATCGCGCTCATTGGCTCGGTGCCGACCGGCCGTGCGGTGATGAAGGCCGCCTCCGACACGCTCAAAGCGGTGATGCTCGAACTCGGCGGCAAGAACGCGCTGATCGCTTTTCCGGACGCCGATCCCGACGAGGTGGCCGACGGCGTCATCGGCGGCATGAATTTCACCTGGTGCGGGCAATCCTGCGGCTCGACCAGCCGCGCCTTCATCCACGAGAAAATCTATGAAGCCGTGCTCGCCAAGGTGAAGACCAAGATCGCGCATTACAAGCCCGGCATCGCCACCGATCCGGCGACGACGATGGGCTCGATCATCTCGAAGACGCAATACGAACGCATCCTCGGCTTCATCGACAGCGCCAAGCAGGAAGGCGCGCGCCTCCTCACCGGCGGCGGCCGGCCGAGCGATCCAGCGCTGGCGAACGGGTTTTTCATCGAGCCCACCGTGTTCGCCGACGTGCAGCCGAATATGCGCATTGCGCGCGAGGAGATTTTCGGCCCGGTCCTCTCCGTCTTCGAATGGAGCGAGGCCGCAAAAATGCTCGCCGAGGTGAACGCGGTCGAATACGGGCTGACCGCCTCGATCTGGACCAACGATCTTTCGATTGCCCACCGCACTGCCGCCGCTGTGCACGCCGGTTTCGTCTGGATCAACGAAGTCTCGAAGCATTTTCTCGGCGCGCCGTTCGGCGGCTACAAGCAATCCGGCATCGGCCGCGAGGAATGCTTTGAGGAAATGCTCGCTTATACGCAGGAGAAGAATATTCACGTCCGGCTGAGGGCGGCGAAGGGTTGAGGCGTTTCGCTCACCGTCATCCTGGCGTCGAGCAAAGCTCGCCGGTAGCACCTTAACGGCTGGCTCGAAGCAAGGCCGCCCGCTCCACCACGCTAAAGCATGATCCCGAAAAGTAGAACCCGGTTTTCGGAAAAGATCATGCGCAAACAAAAAGCTAGAGCGGGACAATGATTCAAGCAAATCGCATCCCGCTCTAGCGTGGTCCCCCCGCACTTCGTGCGGGGGGATGCATCACAGCTTGAACGTCTCATACGTCGCCGGGTGAAATAGTTCGTCGACCGAGACCCGGCGCGGCGACAGCCCCTCGGCGTGATGCTGGGCAAGGAAATAATCCAGCACTTTGCGGTTCGGCGCGACGCCGTAGGACCAGAAATCGTGACCCATCAAGTCGCGCGCTTCCTTCAAGCGTTCCTCGACGAAAGGCAGCGTCACCTTGGTCGCGGAGGTGTCGGACAGTTTCTTCAGGCTCGTTTCCTTGGCCGCTTCGAATGCCTTGAGGACCGCGCCCGGCAGCCAAGGATGCCGCTCGGCCAGTTCGCGGCGGATGCCGACCACATGCATGATCGGAAAAAATCCGGTGCGCTTGAAATAGTCTTTCGCCACCGCGACCGGATCGGGGAACAGCCAGCCGATATGCGGATGGCCCTTTTCCAACAGCGTCGGGGGTCGCGGCGCGATGAAGCCGTCGATCTCGCCTGATTCGAGCAACTTTGAAATCGTCGCGCCGTCCGGCGCATTGTCGAGCCGTACGCCGGGCGGCAGCTTTACGCCGATCTTCTCCGGTCGGCCCGCCTCCTCGATGCCGCCGCGGATCCAGTGAATGTCCGAGCGTTTGACGCCGTAATCGTCTTCGAGAAAAGCGCGCGCCCAGACATTGGCGGTGAGCTGATATTCCGGCACGCCGACTTTGCGGCCCTTGAGGTCTGCAGGCTTCTTGACGCGGTCGGTTCGGACATAGACCGAGGTGTGGCGGAAGGCGCGCGAGACAAAGGCCGGCACCGCAATATAGGGGCAATCGTTCAGCGCGGCTTTGACGGTGTAGCTCGACAGCGACAGTTCGCAGATATCGAATTCCGCGGCGCGGAAGGCGCGGAAGAAAATCTCCTCCGGCACCAGCGTCATATAGACCGGATCGACGCCGTCGATCTGCACGGTGCCGTCGATCAGCGCGCGGGTACGGTCGTAATCGCCGACCGCGACGGAGAGATTGAGCTTGGCCATTTCGCTTCCCGAGTTGCCTTCGAACTGACGTTGGTCGCGACAGATAGCCGCCTCTGGCGGGTCGTGCCAAGATGCTATCTGGCAATCGGCCCTGCCATCGAAACTTTGCCGGGATTAACGATGAAATGGCGTCGCTTCTTTCTGCCGGCGGTGGCGCTCCTGCTGCCGTGCACATGGCCTTGGAGCGTCCGCGCGCAAGACCCCGCCCCGCACGTCTTTAGCGATGCCGGCAATATCTATATCGAGCGTAATGGCGCAAAGACCAGGCTCACCTCGTCGGAAATGGACCTCGATCCGGTGCTGGCGCCCAATGGCGCCTACGTCGTCTACACGCGGCAGGGCCGCGGCCGTACCGTCCATGGCTACGATACCAGCCAGGTCTGCACGACCGAGCCGCGGCCCGACCAACTGCGCCGGATCGACGTCGACGGCAGCGGCGACAGGCTTTTGCTCAAAGGCCGCAAGGATGGCCCCGAGCATCAGCTGTGCGATTTTCGCAACAAGCAGTTCAGTTCCGACGGCCGGCGGCTTTATTTCCTCACGCCGGGCTGGGCCGCCTCGGGCGCCCTGCACGTCCTCGACATGCGCAGCGGCGACGAGCGCTTCGTGTTGCCCGCCAACGACGTTCTGGTGTTGAGTTTCTGCCCGAACAAATACAAGGACGATCTCGTCGTGCTGGCGCACCGCTATTTCCTGCTCGGCGGCAGCTACGATTGGTACTGGCTTTACGATTCGACCGGCAAGAAAGAGCTGGGACCCCTTGGCGAGTTTGACGATCCAGACGACATGGTCAGGCGGGCGCACGGAGTGTGGTGCGCCGGCAAGCCTTAAAGTTGCAGGGAAAAACGCGCGTCTGGCGCCACGCGGCACGAGGCATTATAAGTATACGCGTTTGGCTGAACTGACAGGTAGATTTTCTTATGCTTCTCATAGAGAGCGAACAGGAAGAGGATGGCCGCTGGATCGCTGAGGTCGTCGCGCTGCCGGGCGTGATGGCTTATGGAACCACCAAAGCCGAGGCAGCCGCAAAGGCCAAAGCGTTAGCGCTGCGGGTAATCGCCGATCGGCTGGAAAATGGCGAGCAGTTGCCGCGCGAAATCGCAGGTTTTTTTGAAGCCGCATGACTCAATGGCCGTCGGCGAAGGTGCAACGTGTCCTTGCCGCGCTGCTGCACCTGGGCTGGACCACCAAACGGCAATCGGGCTCTCACCGGGTATTGCAACGCGCCGGCTCGGCCGACTTCGTGTTCGCATTTCATGATCGCGACGAAATCGGCCCGCGCATGCTGGCCCGGATCGCCAAAAAGACCAGTCTTACGCCCGAAGACCTATAAGATCACCGCCCCGCGAACGGCTCCGCCGGCGCAATATCGGTGAGCTTGAACTGCACGCGTTGTTCGCCCTGCCAGCGGTCGAGCGCGAAGGCGCCGGCGGCATGCACTCGCCGACCGCGGCTATTGCGCAGCGCCACGCCGAGTTTTTGCCCCGCAGCGCGGAACGCGATGGCGTTGAGGCCGCTGCCGTCGGCAGATTTCAGCCGCACCCGCATATGCGCCTGGCCGACTTCCTCGGCATAGGTCACCGTATGCGCCGGCAGCGCGATGACCGGCTCCGGGTTGCCGGATCCGAACGGCCCGGCGCGCTCGATCATGGCGACGAGATCGGCGTTGGCCGCGGCAGCCGTGACGGCGCCGTCGATCATGAGGCCGTTGGTACGTCGCGCGATCTCGACGTCGGCGCCGAGATCGGCCTCAAGAAAGGCGCGCAGTTCGGCAAGCGCGCCTTTGCGCAAGGTCACGCCGGCCGCCATGGCATGGCCACCCCCTTTTAGCAGAAGGCCTTCGGTCACGGCGCGGCGCACGGCGCGGCCGATATCGACGCCGGCGATGGAGCGGCCGGAGCCGGTGCCGATGCCGCCCGGCTCGAGCGCAATGGCAAAGGCGGGACGGCCGAATTTCTCCTTCAGCCGCGCCGCGACGAGACCGACCACTCCGGGGTGCCAGCCTTCGGCGGCGGTCACCACGACGGCGCCCTTTTCCTCAAGCCCAAGCGCGGCGCTCGCCTCGGCCTCGGCCTGCGCCAAGGTCGCCTGCTCGATGGCTTGGCGCTCTTGATTGAGGCGGTCTAGCTCGGCGGCGATTTTGGCGGCGGCGATCGGATCGTTCTCCAACAGAAGTTTTACGCCGAGATCGGCGCGGCCGATGCGTCCGCCGGCATTGATGCGCGGCCCGAGCAGGAAGCCGAGATGCCAGGCTTCGGGAGGCGCCGACAGCCGCGACACATCCATCAGGCTGACATGTCCCGGCCGCTCACGCCGCCGCAGCGCAATCAGACCCTTGGCGACGAAGGCGCGATTGAGCCCGATGAGCGGCACGACGTCGGCGACAGTGCCCAGCGCGACATCGTCGAGAAACCCGAGCAGATCGGGTTCGGGGCGCCCCGCATTCCAAAAGCCGCGCTGACGCAGCACCCGATTGAGCGCGACGACCGTCATGAAAGTCAGGCCCACGGCGGCGAGATGGCCGAGCCCGGACAGGTCGTCACGACGGTTCGGATTGACGATGGCAACAGCGGGCGGCAGCGCTTCGTCGGCTTGATGGTGGTCGATAATCACGGTATCGAGCCCGAGCTTTTTCGCTTCCTGAAGCGGTTCGATGCTGGTGGTGCCGCAATCGACGCATACCAGGAGTTTTGCGCCGCGCTCGGCAAGCGCGCGCACCGCCTCGATGTTCGGGCCGTAGCCTTCGAACAGGCGGTCGGGGATGTGAATGAGGGGCTCGATGCCGCATTGCCGGAGATAGCGCGCGAGCAGCGCGGCCGAAGTGGCGCCGTCGACGTCGTAATCGCCAAAAATGGCGACGCTTTCGCCGCGCATCGCCGCATCGGCGATGCGCTCGGAGGCTTCCTTCATGGCGGTCAACACATGCGGATCGGGCATCGAACGCTTGACGGTCGGATCGAGGAACGCGTCGACCGCATCGACCTCGACATTGCGGCCGGCGAGAATGCGCGCCAACAGCTCCGGCAGGTCGTGGCGTTGCGCGATGGCGAGTGCGCGCGCGGCGCCCCGCTCATCGAGCCGGTCGCGCCAAGCCCGACCGGTCGCCGAGTTCTCGACGCCAAGAAATAAGCGAGACTCAGACATAAAACCAACTGTAGCACGGTCATGCTCCGCCAGCGGGTCCGGCCCGAAGTGGCCGGCCCGATGACAAGCTCCGGCGGAGCGTCCAGTAAACCCGGCACGATGGAGCAAACTCAAATTTATTGCGAATACTCGATCACCCGGGCTGAACAACAAGCGGGTGATGACGAGCCGAAACTCTAAGCGAACTTATCAAGCTTGCGATGCTCGGCCCTGATCCAGCGGACGGTGCCGCTCACCGAGCGCATCACTACGGTTTCGGTCTCGATCACGCCGTGGCCGAACCGCACCCCGCGCAGCATGCGGCCATCGGTCACGCCGGTGGCGGCGAACAGGCAATCGCCCTTCACCATGTCCGCGATCTCGTATTTCTTGCGCGGGTCTTTGATGCCCATTTTGGCGACCCGTTCGCGTTTCTCCTCGGTATCGACGACGAGCCGCGTCTGCATCTGGCCGCCGATGCAACGCAGCGCCGCCGCCGCCAACACGCCTTCCGGCGCGCCGCCGATGCCGAGAAAAATATCGATGCCGGATTTGTCCGGATCGGCGGTGTGAATGACGCCGGCTACGTCGCCGTCGGTGATCAGGCTCACCGCCGCGCCGACCTTACGCACCGCAGCGATCAGGTCGGCGTGGCGCGGCCGATCGAGGATCATCGCCGTGATCGCGTCCGGCTTGACGCCCTTGGCCTTGGCGAGCTTGCGAATGTTCTCGTCGGCCGGCGCATCGAGATCGACCACGCCTTCGGGATAACCGGGGCCGACCGCGATCTTGTCCATGTAGATGTCCGGCGCGTGCAACAGCGTGCCGCCCTCGGCCACCGCCAGCGTCGCGATGGCGCCGGGCATATTCTTGGCGCAGAGCGTCGTGCCTTCCAACGGATCGACCGCGATATCGACTTTGGGTCCGTTCCTGGTGCCAACCTTCTCGCCAATGAACAGCATTGGCGCTTCGTCCATCTCGCCCTCGCCGATGACGACGGTGCCGTCGATCGCAAGCGTACCCAGTTCGCGCCGCATGGCGTCAACCGCCGCCTGGTCGGAGTTCTTCTCCGCGCCGCGGCCGCGCAAACGCGCTGCGGCGACCGCGGCCCGTTCGGTGACGCGCACGATCTCAAGCGACAGCGCGCGCTCAAGCGTCTGTTGCGTCCGGCTTGGTTTCGCTGACATGAGGCATTTCTCCAATCATGCTCTTTCGAGCCGGATGACCTGCGGCCGGCCGGACACCACCCGGTCGCGGCGCACCGCTGCAAGCGCTTTGCGCACCGCATCCTCGCTGGTCGCATATGTAATCATGATGACGGGCACCGCTTCGCCGGATCGGCCCGGCCGCGCCGCGCCGCGCCAGCCCGCGGCAGCACCCCGCGAAGCGAAACTATGGCGCTGCACGATCGATTCCAGCGATATGTTTTGCTGCGCTAGGCGTCGCGCAATGGTCGCTGCGGTGCCCGGCCTATCGCGCGCCAGAAGGCGGATGTAGTAGCCGCCTTCGTGGTGTTGCATCGGCGCCTTGCGGACCACGGCCATGCGCGCCGTCGGGAGACCGAACGGTGCCGTGCGCACCCCGCGCGCAATATCGGCCAGATCGGCGACAATCGCCGAGGCCGTCGCCAGACCGCCGGCGCCGGGGCCGACCAGTGTGATCGGCGCCAGGCCCGCGGCGTCCACCGTGACGGCGTTGGTGACGCCCATGACCTGGGCGATGGCGGAGTCTTTCGGCACCATGGTGGGATGCACGCGCTGTTCGATGCCGGCTTCGGTCTTTACCGCCACGCCCAAAAGCTTGACGCGGTAGCCGAGCTCGGCCGCAGCATCGAGATCGGCGAGCGAGATCGATGAAATGCCTTCAACATAGACCGCGTCGGGATCGATCTTGGTGCCGAAAGCAAGGCTCGCCAGGATCGCGAGCTTTTGCGCCGTATCGTGGCCTTCCACGTCGAAAGTCGGATCGGCCTCCGCATATCCGAGCCGCTGCGCCTCGCGCAAGCAGTCGTCGAAGGCGAGCCGGTCCTGCTCCATGCGGCTGAGGATGTAATTGCAGGTGCCGTTGAGGATGCCGTAGATGCGCGTGAACGACGCGCCGTTCAAACCTTCGCGCAGTATTTTGACGATCGGAATGCCGCCGGCGACCGACGCCTCGAAATTGAGGGCAACGCCGTGGCGTTCCGCGAGCGCGGCAAGCTTTTGACCGTGGCGCGCAAGCAGCGCTTTGTTGGCGGTGACCACCGGCTTGCCGGCGGCAAGCGCGGTCTCGACTGCCCGCTTGGCGGGATCGCCTTCACCGCCGATGACCTCGACCAGCACATCGATCGACGGATCGCGCGCCATCGCTACCGGGTCGGCGAACCAGCGAAACTTCCTCAGGTCGAAATCGCGCTTTTTGCCGCGCGAACGGGCGGTGAGCGCGACGACCTCGATCGGACGGCCGCAGCGCGCAACGAGCTTATCGCGTCCCTGCTCCAGAAGACGAATAACCGAGCTGCCGACGGTTCCGAGCCCGGCAAGACCGACTTTCAGCGGCTCAACCATGAAACGTCGCCAACCTGGAGGGAGTGAAGCGACGCTCGACTAACGCCGCGTCGCCAGGGGTACGACGTTGTGCAGCATTTCCGGGCCCGTTTCAAGAAAGCGCCGGATGTTGCGGGCGGCCTGGCGGATGCGTTGCTCGTTCTCGACCAAGGCAATACGCACATGACCCTCGCCGTGCTCGCCGAAGCCGGCGCCGGGCGACACGGCGACGCCGGCTTTCTCGACCAGAAGCGTGGAGAATTCGACGCTGCCGAGCGGCTGAAACGGCTGCGGGATCGGCGCCCAGGCAAACATCGAAGCCGCCGGCGGCGGCACCGCCCAGCCGGCCCGGCCGAACGAATCAACGAGCGCGTCGCGCCGGCGCCGATAGGTCGCCCGCATCTCGTTGATGCAATCCTCCGGGCCATTGAGCGCGGCCGTAGCCGCCACCTGGATCGGAGTGAAGGCGCCGTAGTCGAGATAGGATTTGACGCGCCCCAGCGCGGCGATGATGCGCTCGTTGCCCACCGCAAAGCCGATGCGCCAACCCGGCATCGAAAAAGTCTTCGACATCGAGGTGAACTCCACCGCAACGTCCATTGCGCCGGGCACCTGCAACACCGAGGGCGGCGGATTGTTGTCGAAATAGACCTCGGCATAGGCGAGATCCGACAACACCAGAAGCGAGTGCTTTTTCGCAAAGGCGATCAGCTCGCGATAGAAATCGAGGCTGGCGATGCAGGCCGTCGGATTCGATGGGTAGCAGACCACGACCGCGATCGGCTTGGGGATCGAGAACAAGACCGCGCGCTCGAGCGCCCCGAAGAACGCATCGCCGGCCTCGACCGGCACGGAGCGGATGGCGCCGCCGGCCATCAGGAAACCGAACACGTGAATCGGATAGGTCGGATTGGGAACGATGATGATGTCGCCGGGCGCGGTGATCGCTTGCGCGACATTGGCAAAGCCTTCCTTCGAACCGAGCGTCGTGACGATCTGGGTTTCAGGATTGAGCTTCACCCCGAAGCGGCGCGCGTAATAGGCCGCTTGCGCGCGGCGCAACCCCGGTATTCCCTTGGACGCCGAATAACGATCGGTGCGGGGCTTGCCGACGGTCTCTTTCAGCTTCTCGACGACATGCGCAGGCGTCGGCAAATCGGGATTGCCCATGCCGAGATCGATGATGTCGGAACCGCCGTTGCGAGCCACCGCCTTGGCGCGATTGACCTGCTCGAAGACATAAGGCGGCAGTCGGCGGATGCGATAAAATTCTTCCATAGGAACCCCGGCGTAGCATCGTCACAAAACATTATACCAGGATCGGACTTTTATCACTTGGTTTCAGCATCGGGGGCCGGCGTGACGCTTGGCGTATTGCCGGAACCGTCGGCGGCGCCCGGTTTCTTGGCAGCGGGGACTGCGCCACTGGCCGATTGACCGGCGCCTTGCGCTTCGGTGCTTAAGCGGTTGCGGTCGGTAATGAGGTCCTCGGTCGCCTGCTGAACCTGGTTGGCATCCATCGGCGTTTCGGCGCGCGGCGGCGTGTCGTGGACCGCCGGGAAAATCGACGGATAATCCGCACCGGGCGAGCAAGCGGACATGGCTAACCCTGCCGGGGCAATAAGCGCCAAAACGGCAAACACACGCGTCCTCACCCAGTGCCGGCGCTGCACACTTCTCTCCGACTGTTCTGGCAAAGCCCCCCGTTTCGTTCCCCGAAGAGTTCGAAAATCCGCCTCACCCACCCCTTTATGTCTCGGAAATACCCAGGGCTCCAATAATTTAGCTTGATGAACTCAGAGATCACACAAGGCGTCAAGATACCGTGTTAATATGTCGAAACAAGGACGTCGGCTGTTTCCCCACGGGCGCTAAGCCGTGAGCACGCCTCTAGAATGCGACTGCCGGTACGCCTTGTGCAGGAGAGCCGCGCAAGCCATTTCTGGCAAAAGGCAAACCACTTCTAGCAAAGGTAGGCCGTTCGGCCATTGAGGAACGCTCGTGCGAGCTCCATCGCCAGAGCCGGTCAAGCAGCAACCGGCGCAACAAATCCCGATGAAGATCGGCTCCGTCGACATCGAAGAGTTTTCGCGCAATCTGGCGCGACTCGTCGAGGAAGGCGGCCGTGCGCTTGCGGCCTATCTCAAACCGCGCGAGCAAGGCCGCGACGACAGCGAGCTTGCCGACGAACTGACCGAAGTGCTCAAGACGCTCGGTCAAGTCGCGGAATATTGGCTGGCAGACCCGAAACGCGCCTTCGAGCTGCAAAACCGGCTGGGGAAGGCCTATCTCGAATTATGGGCCGCCGCGGTGAAACGGCTTGCCGGCGAAGAAGCTCCTCCCGTGGTGCGACCGGCGCCCAGCGACAAGCGCTTCAGCGATCCGGAATGGACGCAAAACCAGTTCTTCGATTTCCTCAAGCAGGCCTATCTGCTCACCGCCGGCTGGGCCGACAAACTGGTCAGCGATGCCGCGGCCCTCAATCCGCACACCAGGCAGAAGGCCGAGTTCTATATGCGGCAGATCACCAATGCGCTGTCGCCGACCAATTTCGTGCTGACCAATCCCGAGCTGTTGCGCGAGACGCTCGCCTCGAATGCCGACAACCTGGTTCGCGGCATGCACATGCTGGCGGAGGATATCAAGGCCGGCGGCGGCCACCTGAAGATTCGGCAATCGGACTCCTCGATGTTCGAGGTCGGCCGCAACCTCGCGGTCACGCCCGGCAAGGTCATCTATCAGAATGAGCTGATGCAGCTTATCCAATATGCACCTTCGACCGAGACCGTGCTCAAGCGGCCGCTGCTGATCGTGCCGCCTTGGATCAACAAATATTACGTGCTCGACCTCACCCCGGAACAATCCTTCATCAAATGGTGCGTCGATCAGGGTCTGACGGTGTTTTGCATTTCCTGGGTGAATCCCGACACGCGCCTGGCGGAAAAAAGCTTCGACGATTACTTGCAGCACGGCCCGTTGGCGGCGCTCGATGCCATCAAACAGGCGACCGGCGAGGACAAGATCCACGCCATCGGCTATTGCGTCGGCGGCACGCTATTGGCGATCACCTTGGCTGCGATGGCGGCCCGGCACGACGAGCGCATCGTGTCGGCGACGCTGTTCGCCTCGCAAGTCGACTTCACCTATGCCGGCGATCTCAAGGTATTCGTCGATGAGGAGCAGGTTGCCGCGCTTGAGAAGCGGATGGCCGAGCGCGGTTATCTCGAAAGCAAGTCGATGGCGACGGTGTTCAATCTGCTGCGGTCAAACGATCTGCTGTGGCCTTACGTCATCAACAATTACCTGAAGGGCAAGGCGCCGTTCCCATTCGATTTGCTGTACTGGAATTCCGACGCCACGCGCATGCCCGCGGCCAACCATTCGTTTTACCTGCGCAATTGCTATCTCGAAAACAAGCTGGCCAAGGGCAAGATGGTGGTTGGCAATACGCCGATCGATCTCAAGGCGGTGAAAGTGCCGATCTACAATCTGGCGACACGCGAAGACCATATCGCGCCGGCCAAATCGGTCATGGTCGGCTCGAAGCTGTTCGGCGGCGACGTCAAATTCGTGGTTTCCGGTTCCGGCCATATCGCCGGCGTGATCAATCCGCCGGCCAAGCACAAATATCAATTCTGGACCGGCCCGAAGCCGAGAAACGCCGACATCGATGGGTGGCTGGCCAAGGCCAAGGAACATCCCGGCTCGTGGTGGCCCGATTGGCTAGTCTGGCTCACCCGGCAAAGCCCGACCGAAGTCGCGGCCCGCATCCCCGGCGACCGGGCGCTCAAGCCGATCGAGGACGCGCCGGGAAGTTACGTGAAAGTGCGGGATTAAAATCCGATCGGATTGCCTCGGCTGCCGGATTGCTCCGCGCTCAGCGGAGTGCTATATGACCATGGTCAGTGACCATGGTCCTGAGAGGCCCATTCAGATGTCGCGGATTATCAAAGCTTCGGAATTCAAGGCCAAATGTCTCGCCGTACTCGACGAGGTGGAGCGCACGCGGCAGCCAGTCGTAATTACCAAGCGCGGTAAGCCGGTGGCGGATGTTGTGCCGCACAAGCCCGAGAAGCGCAAACTGTTCGGGCTTCTGAAAGACGAGCTCTTTATCGAAGGTGACATTATTTCGCCGATCGACGTCGAGTGGGAAGCGCTAAAATGATCCTGCTCGACACGCATGTCGCGATATGGACGAGTACCGGCACAACATTCGGCAGACGAAGCATGTCGATTGTGAAGAATGCGTTAGCCGAGGATCGACTGGCGATCAGTGCCATCAGCTTTTGGGAAATAGCCATGCTCATTGCCAAACGGCGGCTCCGCGCACTTAAATCGGCCTCAGAACAACGCTCGAAGATTCTCGCAGCAGGCATACGCGAAGTGCCAGTGGGAGGCGATGTTTGCATCGTTGCCGGCGAGCTTGAGGGCCTTCACGGGGATCCCGCCGATCGCTTCATCGCCGCCACGGCTATCGCGCACGGTGCAACGCTGGTAACCGCGGACGAAAGATTATTACATTGGCGACACGCCCTGCGGCGCCAAAACGCCGAGCTTTAAGGAAACAGCGCCACCTGATCGAGACCCATCGCCTCCGGAAAGCCGAGCATGAGGTTCATGTTCTGCACCGCCTGGCCGGACGCGCCTTTGGCCAGGTTGTCGAGCGCGGAGATGATAATGGCGCGGCCGGGAATGCGGTCGGCGGCGACGCCAATAAAGGTCATGTTCGATCCCCGCACATGCCGGGTCTGCGGCGTCACGCCGAACGGCAGCACGTGGACGAACAATTCCTTCACGTAAGACTTTAAAAGTACCGCATGAAGATCCTGCGGCGAGGCCTTCAGCCCTCGTACATAGATCGTCGAGAGGATGCCGCGGTTCATCGGCACCAGATGCGGCGTGAAAGTGACGATCACCTCGCGGCCGGCGGCTAACGAGAATTCCTGGTCGAGCTCGGCCATGTGGCGGTGATGGCCGACGCCATAGGCATGGATGCCCTCGGACACTTCCGAGAACAGCATGTCCTCCTTGGCCGCCCTGCCCGCCCCGGTCATTCCCGACTTGGCGTCGATGACGATCTCGTCGGGGTCGACGGCCTTGGCTTTCAGGAGCGGAATCAGCGCCAGCTCGGCGCAGGTGGTGTAGCAGCCGGGATTGGCAACGAGCCGCGCCGTTTTGATCCTGTCCCGATAAATCTCGGACAGGCCATAGACCGCAACTTTTTGCAGTTCGGGCGCGAAATGCGGGTGCCCGTACCAGCGCGCATAAGCGGCGGGATCGGTCAGCCGGAAATCGGCCGACAGATCGACGACTTTCGTCGCTGCTGCGCGCGCCATCAAATCCTTGATGACCTTTTGCGTCGTGCCATGCGGCAGCGCGCAGAAGGCGAGATCGAGCCCGAGGCCCTGCCAATCGACGTCAACGACCGAGGTCAGCTTGGGTAGCGCATAGGGCGAAAATTGCGGAAACACGTCCGCCATGGTCTTGCCGGCGCGGCGATCGGCCGTCAGCAATACGATATCGACGTGCGGATGGCGCAGCAGCAGCCGCACCAGTTCCGCGCCGGTGTAACCGGATGCGCCGAGCACGCCGATCTTTGCTTTTGCAGGCATGATTCAACCTTTCCCTTTGCGGGATCACGCCGAGTCCGAGGCAGACTATCAGGTGGAAAGTGCCGCGGAACCGGCGGCACGGATCGGTTTACGCGCGACTGCGCAGCCGTGCCGGCATCGCAATAGCGGGGCGAGGACGGCGGCGCGTTACCACAAAGATCGTCAATAAATGCCGATACATCGCCGGCGATATAAGGCCGGCGGTTTAAGTCGTCAATGCACCGGCTTTGGCACCGGCTTTGGTGCTCATGGTTTTGCCGCCGAGATGGCATAGTCCTGGGCAAAGTCGGCGTTGATTCGCGCTTGCGCGTCCAAGCTCGACCCGCCAGATAGGAAAAACCGTGGGAAAAGCCGCTAAATCCTCGAAAACTCCCGATCTGTTCGCCGACGCCCCCAAGGCCCGGCGCGAGAGCGGCCGCCGTGCCGGCGCCGCCGTTTCGCGCAGTTCGGGCGAGGCTGGGTACACGGCCAAGCACATCGAGGTTTTGGAGGGTCTCGAGCCGGTACGCCGCCGGCCCGGAATGTATATCGGCGGCACCGACGAAAAGGCGCTGCATCATCTATTTGCCGAGGTCATCGACAACGCCATGGACGAGGCGCTGGCCGGTCACGCCGACTGGATCGAGGTCGAGATGGAGGCCGACGGCTTCGTGGCCGTCACCGACAACGGCCGCGGCATTCCGGTCGATCCGCATCCGAAATTCAAAAACAAGTCGGCGCTCGAAGTGATCATGTGCACGCTGCATGCCGGCGGCAAATTCGACTCCGAGGTGTACGAGACCTCGGGCGGATTGCACGGCGTCGGCGTCTCGGTGGCGAACGCGCTGTCCGAGCGCATGGAGGTCGAGGTCGCGCGCGGCCAAAAACTCTACAAGATGGCGTTCGAGCGCGGCAAGCCGAAGACCAAATTGCAGGAAGCCGGCAAGGCGCCGAACCGCCGCGGCACCAAAGTGCGCTTCCGGCCGGACCCGGAGATTTTCGGCGCCAATGCGCAGTTCAAGCCCGAGCGCGTCTTCAAGATGACGCGCTCGAAGGCCTATCTGTTCGGCGGCGTGAAAATCCGCTGGTCCTGCGCCAAGGAACTGCTGCGCGGCGTCGAGGACGTGCCGGAACGGGCCACGTTTCATTTCGCCGACGGCTTGAAGGATTACCTGTCCGAAACGCTCGCCGGCGCGACGCTGGTGCATCCCGACATTTTCACCGGCAGCGCCGGCAAGACCGGCACGCACGGCGCCGTTCAATGGGCGGTGGCCTGGACCGCCGATGCCGACGGCTTTTTGAATTCCTACTGCAACACCATCCCGACGCCGGACGGCGGCACCCACGAATCCGGCCTGCGCACCGCGCTGACGCGGGGCTTGAAAGATCATGCCGAGCGGGTCGGCCAAGGCAAGCGCGGGGCTGCCATTACCTCCGACGACGTCATGGTCGGCGCCGGCGCCATGCTTTCGGTGTTCATCCGCGAGCCGGAATTCCAGGGCCAGACCAAGGACCGGCTCGCCACCGCCGAAGCGCAACGCATCGTCGAAGGCGCGATCAAAGACCCGTTCGACCATTGGCTCGCCGGCAATCCGCTCGCCGCCAACAAGCTTTTCGACTTCGTGGCCGAGCGCGCCGAGGAGCGTCTGCGCCGCCGCCAGGAAAAAGACATCGCGCGCAAGAGCGCGGTGCGAAAACTTCGCCTGCCGGGAAAGCTCGCCGACTGCACCGCCAGTGCCGCCGAAGGCTCGGAAATTTTCGTCGTCGAAGGCGACTCGGCCGGCGGCTCCGCCAAGCAGGCGCGCGATCGCGCGACCCAGGCGATCCTGCCGCTACGCGGCAAAATCCTCAACGTGGCGTCCGCCGGCAAGGACAAGCTGGCGCAGAACCAGCAGCTTGCCGACCTCGTCCAGGCGCTCGGCTGCGGCACCGGCGCGCATTATCGCGACGAGGATTTGCGCTACGGCCGCGTCATCGTCATGACCGACGCCGATGTCGACGGCGCCCATATCGCCTCGCTGCTCATCACCTTCTTCTATCGGCAGATGCCGCAGCTCATCGACAACGGGCATTTTTATCTTGCCGTGCCGCCGCTCTACCGGCTGTCGCATGGCGGCAAGAATTTCTATGCCCGCGACGACAAGCACAAAGCCGAGATTTTGAAGAAAGAGTTCAACGCCAACGCCAAGGTCGAAGTCAGCCGCTTCAAGGGGTTGGGCGAGATGATGGCGGCGCAGCTCAAAGAGACCACCATGGACCCGAAGAAGCGCACGCTGCTGCGCGTCATGCTCGCCGCCGAGGACCGCAAGGACACCGAACAATCCGTCGAGCGGCTGATGGGCGCCAAAGCCGAAGCGCGCTTCGAATTCATCCAGGAGCGCGCCGAGTTTGCCGACGACGCGGCGCTGGATGTGTGAGTGACTACTACTCCGCTGCCCTGCAAGCGCGGCTCGCTGAATGTCCGCTTCGCTCCGAAAGCGACGGTGACGGCCGCTCACCCGGATCGCCATGCGATGCGATCGTCGCGATTATTCGAACTTCAGCTTGGCCGCTTTGACGACGTCGGTGAATTTGACGATGTCCGACGCAATCAGGCGCTTGAAATCGTCCGGCGAGCCGCCGCCCGGATCGACGGCCATGTTCTTGAGTTTCGCCGACACGCCGGGATCGCGGATCGCCTCGCTCAGCGCTTTTTGCAGCTTGGCGACGATCGGCGCGGGCGTGCCTGCCGGCGCGAAAACGCCGCTCCACAGCCGCACGTCGACATCCGGATACCCGGCCTCCGCCATGCTCGGCACGTCCGGCAATTCGGCCGAGCGTGCCTTGCCGGTGACGGCGAGCGCCTTGACCTTGCCCGCTTTGACTTGCGGCACCGTCGGCGGACCGTCGGCGATGGTCATCGCCGTCTGGCCCTCGATGACTGACAGGATCATTTCGTTGCTGCTCTTGTACGGAATCATCGTGCCGGGCATGCCGGACTTCAATTTCACGAGTTCGGTGACGATGGTGAAGGCCGGCGACGAGCTGGCGTAATTCGCCTTGTCGGGATGCGCTTTCATCCAGGCGACGAACTCCTTCACGTTGTTTGACGGGTTGTCGGCTCCGATCGTCATGATCAGCGGGAAGCTTGCGATCATCGCCAGCGGCTCAAAAGACTTTGTCGGACTATATTTGAGATCGGAAAAGATGGCGGCCGCGATCGCCATGGCGCCGCTGGCGCCGACCGCGAGCGTGTAGCCGTCGGCGTCCGCATGCGCGACGTATTCCGCCGCCAGCCGGCCGCCGGCGCCCGGCTTGTTTTCGATCACCACCGGCTGGCCGAGGATGTCGGAGAGCTTGGCGCCGACGAGCCGCGCAAAAATGTCGTTGCCGCCGCCGGCTCCGAAGCCGACGACCAGACGGATCGGCCGGTTCGGGTAATCGGTCTGCGCCCACGCCGGCGCGATCACGGCGGGCGAAGTCGCCAGCGCCGCGGCTGCGGACAAGATCGAACGGCGTGTGAAGTGGCCGACGCTCATGGAATTTCCTCCAAGTGTTTTTGCCGCTCGCGCGGGCAGTCGGGATTCAAACGGGCCGCGCCTCGTTAGCACAATCCGCGCCGTTGCGTCCTGCCCTCATGGCCGCAGCCATTCGACCAGCGCTTTCGTCACGGCGGCCGGCTGCTCAAGCGTCGAGAGATGACCGCTGTCGGGGATCGCAACGAGCCGCGATCCGGCAATGCCGGCGGCGATCTCGCGGGCGAGTTCAGGCGGCGTCGCCTCGTCGCCCTCGCCGACCACAACCAGCGTCGGGCAAGCGATAGCACCGAGCCCGGGACGTGAATCCGGCCGGCTCAAGATTGCCTGTTGCTGCCGCAGATAGGCTTCGAGTCCAGTCGCCTCGGCCATGTCTCGGACAATCCGCTTGAGGCTTGCATCGCCGTGACGATTGCGATGCACGTAGAGCGGAAAAGCAAGTTCCACGATCTCGGCGTAGCGGCCCTCTTTGGCCATCGCCATGAGCACGCGGCGGCGCTCAGTTTGCTCGGGCACGTCGGCCCGTGCGCCGGTGTCGAGCAATGCGAGCTTGGCGACGCGTCCCGGCGCTTGGCGCATGATCTCGAAGGCGATGTAGCCGCCCATCGACAGGCCGGCGAGCGCGAAGCGCGGCGGCGCGGCGGCCAAAATCCGCCGCGCGATGGCCGCCATGCCGTCATCGCGTCTGTGGTCGGCAACCATGACCGGCCCGAATTGCCATAGCGCCGGGATTTGCTCGGTGTAAAGTCGCGACGTGCAGGTCAGGCCGGGAACCAGCACCACCGGTAATGGATCGGATGTCGCATCGGGCATCGCGTCGGGCATGACATTGGCCATTTGATCGTCGCTTTGGCGCGCGCCAAGCTTAACCGGTGTAGAGAAAAAGTGAAGGAATCCGTTTAACTTACTGCGTTGCCGCAGAGCCTTGCAGGTTGACTTTCGGCCAATCGATCCTATGTTGCGCGCAACGTTACTTAAGGCAGATTCGACCGCGCTTGCGCGTGTTTGCCGCTTTCAACCGAAACGGTTCTGCCGGCGGCCCCGCATTGCAGGGCCGTCCTAGATAGAGGGTCTATGTCGTTTTCTCATCTCGGCTTGTCCGATAAAGTTCTCGCCGCCGTGGCGGCGACCGGTTACAAAACTCCCACCCCCATCCAAGATCAGGCCATCCCCCACGTGCTTGCCCGGCGCGACGTGCTCGGCATCGCGCAGACCGGCACCGGCAAGACCGCGGCCTTCGTGCTGCCGATGCTGACCATGCTGGAAAAGGGCCGCGCCCGCGCCCGCATGCCGCGCACGCTGATCCTCGAACCGACCCGCGAACTCGCGGCGCAAGTGGAAGAGAGCTTTGTCAGATACGGCGTCAACCACAAGCTCAATGTCGCGCTGATCATCGGCGGCGTCTCGTTCGGCGATCAGGATTCCAAGCTTACGCGCGGCGTCGACGTGCTGATCGCGACACCCGGGCGGCTACTCGACCATAACGAGCGCGGACGCCTCCTGCTCACCGGCGTCGAACTGTTGGTCATCGACGAAGCCGACCGCATGCTCGACATGGGTTTCATCCCCGACATCGAGCGCATCTGCAAACTGGTCCCGTTCACCCGCCAGACGCTATTTTTCACCGCCACCATGCCGCCCGAAATCCAGCGCATCACCGAACAATTCCTGCACAATCCGGTTCGCGTTGAAGTCTCCCGGCCGGCCTCCACCGTCGCCGCCACCACGCAGCTTCTCGCCAGATCGGGCCGCGAACCGCACGAAAAGCGCGATACGCTGCGCCGCCTGATCCGTTCCGCCGAAGGCTTGAAGAACGCCATCGTCTTCTGCAACCGCAAGCGCGACGTGGCGACGCTGTTCCGCTCGCTGCTGCGTCACGGCTTCTCGGTGCAGGCGCTGCATGGCGATATGGATCAGCCCGCGCGCACAGCCGCGCTCGAGCAATTCCGCAAGGGCGAGGTGTCGCTGCTGGTCGCTTCCGATGTCGCCGCCCGCGGCCTCGATATCTCCGACGTGAGCCACATCTACAATTTCGACGTACCGATCCATGCCGACGATTATGTGCATCGCATCGGCCGCACCGGCCGCGCCGGGCGTAGCGGCGTGGCGATCACGATGGTCGCCGGCGCAAACGACGCCAAGGCGGTGGCGGCGATTGAGAAGCTGATCGGTCAAGCCATTCCGTTCATGGACAAGCAGCCGGAACCGAGCGCCGCGCCACGGCAATCGCCAAGCCATCGCGAACGATCCGATCATCGACGTCATGCGCATCGTCCGGCCCCGGTTGCGCGTATCGACGAAGCGAGATCGCGCCGCGCTCCGCCGCCCGCGCGCCCGCACCAGGACGATGCCGACGCCTCCCATTTGCCCGCTTTCCTGCTGCGTCCGGTGACCGTGAAGGCGTAGCTTGGCTCGCCCTGCGGTTGCGGGCCATTGTTTATTCTCGTTTACCGGTCCTTCATCGCTGTCCGCTATAATCCGCTCGTAAATTTCCGATGCATGCCGCGCCGTTCGGCGCGGGCTTGAGAATTCCCAGGACTATTGGAGACCACAGCCGTGCCCCCCGACGAGCACGAAAGGACTATTGCGTTCGCGGAAATCGCGCTCGGGCAAATCCGCGCGCTGGGTCAAGCGGCATCGCCGCGCAATTTCGAGATCTGGTACAATTACGCGACCGGCTACAATCAGGCGCTCAACCAGTCGATCAACGAAGCGCTGAAAAAAAACGGTACGCTGAGCGAGGCCGACCTCGAACAAATCTACAGAACCTATCTCGCCCCGACCCGAGCCGGCGACCGCGTCGACTCGGTCGGTTCGCGCGTGCTCGACGAAATCAAGCAAGTGCTCGATATGGTCAATGCCGCCGCCGGTTCGGCAACGATTTATTCCGAAAGCCTTGCCGACGCCGGCCAACAACTCGAAAACGCCAAAGACGGCGAGGCACTCCGCGCCATCATCGCCTGCCTGGTCGAAGGCGCCAAGGAAGCTGAGCACAACAACAAAAAACTTGAAGCGCATCTGGCCGCGTCGCGTGAGGAGATAGAACAGCTCCAGGAAAGCCTCGAAATCGCGCGCAGCGAAAACCTCACCGATCTGCTCACCACGCTGGCCAATCGCAAGTTCTTCGATGCGGCGCTGGCCAAATGCATGACCGAGGCGAAAGACAGGAATGAACCGCTGTCGCTGTTGATGGCCGACATCGACCACTTCAAGAGCTTCAACGATCGGTACGGCCATCTCACCGGCGATCAGGTACTCCGCCTCGTCGCACTGGCGGTGAAGCAGAATGTCAAGGGCCGCGACATCGCCGCCCGCTATGGCGGCGAGGAATTCGTCATCGCATTGCCGAATACCGCCTTGCAATCAGCGATCACGGTGGCCGAGCACATCCGGCGCGCCGTCATGATCAAGGAATTGATGCGGCGCTCGAACGGCGAACGGCTCGGCCACGTCACCATTTCGATCGGCGCCGCGGTGCTGCGCCCGGGCGATACTTCGCAGTTTTTGATCGAACGCGCCGACAAGTGCCTTTACGCCGCCAAGCGCCACGGCCGCAACCGCGTCGTCTGCGAGGCCGATCCGGAGGCCGATGAAAAGCCGGCCGCGGCTGCCGTGTGCGTGGCGTGATGCTATTCCGGGGCGCTGCCAAGCTCCGAGCCGTGGCCGCGAAATCGTTGCAGAATTGGCCTGCGAGCGGATTGCGCGTTCAACATCGTCGAAATGCAATAGGATTCGCCGAACCGCGCCGGGTATAGCTTTCTATCCCGGCGGACGACTTGCGAGAACCCGCTTTACCCCGAAAGCGCCCGTCGGCAGTCAAAATGCGATCCGTCGCTACGGGCCATTCGCTTCATTTTGCACTGCAGGAAAATCAGCGAGCTTTTTCGCCGGTGACGGAACTCTAAATTCGGCGGGAGTCTACTGCCGATCAGAGCGAAAAGGAGCCCACGCCGGTCAACTTGCCAGCAGCACGAAACGGCGGTTCCGCGGCAGCAACGGCCGCGCACTATTCGGATACAGCTTACTGAAGCTGTCGATGTCGGCTGCGGCGACTCTGATTGGTTCGCGGAGCAGGATCCAGCCCACGGTCTCGCTACAGGGCGGCGTGGTCAACGAGCCTTCATAGCGCCAGTAGCCCAGCGATCGGGGCAGCATGCCGTTGGGGTCCACGGAGATCGGCGCCCGTTCGCCTGCCTGCTGTGGCATAGCCCGAGCGACCCGCGCGAAGGCGGAGTTGGAGCCGCCCGGCTGCATGAACACGCCGATGACGGCAAGCCATGGGCGAACGGGCGGGTCTTTTACATCTGCCGCAACGCCAGAGTCGCTGCCCACTCGATTCCGGTGCACGAAATGGATCTCCATCGCTGCCCGATTGCCATCGACGGCGTGCTCGGACGGCGCATGGAAATGGAACTGCAGCAGGTCGTAGCTGGTCTGTCCGATGCTCAGCTTGTTGCCCGGCGGCACGTTTACCTGAATCGTATGGCCGGAGTTGTAGATCGTCCCGCTCGCCCTCTGCCAGGATACGTGGAGCGGCGGCAGGTTAGCCTTGACGGCGCCGGTGATGTCAATGGGTGACTGCTGGCTGCCCGCCGAACAGGTGGCGTAGCCCGGCAGAGACCCCCAGTGTTCGGGTCCGGTGTCACCTTCCCAACTCCAGCCACTGGCAGCCAAGCCTCGTCGCGCGCAGAGGGGGCACAAGGCGAGCGCGCCTAGCGCGCTTAGGAGCCGGCGACGATGCAACATTTCTCAACCACTCCTCTGTAGGGATCGCAGCCAATTCGGCACGTAACGCTACTGGCTGTTACGGCTTCATCGGACTTGTAAATCGTCAATTACTTGGCCCAATCGCATGCGAAGCACACTGCCATGCTCCTTTACATCCTTTACACGACGCCTGGAGCGGCATGGATCATAGCAAACGGCGGGGCTCCGCGAAAGCCGTGGGCGTTACCCCCGTGCCGAGGATCACGCCGGGCAGAGTAAGATATATCACATTTTAGAACGGCAGCTGCGTTGTGCATCACAGCAAGTTTCGCGACCAATGGCCGAGTCGGGTCATTCTCGTCCGAGTCGTCCGCCGCGGCTCCAGCCATGTCCGCCATGCCCCAAAAGCGATCGGCACCATGCATGCCAAACGAAATGGCCGGGACAGGCCCGGCCGCGACAGAGATGTGTGTTAGCTGGGCGCGAGTCTTATTACGCCTCGGCGCCGTGTTCGACCCCAGTCGCCGGCTCGATCTGCACCGATTCGCCGCAGCCGCAGGCCGAAGTCTGGTTCGGGTTGTTGAACACGAATTGTGCCGCGAGCTTGTCGACTTTGTAGTCCATCTCGGTGCCGAGCAGAAACAGCACCGCCTTGGGGTCGATCAGGATACGCACGCCCCGCTCCTCGATCACCTCGTCGAGCGGGTTGATCTGTTCGGCATATTCCATGGTGTAGGCCATGCCGGCGCAGCCGCCGTTCTTGACGCCGACGCGCACCGCGGCGATCGGGCGAACGGCGTTCGCCATCACCGCCTTGATGCGTTCGGCTGCGGCCTCGGTCAACCGCATCACTTGAGGTCTCAGCCGGGCAGTGGCCATCTTCACGTCCTCCGCGGGTTTCCGGGCAATCCGGCAAACGCGCCTGTTACGACCAATAATAACTCAAGAATCCTAACGACCTCATGTCACTTGATGTAATGCGCCGGAATTGCGCATGCAACGTAGCGTTTTTGCCTCACCACATATTGAGAACGGTACGGGCCTCGTCCGACATGCGGCTCGGATCCCATGGCGGGTCCCAGACGATAGTGACCTTGGCCTCGCGCACGCCGGCAACGCCGGCCACCGCGTTTTCCACCTGGGCCGGCAATTCCGCGGCCGACGGGCAATTCGGCGTCGTCAGCGTCATATCGATATTGACCATGTGGTCGTCATCGATGTCGACCTTGTAGATCAGGCCGAGCTCGTAGATGTCGGCGGGAATTTCAGGGTCGTAGACGGTCTTCAGCGCGCCGACGATCTCGTCGGTCAGGCGCGCCATCTCGTCGGCGGGAATCGTCGAGGTCCGTTCCGCGGGAATCAGGGCCGGCGCGGCCCGGTCCGCCATATCCGTTTTCGGTTCGTCGATCATGAGAAGAAATCCTGCGCCTTGCGCAAGGCTTGCGCAAGGCAATCGATTTCGTCGCGCGTATTGTACATGGCGAAGGAGGCGCGGCAGGTCGCGGTTAAGCCGAACCGCGCCAACAGCGGCATCACGCAATGGGTGCCGGCGCGCACGGCGACGCCAGAGCGGTCGATGATGGTCGCCACATCGTGCGGATGGGCGCCCTTCATCTCGAAGGAGACGATCGGCCCCTTGTCCCTGGTGGTGCCGAGGATGCGCAGCGAATTGATCTCGCGCAGGCGGTCGTGGGCGTAGCTCACGAGACCGGCCTCATGGCGGCGGATGCGCGCCTTGCCGACCGCGGCCACATAGTCGATCGCGGCGCCGAGCCCGATCGCCTGCACGATCGGCGGCGTGCCAGCCTCGAATTTGTGCGGCGGCTCGCCGTATGTGATGCGGTCTTCGAACACTTCGCGGATCATCTCGCCGCCGCCGTTGAACGGCGGCATCGCGGCAAGGTGCTGGTATTTACCATACAGCACGCCGATCCCGGTCGGGCCGTACAGCTTGTGGCCGGTGCAGGCGTAGAAATCGCAATCGATGTCGCGCACGTCGACGTCGAGATGCACGGCGGCTTGGGCGCCGTCGAACAGCACGGGAATGCCGTGGGCATGCGCGATGCGCGCCACTTCCTTCACCGGGACCATGGTGCCGAGCATGTTCGACATATGGGTGATGGCGACCATTTTGGTGCGCGGGGTGAGGAGCTTCTCGAATTCGTCGATGAGGAAACGGCCTTCGTCGTCGACCGGCGCCCACTTGATGACCGCGCCCTGGCGCTCGCGCAGAAAATGCCACGGCACGATATTGGAGTGGTGCTCCATGATCGACAGCACGATCTCGTCGCCCGGCTTGATGCGCTCGCGCCCGAACGTGTAGGCGACCAGATTGATGGCCTCGGTCGCATTGCGGGTGAAAATAATCTCTTCCTTGCGCCCGGCATTAAGAAACGCGGCGACCTTTTCGCGGGCCGCCTCATAAGCTTCGGTCGCCTCGTTGGCGAGGTAATGCAGGCCGCGATGCACGTTGGCGTATTGCGTGGTGTAGGCCGCGTTGAGACGGTCGAGCACCGCGCGCGGCTTCTGCGCCGACGCGGCATTGTCGAGGTAGACGAGCGGCTTGCCGTACACCTGCATCGCCAGGATCGGAAAATCCTCGCGGATGCGGTTCACGTCATAAGCGCCGTCGGCCGTCACATCGTTCATCGTCGTTCCCTAGAGCATGATCCCGAAAATGCCTGCTTTCGGACTTGATCCGAGGGGTGGAATCCGGTTTTCGGATAAGACCATGCTCAAATCAACAATCTAGCCGCGGGCTTTGAGCCACGCCGCCACCGATTCCATCAAAGCTTCGCGCAAGCCGGCGTGTTCGATGCCTTCGATCGCCTCGCCGACGAAGGCCTGGATCAACAGCGCCTCGGCTTCCGCCGCCGCAATGCCGCGCGCCATGAGATAGAATTTAAGCTCGTCGTCGAGTGCGCCCGCCGTGGCGCCGTGGCCGCACTGCACGTCGTCGGCGAATATTTCGAGCTCCGGCTTGTTGTCAGCCTCGGCGCGCTCCGACAGCAGGAGCGCCCGCGTCATCATCTTGGCGTCGGTCTTCTGCGCATGCCGGCGCACGATGATGCGGCCCTGGAACACGCCGTGGGCCTCGTCGTCGAGCACCGCCTTGAACATTTCGCGGCTTTGGCAATCGCGCGCGATGTGATTGACGACCAGCGTGGTGTCGGCATGTTGGCGGCCGTTGAGCAGCGTGGCGCCGCGAATGCCGCCGACGGTGCCCTCGCCGTCGAAATTCAGGAACAGTTGATTGCGCACGACTGCGCCGCCCACGATGAAGCTGAACGAGTTGAAGCGCGCGCGCGTGCCGATCGCGGCGGCCAAAGTCGAGACATGGAGCGCATCGGCGCCTTCGCCGACGATTTTCACATGGTCGACATGGGCCTCGTCGCCGACGAACAATTCCAGCGCGGCATTGACCTGGTAATCGCTGCCGGGCGGTCCCTCATGGCTTTCGACGATCATGGCGCGGCAACCCCGCTCGACGACGACGAGCGAGCGCACGAAGGTCGCGGCGGGCTTGGCGGAGGCCACGAACAGCAGATGCAGCGGCCGCTCGATGGTCGAGCCGGCGGCGATGCGGATCACCGCGCCGTCGCCCATCAACGCGGTATTGAGCGCAACCGCGACATCGCTCGCCGGAGCGAGCTTGCCGAGATGCAGCGTAAGCGCCGGGTCGTTATCGGACAGCGCGGCGGCCAGCGGGCGGATCGCAAGGCCGTTCTCCAAATTTTTCAGATCGGACAGTTCCGGAACGAACGCACCGTCGACAAAGACGAGGCGGCGCGTCTCGACATCGCCGAGCAGCGCGCCGGCGCCTTTGGCACGCGCCTTGGCTGCGGCGTCGGGAGGGGTTGCGAGCGGCTTGGCGTCGCGCATCAGCGCGCGCAGGTCGGTATATTTCCAGTCCTCGACACGGCGGTGCGGCAGGCCTTCCCGAGCAAACAGGCCGAAGGCAGCCTCGCGATGCGCCGCCATCGCATTGTCGCCGGGCAGCCGGCCGCGCGCTTGCGCAAAAACTTGCGCCAGCGCGGTCTCGGCCGCGGTCTTGATGACTTTCACATCAGCCATTGCATTCATTCGTCACACTTCAATCAAGCCGAGACGTCGTTCAACGCGATCGAGGCGAGCATCAATTCGGTCGATTCGTACCGACTGATTGGCGATCTGTACTTCCAGATTGCCAACGCGATGCATCAGCTCGAGTACCCATTCATTCAGCGTATCGAGCTGTTCGCGGATCGCACGCAAATGTTGCAGTACCACATTGTCCGGCTCTGCCATTGTCCTATCCCGATGCCCGGCTCACGCCAAAACCTCTTCCTGATACTCGGCATAGCCGCGTGCTTCCAGTTCGAGCGCCAGCTCCTTGCCGCCGGTCTTGACGATGCGGCCGCCGGAAAGAACATGCACGATGTCCGGCACGATGTAAGAGAGCAGTCGCTGATAGTGGGTGATGACGACAAAGGAGCGGCGCGGCCCGCGCAACCGGTTGACGCCGTCGGCGACGATTTTGAGCGCGTCGATGTCGAGCCCGGAATCGGTCTCGTCGAGCACCGCAAGCCGCGGCTCCAAGAGCGCCATCTGCAAAATCTCGTTGCGCTTCTTTTCGCCGCCGGAGAAGCCGACATTGACCGCGCGGCGCAACATGTCCTGGTCGATGCTGAGCTTGCCGGCGGTATCGCGCACACTCTTGATGAATTCCGGCGTGGACAATTCCGCCTCGCCGCGCTTCCTGCGCTGGGCATTGAGCGCGGTGCGCAGGAAAGTCATGGTGGCGACGCCGGGGATTTCCAGCGGATACTGGAAGGCGAGAAATAGCCCGGCGGCGGCGCGCTCGTCAGGCGCCATGTCGAAAAGGCTCTTGCCGTCGAACAGCACGTCGCCGGAGGTCGGCGTGTAGTCGGCCTTGCCGGCCAGCACGTAGGCCAGCGTCGATTTGCCCGAGCCGTTCGGGCCCATGATGGCATGCACCTCGCCGGCCTTAACGGTGAGGTCGAGGCCTTTGAGAATTTCCTTGCCGTCGATGTCGACGTGCAAATCTCTCACTTCAAGCAACGCCATTAATTTGCCTTTCCGGAATTATCCGGACCCCACCGCCAATGCAACGGCCCGTCCGTCTTCTTCGCACTGACGACAACCATCACAGCGGTTGCGATTGCCATCATTGAAATGAACGACAGCCAGTTGGAAAACGTCTTGTCACGCAGCGTCAGGAGACTACCGATGCCCACCACCACAACATAAATCACGACGACGGCCCAACCTTCCCAAGTGACCGGAGTGGCGCCGTAGCCGTAGGTCTTCGGTTTGAACCAGTACTCGTTCATTATCCGACGCTGCCTTCCAGAGAGACCGAGATCAGCTTCTGCGCCTCGACCGCGAATTCCATCGGCAATTGTTGCAGCACGTCCTTGACGAAGCCGTTGACCACGAGCGCAGTCGCTTCCTCGGCCGAAAGCCCGCGTTGCCGGCAATAGAACAGCATCTCGTCGGAAATCTTCGACGTGGTCGCCTCGTGCTCGAACACGGTCGAGGAATTTTTGGTCTCGATATAGGGCACGGTATGTGCGCCGCACTGGTCGCCGATCAGAAGCGAATCGCAATTGGTGAAATTGCGTGCGCCGGAGGCGCGGCGGTGCGCGGTGACCAGCCCACGATAGGTATTGTTGGAGTGCCCGGCGGCGATGCCCTTGGAAATGATGCGGCTCGTCGTGTTCTTGCCGAGATGCAGCATCTTGGTGCCGGAATCGACCTGCTGGTAGCCGTTGGAAATGGCGATCGAGTAGAACTCGCCGCGCGAATTGTCGCCGCGCAGGATGCAGCTCGGATATTTCCAGGTGATGGCCGAGCCGGTCTCCACCTGCGTCCACGAGATCTTGGCGTTCTTGCCGCGGCAATCGCCGCGCTTGGTGACGAAATTATAAATGCCGCCGCGCCCTGCGGCGTCGCCGGGATACCAGTTCTGGATCGTCGAATACTTGATCTCGGCATCGTCGAGGGCAATGAGCTCGACCACCGCGGCGTGAAGCTGGTTCTCATCGCGCATCGGCGCGGTGCAGCCTTCGAGATAGCTCACATAAGAGCCGCGATCGGCGATGATCAAGGTGCGCTCGAACTGGCCGGTATTCTTCTCGTTGATGCGGAAATAGGTCGACAGTTCCATCGGGCAGCGCACGCCCGGCGGCACGTAAACGAACGAGCCGTCGGAGAACACCGCCGAATTGAGCGTGGCGAAGAAATTGTCCGAGATCGGCACCACCGTGCCGAGATATTTCTTCACCAGCTCGGGATGCTCATGCACCGCCTCCGAGATCGGCATGAACAGCACGCCGGCCTTAGCGAGCTCCGCCTTGAACGTGGTCGCCACCGAGACCGAATCGAACACCGCATCGACCGCGATGCGTCTGTCGCCGTTGCCGGCCTCGCCCTCCGCCCCATCGTCCCTTCCCTCGCCCGCAAGCGGGGGAGGGTTAGGGTCGGGGCTGCGAATACCCAAAAGCACCTCGCGCTCGCGCAGCGGAATGCCGAGCTTTTCGTAGGTGCGCAGAATCTCCGGATCGATGTCGTCGAGCGATTTCGGCCCGTTCTTCTGCTTCGGCGCGGAATAGTAATAGATGCCCTGGTAGTCGATCGGGCCGTATTCGACCTTGGCCCATTTCGGCTCGCGCATCGTCAGCCAGCGCCTATAGGCGTCGAGCCGCCACGCCAGCATCCATTCCGGCTCGTTCTTCTTGGCCGAGATGAAGCGGACGGTGTCCTCGGACAGACCCTTGGGGGCCTTGTCCGATTCGATCAGCGTCTCGAATCCATACTTATACTGGTCAACGTCGATGCGCCGGACCTGATCGACGGTTTCTTGCACTGCCGGCATTCGTCCCTCCGCTCACGGTTTCAAGGACCGCGGGTTGGATTAGTCGGTTATGGTCAGGTGTGCCTTGCTAGGTCACCTCGTCTCGGCTTTCTTGCGCTATTAGAGGCGCTTAAACGGCCTCATTCAATCGATTCCTGCAATCGCTCAGGCGGCGATGCCGCGTTGCTTCTTAGATAATGTAGTTGCGAGCTTTCTCCAAGCGCCGAGGAACTTTTCGACCTCGGCCGCGGTCGTGGCCCAGCCCAGGCTGACGCGCACTGCGCCTCGCGTCAGCGCGGGAGAAACCCCCATTGCCGCAAGGACATGGGAGGGTTGGACCTTGCCCGATGAGCAGGCGGCGCCGGACGACACTGCGATGCCGTCGAGATCGAAGGCAATGACCGCGGTTTCCGCCGTCAGGCCCGGCGCGGCGAACAGCGTCGTGTTGGGCAAGCGCCTGACCTCGGCGCCAAACATCAGCGCTTCCGGCGCGATCGCCTGCAACCCGCTTTCGAGCCTATTCCGCAATGCCAGCATATGCGCGGCCTCGACTGCGCCTTGCCGATGAGCCACCGTCGCGGCAGCGCCGAAGCCGGCAATGCCGGCGACGTTTTCCGTGCCGGCGCGCAGGCCCCGCTCCTGTCCGCCGCCGCGAATGAGCGGATCGGGAAAGTGAATGTCGTCGCTTGCGCGCACCAGCGCGCCGACGCCCTTCGGCCCGCCGATCTTGTGCGCCGATAGCGTCAGCAAATCCGCGCCGAGCGCGGCGATATCGCAATCGATGCGGCCGGCCGCCTGCACCGCATCGACATGGAGCAAGCCACCCGCCGCATGCACGATCGCCGCCGCTTCCGCGACCGGCTGGATGACACCGGTTTCATTATTGGCGAGCATCAGCGAAACCAGCGTACGCGGCGATCTGGCCACCGCCTCCGCGAGCGCGGCGAGATTGAGCCGCCCGTCCGGATCGACCGCGATCTGCTCGATCGCCTCGCGCGGAAACCGGCCGCCGGCGCGCACCGAGGCATGTTCGATGGCGGAGAGCAAAAGTTTTGCGCGCGGCCGCTTGTCGCCCGCGACCTCGATCGCCGGCGTCAGCGCCAGCATGTTGGCTTCGGTGCCGCTCGAGGTGAAGATCACGTCGCTTGCCCGGTCGCCGACGAGCCCGGCAACCTCTTCGCGCGCCCGCTCGATCAGCCGCCGCGCGGCACGACCTTCCGCATGCACCGAGGACGGATTGCCGGGGAGCGAAAGGGCCTCCGCAACAGCCGCCCGCGCCTCTTCCCGCAGCGGCGCTGTGGCGTTCCAATCGAAATAGCTGCGCTCGCGCATGCCGGTTATGCTTGCTTTTTGTCCCCTGGCCTGTGCTAGAAGTCGCGACCCAATGCTGTCGCCGCTCCAAGCACGCCGCCAGTTCCGAAAATATGAAGTGGTTATAATCACTTACGTGCAGTTGCCGGCGCCGTCAAGCATCGATCGAGGTTCATAAAATGCCCGAGGTTATTTTCACGGGGCCCGCCGGCCGCATCGAAGGCCGTTACCATCCGGCGCGGCAGAAGAATGCGCCGATCGGCATCGTGCTACACCCGCATCCGCAGTTCGGCGGCACCATGAACCACCAGATCGTGTACCAGATCTATTATGCCTTCGTGCATCGCGGCTTTTCGGCGCTGCGTTTCAACTTTCGCGGCGTCGGGCGCAGCCAGGGCGGCTTCGACCATGGCATCGGCGAATTGTCGGATGCGGCTTCCGCGCTCGACTGGGCGCAATCGGTCAATACCGAGGCGCGCAGTTGCTGGATCGCGGGCTTCTCGTTCGGCGCCTGGATCGGCATGCAGCTTTTGATGCGGCGGCCGGAAATCGAAGGCTTTATCTCGATCGCGCCGCCGGCGAACCTTTACGACTTTTCGTTCCTGGCGCCCTGCCCGTCGTCGGGCCTGATCATCCACGGCGACAAGGACGCCGTGGTGCCGCATCGCGATGTGACGAACCTCGTCGAGAAGCTGAAGACCCAGAAGGGCATCATCATCGAACAGAAGGTCGTGCCCGGCGCCAACCACTTCTTCGACGGCAAGGTCGAGCCGCTGATGCAGTCGATCAGCGGGTATCTCGACAAGCGGCTCGGCAAAAGCGGACGGGCGAATAGCGCGGCTTGAGAGCACAGCTGAACCACCAAGTGCCTCATGACCAATTGGCTGAGTTTTTGCACGAAAGCTGGAATTGAAAATCCCCTGTAGGACGCCTAGTTTCATTTCATGGAGAAGTGCCAGTCCGGATATCCGGATATTTCAGATATTCTCGCTCTGAAAGCTTCCGGTCGTCGCGATGGTGTCGGGCACTTCGGTCGTCACCGAACGCTCGCCCTATTACGTGCGCACCGGTTTTACCCTCGCCAGCAGTCCGGCATCATCGCCGATTGGGCAGTCCAGAACGGCAGCAAGAAAGCGGTCATGATCCTCTCCGATTGGGCGCCGGGCGCCGAAGCGGGCAAGGTTTTCCAGGCCAACTTCAGCCCGGCAGTGAAGGATCCGCTCAAGGAGGCGGCCGCGAAGTAGGCGGCGCGACGGTCGTATCATGCACGGGATCACTTTTCTCGGCGAGCGCAAATTGAAACTTGCCGAATTTCCCGATCCGGCGCCGGGGCCGGGCGACGTCATTGTCGCCATCAAGGCGTCCGGCATGTGCGGCAGCGATCTCAAGCCCTATCGCGCAGCGGGCGGATCGGCCGCGCTGGGGCTCGGCAAAGTCAGCGGGCCGGTGATTGCCGGACATGAGCCGTGCGGCGTGGTTGCGGCAGTCGGCAGCGCGGTCGACGCACGCACCGGCCACATCGGCGCGCGCGTCATGGTGCATCACTATTCCGGCTGCGGCGCCTGCCGGCATTGCCGCACCGGCTGGACACAAATGTGCGCGAACGGCAGCACCGTTTACGGCATCACCGGACATGGCGCGCATGCGCCTTACATGAAAGTGCCGGCGACGACGCTGGTGGCTTTGCCGGAAGAGCTAAGCTTCGCCACGGGGGCCGCGATTTCCTGCGGCACCGGCACCGCCTATCAGGCGCTGCGCCGGATGAATCTTGCGGGTGGCGACACCATCGCCGTGGTCGGCCAGGGGCCCGTCGGACTGTCGGCGACGCAACTCGCCGCCGCCATGGGCGCCCGCGTCATCGTGCTCGATGTCAGCGCCGAGCGGCTTACGCGCGCCAAAGAATTCGGCGCCGATGCTGTAATCGACCCGAAGGCGCACGATGCGGTCGCCGCGATCAAAGAGCTCACTTACGGCGCGGGCGCCGACATGACGCTCGACACCTCCGGCACGCCGGACGGACGATTGATCGCAGTGTGTGGCGCGCGGGCCTGGGGCACGGCCTGTTTCGTCGGCGAGGGCGGCGACGTTACGATCGACGTCAGCCCCCACATGCTGCGCAAGCAGCTCACGATCATCGGCTCGTGGACCTTCTCCACCACCGTGCAGGCGGATTGCGCACGCTTTATCGCCGACCGCAAGATCGACGTCGATCATTTGTTCACAGACCGCTGGCGGCTTGCGCAAGCCGATGAGGCCTATCGATTGTTCGATCGTCAGACCGGCGGCAAGGGCGTATTTTTGATGCAGTGATTTACGGCTTCGCCAACACACCGCCGGTCAGCGGGCGCGGCGCGCCGGTCGTTCCCGGAAACGTAATCGGCAGGCCCCGCGCGGGCTGCGCACCTGCGCCTGGAGCGCGTCACGCAGGTCGCCACGACAGCGGGTGCGCCGCCAGGTGGCGGTCGATTGTCACAATGTTCAGGTTTTCCACGACGCATTGAGCGAGCAACAAGCGATCGAAAGGATCGCGAGTCGCCGGCTCTGGATCGACAGCCGCCAGCACGTGAGACGCCTCGATTGCCAGCAATTCGAGGCCCATGGTTTCAACGAGTTCCGGCAAACGAGTGAGCGGCACCTCAAGGGCAAGCTTGCCGAGGCGGAACTTAATGGCAATTTCCCACAAGCTCGCCACACTGACGTGCAGTTCCGCGTCCGCGCTCAAAAGCTGTTCCCGCACCCGCTCGCTGAGCCGTTCTTCGACCAGTTCAATCAACACGCTTGTGTCGAGAAGGAGCCGCATCGATCAGCGGAACGGTTTTAGCAGCAAATCCGCGGGAAGGGGTTCATCGAAGTCGTGCGCAACAGAACTGAAGACTTTTTCGATCGCGAACTTCTGCTTGAATGCTTCAATCGCTTCGAGCCTCAATCCCTCCCGCTCCCGATGCGGGACGAGGTCCAATACCGGCTTACCATTGCGCGTCACGACGACTGTTTCGCCTCCCTCGACGAGACGAGCCAACGCGGTGAGCCGGTTTTTTGCGTCTTTGATCGATATGGTTGTTGCCATGAGCGGAGAATAGCCACCGGTAGCTACCAATGCAAGGTTCCAAATGGTCGGGCGCGCTTTACGGCTTCGCCAACACGCCGCCGGTCAGCGGGCGCGGCGCGCCGGTGGTTCCCGGAAACGTAATCGGCAGGCCGCGCAGGCTGCGCACGGCGAGATAAGCGAAGGCCTGCGCTTCGAGCGAATCGATCGACCAGCCGACCTCGTGGGCGGTGTCGACGTGCGCCGGTATCAGCCGCGCGGCGAGCATGCGCAGCAGCGTCGGATTGCGGGCGCCGCCGCCGGCGACGATCCAGGTCGCGGGCGGGCGCGGCAGCTGCGGCACGATACGCGCCACCGCCGCCGCGGTGAGCGCTGTCAGCGTCGCCGCGCCGTCCTCGACGCCGATGCCGTCGAGCGTATCGCCGACGAAGCCGCGGAAGTCATTGCGGTCGAGCGATTTCGGCGGCGGCGCAAGGAAGAACGGGTGCTGCAGCAGCCGCTCGATCGTGATCTCGTCGATCGCGCCGGCGGCCGCCGCGCGGCCGTCGGTGTCGAGCGGCCGCCCGGTGCGCAACCGCAAAAAATCATCGAGTAAGGCGTTGCCCGGTCCGGTATCGCAGGCGATCAACTCCTCACCGTCCATATAGCTCACATTGGCGACGCCGCCGATATTGAGCACCGCGATCGGCGGCGGCAAACCCAGCCGCCGCACCAGCGCGCGGTGATAGATCGGGGCGAGCGGCGCCCCCTGCCCGCCCGCGGCCACGTCGGCGGCGCGAAAATCGTAAACCACCGGAATGCCAAGACGGCCGGCCAACGCGGCGCCGTCGCCGATCTGCAGCGTCAGTCCGCGCTCCGGGCGATGCAGCAGTGTCTGGCCGTGAAATCCAACGGCCGCGATGCTATCTGCTTTCAAATCGTTGGCGGCGAGGAATGTTTGCACCGCTTCGGCGTGCGCGTCGTTCACCAGTTGCTCCGCCTTGGCGACGATCGCCGGCCGCGCCGTGCGCTCGGTCAGATTCGCCGCGATCGCGGTGGCCTGGCGCAAGAGGGTGCGCTCGGCCTTGGTATAGGGCCGGCAGGCGGTGGCGCCGAATTGCGCGATGCGTTCCCCATCGGTGTCGATCAAGGCGACATCGACGCCGTCCTGCGAGGTGCCGCTCATCAACCCGAGCGCCAAGACCGAAGCGCCCGACGATGCCGCCAATGGCAGGTCCAATGACAGCTCCAATGGCTCGTCCAATGACCGGTTCAATGGCATCGGCTCGGGCATTTCAGCGCTCTCCGGCCCATTCTTTGAATCGCTCTGCAGACCTGTTACACCAGCCGCGCCGCGCGGGCGAGCGCGGCACAACCGGGTCATTCGATTAGATTAGCCGAACCTCGATGAACACATACAAGTCCGATTTTCTCAACGTGCTTGCCGCAAGAGGCTTCATCCATCAGGTTTCCGAGCCCGATGCGCTGGACGAACTCGCGCGCTCGTCAACGATTACCGCCTATATTGGTTTCGACTGCACCGCCGCGTCGCTGCATGTCGGTTCGCTGTTGCCGATCATGCTGTTGTACTGGCTGCAGCAGACCGGCCACCGGCCGATCGCGCTGATGGGCGGCGGCACCACGCGCGTCGGCGATCCGTCGGGCAAGGACGAAAGCCGGCGTCTGCTGACCGACGACGCCATCAACGGTAACCTCAAAGGCATTCACGCAAGCTTCGATAAATTCCTGAAATTCGAGAATGCCGGTGGCAATGCGATCATGGCCAACAATGCCGACTGGCTCAATACGCTCAACTATATCGACTTCCTGCGCGACGTCGGCCGCCATTTCTCGATCAACCGCATGCTCGCTTTCGACTCGGTGAAGCTGCGGCTCGAGCGCCAGCAGGAACTGTCGTTTCTCGAATTCAATTACATGATCCTGCAGGCCTACGACTTCGTCGAACTGTACCGCCGTTACGGCTGCGTGTTGCAAATGGGCGGCTCCGACCAATGGGGCAACATCGTCAACGGCATCGATCTCGGGCGGCGCCTGCACAATGCACAGTTTTTCGCGCTGACCTCGCCGCTCATCACCACCTCGTCGGGCGCCAAGATGGGCAAGACCGCAGCCGGCGCGGTGTGGCTCGACGCCGATCAAGCGAGCCCGTACGAGTATTGGCAATATTGGCGCAATACCGAAGACGCCGATGTCGGCCGCTTCCTGAAACTGTTCACGATTCTGCCACTCGACGAGATCGAACGCCTTGCCGCGCTCCAGGGCGCGGAGATCAACGAGGCGAAAAAAGTGCTCGCCACCGAGGCAACCGCACTGGTCCACGGCCGCACCGCCGCCGGGGCAGCGGCGGCGACGGCGCGCATCACGTTCGAGGAAGGCGGCCATGGCGCGAGCCTGCCGAGCGTCGAAATCGCGCGGTCCGACCTAAAAGCGGGAATCGGCGTACGCGCCGCGTTCATCAAAGCGGGGCTTGCCGCCTCGAATGGTGAGGTGCGGCGCGCCATCGCCAACAACGCCATCATGGTCAACGATGCGCGAGTCACCGACGAGAAGGCCGAAATCACCGAACGCGACGTAACGGCAGACGGCGCCATCAAGCTTTCGCTCGGCCGCAAGCGTCATGTGCTGCTCAAGCCGGTGTGACAAAACCGCTTTAGTGATTGTTGCTGATAGTGTTGTTGACCGCACCGGTCGGATCGCCGGCGGCGGGCGCCGTCAGTACCGGACTTGTCGCGGGGAATTCGAACACTTTGCGCAAAAGTCCCGGCGCCAGCGCCGACAGCGGATTGACGTGGAGCACCGGATTGCCCGGCTTGCCCACCACTTCATAGGTGACGCCGACCAGCCCCTCTTTTTCACCGCCGAGAAAAACCCCCACAAACGGCAGCTGGCCGAGCAGGTTATTGGCGCCATAGAGCGGGATCAACGTGCCGCGCAGGTGCACGTCGTCATTGGCATAATCGATGACGCCATCGATAGTGCCGCCGAGCACGGGCCCGCGCACGACGCCGTCGTGCAGCGCGACCCGCCCCGCCGAGCGGGTGAAATCGATCTTCAGCCCGGAAAATTCCATGTTGTCACGCGGCAGCGGGCTGCCGTTGGACACCGCTTGTTCGAGCTGCGACTCGTTGTGAACGGCAAAACCGCGAACGCTGACGGTGCCGAGCTGGATCGGATTGTTCGCCGACGGCGGGTCCATCAGGGTCGTCATCTGACCGCCGGTCATGCGCGAATAGACGTCGGTGAAGCGAAACAGCGCGCCGGCATCGCTGGTCTCGAGATCGATCACGCGGCGTCCGCCCGGCGAACCGCGCAATTCGCCGCTTAAGGTTCCACTGCGGCCGATCTTGGCGGTGAGGCCGAGGCTGCTGACTTCGCCGCCGCGTCGCGACAATTTCAGTTCGAGGCCGCGCAACGCCTCGCCGTTGAAGCCGACCACGGCGCCCAGTTTCATATCGAGGTCGATGTCGGGCGGCTTGCGGTTTACGGCTTGCGCCGCGGCAGGCGCGCCGGTCATCGCCTTGACGAAGCCGCGGCCATCATAGGCGTCGCCGCGCATGACGACGCGCAGCACTCCGTTCGAAGTTCGGACGACCTTGAGGCTGGTGCGATCGCCGTCGGAAAAGCCGTAGGACGGGAAATCGGCCGATTGCAGCGCGCCAGAGCCGTCGAGTTCGATGGTGCCCTTGACGCCGCCGCCGGCGCCCTCGATCAACAGATCGTCGATGCGGATGGATTGCGGCTTGGTGGTCAGCGTAAACGTCGCGCGGGCCGGCTTGCCGGCCTCCTTGACCCAGCCCGGCAAGAAGCCGTCGATCTGCGCCGAAGTAAGGTCGGCCGCAACTGCAAAGCGGCCGTCGTGCTCCGACGACGCGCCGACGCGGCCGGTGATGTCGATCGGAATGGCGCCGCCGATCGAATGCAACGGATCGAGGCCGAGATTGGTGCGCATCGCCTCGTCGAGCAGACCTTGGATATGGATGTCGGCTTTGCTGTCGCCATGCAATTGCCGGTATTCGAGACTGGCCGGCGCGCCGCCGATCTTGACGTCGCCCTTGAGCGCAAAGCCCTGGTTATTGGCGCTGACTTTCAGGTCCGCGGCCTCGACCTTCTGTCCCATGATCAAATGCTCGGCGGAAAAGTTCGTGGCATCGACGGTAATCGCGTAATTGGTCGATCCCGGCGGCAGATCGGGCTTGAGCGGCATGGCCAAAGCGACCAGCGCGCTCATCGTGCCGTGCGTGGTCGCCGCATCGAACGGCACGTCGGCGGCGTCGTGCAGGCGGTCCATGTTCAAAAGCTCGACAGCGGCCGGCACCGGTCCGTCGATCTTGAAGTGCACCCGCGCCGGCGGCTGATGTGGCGCGGTATCGGGCACTTCGAACAGACCCGACGACAGATACAGTTTTCGTCCGGACGGCAGATCGGCCGCCGCTTTGCCGAGCGCAATCTGCGCGTCGCGTCCGACGATGTGGACGGTGAGGTCGGCATCGTGGAGCGCCGGCAGGCCCGCCACCGGCCGGATCACGCAATTTGTCGCCACAGCATCAAGCGTCAGTCCGTCATCGGGGACCGGCGGACCACTCGCTTTGAGGTCCTCAAGCGGCGCATTCACGCCAATCACCACACGCTCGACGTTGCCGCTGATAAGATGCTCGTTGAACCAGTCGCGGACTTTGGGAACCATGAAGACCGGCCACAGCCGCTTTAGGGCATCGGCCGACATGCCCGTCGCGGCGAGCCCGGCGGCGAGGTGAAGATCGCCGCTGGAATAATCCGCATTGCCGGACATTGCGACGCCTACGTCGCCATTGCCGATCTCGCTCTGGTCGACGACAAAGCGCTTCTGCACCGGGTCGAACTGGCCGCCCACTGCAATATTGTTGAGCACCAGCGGCGCGCCTTGCTCGTCGGCCGAGTTCAGCACGACCGTGCCGCCGCCGATCCGGAACCGCCACGGCCCCGGAGCCTGCGCCGGCGCTTCGACTTGGCCGAGCAGCGTTACGCGATTGCCGCCCGAAAGGATTTGGAACGGCACCGTGAGAACACGGCTGCCGGCGTCCCAATTGATCTTGAACTCAGCGTGGTCGAGGTCGATACGGCCGTCGGCGCTGTCGCCGTCGTTGATATAGCCGGCATCGGCCACGACCCGGCCGGTCAGCGATTGCGGCACGCCGTTCGGTGCGATCACCCCGCGCAGGCTCGCCGACAGCGGCAGATCGATCTGCAGGCTGCCGTCGCCGAAACGGGATGCCAGCAACAGGTCGTCGGCGGAAACTTGCCGGGCCTCCAGCGCGATGCTGCGGTAGCCATCCTCCATCGGCTTGATGGCGGCAGTGAGTCCCCACGGATGTTCGGGATTCGCGGAGCCGACCGTGACGACGATACCGCCGCTGTGGGGCCGCTGGATGCTGAGGCTGATATCTTCAAAAGTCCATCGCTTGCCGGTGCGCTCGTCGTCGACGGTCAGAGTGCCGTCCTTCAGTCCAAGTTCGCGCAGATCATGGCCGTCGAGCCCGGACTGGCCGATGCCATCAAGCCACGACAACAGTGCGGCAATGCTGTCGGTGGGCGGCCGCGGCAGCCCAGCGCGCACCGGCGACGGCGTTACGATCGGCGCCGCAGGCGCAGCAGCATTGGATTCGACCTTGTCCTGCTTGACAGCTTGATGCGTGGCAAAGCCGGCGGCGGCCGGTACGTCGGCCGTGGCGATCGGATGCTTGTCGGCATCGGAGGCAAATACCGTGACGCCGCCGTCCGGCCCGATACGCACCGCCATCGTTGCGCCGACCAGATTGAGGCTTTCGGCACGCATGTGGCCGCTAAACAAGCTCAAGCCGGAAACGTGAATTTCCGCCTTCGGCGCGCTGGCGACCACGGTGCCGTCGGGATCGCGCACCACGATATCGCGCACCCGCACTGCGGCGCCGTGCGCGGTGCGCTCAATCTGGGTGCCGCCGACCTCGACGCGCTCGTGACTGCCGAAATTTTCCTCGATGGCCGACACCAGCCACGGGGTGAAAACGTCGAGCTGGATCGGCCCGCTGGAAAGCCGCCACCACAGCCCGGCGCCGCCGAGTACAACAAGTCCGACAAGGACGGCCGAACCGATACCGACCCGCCTGATGAGACGCTGATGCCGCCCGAGCAGCCGCCGATAGGCCGCCAAGTAGCGGCTGTCGCCCCAGCGCTCACCGCGGTGAGCTGCCGCGAGGCTGCCCCGGCGTCGCGGGTGAACGTGGCGCTCCCATCGCGGGGACGCCGGATTCTGCCTGTCTTGGTTCGTCATGCCCGCTCGGGCGTCCCCTCGTCCGTGGCGCCGTCATAACGATAATGCAGCAAACAGAATAATACGCCCTGAGCCATCGACACCCCTGCCCAGGGCGATATTCTGAGGTTGGAGAATGCCCCTGGGAAAGCGTCGAAAGGAAGGCATATGGCGCAAACTAAGGCGCGAAAGCCGGCACAACGGAAGGTCCGAAACAAGCCTCGCGGCAAGGACATAAAGCGGACCAAAGCCGAGGCTCGGCCCGGAATCGGGATTGGCGCAAAAGCGCCGAGCTTCAGCCTGCCTCGTGCCGGTGGGGGCAACGTCTCGCTCGCGGACTTCGCCGGCCGCACGCTCGTTCTGTATTTCTATCCTCGGGCCGACACATCCGGCTGTACCAGGGAAGCAATCGATTACTCGCGGCTGCAGGAAGAATTCAGCCGCGCCGGCGCCGCCATCCTCGGCGTGTCCGCCGACTCGGTGAAAGCTCTGGATGCATTCAAAGCAAAGCACGATCTCGCCATCGCCCTGGCGTCGGACGAGACGCATAAAACTCTCACGGCTTATGGCGTTTGGCGGGAAAAATCGATGTACGGCAGAAAATTCTTCGGCATCGTGCGCAGTACATTCCTGATCGGACCCGATCAGCGTATTGCGCAGGCTTGGCCGAAGGTTTCGGTCGAGGGCCACGCCGCCGCGGTACTGGCGGCGGCAAAGGCGCTTTGATTCGACCTCGGCGCGTTGCCGAAGCATTTACCGAAGTTGACGAAATGGCGGGAAGTTTAGCCCCGCGGTTTGCCGAAAATTAACCATAAACGGCTCAAATCCGCTCCCCGGCTTGGGTGGGAGCGTCAATGTCGCAGTGGACAGCGTCTCGGTCGTCGCAGGCCGCAAAAACGCAACATCCGGCGCCTCACGCCGCGCAACATTCCGCCCACTCGAAGCGCGACGCCAGCCGCCGCACTGAGGCACGAACGCGTAGCGCCAGCGAGCCTACCGCACGCGCCTATACCATTGCGCATGCCGGACGCCAGGTTCGATTCGGCCCCGTTGCATTCTGGATCGCGGTCGGCACCGTCGTGATCATGGCGGGTTGGTCGATCACGGCGGCAACGTATCTCGCCTTTCGCGATGACGTGCTGCGAACGCTGATCGCGCGCCAGGCGCAACAACAGTTCGGCTACGAGGACCGCATCGCCGAATTGCGCGCCCAAATCGACCGCACCGCCGGCCGTCAATTACTCGACCAGGAGCAATTCGAGCATAAGCTCGACGAGCTGATGCGCCGCCAAGCGGCCTTGCAATCGCGCGCCGCGGCGTTGAGCAACTTCACCGACCCGACCGCGACCGGCTCGATCGCAGGGGCGGCATTGCGACAGGGCCGAGACTTGACCGTGGAACCGTCACACGGCGACCGGGGCAGACAATCCAGCATCGGCGCCACGCTCGGCCGTATGGAAGCTTCCCTCGATCGCGTCGAGCGGATGCAATCGCTGGCGCTCGGCGCGCTGGGAGATCGCTATGAAGCCAAGGCGCAGCGGATCCGCGGCGTCCTCGGCCAGATCGGGGTAAAGGTCGACGGAACCGCGGATGTCGGCGGCCCCTTCGTCCCCGTCAAGCTGCCACCCGCCAGCGACGGATTCGCGCGCGCGTTGCTTCGAGTCAATCTGGCGCGCTCCGAAGCCGCCCAGCTCAGCGATACGCTTCGCGCGGTGCCGGTGCGCAAGCCGGTGACCGGCGCGATCGACGAAACTTCGCCGTTTGGCGTCCGTGAGGATCCCTTCTTGCACGAGCCGGCGATGCATACCGGCATGGACATCCGCGGCGAGATCGGCGAGCCGGTCCATGCGACGGCGGCAGGAAAAATCAGCATCGCCGGCTGGGACGGCGGTTACGGCAATATGGTCGAGATCGATCACGGCAATGGCCTGTCGACCCGCTACGGCCACCTCTCACAGATCGACGTCCACGTCGGCGATAATGTTCGCAGCGGCCAGGTTATCGGCCTCATCGGCTCGACCGGGCGCTCGACCGGACCGCATTTGCATTATGAAACGCGCGTCAATGGCGAGGCGGTCAATCCGCAGAGATTTCTCCAGGCCGGCGAAAGGTTGTATGGTGGAGATTATGCTGTTATTGCGAGCCCGAAGCGGAGCGGAGGACGAGCCGCGTCGGGCAGCAGAGCAGGCCTGGACTGAAGCCGCCACGTCCATCGAAACGCCGCTTATCAGGGAACGAATGCGCCGCCGAACTTGTAGTTCAGACCGACGCGCAAAACGTTGTCCTGCTCGCGGAACGTATAGATCATGTATTGCCCGGGGCGCGTCGGATCCAAGATCTGCAGGTTGGTTTTGCCGAGATCGACAAAGAGATATTCGAATTTTATCGACCAGTTGGCGGCAAGCGCATATTCCGCGCCCACGCCCGCGGTCCAACCGACCTTGGCTCCGCTGTTCGCGCCCGCATAATTGCCGTCGGCCGGGGCGCTGAACACCAGCGTCGCGCTGTCCTTGACGCCGCCGTAAGCGAGACCCGCGGTACCGTAAAGCAAGAGATTCTCGGATGGCGTGAAGCCGAAGCGCCCGCGCACTGTGCCGAACCAATTGAGACGCTGTTGCGCGGTTCCCGTTGTCGAATCGAAAATGCCGCCCGGCACGGTGGTTACCGTGCTGCTGCCGAGCAAGCCGCTGCCTTGGATATCGGCTTCGATGCCGTAGACGAAGGTGCCGTTCCGGTAATTGCAGCCGATCTGGCCGCCACCGATCGCGCCGTGATCGCTGACCCGATACGACGTGGGAATGCCGATGCCGGCCGCGACGACGGGATTGAAAACATTGATCGTGCCGCGATCGGCGGTCCGCAGCCCGAAGCCGCCACCAGCATTGCCGCCGACATAGCAGCCGGCCCAGGTCTGCACCGGGGCCGGCGGCGGATCGTCATGCTTGCGCACTTTATGCGATCGCTCCGACGCGAACGCCGCATTTGCCAGTACCGCCGCAACAGCCGCGGCTAAGACTAAGCTTTTCTTCATGGCGCCACCCGCTCCACGGCGGCAAAATCGCTAGCGCGAAAGCTTCGCCGGCAACTGACCTTAGCAGGAATCAGTCTGACCCGGTGTGGCCGCCACGCCACAGTGGATGACAACCTGCAGTACCTCGGCGAGCTTTGACTGCCGACCCGCGCCGCAGCGGTTCGCGACCTACCAGCTATACCGCAGCATGCCGGTGCCGGCGTAAGTCTGCGAGCCCGCGCCGAACTCGCCGTCGAATTTTGCCATCGCCGTCCAGTTCGCGGTGAGATGCAATTCTGCGCCCGCGGTGGTGAGCGCCGAGTTTTTCGGCGGCGCTGCGCCGTTGACGGTGAAGTTCGAGCCGGGCAGCGCCTGGAACACCGCGCCGAGCGCCGGATTGCTCACCCAGTCGTGCGCCCAGGCGAGCCGTCCGCGCAGCACCAGCGGCATGCCACTCCACATGGTGAGATTATCGAAACGCACCAGATGCGTGACAGAGGAAATGCGGGGCCTGCGCCCACGCTTACTCCACGTCCTCGACGTGCTTCGGCGCGGTGCCGAAGGCCTTTTGCGCCAGCGCCGCTTCAGTGAACTGATCGATGTCGCCGTCGAGCACGGCGGCGGTGTTCGATGTCGCAACGCCGGTGCGCAGATCCTTCACCATCTGATAGGGCTGCAGCACGTAGGAGCGGATCTGGTGGCCCCAGCCGATATCGGTCTTGGCCGCCTGATCGGCGGCGGCCTTCTCCTCGCGCTTTTTCAGCTCCGCTTCGTACAGCTTGGCGCGCAGCATCTGCCAGGCCTGGGCGCGATTGCGATGCTGCGAGCGGTCGTTCTGACAGAACACCACGATATTGGTCGGGATATGGGTGAGCCGGATCGCCGATTCGGTCTTGTTGACGTGCTGGCCGCCGGCGCCGCCGGACCGCAGCGTATCGACGCGCACGTCGGCCTCGTCGATGTCGATTTTGATGCGATCGTCGATCACCGGATAGACATTGACGCTGGCGAACGAGGTGTGCCGGCGCGCATTGGAATCGAACGGCGAGATGCGCACCAAACGGTGCACGCCGTTTTCGGTCTTGAGCCAGCCATAGGCGTTGCGGCCCTTGATCTCGACCGTGGCGGATTTGATGCCGGCCTCTTCGCCCTGGGTCTCCTCGATGTAGTCGACCTTAAAACCGCGCGCTTCCGCCCAGCGCGTGTACATGCGCAAGAGCATCGCGGCCCAGTCCTGGCTTTCGGTGCCGCCGGCGCCGGCATGAACTTCGAGATAGGAATCGTTGTTATCGGCTTCGCCCGACAGCAGGGCTTCGAGCTGGCGGCGCGAAACTTCGGCCTTGAGCTTGCGCAAGCTCGCTTCCGCTTCGGCGACGACTTTCTGGTCTTTCTCCGCCTCGCCGAGCTCGATCATCGTCACCTGATCGTCGAGCTCCTGGTCGATGCGTGACAAGGCGGTGAGGTTATCGTCGAGGCCGGTGCGCTCCTGCATCACGCGGCTGGCACGCCGCGGATCGTCCCACAGTTTGGGGTCTTCGGCTAAAGCGTTCAGTTCGGCAAGCCGCGCGCGCGCCTTGTCGACGTCAAAGATGCCTCCTCAGCAGTGCGAGCGACTGCTTGATCTCGTCGACGATGGCCGTGATTTCCGCGCGCATGACAATGTCACATATCAGGTATCAGGGATCGGGTATCAAGTGTCGAATTGCCGATACCTGATGCCTGATGCCTGATGCCTGTACTCAGTACAACCCGCCGGTGCCGCTGCGAACGACATTGCCGGCGTCCGGCGAGACCTGCTGCACGTTCGAAACGCCGTTGGTGGTGTCGGCGCCGACCACGGTGTCGCTGTCGGGCGGCGCGGTGCCGGGCTTGAAAGCTTCAAGAATGACCCGCGGATCGCCCGGCCCGGCGCGCATCCCGGTCTTGGCGTCGACGCGGATGAGTTTTATGCCCGGCGGTACGGAAAACGGGATCGGCGGCTTGGCGGCGAGCGCAACCTTGAGGAAGTCCCGCACGACCGGCGCGGCGAGGCTGCCGCCGGTGGCGCGATTGGCGATGTGGCGCGGCTTGTCGAAGCCCATATAGACGCCGCAGACGATGTCCGGCGAAAAGCCGATGAACCAGACATCTTTTTCGTCATTGGTGGTGCCGGTCTTTCCGGCGATCGGTTTGCCGAGCGCGCGCAGCGCGACGCCGGTGCCGCGCTGCACCACGCCCTCCATCAGCGAGGTGACCTGATAGGCGGTCATCGGATCGATCACCTGTTCGCGCTTATCGATCAGCGTCGGCTCCGGCTGATCGTGCCAGTCCTTCGCGTTGCAGCCGCTGCATTGGCGCTGGTCGTGCTTGTAGATGGTATGGCCGTAGCGGTCCTGGATGCGATCGATCAGCGTCGGGATGACGCGGCGGCCGCCGTTATCGAACATCGAATAGGCGGTGACCATGCGCATCACCGTGGTTTCGCCGGCGCCGAGCGCGTAGGACAAGTAGGGCGGCAGCTCGTCATAGACGCCGAAGCGCTTGGCGTATTCGGAGATCAGCGGCATGCCGATATCCTGGGCGAGCCGCACCGTCATGACGTTGCGCGACTCTTCGAGGCCGAACCGCAAAGTCGAAGGTCCGAAGAATTTGCCGCCGTAGTTTTGCGGCGTCCAAATGCCGCCGCCCGGCCCCATATCGATCTGGATGGGCGCATCCATGATGATGGTCGAGGGCGTATAGCCGTTGTCCAGCGCTGCGGCATAGACGATCGGCTTGAACGACGAGCCGGGCTGGCGCAACGCCTGGGTGGCGCGGTTGAACTGGCTCTGGTCGAACGAGAAGCCGCCGACCATCGCCAGCACGCGGCCGGTATGCGGATCCATGACCACCATGGCGCCGGAGATTTCCGGCACCTGGCGTAGCCGGTATTGGCCCTGCTGATCCATCGGCTCGACGTAGATCACGTCGCCGATGGAGAGGACCTGACTGACGCGTTGAACAGGCTTCGACGGGCCGCTCGCGGGTTTCGCCCACTTCACGCCCTCAAGCGGCACGATGCCGACCTCACGATCCTTGAGGACCGTACCGGACGGATCGCGCCCCGGCTGCAAGCCGATCCGCGCCGACTGATCGTCGACCTGCAGCACCACGGCCATGCGCCACGGGTCGATATCGTCGAGCGATTTTATATCGGCGAGCTTGACGCCCCAATCGCCGCCGACATCCATTTTGGCGACCGGTCCGCGAAAGCCTTGCTTCTCGTCGAAACTGACCAGTCCGTCGACCATCGTGTTGCGCGCCAGCATCTGCAATTTCGGATCGAGCGTGGTGCGCACCGATAGTCCGCCCTCATAGAGCTTTTTCTCCCCGTAATTGTCGTAGAGATAGCGGCGCACCTCTTCGGTGAAATATTCCGCGGCATAGACGTGCGGGCTGGCGGTTCGCACGGTGACGTCGAGCGGCTCCTTTTCCGCCGTGGCACCGTCCGCGGCCGAGATGAAACCGTCCTCGACCATGCGGTCGATAACGTAGTTGCGGCGCGTGATCGCCTCATCCTTGCGGCGGAACGGGTTGTAGTTGTTCGGCCCTTTGGGCAGACCGGCGAGATAGGCCGCCTGCGCAATGGTCAGTTCATGCACCGACTTGTCGAAATATAGAAGCGAAGCCGCAGCTATGCCGTAGGCGCCGAAGCCGAGATAGATTTCGTTGAGATAGAGTTCGAGGATTTTCTGCTTCGAATAGGTGCGCTCGATGCGCAATGCGAGCAGCGCTTCCTTGATCTTGCGCTCGAACGACACCTGATTGTTCAACAGAAAGTTCTTGGCGACCTGTTGCGTGATGGTCGAGGCGCCCTGCGGCCGCCGGCCGCTGCCGTAGTTCTCGACATAAAGAATGCCGGCGCGAATGATGCCGTAAACGTCGATGCCCGGATGGTGGTAGAAGTTCTTGTCCTCCGCCGCCACGAATGCGTTGGTAACGAGCTTCGGTATCGCCTGAATGGGCAGATACAGGCGCCGCTCCTTGGCATATTCGGCGAGCAACGAGCCGTCGGCCGCATGGACCCGCGTCATCACCGGCGGCTCGTAATCCTGAAGCTGGGTGTAGTCGGGCAAATCCTTGGAGTAATGCCACAATAAGCCCGCCGTCGCGGCGATGCCGGCGATGAACAGAATCGTTCCCGCCGCGAACAGGAAGCCCAAAAAGCGCAGTAGCAATTTCACCGCGACACCGATTTCATCGAGATTGCCCCACCCCGCCTCGGCCTAACGGATCGACCCGGCGCCGAGTGACGGCCCGATTGGCCGAACTGTGTGGCAGTATCGGCCACGACCCGCCATACACTACCGTTTTCATCGCGTCTCGTCGCTCTGGTTTTTGTTCAAACTGAGGCCGGCCCGGCGTTACCCCAATCGAACCCCGGCTGGCGGCCTTAGTTTGCCCCGGCACGGGCGCCGGCGAGATGGGTAGCGAAGTAGTCGTTGATCGCCGCCGCGATCGAATCCGCCGTCCGGGCTCGCCAACTGTCCGAATTCAATGACTGCAGGTCCTGCTTGTTCGACACATAGCCCAATTCGATCAGCACCGAGGGCACGTCGGGCGCGCGCAGGACGCGAAAGCCGGCCGACTTGATCGGATCTTTGTGAAGTCGTGTGGCCGCCTTCATGTCGCCGACCAGCTTTTGCGCGAATTGTATCGAAAACGTCTTGGTTTCCCGCTGGACGAGGTCGAGCAGGATGCCGGCGACGTCGTCGGGCTCGTCCTTGAGATTGACGCCGGCGATGACGTCGGCGTGGTTTTCCTCCTCCGCGACGCGTGCCGCCTGCGGATCGGACGGTGTATCCGAGAGCGTGTAAACGCTGGCGCCCGCCGCATCGCCTTCCGAGCGCGGCAGGAAATCCGCATGAATCGAGATAAACAGCGCGGCGCCGGCCTGACGCGCGATGCGGACGCGATCGCCGAGCGGCACGAACGTGTCGTCGCTGCGCGTCATCAGCACGCGAAATTTGCCCGACTTCTCGATGCGCTCGCGCACCCGCTTGGCAAAATCGAGTACAATGTCCTTCTCGCACTCGCCGTTCGGCGCTTGCGTTCCGGTGTCGATGCCGCCGTGACCGGGATCGAGAACGACAAGCGGACGGGGATCGCTCGATACCGGCGGCGGCGCCGGCGGTGGCGCAGCCTCGTTGCGGGCGAATTTTTCCTCGATCGCCATGGTGCGCAGAAAACTCTCGCGGTCGGTGGCGACGAGGTCGAGAACCAGGCGCGCCGGCACGCCGGGCGCGGCGGCCATGACGAACGCCTTGTTGACACGCGCCGGCTTGGTCAAGTCGAAGACCATCCGCGAGCCGCCGGGCATCACCAGGCCGAAGCGAAACGCCTTGATCAGGCCGCGCCCGCTCTCCCCGGCATGCGGCGGCAACTGAAACGTCACTTGGGGCGTATCGAGAACGAGGCGGTAGGGGTCGGCGAGCGTAAAGACGCGCAGGTCGATCTTGCGGTCGAGGTCCATGACGAATCGCGTCTGCGCGGCGTCCCCGCCGAGCCGCATGTCGGTCGCTACCGGATATGAGTCGGATGTAGGAATCGTGGCCGGCGCTCCGGCCGCCAAAGCCGTACCGGCGAAGAGCACACCGAGGAGAGCCCAGCGCAAGGCTTGGACAGGCATCGGTTTCCACCCCATCGAGCCCCTCTTACTCCATTAGGCACACGCGGTTAACCGAAACTTAAGCGTCGGCGGAACTATCCGTTCGCCCATGCCTTTGGCCTTTGGTTGATGGCGAAATTCGCTGCCATCCCGCCAAATCCCACAGGCGACTTGCCAATTCGGTGCCGGCGGTCTTAAGAAGAGGGTGCTGACGGTGAAAGGTTCCGGTTGTGTCGCGTTAGGGCATCCCGGCGAACGCTTACGAAGCAGCGCTTGCGAAGTTTGGCTCCCAGGGATGACGGGAGCAAGGCGAACGCCGCTTTTGAACCGCTCCGGCCCCAGATGTTCGTTTTGAGCCATGACTTCAGGTTATGGCTCCGGCGAATCGGGTGCCGCCGACGGCGCAAAGCAACGCCGACGCCCTCGGAGATGAGGACAGCCGGAACTTCGCGCGCGACGCGGGCCAGTAGAGCGGCAACGCTGCTGGCATAATGTCGCGCCATGCCGTGAGCAAACGAACGAAATTGCGGCCGCGCCTGGCGCTGCCGTGTCATCGCGGTTTGGAGTTCATGTTCGAGGCGCAAGTCTTAGTGCAAAACGTCTTAGTGCAAAACGGCCATGCTCGCTTCAAGAAGCGCGGCAGCGTTCATGTGACGCGCGCCGGCATAGGCACTTTGGCCGGGTATCGCGCTCTCGGTTTCCGATCCGTTCCATTCACCGAAAATCGGGCGCACGCCCTCTCCCCTCGCCGATGCGGCGCGGCGCGAGCGGGCGTGCCGTCCCCCAAGAGATTAGCCAATGGCCAACAAAATGCTCATCGACGCGACCCATCCCGAGGAGACCCGGGTGGTCGTATTGCGCGGCAGCCGCGTCGAAGAATTCGACTTTGAGTCCGCGCACCGCAAGCAGTTAAGAGGCAATATCTATCTGGCGAAAGTGACGCGCGTCGAGCCGTCGCTGCAGGCCGCATTCGTCGATTACGGCGGCAATCGCCACGGCTTCCTTGCGTTCAGCGAAATTCATCCCGATTACTATCAGATCCCGGTGGCCGACCGGCAGGCCTTGATCGAGGAAGAAGAGCGCGCGCAGCGTGCCGCCGACGATGAGGTCGATCGGCGATCGCGACGCCATCGCCAGCACCGCGGCCGGCACGCCACGCGCCGCGACGCAGCGATGCGCAGCGAGCCTGCCGCAGCGGCGGGCGACGATTCGGTCGCCAATGAACAGTTTGCGCCATCACCGGGCGAGTACGACGAGGCCGTCGGCGAGGGTTCTGGGTTGGAGACACTTGACGGCCCCGACAACGCCGAGGCGAGTTTGGCCGCAGGCGAAACATCGGAACCGGCGGCGGATATCGTTGAAATGCCGGGCGACGCCGCCCTCGGCAGCGATGCCGAGCCGGATGAGGCGCCTCCCAATGCTACGGCGATGACGGCCCAGGCCGCTGGCGAGCGCGCTGAGACGGACTACCCCGATACGGAGCAAAGTGAGGCGGATCAGACCGCACATGCCGTCACGACCGAAAACGGTGAGGTCGCCGCTCATGCCGAAACCCGCGAGCACGACGACAACGGCGAGGACGACGAAGCCGCCGAAGAAGTCGTCGAGTCGGTCGGCGGCGCGGACGCAATGGAGGAAGTCCCCGATCGCGCGCCGCGCTACCGCCGCCAGTATAAAATCCAGGAGGTGATCAAGCGCCGCCAGGTCATGCTGGTGCAGGTGGTCAAGGAGGAACGCGGCACCAAGGGCGCAGCGCTGACGACCTATCTATCGCTCGCCGGACGCTATTCGGTCCTGATGCCGAACACTGCGCGCGGCGGCGGCATCAGCCGCAAGATCACCAGCGCCGAAGATCGCGCCCGGCTCAAGGAAGCCGCCGCGGAACTCGAAGTGCCGGAGGGCATGGGCGTGATCCTGCGCACCGCCGGCGCCAGCCGCGGCAAGATCGAGATCAAGCGCGACTTCGAATATCTGTTGCGGATGTGGGAAACGGTCCGCGATCTGACGCTGAAATCGACGGCGCCGAAACTCGTCTACGAGGAGGGCTCGCTGGTCAAGCGCTCGATCCGCGACCTCTATACCAAAGACATCGACGAGGTGATGGTCGCCGGACCCGAGGCCTATCACGAGGCCAAGGACTTCATGCGCATGCTCATGCCAAGCCATGCCAAGAACGTTCACCTCTACGCCGAGACGCAACCGCTGTTGTCGCGCTACGGCGTCGAAAATCAGCTCGACGCCATGTTCTCGCCGGTCGTGCAATTGCGCTCCGGCGGTTACATCGTGCTCAACCAGGCCGAGGCGCTGGTCGCCATCGACGTCAATTCCGGCCGCGCCACGCGCGAACACCATATCGAGGACACCGCGCTCAAGACCAATCTGGAGGCCGCCGACGAGATCGCCCGCCAGCTGCGGCTGCGCGACCTCGCCGGGCTGATTGTCATCGACTTCATCGACATGGAGGAAAAGCGCAACGACCGCTCCGTCGAGCGGCGGCTGAAGGAGTGCCTCAAGCACGACCGCGCGCGCATCCAGGTCGGCCGCATCTCGCATTTCGGCCTGCTCGAAATGTCGCGCCAGCGCATTCGCACGAGCGTATTGGAAAGCTCGACGGAGAAATGCCCGTATTGCGGCGGCAGCGGCCATGTCCGTTCGGTGTCCTCGCTCGCCTTGCAGGTTTTGCGCGCGCTCGAGGAACAGCTGATCCGCGGCGCCACCCACAATCTCATCGTGCGCACGCGGCCCGACGTTGCGCTCTACGTCCTCAATCAGAAGCGCGCGCATCTGCGCAGCCTGGAAGAGCGCTTCGTCATCGGCATCACGATCTCCGCGGACGACTCGGTGCGGGCGCCGCAGGCCTTCATCGTCGATCGCGGCGAACAGGTGCATACGGTGGAAGCGGCCAAGGCGATTGCCGAGCGCCCTCAAGCCGTCACCGCGCCGCTCGAAGAGGAGGACGACCTCGAAGACCTCGGCGCTGTGGAAGGCGAAGACGTCGAGGCCGCGGAAGCCGAGGCTGCATCGGTCAGAACGCCCGAACAAATGACACCCGAACAACTAGCGTTCGAGGAAGCCGAAGGTGATCCGCGGCGACGGCGACGCAGGCGGCGGCGCGGCGGCCGCAACGGCGGCGAGGCCGCGCCGGGTCAGCACAATGAGACGCAGTACGAGCAGCCCCAAGAGCAGCAGCACGAGCAGCCGGCGTTCGGCGCGTCGGGCGATGAATTCCAGGCGCCGGCGAATCGGGAGACGCCGGCCGACGACGAATTGGTCGAGCAGCCGGCCGATTTTGCGGCGCAGGATCATGCCGGCGAACCGCACCGCGACGGCGAACGGCGCCGCCGCCGCGGGCGCCGCGGCGGCCGACGTAACCGTCAGCGCAACGGCGATGCGGCCCATGATGCGGTCCACGACGCAAGTGATCGTGGGTCCTATGCGCCGCAGCCGGAGCTGGCTCCCGCCGAGGGGTTGATTGCGCCGGCGCCGGCCGAACCCGCGCTCAGGCACGCCGTCGCCGATCTTGACGCGGCGCCGCGCCCGGTCGCGCCAGCGCCGGTGGCCGCCGCGGCGACGCCGGAAGATCCGGTGCGCCGGCGCTCGACGGTGCGCGAGCGCGCGCCGGTCGCCGGCAATGAAGACATGCTGCCGCTGCCGCAAACGCAGCAGCCCGGTTCACCCGTGCCGGAGCCGGTTGTTTCCGAAACCAGCGCGGCCGAGGAGACCGATCGGCCGCGTCGCACCGGATGGTGGTCGCGCCGTTTTGCCGGCGACTGAACGGCGGATCGAAACCGTGAAAAGCGCCTGGGTCGATAGTGACGCAGCGGCGGTCGTCGCCGATTGCGCGAAATCGGGAATCGACCCCGACCTCGCGCTGCGCCTCTACAGCACGCGCCTGCTCGGCCGCGAGCGCAAACTCGTCCTGCATGGCGGCGGCAACACGTCGTTGAAGGCGCGCATGCGCGACCGCTTGGGCGAAGACGCCGAGGTATTGCGGGTAAAATCCTCCGGCTCCGACATGGCGACGATCGGGCCGGAGGGATTCGTCGCGGTGCGGCTTTTCCCGATGCGCAAGCTGCGTGCGCTCGAAGCCATCGGCGACGAAGATCTGGTCGGCCTGGAGCGCGCCAACCTGATCGATCCGGCGGCGCCAAATCCGTCCGTGGAGATGATGCTGCACGCCTTTCTGCCGCACAAATTCATCGACCACACTCACGCTACCGCGGTGCTCAGCCTGATCGACCAACCCGACGGCGAGAAAAAATGCGAGGACGTGTTCGGGCGCCCTCTGGGATTTGTGCCCTATGTCATGCCGGGCTTCGGCCTCGCCAAAAAAGCGATCGAGGTCTTTGAACGCAGCAAGCCGAGCGACGGCCTGATCCTCAGCAAGCACGGCATCGTCACCTTCGGCGACAGCGCGCGCGAAGCCTACGAGCGCATGATCGAAATGGTGACGCGCGCCGAGGATTTTATCGCGCGCAATCGCAAAGCCGTTGCCGCGCCGCGCAATGCGCCGCGCAACGTGCCGATGATCGCGCAAGTCGCGCCAATCGTGCGTGGGGCTTGCAGCGAGAGGGATGAAAAGGTCGAAGGCGCGTGGCGGCGGCTTATTCTCGAATTTCGCGCGAGCGACGCCGTTTTAAATTTCGTGAACGCAAAGGATTTGGACCGCCTAAGCCAAAGCGGCGTGATCACGCCCGACCACACCATCCGCACCAAGAATTGGCCGCTGGTTCTGCCGGCGGCCGGCGGCAGAAAGCTCGACGCATTCGCCGGCGCGGCGTGCGAACAAGCGGGTCAGTTCGCGGCGCGCTATCACGAATATTTTGCGCGCCACAACAAGCGCGTCGACGGCATCAAGCACGAGCTCGATCCTCTGCCCCGCGTCGTGCTGGTACCGGGCTTAGGCCTGTTCGGCCTCGGCCGGTCCAAACAAGGCGCCCTCGTCGCCGCCGATATCGCCGAGGCCTGGATCGAAGGCGTCAGCGACGCCGAAGCCATCGGCCGCTTCGAGTCGATCACCGAAAGCGACATGTTCGATTGCGAATATTGGCCGCTCGAACAGGCCAAGCTGGGCAGGCGCAAAGAACTGCCGCTCGCCGGACAGGTTGTCGCCGTGACCGGCGCCGGCGGAGCGATCGGGGCTGCAACCGCACATGCATTTGCGGCCGCGGGCGCGGAGGTCGCCTTGCTCGACGTGAATGTGTCCGCGGCGCGCGAGCAGACAAAGGCGATAGGCGCAACTGCGCTGCCGCTCGAATGCGATGTGACCGATGCCGGCTCGGTAACGGTGGCCTTCGACAAAATCGCCGAACATTTCGGCGGCGTCGACGTCGTGGTTTCGAATGCCGGCGCGGCGTGGCAGGGCCGCATCGGCGAAGTCGACGAAGAAATCCTGCAGAAAAGCTTCGAACTCAATTTCTACGGCCATCAGCGCGTGGCGCAGGCTGCGGTGAAAATCATGCTGGCCCAGGGCACCGGCGGGTGTCTGCTCTTCAATGTCTCCAAGCAGGCGGTCAATCCGGGCCCGAATTTCGGTCCTTATGGAATCCCGAAAGCGGCGGCGCTCGCCTTGATGCGTCAATACGCGCTCGATTACGGCTCAAACGGCATCCGCGCCAACGCGGTCAACGCCGACCGCATCCGTTCGGGGCTGCTTACCGAAGAAATGATCGCGTCGCGCTCGAAGGCGCGCGGCTTGAGCGAAAAGGATTACATGAGCGGCAACCTGCTCGGCCGCGAAGTCACTGCCGACGACGTGGCGCAGGCTTTCTTGCACCAGGCGCTGGAGCTGAAAACCACCGCCAGTGTCACCACGGTCGACGGCGGCAACATCGCTGCGGCGATGCGGTGAGACCACTTGCTCCATCGTCCACTGTGCGAAATCAAAGCTCACTGCAAAGTGATATCAGGCGAGACCCTTGGCCCAGGTTGTTGTCCGCAAGCTCGATGAAGCCGTGAAGAAACATCTCAAGCGGCGCGCGGCTCGGCGCGGGCGCAATATGGCAGCTGAAATCCGCGATATCCTGAGCGTCGCCGCCGCGGATTGGTCCAGAAGCCCGCGGCTCTTCAATCGCTCGACAAAATCACGTTCTGCAAAATCGGATAGATTTGCTTTTCCCAACGGGTGCCGGAGAATACGCCGTAATGGCCGACGCCGGCCTGCATGTGGTGGCGCTTCAGATACGGCCGCAGCTTGCTGCACAGATCGTGCGCGGCGACGGTCTGGCCGACCGCGCAGATGTCGTCGCGCTCGCCCTCCACGGTGAGCAGCATGGTCTTGCGGATCGCGCTCGGATCGACCCTCTGGCCGTGCCATTGCAGCTTGCCGAGCGGCAGCGCGTAGTCCTGGAAGATCAGCCGCACCGTCTCGAGATAGAATTCGGCGGTGAGGTCGAGCACGGCGAAATATTCGTCGTAGAAGGCCTTGGTCACCGCGGCCTTTTCCAGCTCGCCGTTCGCAAGATTCTGGTAAAGCTCCTTATGCGCCTTCACGTGCCGTTCGACGTTCATGCTCATGAAGGCGACGAGCTGCACGAATCCCGGATAGACGCGGCGGAACGCGCCGGGATAGCGCAGCGGCACCGAGGCGGTGAGCGTGCGCTCGAACCATTCGATGCTGCGCTTCCTGGCGAGTTCGTTGACCTTGGTCGGATTGACCCTGGTATCGATCGGTCCGGCCATCAGGGTCATCGAGCGCGGCTGCGCCGGATTGCCGGCCTGCGCCATCACCGCGGCGGCGGCGAGCACGGCGACGCAGGGCTGGCACACCGCCAGAACGTGCGAGCCCGGCCCCATCGTTTCCAGAAACTTGATTAGGTGGTCGGTATATTCGTCCATGCCGAAACGGCCGGCGGTCAACGGCGCGTCGCGGGCATTGTGCCAGTCGGTGATGTAGACGTCGTGATCCGGCAGCATGGTGCGCACGGTGGCGCGCAAGAGCGTCGCGAAGTGCCCGGACAGCGGCGCCACCAACAGCACGCGAGGCTGGGCGGTCGCAATATCCTTCTTGAAATGCAGCAGCGTGCCGAACGGCGTTTTCGCCGCGGCCTCCTCGCGCACCTCGACCTCGCGGTTGCCGACGGTGACGCTTTTGATACCGAACGGCGGACGGCTATGCGTGAGCCCGGCGCGCGCGATCAGTTCATAGACCGCGGTGAGATTGCGCACCGCCGGGTGATCCGACAACAGCGGCGCGCCGCCGGAATTGGCCGCCATGCCGGCCCAAGCCCGGACCGGCGTCATGATGTCGGACTGCAGTTGATAAGCGAGGTACAGCATCCGTTGTCCACGGGCGCCGCGGCCCGCCTGGCGGCGGGCACACTTCGACCCCCCAACGAATGAAAGCTAGTGCATTTTTTGTTGCACCGCGACAAGAATGTGAACATCCTGCATATTCGGGGAAGGGGGCGAAAGGCGGCTGCCCAAATTACCGCCAGCGCGCCGCCGCAAAACCATCGCCTTGGCGCTAACCGATTGAGTCGGATGAAATTTTCAAAGAGAGCAATGGGATGTCCAAAGCCACTCTGACGCTCGCCAGCAAGAATTACGGCTCGTGGTCGCTGCGCGGCTGGTTGCTATGCAAAATGGCAAACCTCGATTTCGAGGAACAGCACGTCTCGACCGACGACCCGTCGACCCGTGCGGAATTGCTGCTGCTGTCGCCGTCGTTCCTGGTGCCATGCCTGACCCATGACGGGTTAAAGGTGTGGGACACGCTGGCGATCGCCGAATATCTTCACGAGCTCAAGCCGCAGGCCGGGATTCTGCCGGCCGATCAGACCGAACGCGCGCATTGCCGCTCGATCTGCGGCGAGATGCATTCCGGGTTTTCCAATCTGCGCTCGGCGCTGCCAATGAACATCAAGGCGCATTTCCCGGGCTTCAAATCCTGGGCCGGCGCGCGCGCCGACATCGAGCGCATCGGCGCGATCTGGCGCGAATGCATCGAACAGTATCGCGGGCCCTATCTGTTCGGGCAAACGCCCTGCGCGGCGGACGCCATGTATGCGCCGGTGTGCTCGCGGTTCGTCACCTACGACGTCGCGCTCGATCCGCCGTCCCGGGATTATTGCCGCACCGTCATGGCGATGCCGTTCATGGCGGAATGGATCGCCGCCGCCAAAGCCGAACCGGACGAACTCGAAGAGCTCGACGTCGAGTTCTGACCGGCTCGATCCGGCATATTGCCGCGCCGGTGCGGGCAACCGCGGTCTGCCCGCTTTCCCAATCCGCGCGAGTATGATGAACTGACTGCCGCAAAATTCGAAGGGAGCGCACCATGCCGGTCAGCAAAATCAACGGCGTCAACATCAATTGGCGGACGATCGGCGACCGCGGCAAGGCCAATCATCCCTGGGTGGTCATGACCACCGGCGGCCGGCGCGGCCACGACGAATTCATCCCGCTGGCCGAAAAGATCGCACGCTACGGCTATCGCGTGATGCTGCACGACCGCCGCAATACCGGCGCCTCCGACGTCCTGATCGCCGGCGACGAGGGCGAAGAAGTCATCTGGACGCGCGACATGCACGCGCTGTTGTCGGAGCAGAATGCGCTGCCCGCATTTTTCAGCGGCTCCTCGGCCGGCGCCCGCACCTCGATCCTGTTCTATCTGAACTATCCGCAAGCCGTGCGCGGGCTCCTGTTGTTACGCGTCACCGGCGGGCCGTTCGCCGCCGGACGATTGCCCGAGCAATATTACGGCCAGTTCATCCGCGCCGCCAAGCAAGGCGGCAAAGAAGGCGGCAAAGAAGGCGGAATGGCCGCGGTCTGCGCCATGGAAGCCTGGAAGGAGCGCATCGCCGCCAATCCGAGCAACGGCGAATACCTGGCAAACTTGCCGGCGCGGAAATTCATCGAGGTGCTGACGCGCTGGAACGAGATCTTCGTCGCCGGCGGGCATTATCCGGTGATGGGCGTGAGCCCGGAGCAATTGCGCGCCGTCAAGACGCCGACCATCGTCATCCCCGGCAACGACAACACCCATTCGAGCGCAAGCGGCCTGGCCGCCCATCGGCTGATCGCCGGCAGCGAACTGCATCAATTGCCGATTACCGATCAGGACGTGCCGCTCATTCCGTTTCCGGAATGGGGCCGCTACGAACCCGAAATCGCCCGGGTGTTCGCCGAATTCATGGCGCGTAAGGTGGCCGCGGAGAGCCGGGCGGCGTAACTTCAAAGCGCCTTCACGCCCTAGTCCCATTTGGCGCTGCCGGAATAGGACCAATCGACGATGCGGCCGTCGCGGTGCGCCAGCGCGGCGATCTCGGCCGTTTCCTCGTCGCTCAGCGTAAAGTCGAACAGCGCGGCATTCTCCGTCAGCCGTTCCAGCTTGCTGGTGCGCGGAATGACGACGATCTCCTGCTGCACCAGATAACGCAGGCAGACTTGCGCGGCGGTCTTGTTATGGGCGGCGCCGATGCGCGCCAATAGCTTGTCGTTCTTGGCATTGCCGCGGGCGATCGGGCTATAGGCGACGACCGCCATGCCGTGCGCGCGGCACGCCGCGATCACCTTCGATTGGTCGAGGAACGGATGGCATTCGACCTGATCGCAGACCAAGGGCTCGCCGGCGATCCGCACCGCCTCATCGATCAGCGCCACGGTAAAGTTGGAAACGCCGATATGGCGGGCAAGCCCCTCGCGCTTGACCTTGCACAAGGCGCCGAGTGTTTCCGCAAGCGGAATCTGCGGATTGGGCCAATGCAGGAGGAGAAGATCGACTTCGCTCAAGCGCAGCCGCGCCAGGCAATCGTGCACGGCGCGCTCCAGCGCCCGTGGCGCGAAATGCGACGGCCAGATTTTGGTGGTCACGAACAGCTCGCTGCGCTTGACGCCCGAGGCCCGGATGCCGTCGCCGACGTCGCGCTCGTTGTCGTACATTTCCGCGGTGTCGATGTGGCGGTAGCCCAGCCGCAACGCCTGCTCGACGACGCGGGCGCAGGTGCGGCCGCGCAATTCCCAGGTGCCAAGGCCGATCAACGGAATTCTGGCGCCATTGGCGTCGATGCTGGGGATTGGTCCGATCGTCGTCATGCCCCCCTTGTAGCCCGGATCGCGGATGCAATCCGGGACAAAATCTGCGGGGGATTGGGAGCCCCGGATTGCGCGTCGCGCGATCCGGGCTACCGCTCAACGTGCTTTGCCGAGCACCGCAAAGGCCGCCTCGGGAGCTTCCTCAAGGACCTTGAGGAGCGCACGCGCCGGCCCGCGCGGCGAACGCTTGCCCTGCTCCCAGTTGCGCACCGTCTCGACCGGCACCCCGATCCGCGCCGCGAAGGCGGCTTGGGTCAACCCGGTCTGGCCGCGCACGTTGCGGGCATAAATGGCGTCGGTGCAGCGCTCCGCGGCCCGCGCTGCGTTATGCGCCGCCGTCGCAATCGCTCGCGGATCGCTGGCGATGGCGCGCTCGCTGCCATCGGGCAAAATTTCGACCAAACGTCCGTCCGCTTTCAGTCGCACGCGCAGCATGGCGCTCGCTCCGGCGGTTGCCCCGGCATTCGGGCCGGTCGGCATCATAGCTGATTCGTCGTGGATTCAATGAGTTAGTACGCCAGACGCCGCCAATACGCAGCCAATGAATGATGGGTCCATCGACCTAATCGGCCATTGGCCCAAACGGTGCGCGCCAGCGCTATAGTCTCGCCAGCCAATGGGAGCTTGCCCTCCTTGCAGAACCTGCAGATCGACGCCCAGCGCCTGTGGGATTCCTTGACGCACACCGCGCAGTTCGGCGCGACGCCGAAGGGTGGCATCTGCCGGCTGACTTTGACCGACCTCGACCGCAAGGTGCGCGATTGGTTCAAGTCGCAATGCGAGGCGCTCGGCTGCGTCGTTGCCATCGACGACATGGGCAGCATGTTCGCGCGCCGCCCCGGCAAGAATGCCGCGCTGGCGCCGATCGCCATGGGCTCGCATCTCGACACCCAGCCGACCGGCGGCAAGTTCGACGGCGTGCTCGGCGTGCTGGCCGCGCTCGAAGCCATGCGCACGCTGCACGAGACCGGTTACGAGACCAACGCAGCCGTAGAGATCGTCAATTGGACCAACGAGGAAGGCGCGCGTTTTGCGCCGGCGATGCTGGCGTCCGGCGTCTTTGCCGGCGTGTTCTCGCGCGATTACGCCTATTCGCGGACGGATCGCGATGGCAAGTCGTTCGGCGAGGAACTCGCGCGCATCGGTTATCGTGGCGAAGAGAGGGCCGGCGCACGAAATTTTTCCGCGATGTTCGAGCTGCATATCGAGCAAGGCCCGATCCTCGAAGACCAAGCCCGCATGATCGGCATCGTCCAAGGCGTCCAGGGCGTCCAGGGCATGCGCTGGTACGAGGTCACGGTGACCGGCCAAGAGGCGCATACCGGCGCGACGCCGATGCCGCTACGCAAGAATGCGCTGCTTGGCGCGGCGCGCCTGATCGAGCGCATCGAGACAATCGCGCGCCAGCACGCGCCGCACGCCGTCGGCACCGTCGGCCTGATCGAGAACCGGCCGAACAGCCGCAACGTCATTCCCGGCGAAGTGTTCTTCACCGTGGATTTCCGCCATCCGGACGACAAAGTCCTCGACGCCATGGAGGCGAAGCTGCGCTTAGCGCTCGCCGAGATTTTGCCGCCAATGGGACTGACCTATGGCGAGGCGCGCATCTGGCACTGCCCGCCGGTCAAATTCGCCCCCGAATTGATCAATTGCGTGCGCATCGGCGCGGAGAAGGCCGGCTTCGCTGCGCGCGACATGATCTCCGGCGCCGGCCACGACGCCGCCTATATCGCCCGCGTCGCGCCGACCACCATGATCTTCGTCCCCTGCCGCGGCGGCATTTCGCACAACGAAGCGGAAGCGACGCGCTTCGAGGAATGCGCAGCGGGGGCGCAGGTGTTGTTGAATGCGGTGCTGGAGTTTGATCGGAGGCTGGGGTGAGCGCCCTTCATCCTGCGCCGCGAAGCGGCGAAGAGGCATCATTTTGGGAATGTACGAATTAAGTGCACTGTCACCGTAATCCACGGCGTCCTTGCTCGCCAAGCCGACGCCGCGTAACGTCAACCTCGGCAGCGTCCGCTTCTCAATGTTCAACAAAGAGCGGGACATATCCTTCGCCTAGTCAATACTGCTTGGTTGCCCCAGCCATGGTCAGGGGGCGACGGGGGCTGGGGCTTCCATCTTCGGGACGGCCACGCAACAAAACACTCACGCTACGCGCCGTCCCGGTTGCGACCTGTTTCAGCTGCGAGTTAGGCCGCGGCGCGGATGCTGGGCGAGCCCACTATGCCGCTCTTTTCCATCACCGCCTTCATGTCACTTGAGCCGTACCAGGTGCGGGCCTTCGATACGTCGGCGACATCCTGGAGGAGCAACACATCATTGGGGTCGTCGGTGCTGCGAAACACTTTACTTTTCGTGATGCCGGCAGACGTGCGGTTCTTCTCGTTCCCATTGTAACTCGTTTGCCATGCGTTGAAGTCCTTGACCTTGAAGTGAATAGTCAGGTTTTCGTTCGTGTGCTGTGTGTTCGTCATCGCAATTCCTCTAAATATTCTGTGAAACGTTGCTTGAATGTCATCACTCAACCAACTTACTTTAGCTAAGCCGCAGTGCAGACAAAACTAGGGATTTTAGAAAAAAGAAACTCAATCACGATTTCGAAAAGTTCCATTTGCACAAGCGATGGGCATGTCACCGATTCGGTAAGGGTCGCTTCCCTTTTACGCGAGGTTGAAGCGGTGGGGCTGTGTGGGAGGGCGAGGGCTATTGATGTCGTGAACGTGCTCGAAGATTGGACAAATAGCGCTCGCTAAGTAACCCCCTCCTCCCCACCTGAAATTCATCACCGGCACCGTCTATTGGCCTGCCGACGACTGAGAGATGCAAGCGCTCCCGCCTTTAGCGAGGACCGCTATGCCCAAGTTCAACGTCCACAAATACACGCTATTGTGTCTGCGCCTGGCGGCAGAGTGTAGAAACTTAGCAGAAGATGTTCCTGAGCCCGACTTAAGGGCGCACTACCTTTATATGGCGAACAGATGGACGGAACTGGCGCGTCAGCCCCGTGTCCTGCACTAAGACGCTGCGGACGGCCCTGACGATGGTGGCAAACATCACCAAACGGCTATGGGAAATCGATGATATTGTGCAGCCTGGAAACATGTGAGCATGCAAAGTGACTGATAGCGGTGGGCTCAGTTGGGAAGCTCAAGAAGTTTTTCAAAAGATCAAGTCGTTCAACCGATTGCCCGGTGCTGCTAGTATTCCGCTGATTCAATTGAACATGCGAGTTGGCAGCGCGAAGACAGTAAAAAAGGGCATTCCGGAATTAAAATCGGCTGGCCTCATCACGGTCTCCGCTTCCGGTGAGCCGACGCTTACTGCTGAAGGCTACAAGACCGCAGTCGCACCGCCACAATCTAAGTAACCCGCTACCCGCTACTGAGTTGATGTTGCGCTTGTGGTCGCTTCGATTACGGGTTCGATGATGACGGTTCTGGTGGAGGTTGCGGTGAAGCCGTTTTGGTCGGTGGCGACGTAGTCGATGGTGTCGGTCGCAACCTGGCTCGTGTCGACGACGATATTTGAAACGAGCGTGCCGTTGAGGAAGGTCTTTAGCCTCAGGTTGAGGTCCGCGGTCGGGCCGGTGATTGTGGCGCCCAAGTCGGCGTAGCTGTCGCCGACTTGGATGATCGCCGGGTTGTCGCCATTGACAGTGATGGTCGGCGGGGTCGGTTGCGGCGTGGTGGAGGCCGAATTCTGCGTCACGGATTCTGTAGTGCTGGAGGCGGTGGCGAGGCTTGGTTGAGCCGCGGAAGGGGATTGGTTGAGCGGAAAAGGGTGAGAGCGTGAGGCTGACGGATTAGCGACGGCCTCGTCCCCACTTCTCGGCCGTATTGGAATTAATTTCCGAATTTGTAGGCGAGTCCGAAATTTACGAGTTGCGTGTTGAGGTGGACGGTCGTCGATACGATGCGAAGAAATGCGCCGCCGCCTCCGAAAGTGTCGGTGTTGGAGACATGTCCATAGTCGGTGTACCGGTATTCGGCGCGGGCAAACCAGTTGCGCCCCAGTGACGCTTCGAGACCTCCGCCGACCGTCCAGCCGACCATGGTATGCGAGTTCTGGATCGTAAAAGGAGTACCCGTGCCCGGCGCGGCGCCGATCGGGTTACAAGTATCGCTCGCAATGCTGGCAGGCCCGCAGGATGAGTCCGTTTCGAGATGAATCCATGCAGCGCCGCCGGTACCATAGACGAGGAACGATGGCGTAATTAGATAACCGAGGCGGCCGCGGGCGCTGGCGTCCCATGTGGTCTTGACGGCGAAGGAATCGCCGACATTCCCGGTGATGAAATACGGGTTTCCACCGCCCGGATAGACCATGCCATTCCGCGTCACTTTATTCTCGGCCCAGGCCCAATCGCCTTCGATTCCGGCAACCCATTGCGGCGCAAACTGCAATTGGTAGCCAAGATAAGGACCAAATCTGAAAGCCGTCCCATCGAACGATTCGCCCGGCACGCAGTTCGGCGAGCAATCTCCCGGAATGAGGCTGGCCCCAAGTTGATTGACCGCGTTTGGCACGTCCACTCTTGGATCGGACCAGCGTGCACCGGCGTCCACCCCAAGATAAAAGCCGGTCCATGAAGCTGCCGGCGCCATGGGTATCGCGGGCGGCGCCTTCACCGCCATGTCGGCTGCCACAGCAGGTGCCGCGGCGAACGATGCGACAAGAAGCAAAAGAGCAGGAGCCAGCGTCCGCATGATGGCCTCCCAATATTCTACGCTTCGATGCGGACCCTACCACAAAGCAAGGGGTACTACTGTTGCATATCTGCAACTCTCAACCGGGATTTTCATGGATCCCAAACCGGCAAGAATATTCGCCCTTTCAGACCTTGCGGCAAGACAGACGGGCGGCCTGCCTACCAAGCAGGGAAGGGGAGCGGCTTAGTAGGTGTTGGAACCGCGGCGCATCACGGCCGTAACCACAATTATTTTGTGCTCTGGTTCAAGGTCGTAAAGAATGCGCCAGTCGCCAATTCTGCGACGGAGTGCGCGTGGTTCTTAGAATATTTTGTTTGCCTTGACGCAGGTCTCGGTGCCACCGGACGGACCCCATCTAATCCCCGAATTTGGACCACTTCCTTGTCCCGCGTTGGAATGTTGTACCAATATTCCTGTATCGCGATCCAGCGTATAGTAATGATGAGGACCTTGTGCCGGCTCGTTGCGCCACGCTGGAATAAGACCCATAATGTAGTCCCATTTCACCTGTGTGTCGGTAATTTCTGCAGGATACGGCTTTCCGCTGTCTATGACCGAATGCGTATTCAAATCGACTTGGATGTGATGAGTGCCACTGCACACAAGACTAACGGTTTCCGCCAGTGCATTGGGAGCACTCGCGAGCAAGCTAAATGCACACAGGACCGGTGTTACTCGGCGCCGCAACTTCATTCCGATTATAACGGCCATTTTCCCTCCAGAGAACACGATTTTTCAACCTTCAATGGTAGCCGCCAAAGTTCAGAACCAGTGCGGCGGCCTACTGGCATCTCTGGTTATGCACAGCGATGGCCGCCTGAACGCTCCGGCGGCAGTCTTCTACGGTCATCATATCTGCAACTCGACGAAACGGGCACAGCGTCATATGTCATAAGTGGAAACGAAATAAAAGCCTCTCGCACGTGAGTTGGCGGGGCTCACCTGTCAGTGTGGCTAGATGGCAAGATCGGAATAATCAGTCAAACGAGGTCGGTTTTTATTTCTCGCGACAAAGCGAATGGCGGTCACCATGATGGGCGGCGGATTTCAAGGAATGGGTTGGGGAATGGGGGTAGGCGGAATCCTCGTACTTGTTATCGTTGTTCTCGTAATTCTTGCGCTCGTCAAATATCTCAGAACCTGAGCCTCCTACACGACATGGGCAGGGCCAGCTTACAAGGCTGATCGCCAAGCTCGATCTGTATCGTGGGATGCTGGATGTGGAAAGATCGAGCAATTCGGCATCGACCCGAATGACGAAGTCGGTGCCATGATGGCGCTGCCAGGCTATTTGAGATTTCAGTGCACTTGGCGACGCGCGATTGTTGTTGGGCTTGCATTGGAATTACGGTGACAGTGCACTTAATTGACATTTGCCTAGCACGGCCAAGTAAGCGCCGACCAAAAATCGAAGGCGCCGAAGTGCAAATAAATGCACTGTCACCGTGGTTCACACGTGATTATCGGATGAATTGAATATCAATTCCTAGATCGACCTTGTGCCAAGCATTGTCGGCCGTGACTGCCGTTGCACCTTCGCGTCGCGCCAGCGCAAGACAGGCTCGGTCCCCGAGCGACAGTCCTCGTCCGCGGGTGCGGACCGCGAGCAGGCCCGCCGCCTCGGCAAGGGTGCGGTCAAAATCGACGACATCCACCGCCGCCTCTTCAATAAGCTCAAGAGTTCGGTCAGGCGATCCGGTGGTCAGCACGAGCTTGGTGACGGCCTCGGCAAGATTTACTGTGCATATAACGGCGTCCCCGAGAACCTCAGCTACTCGTTCCGCTCCAGGCTCGCCGTGGATGTATGCAAGAAGGGCAGAGGCATCGAGCACAACCCTAGCCATGTCTAGACTCTGCTTCGACTTCCCGCCGCCGATCTTCAAGCAACTCGTCAACGAGGCTTACGCCCTCCGGCACAAATTCGCGCGCCAGCGCCTGCACACGGCGTGTAACCGCTTGCCGCGTCAGCAAGTGAATTTCGCCGTCATTGACACGTGCGAACAGCACGTCGCCGGCTTTGAGCGCCAATGCGTCGCTTAACGCCAGCGGCAAAACGACCTGCCGATCAGGCCCGACGCGAATCTTGGTTCGCTTCGCATCCGAACCGAATTCTTTGATTTCCTTAGCCGCTTTTGCCTCTTCGCGAACAAGGACGTTACGCACGTGTTGATAGCGAATGCCGAGTGCCCGCGCGATGTCGGCGCGCGTCTGTCCCTTAGCCGCCAGCGCGCGAATTTTTGCAGCGGTCGTTGGCAGTTCGCGGACCGCACGGGCCAAATCACCGGGGCTCATATCCACCTCCACTATCCAATCTTTGGGTGGATAACCCACGATGACTAGGTTGTCAATGGATAGTATATAGATCATCCCAAACCCACGTATGACGATTGAAAATATCGTCACTGCGATAGCGACAGTCTCTTGACATACGTCTCCGTTCTAGTTACATGGCGCACAATCTCGCCCGTAAGGACGCCACCGGGTGACACCGGCGGAAAGGGGCGAGGCGGTTCCCGCGGGTGGGGTTGTCAGCCCCGCTCCCGGGCGGCTCCGGGCCAAAACGCCCGGCCGGCATTACGACCGGTCTGCGGGTCATACCGCCCGCTGCACTGGGACGGCCGGGGATGGGTAACGCCCATCCCTACCTAGTTCCGTCCCAGGAAGCGCGTGAACTGGAGCTGAGCGGTGGCGTTCGGTCGCTGCCGCAAGTGCCGTGGTGGAACGCCGACAGGCGAGCGCGCGACGCTTCGCGCGCGGCCGCATCCGCTGATGCGGTTTCATGCAGTGTGCATCTGTCGGCGTTCCGCTTCCTTTTTTCTTTTCTTGGCTTATCGGGGCGTGATCGAGCCGAACACCGGTTCCACCGCCGGTTCAGGCATGACGCGATCGGGCTCCGAGGGACGATTTTGGCAGTGGCGTCGGCAAAACTCGGGGCGCATGCGCCGCGAGAACGGGATTCTATTTTCATCGCTCCCGTCACCGGGAGAGGTCGCGAGCGAAGCGAAGCGGGTGAGGGTCTGTGAGGGTCTGTGACAGAAAGTCCGCGCCCAGCGGAGAGGCCCCCTCACCCCAACCCTCTCCCCGCACGCGGGGCGAGGGAGGCGCGAGCGGCCTTGGAGGAGCAACATGTTCGACGGCGATACGAGCTTTGAGGCCGAGGCCCCTTCCACCATCCTGCGCTGGCTGCGCGAACTTCGGATGGTCCCCCTCCCCCGCGTTGCGGGGGTGGATGGAAGATCACCTTGTCTTCTCGAAAATCTCCCGGCCGATCAGCATGCGGCGGATTTCGCTGGTGCCGGCGCCGATCTCGTAGAGCTTGGCGTCGCGCAGAAGCCGCCCGGCCGGATAATCGTTGATATAGCCGTTGCCGCCCAGGCACTGGATGGTTTCGAGCGCCATCCAGGTGGCGCGTTCGGCGGCGTAGAGGATGGCGCCGGCGGCGTCCTCGCGCGTGGTCTCGCCGCGGTCGCAGGCGCGCGCCACCGCATAGACGTAGGCTTTGGCGGCATTGAGCGTCACATACATGTCGGCGAGCTTGGCCTGCATGAGCTGAAACTTGCCGATCGGCTGGCCGAACTGGGTGCGCTGGTGGACGTAAGGGATGACGAGGTCGAGGCAGGCCTGCATGACGCCGAGCGGGCCTGCCGCCAGCACCGCGCGTTCGTAGTCGAGGCCGGACATCAGAACGTTGACGCCGTTGCCGACGACGCCGAGCACGTTTTCGCGCGGCACTTCGCAGTCGGCAAACACGATCTCGCTGGTGTCGGAACCGCGCATGCCGAGCTTGTCGAGCTTCTTGCCGGCGGAAAAGCCTTTGAAATTGTTCTCGACGATGAAGGCGGTAATGCCGCGCGCGCCGGCGGTGCGGTCGGTCTTGGCATAGACCACGAGCGTGTCGGCGACCGGCCCATTGGTGATCCACATTTTCGCGCCGTTGAGGATGTAATGCTCGCCCTTGCGGTCGGCGCGCGTGCGCATGGAAACGACGTCAGAGCCCGCGCCCGGCTCGGACATCGCCAACGCACCGACATGATCGCCGGAAACGAGCTTGGGCAGATAGCGCTTCTTCTGCTCGTCGCTGCCGTTGCGGCGCAGCTGATTGACGCACAGGTTCGAATGCGCGCCATAGGACAGGCCGATCGCCGGCGAGGCGCGCGAAATCTCTTCCATCGCCACGCAATGAGCGAGATAGCCCAGCCCCGATCCGCCCCACTCTTCTTCGACGGTGATGCCGAGCAGGCCGAGCGCACCGAGCTGCGGCCAGATTTCGCGCGGAAAGCTGTTGGAACGGTCGATCTCCTCGGCGTGGGGCGCGATCTTGGCTTGGGCGAAGCCGCGCACCGTGTCGCGCAGCATTTCGAGTTCGCTGCCGAGGCCGAAATCGAGGCCGGGTAAGCTGTTTGCCAGCATCGCGCACTTCCTTCAGCAGCCGAGCGGAACGACACCTCGGCTTTATAGATTTCGGCTTTATAGATAGCGGCTCGGCGGCGGTCTGTCAGGATGCGGAATTGCCGGTTTTGCGCGCGCCCGCGCGGCCCGGCGACCGCGCCAAGATCTGATCGATCGCCTCGGCCGGGCAGGCTTTCGCGAACAGAAAGCCCTGCATTTCGTCGCAGCCGGCAAGCCGCAACAGCACCCGCTGCTCGGTGGTCTCGATGCCTTCCGCCAGCACCTTCATGCCGAGCGCGTGACCGAGCGTGACGATCGACTGGATGATGGCGCCGGCGTTGCCCGCGGTGCCGAGCGAGGCGACGAAGCTGCGATCGATTTTCAGCCGATCGAAGGGAAATTTTTGCAGATAGTTCAAGCTGGAATAGCCGGTGCCGAAATCGTCGAGCGCGGTCGAAACGCCGAGCGCGCGCAGCGCTTCGAGCTTGAGCTGGGTTTCTTCCGGATCGTCGATGAGAACGCCCTCGGTGACTTCGAGCACCAGGCGCGAAGCCGTCATGCCGGTTTCGGCGAGGGCCGCAGCGACGAAATCGGTAAGCCCGCGGCTGCGCATCTGCACCGGCGACAGGTTGACGGAGACGAATATATTCGGCCATCGCGCGCCGTCGGCGAGCGCGCGCCGCATCACGATCTCGCCGAGCCCGATCATCAGGCCGCTTTCCTCGGCGAGCGGAATAAACAGCGACGGCGCAATCGCGCCGCGCGTCGGATGGTTCCAGCGCAACAACGCTTCGACGCCGACCATGCCGCTGCCTTCGGCGGCGACGACCGGCTGATAATGAACGTCGAATGCGTTGTCGCGAATCGCCGTTTCCAATTCGTGCAGGAAAAAACGTCGCTCGGCATGCTGCTGGTGAATTTGCGGCACGAAGTGGCGCACCGATCCGCGTCCGCTGCGCTTGGCGGTGCGCAGCGCCAAGGCGGCATGCCGCTGCAATTCGTCCCCGGTCGTGCCGTCCTCGGGCGCCTTGGCGATACCGATGCCGGCGCTGATCTGCCACATCCGATCCAGGTAGATCGGCGCGGCGAGCGACCCGGCGAGCCGATCGGCGAGATCGGTCGCCAGCTGCGGATCGTCGCCGGCGGCGACAACCGCAAACGAGTCGCCCTCGAAACGTCCCAACAGCGCGCCCGGCGGCAGAGCCGATTTGAGCCGATCCGCGATGCTGCAAAGCATAATGTCGCCGCCGACCCGGCCCAGCGTGTCGTTGACGTCACGGAAGCCATCGATGTCGATCAATGCGAGCGCGACAAAGCGCGAGCGGCGAATAGCGATCGTGTGGTCCAGTCGCTGCAGCGCGACGCGTCGATTAGGCAGTCCGGTCAAGACATCCTGCGTCGTCAGCTTGCGGTTCGCTTCGCGGCTGCGCGCCAGCGACACGGCGAGCCGCCGGGTGGCCCGCATCGTCACATAGGCGCCCGACGCCAGAACGATACCGACGATGCCGAGCAGCCCCCACAACCAGTACATCGCGCCGATGAACGTGCGGTCGGGCGCCCAACTGAACCAGCCGACGATACGGCCTTGGGCATCGTGCAGCGACTGCACTTCGCGGCCGTGGGCGGAGGCGAGATCGCCGTCGAATCTGAGATCGTGGAGCCCGGCGCGAAGCGCGATGCCGCCGAGCTGGCCGGCAGCGAAGCCCGTGCCGTCGGCGACTGCAACATGCAGTTCGCCGAGCACTGCCTGCAATGCCGCGTGCTGTTCGGCGGCGAGGCGGCTATCGGTGCGCTGAGTTTCGACCAAGCCGGTTGCGGCGCAGCCGAGCGCGGCAAGCGCCAGGATGAATGACAGCATCGCGCCGCTGCGCGCCGCCGTCCCGCCGCGTGCGGCGCTGCGCATGAGCGAATCCGCCGGCCTACCGGATCGCCGCCGTGCCCAGTGTATTCGGGCTTTTGCAGCGGCCTTCATTCCCAACGCACCTCACCCACCACCAAGCCGCACGTTAAGCGGGTGTGATTAACGGCAAGGAAAAGAGGGCGGCTTCGAATGCGGCGAATTGTAACGCCGGTTATCAACAGAAGGCGGCCACGAAATACAACGTTAACATGACATTAACGGGGAAAACTTGTAGTCTTTTCTCAGGGTGGTCGACGGTTTGCGGCAGGTCCGTAGCCGGCGTTTTGAGAGTTGGGGATGGGGAGCTTTAGAGCGGGCTTGATGGCCGCGGCTCTGGCGACGGCGGCAAGCTTGCCGCTCGCCGCTGTTCCGGCGCGCGCCCAGAGCCCGGCAGCGGACCAAGCCCAGGCTCAAACCAAGAGCCAAACCAAGAGCCAAGCCCCGGCTCAAGCCAAGAGCCAAGCCCCGGCTCAAGCCAAAGCCCAGGACAAAGTCCCGACCGCAGACCTTGCCGAAAACCAGCCGCCGCAGTCCGATCGAACCTGTCCCGGAAATCCCGACGCGCTGGGAACGAGCCGCGTGCTGCCGATCGATTTCAGCCAATATCAACAGCTCGGCCGCATGCAGTATCCGGACTCGCTGCCGCTCAACGACAAGGAAGTCGTCATCACCTTCGACGACGGCCCGCTGCCGCCCTACACCACCGAAGTCCTCGATATTCTCGCCGCGCAATGCGTCAAGGCGACGTTCTTCATGGTCGGCGAAATGGCGCGCTCGTTTCCGGCCGCCGTGCGCCACGTCTATGAGGAAGGCCACACCATCGGCACCCATAGCGACCATCATCCGATCGGCATTGGAAAATTGCCGGTCGAACGAATGCACCAGGAGATCGACGGCGGAATTGCCGATGTGAGCGCGGCGTTCGGCGGCGATTCCAGATATCTTGCGCCGTTCTTCCGCATCCCCGGCCTGGAGCGTTCCGACCTCTTGGAGAGCGAGCTTGCCGAGCGCGGGCTGGTTATATTCTCCGCCGACGTGGTGGCCGACGACTGGCACAACATCCCGCCCGCCAAGATCATTTCGCTGGCCATGAGCCGCCTCGAAAAACGCGGCAAAGGCATTTTGCTGCTGCACGACATTCACCCGAGAACGGTAGCCGCGCTGCCAGGCTTGCTCGCCCAACTCAAGGAGCAAGGATACCGCGTCGTGCAAGTGGTGCCATCGGCCGCTTATGAGATCGCGATGGCGCGCAAGCCCGCCACCGGGATGCTCGCTTCGGCGCTGCCGGACGAGGTCGCGATCGACGACAACAATACCGCTCCGCCGATCTGGCCGCCGCACGCCGCCGACAACTTGAAGGCCGAAGCGGCCATGCTGCCGGTCCCGGATGCCGCGGCTTTCGAGCCCGACGCCGGCTTGGCCGATGACGGCGGCGCGGTGCAATGGCCCGAAATTCCGAAATCCATCGCGGCGACGCTCGCGCCGGATTCCGCGAAAGCAAAAGGCAAGCACAGAAGCCTTGCAGAGCGCCCGGAACGCCGAAAGCTCCATGCCGTACGGTCGGTCGATCATGCCCGGGTCGAAAAGGATCGGCGGCCATGGCATTCGCGGACGCATGCCCGGGCCGGCGCCGACGGCCACCACGCCGATCTCATGACCCGGATCCACGCCGTTGCCGCGTTGTTCTCGCCGGCGCCGGTCACGCGCTGAAGTGGTGGACAACCAAAGCTCCCCCAGCTGGCTCGCCAGCCGAAGCGCGCGGCGCGAAAGCTGGTGCGGCCGAGAGAAGTCGCAAACGCATTCAACATCAAACAGTTACACCAAGGTGCGGGCAAAAACGCCCCCTTGATCTGCAAAGCGTATTTTCCCTCGCGCCCGCACCTTTTGAAGCGCGAAAACGCCGCTTCGACCCGTGCAAAATCCATGGGCTTTGTTCGCTCGGCGTGACACCGGCGCACCCAGCCGCCCTCCGTTGCGGCGAATATTCACTCGCTTTTCACTGACATGCCTTGTTGCAGTTTTCCAACGTTGTCGAGCAATTGCCTATGCACGTGTTGTATTGGTCGGGATTAGTGAAACTTTTGCATCCCGTTATGCAGTTTGAATTCTGGCAACTACAGCATGTCCAGCAAGTTTGTGTTCCTCTGAAGCGTGAGCAGTTATCGCAGGGACCCTGATCCTGGCCGTATGCGGATGTGATTACGCCGGGCAAGGCGGTTATCGCTGCTGCGAATGCCAACGTCCGCAGAAAAATCGGCACGATCTCGCGCCGGGACGTGAGCGGCAGCCGCGAAGCGGGTTCGTTATCTCCCGCCGACGCAGTAGCCGATAAAGTCGTTTTAATGGCGAACGCGATAATATGGGCGAGCCATAAAGCACTCAGAGAAATCGCAGCTAGTTCTACCAGCGTCGCGATCGCGGGGGGAGCCGCCACATAGGCGACTATGAAGAGCGTCCACGCTGCCAAGGTAGCCATGAACGCCGTTCTCATGCATTTGGTGCAATGGCCGAGATTGGAGTTCAAGAAGTTCTGCACGCTACGAAGTATGGCGAACAAATGCTGTCTCCCTGTGCGGATTGCCATTCTTTCATTCAACGCGAACGACATTACTATTAGCTAAGATCACATTCCCCAGACGACCGAGGGTCGATGTGAACGCTAGCATTCTGTTGGGGTATGAGGAAATCAACCTTCGCCGATCAATGCTATACCGAGCCCATCTTTTTTGACCCCGCCAAGTAGCGTGGACTTGATCTTCACGACTGCTAGAAGATGTAAAGAGGAAAGGCCAAGGCCGAATGAGTTCGCGGCGGACCGCACCGCGGTTGACACGATGAGAACTCAATAGCTTAATGAGCGTTACTGCTGTAAGCTTCGAAACTTATACGGCCATAGGCTAATGTGAGCTTTGATGACCTCATGAGGATGAATTCATGCGTTATCTCATCATCGCTGCGGTGATCGCCGCCGGTCTTGCCACCGCTGGCTGCTCCCTATGGTATGGAGAGGCCTGCAGTCACACTCCGCAGGGATGCAAGACTTCAGGGTAACAAATCTTGGCTCTCATGCTGCGCGGAGGAGCGAGGCGAGATGGTCTTCGCTCCCTCCGGCGAGCTTGAGCCGTGCACCGAGCCCGGCACATGGCGTCCGCAAGATCGCCGCGACCCGCGCCGCCAACGCCGGCGCGACGGTGGCGCAGCTTGAAGCCATCTTCGGCTGGCAGGGCGGCACCATGGCCGCGCTCTACACGCGTGCCGCCGACCGTCGCCGGCTGGCGATGGAGGCGATGCACAAGCTCGCGAACGAGACGCGAACTTCCTATTCTCGCACCTTTGCCCAAGGTGCGGGCGCCAGAGCCAAAAGACCAATAAAATCAATGATGATTTTGGGACATGGTGCGGCCGAGAGGACTCGAACCTCCACGGGTTGCCCCGCTAGCACCTCAAGCTAGTGCGTCTACCAATTCCGCCACGGCCGCATGTGGGGCAAGCGCGCAATAGCCCGCGCGGCGCCGATGTAACAGCTAGGCTATTGCGGGACAAGGCCGGGCGGACCCCCGGCCGAAGGCCGCTCAGGCCCCCGCAGGCGTCCGCGGCAGAAGCTGTTTCACCTCGACGGCGATCTTGTTGCCGCTGACGATGACAGTGCCCCTTGCCACCGGCAGATTGTTGGCCAGGATGCTCACCTCATCCTCTTCCGAGGCGTCGAGTTCGATGATGGCGCCGCGGCCGAGCCGGAGCACCTGATGGATCGGCATGGAACTTCTGCCCAGCACCACCGCAATGTCGATCGAGACGTTTTCGAGTGTCGGCAAAGAAGCCCCCGTTTCGGTTTTGGCGTCGGCGGTTCATAGTGTTGAACACGCCATGGTTACGAGGGGGTTAACACGCGCGGCAACCTGACAATCGGGCTTCTGCCGGCCTGCGGCGCGCCGCCGGTCGACTGGCTCATAAGCGATCGGCCGGCAGACTATGACGCCGCGCTCGCGGCCATGACGGCGCGCGCCGAGGCGATCGCGCGCGGAGAAACGCCCGAATTGGTCTGGCTGCTGGAACACCCTGCCCTCTACACCGCCGGCACGTCGGCGCGGCCGGCCGAGCTGATCGAGGCGCGCTTTCCCGTCTACACGACCGGACGCGGTGGTCAATTCACCTATCACGGGCCCGGTCAGCGAATCGGCTATGTCATGCTCGATCTCAAGCGCCGCGCGCCGGATGTGCGCCGCTTCGTCGTCACCATCGAGCAATGGATCATCGACGCGCTTGCCGCGTTCAATGTCCGCGGCGAGCGGCGTCACGACCGGGTCGGCGTCTGGGTGCGCCGGCCGGACAAGGGCAAAGACTTTGAAGACAAGATCGCGGCCATCGGCGTCCGGGTGCGGCACTGGGTGACGCTGCACGGCTTTGCGCTCAACGTCGAACCGGATTTGTCGCATTTTTCCGGCATCGTGCCGTGCGGCGTCGTCGATCGGCGCTACGGCGTCACCTCGCTCGCCGATCTCGGCCTGACCGTGTCGCTGCCGGAAGTGGACATGGCGCTGCGCGCGGCGTTCGCGCCGCTGTTCGGCGAAATCGCCGACGCTCACACGCTGCCCAGCACCGAGAATAATTCGTCGCGCCGGCGCAGCGCCACTTCGTCAGGCTCCGCCTCGCGGTGATCGACGAAGTCGACCCGCGCGCCGTGCGGCCCGAAGCGGCATTCCTCGATCATCGACAATACGTCGATTTCCAGCCCGATGAACAAAGCCTCGACCGCGCCGTCGCGGCGATTGCGGACCCAGCCTTGCAGGCGACGCTCAAGAGCCGTCACTTCGGTCCAGGCGCGAAAACCGACCCCCTGCACGCGGCCGCGGATCAGGACATAGCGGTGCACGTTCAAGCGAACTCTCCAAGCTTGCGGTGGCCTGCGCCGGGCGGCTGCTTCGGCAACCACTCTTGCAGCGAGGCTATATAGTGCGCCGGTAGGTCCCAATCGCGCGCCGCGTTGACGACGATTTCCAGGTAACCGGGCTTCGGCCGGCCGTGCGGACGCCGGCGCGCAATATAGACCAGCGCCGGGCGGCGGCGGCCCGCCGCATGCACCGGCAAAGTCTCGGCGCGATAAAGCCCGCCGGCGGTGTTCTCCCAAGCGTCGAGCGCGGCCCGGTCGCGCGGCGTCAGCCGCCACATCACCCCATGCACGCTAGATGCGCGCGCCGGTTCCAGCGAAGCATACCCGTCGGCCGTGATGACGAAGCGATAGCCGGCAAGCCGCGCCACGCCGATCGGCGCCGCGGCCGGCGCATGCTTGCGCATGACGGCGCGGTGCATGTTCGCGCCATAGGCGAAATGGAGCATCAGACCGGCTGAACCGTCGGCCGCCGCGCCGCCCAGGCGGTGAAAAATAGCGCCACCGCCGTCGGCGCAAAGCCGACCACCAGCAACAGCACGACCATCAGCCAGGCAATGTCGTAATGCGGCGATCCGATCAATGTCACAATGACGTAAAGCAACAAGATGAGCTCGAGGGCGCCGGCCGCGCCGGCGTTGCCCATCAAGCCGTCCGAGGTGTTGAAGAAGCTGTCGGCCACGATCAACAAGAGCACGAGGGAGAGCGCATAAAGCAGGCCGACGGCCGCCGCCAAGCCGCCGCCTTTGCCGCCGTCGTGCAGCCGCTTGGCGTGCAGCGCAAACCAAATCCAGACCAGCAGAATTTGCGCCGCAATAAAGGGCCACAGCCCGCCTTGCCCGATCACTTCGGGCGCGGTCAGCAAATGCGACGCGACGCCGAGCAGATAAACGCCGGCAGCGCCATAGATGAACGGCTGCGGACGCAGCCGCCCGTTCGGCGACAAAAGAAAGCGCATAGCCTGCATCCCGGTCGGCCTCCGCAAAAGTCCTGTCGAGTCTCGTGAATCGCCTCCCGACCGCCAGCCCACCCTCGCCCGCAAGGGCAGCAGGAAGAAGTTCACGCGAATTCCATGATCACCGCATCGACGGCGACGCTGTCGCCGGGGTTGACGCGGATTTTCTTGATGGTGCCGTCGCGCTCGGCGCGCAAAATGTTCTCCATCTTCATCGCCTCGACCACGGCCAGCGTCTCGCCGGCCTTGACCTCCTGACCTTCGCTCACGCCGAGCGAAACGACGAGGCCCGGCATCGGGCAGCGCACCGCCTTGCCGCTATCGGACAGCTTTTTCACCGGCATCAGCCGCGCATAGCGGGCCTCGCGTTCGGTGTAGACGAAGGCTTTAACCTCGATGCCATGATGGGCGAGTTCGAAGCCGTTCGGAATCGTGCGAACGTGCACGGCGATGGGCGCGCCGTCGAACGTGCCGGCCCAGACCGGCAGGCCGGGAATCCAGTTCGACGACAAGACGTGCCGCGCGCCGTCCTCGAAAGTCACCGCGATGGCCTGTCCGTCATGCTCGACGTCGGCCTGGAATTGGTTGGAACCGAGCCAGATGGCGCGCCGCCGCTCGCGCGTCAGCGTCGTATTCAATTGCCCGGAGATTTTTCGCTTACGCTCGCCCAAGAGGTGATCGATCGCGGCGGCGACGCCGGCGAGGGTGCGGGCGACGGCGCCCACCGGCGCGACGCGCTCGAACCCGCCGCGAAATTCTTCGGCGATAAAGGCGGTGGAGAGCTTGCCGGCGCGCCAGCGCGGATGCTGCATGATCGCAGCAAGAAACGGAATGTTGTGTCGGATGCCCTCGATAGTGAAGGCGTCGAGCGCTTCCGACTGCGCCTCGATCGCATCGAGCCGCGTCTTGGCGTGGGTGACGAGTTTGGCGATCATCGGATCGTAATAGAGCGAAATCTCGGCGCCCTCGGTGACGCCGGTATCGTTGCGCACGGTGATGCCGTCATGCGCGCCTTCGGCGGGCGGCCGATAGCGCACCAGCCGCCCAATCGACGGCGCGAAATTGCGGTAGGGATCTTCGGCGTAGATGCGGCTCTCCACTGCCCAGCCGGAAAGCTTTACATCGCTCTGCTTGAGCTTGAGCGGTTCGCCTGAGGCGACCCGGATCATCTGCTCGACCAGATCGATGCCGGTAACGAGCTCGGTCACCGGATGCTCGACCTGCAGCCGCGTATTCATCTCCAGGAAGTAGAAGCTTTTGTCCTGGCCGGCGACGAATTCGACGGTGCCGGCGCTGTCGTAGCCGACCGCCATCGCCAGCGTCACCGCCTGCTCGCCCATTTGCCGGCGCGTCTTCTCGTCGAGCAGCGGACTCGGCGATTCCTCGATGACCTTTTGGTTACGACGCTGAATCGAGCATTCGCGCTCGCCCAGATGGATGACGTGACCGTGCTTGTCGCCCAAAACCTGGATTTCGACGTGCCGCGGATCGGTGATGAATTTCTCGATGAAGACGCGGTCGTCGCCGAAACTCGATTTGGCCTCGGAGCGGGCGCGAACGAAATTTTCCGCCACCTCCGCCTTGGAAAAGGCGATGCGCATGCCCTTGCCGCCGCCGCCGGCGGAGGCCTTGATCATCACCGGGTAACCAATCTCTTCGGCGATCACGATCGCCTGATTGTCATCCTCGATGACGCCGAGATGCCCGGGCACGGTCGAAACCTTGGCGCGGGCGGCGGCCTTCTTCGACTCGATCTTGTCGCCCATGGCGGCGATGGCCTTCGGATTAGGCCCGATGAAGACGATGCCGGCCGCGGCCAACGCGCTGGCGAAAGCCGCGCGCTCGGAGAGGAAGCCATAGCCCGGATGCACCGCCTCGGCGCCGCTTCCCTTGCAGGCGGCGACGATGTTGTCGATCACCAGGTAGCTTTGCGCCGCCGGCGGCGGCCCGATCGCCACCGCATCGTCGGCCATCTCGACATGGAGCGCGTCGCGGTCGGCTTCGGAATAGACCGCGACGGTTTCGATACCCATCCGGCGCGCGGTCTTGATGATCCGGCAAGCGATCTCGCCGCGATTGGCAATCAGGATGCGCTTGAACATCTAAGCTTACGATCCCGCGAACCGGTCTTTTGCCTTTGCGGCGGCGGCATCGAAATGTCAATGACGCCGCGCATCGCTCCTCAATGCCGCAGCAACAGCGACGCAGCGAGCGCGAGCGCGAGAAGCGCGGCTATGCCTTGCCAAAATTGCAGCGGATAGCGCTGATAGAGCGTGCGCGAACCGCCCGTCGTCTGCGGCACGCGCGCCGGCCCCTCCTCCATCTCGACGGCGAATTCCATCACGTCGCGAAAGCGCTGCGACGGATCGGCCGCGATCGCACGCGCCAGGGCCGCCTGCAGCCAGGCCGGAAGCTCCGGGCGCAGATCGGCGAGCGGCCTCGGCCGGTCGCGGCGCGGCCGGCTGGTGGCGTCGATGTTGCCGTAAGGGTATTCGCCGGTAAAGGCGCGGAACATGGTGACGCCCAACGCATAAATATCGGTCGCCTCGTTGCCGGGCTCGCCGGCGAACATTTCCGGCGCCATATAGGCCGGCGTCCCCGGAATGTCGTCGGGCGGAAAATCCTCAAGGCCGGGCACGCGCACCACGCCGAGATCGATCAGTTTGAGCGATGCCTCCCGTTCGAGGATCACATTGTCCGGCTTGATGTCGCGATGGATGATGCCGGCGCGGTGCAGCGCCGCCACGCCGCGCGCCAATTTAATCGCGATGTTGCGGCCTTCCTCCAGACCCACGGCCGGCGGGCGGGCGAGCCGCGTCTCCAAAAGCTCGCCCTGATAGAGCGGCATCACTGTGTACAGGCAGGTCTGCCGTCCCGGCGGCAGCACGATGGTGCGGCCGACCCATGGGCTGTGCACGCGCGCGCCAACCCAGGCCTCGCGCACGAAAGCGGCGCGATAGGTGGCGACAGCGGCGACCTGAGGCTTGGGAAATTTCAACGCCACTTCGCCGCCTTCGACCTCATCGATCGCGCCGAACAGGCGCGTGTAGCGGCCGTCCGACATCAGCACTTTGAGCACGAAGCCGTCGACCGTCTCGCCGTCGATCGGCACTGGGATCAGCGGCAGCTCCATAATGTCGGCGCCGATGTCGGCGGAACCCGCCGTCGGCAGATCGACGACGTCGAGAACCAGCGCCGTGCAATTATCGGTGCTGCCGGCGTCGAGCGCGGCTTTGACCAGGGCGCGGGCGGAATCCTCCGAACCGGAGCGTTCGCGCAGGACCTCGGCGATCGCCTCCGGCGTCAGGTAGCCGTGCACGCCGTCGCTGCACAGCAAAAAACGGTCGTGCAGCGCCACCGGTTGCGCGGCGTAATCGAGCCGCACCTCGGTCTCGACGCCGAGTGCGCGCGAAAGAATATTGGATCGTCCGGCGCCGCTTACCTCGCGGACGTGATCCGTGGTCAGGCAGGCCAGACGCTCGCCGCGCAAACGATAGGCGCGCGTGTCGCCGACATGCAGCACGTGCGCGATCCGCCCGCGCAGCACCAAGGCGGTGAAGGTGCATCCCATGCCCGCCGTCTCGGCCTTGCGATGGCCCTCCGAATAAATCCAGCGATTGAGCGAATTGAGGATCGTCGCCGACGCGCGGCGCACTTCCATGGTCTCCGGCAGGTCGCAAAATCCGTCGAGGAAGCCACGCACCGCCGTCTCGGCGGCGATACGGCCGCCTTTGGCGCCGCCGATGCCGTCGGCGATCGCGGCAACAACGTCGCGGCGCGGTTGCGGCAGCTCATAGCCGAACACCACGCCGGCAAAATCTTCGTTGCGTTCGCGCGGTCCGGTCTCCGAGGCGAAACCGGCGCTCGCCTTAACGCCGGTCAACCGCTCGGCCATCACCGCGGCTCCGGCTTTTGAGGCAGCCCACCTCGTCGGTGGCGAGGCGCGGGTGGCGCAGATGACGATTCTGCGGGCCGCGCCGCATTAATTGTCGAGCTTGCAATGGTCATGAAGGAAATAGCCGCCAGTGCTTGAGGCGACGATGATCGTGAGATTTCCGGACTTCCGATCAAGTTTGTAGTTTTCGCCGTCGGCAGTGTGCCAGGAAATTCGGTTATCGCTGATTTCGGCGGGATGGTTATCCACCGTGCCGCGGTCGTAGTCGACCTTGATCTGCCAATTCGCGCCGCTCGTCGGGTTGGTGCAGGTGACGGCTTTTTCGCCGTGCTGGGCCTCAGCGGCGACGGCGGAAACGGCAAGTCCAAGGGCCAGCAGCCCAAGCCCTCCGGCCAATGGCCTACTCAGAACCAAAAGTCGCATCACGTCCCTGCCCACTTTATGCTCACACTGCATTTTCTTTAGTCATCACCCCTAGCGTCCAGGCAAATCCTTTATGGGAAAACGTATTCAGTCAACGTCCGATTAACTGGCATAAATTTTGCCACTTCTCCATCGCTCGCCTAGTCAAACATTGGCGCTCAGGGCGGCGATTATTGGGGGAAAGGACAGGATATGGCACTCGTACCGTCACCACAATGGTTAGATACCGGCGACAATGCCTGGCAGTTAGCGGCGGGGACCTTCGTCGCTTTGCAAAGCATTCCCGGGCTCGTCGTCCTCTACGGCGGCATCGTCAAGAAGAAATGGGCGATCAACTCCGCGTTCATGTCAATCTACGCCTTCGTGTCAGTCATGATCGTTTGGGTCCTGTTCGACTACAACATGGCATTCGGTCCGCAATGGTTTCCGTTCCTCGGTAAGCCCGAATTGGCGCTTTCAGCGTCGTTTCTCTTAGGCCAGGCAACAATCCCGGCCGCGGCGGCAGGCATGCCGGCGATCGCCTTTCCAATGGCGACATTGATGTGGTTCCAATTCGTGTTCGCTGCGATCACGGTCATCATCTTGGCCGGATCGGTGCTGGGCCGAATGAACTTCACCGCTTGGATGATCTTCTGTCCGGTGTGGATGACCCTGGTCTATACGGTGGGGGCGTTCAGCCTGTGGGGCGGCGGCTGGCTCGCGGGCCTGGGCGTGGCGGACTTCTCGGGCGGTTATGTGATCCATCTCGCCGCCGGCACGTCGGGCTTTGTCGCGGCCTGGGTTATCGGCCCGCGTCTACAGGCCGATCGCGACCATTTTCCCCCGAACAGCTTGTTGGTCGCGCTGATCGGCGCCGGTATCCTGTGGCTGGGCTGGAACGGCTTCAACGGCGGCGACCCGTACTTTGCCAACGCCGATGCCGGCGGAGCTGTGATGAACACTCAGCTTGCCGCTTGCACGGCTGTGTTTGTCTGGACGCTGATGGATAAGATGGCTTACGGCAAGCCGTCCGTCATCGGCGCCGTCAACGGCATGATCGCCGGTCTGGTCGGCATCACTCCCGCCGCCGGTTATGTCGACGGCTGGGGCGCATTGATCATCGGCATTTGCGCCGGCATCATTCCCTGGCTGAGCATGAACCACTTCCAGAAGCTCGGCTTCATGCAGAAAGTGGACGATACGCTGAGCGTGTTCTCCACCCACGGTGTCGCCGGCCTGATGGGCGGCGTTCTGACCGGCATATTGGCCAATCCTGCAATGCTCGAATACATCGGCACCGACAAGGACGCACCCGGTGTCAGCATCACCGGTTGGCTCTACGGCAATCCCAACCAGGTGTTGCTGCAGTTGGAAGGCGCCGCGTTCATCATCGTGTACAACGCAATCGCGACCTACATCATCCTCAAGGTGATCTCGATCTTCGTCAGTCTGCGTATGGACGAGGCCACCCTGAAAGTCGGCGACGACGCGGTGCACGGCGAGACCGCCTACGCGATCGGCACGGAGGGCGAATAACTCCCCGTGTCACTTCCCTTGCGAGCATGATGGCCGCTCGCAAGTCAGGGTCCGCGCTTCATCTCTAGTCGCGCGGACCCATGGCGGCCCCAAAACGGGCCGCCTTTTTTTTCGCGAGCTGGCGGCCCCAAAACGGGCATGCTTTTTCCCCACGTGCCGCTTGGTAATCGGTCGAACACGGCATTGTCACGTGCAGGTCACAGTTCGCGGACTAGCTTCCCTCGAATGCCAGCACAATGTTGAGGGAGCCCATGAGCAACAATCTGCTCTCGACCGCCGCGTTATCCGTGATCGCGGGTCTAATCCCCGTCTTGACCACCGGCGCCATCGCGACCGCCGCGCAGTCGACGGCGCCCGATAGCGCTTCGGGGCCCGGTCCGCAAGACGCAGCGCCCACCGCGACTCCGATCAAGCACCTGGTCGTTATCTTTAACGAAAACGTCTCGTTCGACCATTATTTCGCGACCTATCCCAAAGCCACAAATCCGCCGGGCGAGCCGGCCTTCGCCGCCAAGCCCGACACGCCGAAGATCAACAACCTCGCCAATGCGCAGCTTTTGACCAACAATCCGAATTTCACCAATAAGGCCAACGGCAGCGATGCCGCCGTACCGTTCCGGCTCGATCGCAGCCAGGCTTTCACCGCCGATCAAAATCATGCCTATACCGCCGAACAGCAGGCCTATGACGGCGGCAAGACCGACTTGTTTCCCAAATTCACCGGCAAGGGGACCAGTGGCGGCGCCGGCGCGTTCGGCACCAAGGGCCAAGTCATGGGCTATTACGACGGCAACACCGTCGCCGCGATCTGGAACTATGCGCAGCACTTCGCCATGAGCGATAATGCCTTCGGCGACACTTACGGCCCGTCAACGCCGGGGGCGCTCAACATCTCGTCCGGCCAGACCAACGGCATGACGATCGTCGCCACGACCAAGAAGCCGTCGACCGTCACCGCTGTCTCCTATTATATCAATGACGGTCAGAGCGGCCTGACCATGATCAACGACGTCGATCCCGGCTACGACGTCTGCTCCAATCCAAAAGACCAGGTGACGATGACCGGCAAAACCGTCGGCGATCTCCTCAACGGCGCCGGCATCACCTGGGGCTCGTTCATGGGCGGTTTCCGCCTCGACACCATCAACGCCAACGGTTCGAGCGGGTGCAAACGCTCGACGCATTCGAGCGTGGTCGGCGCCGACGTCGTGGACTACATCCCGCATCACGCCTGGTTTCAGTATTACGCCTCCACCGCCAATCCGAAGCACGAACGGCCGAGCTCGCTCGCCGCGATCGGCTACAGTCTTGGACGGGACGGCAACACGCGCGATCCCGCCAATCACAACTACGATTTGACGGATTTCTACGCCGCGGTGAAGTCCGGAAATTTTCCGGCGGTGTCGTACATCAAGATGCCGGCCTATCGGGACGGTCACGCCGCCTATTCCGATCCACTCGACGAGCAGAATGGCACGGTCAAGCTGATCGACTTTCTCGAACAACAACCGGATTGGAAAAATACCGCTGTCGTCGTGACCTGGGACGACTCCGACGGCTGGTACGACCACGTATTCGCCAAAGTGACGAGTCCGTCCTTTGACGCCGAAGCCGATCGGCTCGATGGCCCCGGCAAGTGCGGCACAGGCGCGGCGCTGCCCGGCGTCGGCGGCAAGCCGGTCAACGGCCGCTGCGGTCCCGGCACGCGCATCCCGTTCCTGGTGATTTCGCCGTGGTCGAAGCCCGATTTCGTGGGCCACGCGCCAATTTCGTTCTCCTCGGTGGTCCGCTTCATCGAGGACAACTGGTTGCACGGCGAACGGCTCGGCGGCGGCTCGTTCGACGCGACGGCAGGATCGATCGACGCCCTGTTCGACTTCTCCGGCTCCGGCAAGAACCCGGTGCTATATCTCGACCCGACGAACGGCACGCCGGTCAAAACGCCGCCGCCGTCTGGAGACGCTCTCTGAAGCCGATAGCGCAGTTTCGATGGCTTGTCGTCGCAGGCCTCTTCTTTGCCGTCATACCTGCGGGCGTGGCGGCAAACTCCGCGTTGCAGGCCGCTGGCGAGAACCCACATCCGATTACGCTCATTCGTCCGCCGCCCGGGCCGCTGTCGGCGATGGCGGAACTTGGCCGGCTGATATTCTTCGACGCTAGCCTGTCGTCCTCCGGCCGGCTGTCATGCGCGTCGTGCCACAGTCCACAGCATGCATATGGTCCGCCAGGCGACGGGCCGGTTATGCGCGGCGGTCCGCGTCTGATGCGTCAGGGCGTCCGCGCGGTGCCTGCGCTCGCTTATCTTGAGCGGCAGCCTAGCTTTGCGATCGGCCCCGACAACGAAGAAAATGAAAACGTCAATCTTGCGCAACTCGTCGCGCTGAGCCGGGACGCCGTGCGGGTACGCAAAACCGCGCCGCTGGCCAGCCCGGCCGCGGCCAATATGGTACCGCAAGGCGGCTTGTTCTGGGACGGCCGCGCCGACACGCTGCAAGACCAGGCGCTGTCGCCGTTGCTCGATCCACGCGAGATGGACGGCGGTACGATCGATACCGTCGCCGGCAAATTGCAGCGCGCGCCTTATGCGGCGCGTTTTGTCGAGCTGTTCGGAAATTCGGTCTGGTCCAACAGGCGCCTTGCCGTCAGCGAGGCGCTGTTTGCCGTGGCGCGCTATCAGATCGAAGACGTGAGTTTCCACCCCTATACCAGCAAATTCGATTTTTGGCTGGAAGGCAAAGCGCGGCTTTCCGGCGCCGAACTGCGCGGCTATTCCCTGTTCAATGATCCGGCGAAAGCCAATTGCGCCGGCTGCCATGTCGACCAGCCGAGCCGCGACGGGCTAGCGCCGCTGTTCACCGATCATCAGTTCGAGGCCTTGGGCGCGCCGCGCAATGCCGCGCTTGCCGTCAACGCCGATCCCACCTTCTTCGATCTCGGTATTTGCGGGCCCTATCGGCGCGACCTGTCCGGCGATACGCAATATTGCGGTCTGTTCATGACGCCGACTTTGCGCAACGCCGCGACGCGACATGCGTTTTTTCACAATGGCGTGTTTAAGACGCTCAAGCAGGTGCTGGATTTCTACGACTTTCGCGATACTCAGCCGCAAAAGATCTATCCGCGCGGCGCGGATGGGACGGTGGAGAAATTCAACGATCTGCCGGCGGCCTATCGGGCCAACGTCGATGTGACAGATCCGCCGTTCGACCGCACGGCAGGCGATCGGCCGGCAATGACCGTGCAGGACGAATCCGACATTATTGCGTTCTTGAACACGCTGGTCGACGGATATAGGACCAGATAGCGCGCTGCCCCTTCCGGCAGCGGGCCGGGACGCGAGCCTACATCCGGACCAAAGCGCTGCCGGCACGCTGGCCCTCGGCGGCGATCCAGTCGAGGATGGCGATGTCCGCAGCATCGAAACCGGCGGGCAGGCGCCGGCGCGCCGGCCGATGCGCGACAACGATCTGCGAGCGCGCAATCACGACGGCGAGCGTCTCAAGAACGGTAAATTGCGCCATCGGGTTTGCCACTTGCCGCCTCCGGCCAGCCTTCGGATGCAAACTCGCGCGATACGTCCTTGTTCCAATGCGTCGCGCTGTTTGCGCCAAGGGTTCAATTTTTCGATGCGGTTCAATTTCAGTGGACTCAAATTTCAATGCCAGGGTGGCCCGCGAAAGGCGGCAGTGGGGCAATCTCGCGGCGCTCCCGCGCAATGTTTTGGCAACCTACGCGATGCGCCCGGGGCGCCATCCCTGGCGCAATGGCGCAATTTTCACCGAAAAGGCGCAGTAAAGAACTTGCCGGATAAGCGACCCACCTAGGCGATTTTTCGCGATCCGCCGGCGCGGCCGAGCCGATAATACTTTCGGTTCAAGGGAATATTACCCGTTGCAAGGCTGGCTTTTGCACCATCCAAATCGTACATAACGATGCAGAACAAATTTCTGAACTGAGGGTCAGCCCAAATAACGGTCAGCCCAACCGACGGAGGATTTGCATGGCACTTGCGATTGGCGATACCGCCCCGGATTTCGAAGCCGAAACCACGGAAGGCAAAATCCGCTTCCACGACTGGATCGGCAATAATTGGGTGGTGCTGTTTTCGCACCCCAAGGATTTTACGCCGGTCTGCACCACCGAGCTCGGCACCATGGCGCGGCTCAAGCCGGAATTCGACAAGCGCGGCGTAAAAATCATCGGCTTGTCGGTCGACCCGGTCGACAATCATAAAAAGTGGGCGGCCGACATCAAGGACGTCGTCGGCTTTGCTCCCAATTATCCCATGATCGGCGACACCGACCTGAGCATTTCAAAAGCCTACGGCATGTTGCCGGCAAGCACGTCCGGCACCGCGGAGGGCCGCACGCCTGCCGATAACCAGACCGTGCGCAACGTCTTCATCATCGGACCCGACAAGAAGGTCAAGCTCATCCTGGTCTATCCGATGACGACCGGACGCAATTTCGACGAGGTGCTGCGCGTGGTCGATTCGTTGCAGCTCAACGCCAAGCATCGGGTGGCGACGCCGGCGAATTGGAAGCAAGGCGAAGACGTGATCCTCACCGGCGCGGTGAGCGACGAGGAAGCCAAGAAGCTCTATCCGGGCGGCTGGAAGACGCCGAAGCCGTACATCCGGGTGGTGCCGCAACCGCGGTAGCAAGCCGCGCGCATCTCTGCTTTGATTGCCGGGGCGCGGCCAGTAGGGCCGCGCCTTTCTCTTGAGGACCGTTATGAATCCCGACGCCCAATCTCAGCCGCCGTTCGCCGCCTTCATGGGCATGAAAATCACGCACCTCTCGAAGGATAAGGTGGTCGCGGAAATGACCGTACGCGACGAGCTCAACAACCGCTTCGGTGCGCTGCACGGCGGCGCCGTCATGGCGCTCGCCGACAATCTCGGCGGCACCGCCACGATGGAGAACCTGCCGCCAGACGGTCGCACCGCGACCATCGAGAGCAAGACCAACTTTTTCGCCGGGATTCCGGTCGGCGACACCGCACATGCCGAATGCACGCCATTGCACCGCGGCCGCACGACGATGGTGTGGCAGACGCGCATCACGCGCAACGACGGCCGGCTGTGTGCGCTGGTAATCCAGACGCAGATCGTCATGCTGCCCGAGAAGATCCGATAGACGCGCGTTCAGATACCGCGATCGGTCGGCGCGTCGGCGCTAACTTGCGGTTCGCAGTCCCATTCGCGACAGGCGCGGCAGCACCTCGGCGCAGAAATACGGTGCTTCTTCGAGATAATTCACGAACGAAACGGCAACGCCCCGCACGCCGGCGCGCGCGATATTGGCGAATTCCTCCGCAACCTTGTCGGGCGTGCCGACGAACGGATATCCGCCGACGCCGCTTGCCGCCTGCAGGGCGCGCTTTGCCGCGTATTCGTCGGCCGCGGTGTTGTGCGGCGTGATGTCCTTGAGCGCAAGCATGCGCTCGATTGCCACCCAGTCGGCATTCTCGACATTGGCATGGCGATGATAGGCCTCGGCCTCACGCTGGGTGGGCCGGCAAATCACCTGGCCCTGGGTATAGACGTCGATGTCCCGCCCGAATTTTTGCGCCGCGGCCTTGACGTCGGCGACCATCTGCAATGTCCGCTCGAATAGACTCACCTCATTGCTTGCGGTGCCGGCGGCGGCCAGCCGCGACGCTCTGGTCGAGGTGAAGAAAGCATCGCAATTGCGCAGCGCGAAGGCCCGGCCGGTTTCCGACGATCCGGCATTCATGATGACGGGGCGCGTGCCGCCGTAAGGACCCGGCTTCGCCCGCACGCCGGCAAGCGTGAAATATTTTCCGTCGAAATCGAAGTCCTCCTCGCCGGACCACGCGCGCTTGACGATGTCGACCCACTCTTGGGCGAATTCGTAGCGGTCGTCGTGGCCGCGCTGCGACACGCCGAACATTTCGAACTCCCCCTCGTTCCAACCGGCGACGATGTTGAGCCCGAAGCGGCCGGCGCCGATATGGTCGGCGGTGACGAATTCCTTGGCGGCGATCAGCGGATGAAACAGCGGCGCGTGCACGGTGCCGAAAATCGTGATGCGTTGCGTCGCGGCCAGAAGCCCGCAGGCCCAGGTCACGGTTTCAAGCGTCGTGCCGTGGAAATCGCTGGAGCCGCCGTAGCCCTTCCAGCGCCCGATCGGCAACAGGAAATCGATGCCGGCCGCATCGGCCAATTTTGCCAGTTCGAGGCAATCGGGCCAGCTCGCTGGCCAGCGCTCCGGCACCAACGTGGCGGTGCGCGCCGACGAGCAGTTGGCGCCGAACAAGCCGATTTTCAACGCATTATCGCTGTACATGGCGATACGAGCGCGCATCGATGCGGTTCGGGTCGACATGAAAGAGCCTCTTACAGCACCTTGTAGAATCTAAGCGTCACGTCGGCCGGCGCGCGTTCGCCGGTGCATACAATAATGTGTCTGGCCATCCAGGCATAGCGGTCCGCGCCAGTCTCGAAAAACGTCGCGCCACGGAAGTAATAGCTGGCCGGATCGACCTCGCGGCCGGCTGCGAGCGCCGCCATCGCCTCGGCCGGCCCGTGGCGTAGCGCGCGATTGTGCACGTAGATCGATGCGCCGTCGTCGGTGCACAACGTGTAGCGCGCCTCAAGCTCGGCAACGCCGTCGCTGCGAATAAGCTGCCAGTCGGCGCCCGGCAGCACCAGTCCTTGCAGCTCCGGTCCGGAAAAGTCGCCGCCGGTGATCGGCACGACGCGACGGCGGCCCTTGTTGAAAACGCCGAGGTCTTGCGGCGGACCGACCGTGACACGCGCGCTGAAGATGAAATCGAGCGGCGGCGCGACCGAGTGCGTGTTTGCCATTTCAAACTCCCGGTGTCATCGTCGGCAACGATCCAACATTTACGGATATTTGCAATGGCCATGGACATACGCGCCGCAGTGGCATACGGCGCCGGCAAGCCGCTCGAAGTGACGACGGTGAAGCTCGACGGCCCGCGTGCCGGCGAAGTTTTGGTCGAGATCAAGGCGACCGGCATCTGCCACACCGATGAATTCACGCTGTCGGGCGCCGATCCCGAAGGGTTGTTTCCGACGATTCTCGGCCATGAAGGCGCCGGCATCGTCGTCGATGTCGGCACGGGCGTCGCTTCGGTGAAAACGGGCGACCACGTCATTCCGCTCTACACGCCGGAATGCCGGACCTGCCCGTCCTGCCTGTCGCGCAAGACCAATCTGTGCACCGCCATCCGCGCCACCCAGGGTCAGGGCGTCATGCCCGACGGCACCTCGCGCTTCTCGATCGAGGGGAAAACGATCCACCACTATATGGGCTGTTCGACCTTCGCCAATTTCACCGTGCTGCCCGAGATCGCGGTGGCGAAAATTCGCGACGACGCGCCGTTCGACAAGGTCTGCTATATCGGCTGCGGCGTCACCACCGGCATCGGTGCGGTGATCAACACCGCCAAGGTCGAACCGGGCGCCAAGTGCATCGTGTTCGGCCTCGGCGGCATCGGGCTCAATGTCATTCAGGGCCTGCGCCTGGTCGGCGCCGACATGATCGTCGGCGTCGATCTCAACCCGGAAAAGAAGGCTTGGGGCGAACGCTTCGGCATGACGCATTTCGTCAACCCGAAGGAGCTCGGCGGCGATCTCGTCGCCCATCTCGTGAACATGACCAAGCGCGGCGCCGATCAGATCGGCGGCGCCGACTACACTTTCGAATGTGTCGGCAATGTCGGCCTGATGCGTGCGGCGCTGGAGAGTTGCCATCGCGGCTGGGGCCAGAGCATTGTCATCGGCGTTGCCGGCTCGGGCCAGGAAATCGCGACGCGGCCGTTCCAACTCGTGACCGGCCGGGTGTGGCGCGGCAGCGCCTTCGGCGGCGCCCGCGGCCGAACCGACGTGCCTAAAATCGTCGACTGGTACATGGAGCGCAAGATCGAGATCGATCCGATGATCACCCACACCATGCCGCTCGCCGACATCAACAAGGCCTTCGCGCTGATGCGCGAGGGCAAGAGCATCCGCAGCGTCATTGTGTTTTAAAGCATGATCCCGAAAATGCCTGCCCTCGGACTTGGTCCGAGGGTGAAAACCGGTTTTTGGAAAAGATCATGCACAAGCAAAAGGCTAGAGCAGGACAATGATTCAAGGAAATCGCATCCCGCTCTAGCGACGCCGAGTTCGGCCTCCCAGCCGATCCGCGTTCACTGAACCTTGATACCGGCGGCCTTGATGATCGGCCACCATTTGTCGGCCTCGGCTTTTTGGAAGGCGGCAAACGCCTGCGCCGACTGCAACTCGGGCGAAGCGATCTGCTGTCCGAGCTTGTTGAGCCTGTCCTTCAGGTTTGCATCCTGCAATGCGGAAACGGTTGCGCTATGGATCTTGTCGACAACGTCGGTTGGCGTGCCCTTCGGCGCCCACATGCCGAACCAGATCGATGCATAGAATCCGGGCAGGCCGGCCTCGTCCGTGGTCGGCACGTCGGGCAAGGTGACGAGGCGGGTCTTCGACGGAACCGCAATGGCCCTGATGGTCCCGGCCTGCACCTGGGCGGTGAAATTGGACGACGGTTCGATCATCATGTCGATCTGCCCGGCCATCATGTCTTGCACCGCCGGCCCGTCGCCGCGATATGGCACGAACTGGAACGTGGTTCCGGTGGCTTTCTGGAACGAAATGCCGGCGAGGTTTCCGGTCGAGCCGATGCCGGGAATGCCGACACTGGCCTTGCCGGGATTGGCCTTGAGCCACGTTATCAACTCCTTGAGATTGTGCACCGGCAGGCCGTTTTTGATGCAGATCAGGAGCGGCTCATAGGCGAGCTCCGCGATCGGCACCAAATCGTTGATCACATCGAAATCCAATTTGTACAGACCGCCGATCAGCACATTCGTCGTTAGCGTGCCGACGCACAGCGTATAGCCATCCGGCGGCGAGTGCGCGACACGGCCGACGCCGATACCACCGGCGGCGCCGGCGATATCTTCGACAACAACCGTCTGACCGAGCGCCCTGCCCATCGGATCGGCGAGGACGCGCGCCAGCACGTCGGTGGCGCCGCCGGCCGCGAACGGCACGACGATCGTGATCGTGCGGCTCGGGTAATTGGCGGCAAATGCCGAGCCTGGATAGACTCCGGCGACACCTGCGGCGAGACGAAGAAGATTTCGGCGCGACAGCGACATGACTCATTCCCCCCTTTTCTATTCTGGCAACCTGCCGACGACGACTATTCCGGCCCGAGATAGGCGTTGGTGGCGAATGAATTCCGCATATCCGGCGCCTGTTTCGGCGATTGGCCGTCGAGGGTTGGCACTATATCCGCATTCCGCCCGATGTCAGCAGCCCGTCGCAGGATCGGACCGTTCTAGGCCGGGCGCCGTTGCAGCCGCGCCTCGCGCAGAAACAGGAACAGTCCGGTGGCGACCACGATGGCGGAGCCGACGAGAAGGCTCGCCGAGGGGATCTCTCCCCACACGGCAAATCCGATCACCAGCGCCCAGACCAGCATCAGATAATAAAACGGCGTCACCGCGGCCGCCGGGGCCAGATGCAGCGCCCGGGTCCAGAACCATTGGCCGATCGCATTGACAAAGCCGGTGCCGAACAGCATCGCCGCATCGAGCGCGGTCGGCGAGCGCCAGCCGAATACCAGGAGAAAGCTGTGAAAGAACGCGAGCACGGCCAGTTGCCAGATGACCAGCGTATTGGCCGACTCGGTTCTGGTCATGCCGCGCACCGCGACCGTGACCGAACCGTACATGACGGCGTTGATAAGGGCGAACAGCGCGCCCAGCGTCAGCGAATTCGCGCCGGGATTGGTTACGATCAGCACGCCCAAAAAGCCGATCAAGAGCGCGGTGCCGCGTACGTAGCCGGCGCGCTCCTTGAGCCAGACGATGGAGACCAGTGCCGCGAACAGCGGCGCGGAAAAATTGATCGCGACCGCGCCCGCCAGCGGCATCAGGCTGAATGCCACGAGCAGACAGAGCTGTGAAATCGATTGCGACAGCCCGCGCGCGAGGTGCGCGGGCGCCCGGTGCGTCGCGAACACCGACAGGCCCGTGACCGGCAGCATCGCGGCGGCGCAGGCGATGAACGAGGACAGCGAGCGCAGGCACAGCACCTCGCCCACCGGGTAAATGCCGACCAGCCATTTGCTGGCCGCGGACGCACTGGCAAACAACACCGTCGCGACGATCATCAGAAGGATGCCGCGCGGCACATCCTCGGTTCGCCCGCGCATCCGCGCAAGATCGGCGTCCCCGGCAACCGATACGCCGGAAACGTCCGCGTGCTTTTTGCCGGCCAGATCGTCCATCCCCCCGACCGCGCCACCCGCTTCGCGAGGCCCATCGCCCGTTATGAGCGGTCTAGGACGCCATGGCCGGATTTGCAATCTTGCACGGCGCCTATGATCGGGCGCGCGAGGTCGGAGACAGGAACATTTACGCAACCGGCGGGTTCAGAGGAAGCAAGAGCCGCGCAGCGGCCCCTGACAGGAGTTCCTTCCCAGGAGTACCCTCCATGTGCGATTACAGCCTGCATCTCATGGCTTCGCGACCCGCCAAAGTCGCCGACAAGCTTGTTTCCACCGATTTCGCGCAATCGATCACGCGCGGTTTTACCGCAATCGGCCAGCCGAGCGTGGCGGTGTGCCTGCTGCCCGGCACCGAGATCGCTTTCGATCAGAACGTGCAATACGACCGCGCCTTCAGCATGTTCGGTCGCGCCAGCATCGCGCCGCGCGTCGCCCGTTTCCGTCAGGTCAACATGGCCGATCCGCATGTCCATCATGACGCGCTGGAGTTTCCGGGCGGCCAGATCGTGATGGTGACGCGGCTTATTCCCGGCCAAATCGCAACCGTGCTGCAATTGCCGGCATCGCCGGAGCAGCATAGCGGCGGCAAAGCGCCCGAGGCGACGCCGGAAAACGCGGCAACGGCTGCGCCGCTGCGCGCGTACGAATTCATCGGATAACCGGTTCGGTAGCGGGCTTCGCAAACTTGTCGGGAGATCGCCCCGTTGCAAAGCGGGCCGCGGGGCGGCGGCATTTGACCCGCCGCCAGAATTTTATCGCACGACGTGCGGCAAGCGCTCACGCAGGCTGGCCCTTCTGGCCCGTGCAACAGGTCGCACAACTCGGCGATCGTGCCACTGGCGCGCCACGGCCGACGAAGATGGGCACTATTGCTTCGCCGTGGCGCTATGATGGAGCGCGCTGCACTTCGGCGAATCTGCCGATACTACGCTGCCCTATCCGCGAGCAATCGCCGCATGAGTTCGGGATCGCGTTCAATTGCCAACAACAACGCGCGAGCCGGCGCATCGGGCGTGCTTCGATGCTGCTCCCAATCGCGCAACGTCGTGATGGGCAGGTGGAACGCTTCGGCAAATTCCACCTGAGTCATTCCGAGACGCTGCCGCAGCACCTTGACGCGCGACACCCGCCGCATTCTCGCCAGTTGCTCGGGAGTGAGAGGCTGCGCATCGGGATCGGACAGCGCCGCAGCCACGACCTCCTCATCGGTCATGGCATCGAGCCGCGCCCAATCGGTGTCGCCCCGCGGCAGGGGTTCACCAGGTTTCACGGTTACCCGCGTAGTATTGGTCTTGCTCATGTCGTGTGGCCTTCCGGGCCGATATGATTCTGCAGGCGTCCTCATCGCGTAGTGTCACGATCACGAACAGGACGTTGCCGTGAGCAATTCCGATAACCTGAACCCGGTCCTCCTCGCCGTATTCGAACCTCGAGTCGATTTCTTCCAAGCGGTTCAAGTCTTCGAGGGCCGCAATGACATCCCTAAAATCCACGCCGTGCTTGCGAAAGTTCTCAGTGGCTTTGCCATTGTCCCACTCGTATCGCACACGAAACATAGTACCGGATATCGGTAGTAGCTGCAAGCAATCGGCAGCGAGTTTAGTGTCGTGCTTTGGCGTGGATTGGCGCCGGGAACGGAGGCTGCCGGCCACCGTAGCGCGCCTTGGCGTAAGTGGCGCGCTCGGAGAGATTCGAACTCCCGACCCTCAGATTCGAAGTCTGATGCTCTATCCAGCTGAGCTACGAGCGCGGCGGGTGCACCATAGTGGCTTTGCCGCAAAAGTCACTTGGTGCGAATCCGGCGCCTCGAACGAACTCGCCCGATCTTTTGCGGCGTCGCACACCGGTAATTTGAGATTCCGCGCAGGGCATAAATCCAATTCAGGACCGTGGAACCTTCCCAAGGTTCCAGCGTCACGCCCGCCCGGCTGAGCAAGTATTCCGCCTCGGCCGGGGAACGCAGCCGGGCCGCCCGGGGTTAACCAGTCGGACTCATCGATGGAGGGAGACCCATCATGACTGACTATCGCAACCCGAACGACGATTACCTGAACACGCAGGATCCATTCCGGAACGACCCCAAGCTGGATCCGAACGTGCGGGCGCCCAATGCCGCGTGGGGGTGGATCGCTGCCGCAGTGTTCCTGGTGGTGGTTTTGGCCGTCGCCTTCGGCTTCGGCCATAAGCCGGGACAGCTCGGCACCAATACGGCGTCGAACGACGTAACCGCGCCGGCTGCCAACCGCATGGCCCCGCCGGCAACCGTTCCGCCGCCCAGCATCGCGCCGGCGCCGGGCACTCCGACCCCGCCGATGACTGCGGCGCCGGCGACGCCAAGCGCCGCGCATTAAAGCATGATCCCGAAAAAGCCCGCCCTCGGACTTGGTCCGAGGGTGGAACCGGGTTTTCGGAAAAGATCATGCGCAAACAAAAAGCTAGAGCGGGATAATGATTCAAGCAAATCGCATCCCGCTCTAGCGCGCCGCACCGATATGGGAAATACAACGGCCCCGGTCACACCGGGGCCGTTTGTACTTTGCTCAGAACAGCCACCTTCGGATCGAGGTCCGCGCGCAGTCTGTTTCCGGATCATCCGGACGAACGCCCTATTCAAACGCCGGGTCGATCGGCACCCGATAGCCATTGGCGAGGCGGTTGGTTTCGTTGGCCATGCCGACCACGGCCATGAGCTCGCCGAACATCGCCTCGCTCATGCCCGCCTTGCGCGCCGCCGCGCTATGGCTGGCGATGCAATAACCGCAGCCGTTGGTGACGCTGACCGCGACGTAGATCATCTCCTTGGTGAGCGCATCGAGCGCGCCGGGAGTCATGATCTCCTTGACGCTCGCCCAGGTGCGTTCGAGCGTCGCCGGATCGCGGGCGAGATATTTCCAGAAATTGTTGACGTCCTCGACCTGGCGCGTGCGCTTGATGTCGTCGAACACCGCACGGACTTGCGGGGTGGCATGGCGATATTCGATTGGAGTGCTTGGCATAACCCAATCCTCAATTGCCGTGCGTCAGCGCCGAGGCGATTCCGGCGACCGCGCCGATGAGCAGAATAACGCAAACAATCGCCTGAATGCCGAAGCCCGGGCCCCGGCTCTCGGCAGCCTTGGCATAGCCGATCATGTAGACGATACGGCCCGCAATCCAGACCACGCCGAGCACCGCGGCGCCGGTGTCGCCGACGTAATAAGCGAACAACCACAACAGCGGCAGGAAAATCGGCATCCATTCCAACGTGTTCATTTGCACCCGGAACACGCGCTCGAAGTCCGGATTGCCGGCAATGGCGGGCGCCGGCACGCCATATGTCCGTCGCGCCCGCGCCACGCGAAATCCGGTGGAGAAATAAAACAGAACTGCGAGCACAGTGACGAGAGCGGTCCGATGCAGCATGGCGCAATCCCCTCTGCTATTTGCGCCGGCATTTTACCGTTTCCGGTCACCACGTGGGAAGGCTCTTTGTGTCACGATCAGCAACCGCGGAACGACGGCCAAATTTAAATTGATTTGATTGCGACTTATTGGCGAGGCGGCAATCAGGTTTCAACATGCCGGCGAACCGACCCACCCGGGGGCGAATTAATATCTCCAGACAGAAACCGCCCGAGCAGGAATAACCTCATGCCGTGCACCATCAGTATGCTGATCGCCGACGATTCGAGCGTCGCCCAGGACATCCTGAGCGAGGCCGTGCGCCTGTCGAAGGTGCCGGTCCGGCTGAGTAAGACCGACAACGGCCGCGACTGCCTGACCTTGCTCAACGGCGCCAATATCGACCTCGCCTTCGTCGATGTGCACATGCCGGAACTGTCCGGAACCGAGGCGGTGTGGTCGGCGCGAAAGCAGGGCATCCAGAGTTTCGTGACGCTGATGTCGACCCCGCCCGCACCCGAAGCGGTGGAATTGGCGATCCGGCTGCACGCCTACGAGTTCCTGTTCAAGCCATTCGCCGTCGCCGATGCGCTCGCCATCATCAACACCTACAGCCGCATCACCGCGCCGACCCGAATCCTGATCGTCGACGATTCCTCGACGGTGCGGCAGATCGTGCAGAAAATCGTCCACGGCAGCGTGTTCAATTGCGAGGTCAGCGACGCGAGCGACGGCAATACCGCGCTGAACTATGCCCGCGCGAGCCCGTTCGACGCCGTGTTCCTCGATTGCAACATGCCCGGCTTGAGCGGCATTGCCACGATGACGCAGCTCCATCTCATCCAGCCAGCGCTCAAGATCGTGATGATTTCCGCCGAGCGCAGCCGCGCCACCGAAGACGCAGCGTTCGACGGCGGCGCCTGCGCCTTCCTGCACAAGCCGTTCACCTCCGAAGATGTCGACCACGTGCTGCATTCCGCGTTCGGCCTGCGCTCGCCGAATCTGAAGTTGAAAGGCAGCGAACCTGGCTTCGATGTGGCGATCGAAGGCTCGACCATTCGCCTGGCGCATAAATTGAGCGGCCACATTTTCGAATATTTGTGGTGCGAACGCCCGCCTTATCTGCGCAACGCAGTGGTCCGCCCGGCGCCGGCTTGCGCCGTCTCGGCGACCCATGTCGCGCCAGCGGCAGCCAAAACCGCCCTGCAGCAATTACGTTCGGCGCGGCTCTTGGCGGCGTAATGTGCCGCGCTATGCGACCGAGGCCATTTTTGCATATTCCGCACACATCAGATCGCCGAGCTCGGATGCCGGCCGCGGCGGACTGAACAAGTAGCCCTGCACTTCGGTGCAGCCTTCGGCGCGCACCCGTTCGAGCTGCTCGGGCGTTTCGACGCCTTCCGCCGTCGTCGCGATGCCCAAACTCATGCCGAGCCCGGCGACCGCACGGATGATGGCGACGCAGTCGGGCCGCTCCGCCAGTTCGCTGACGAACGAGCGGTCGATCTTGATCTTGTCGAACGGAAAGCAGCGCAGATAGCTGAGGCTCGAATAGCCGGTGCCGAAATCGTCCATCGAGATGCTCACGCCGATTTCCCGGAGCTGGTGCAGCGTCGCGAGGTTTGCCTCGGTTTCGCCGAGCAAGACCGATTCGGTGATTTCCAATTCCAGGCGATCGGGCGGCAGGCGCGAATAAGCCAGTGCCGTGAGCACGGCCTTGACCACACCGCGGCTGCGGAATTGCGCGGGCGACAAATTGACGGCCACCTTCAATCGGTCCGGCCAGTGCATCGCTTCGGTGCAGGCCTTGCGCAGCACCCATTCGCCGAGCGGCACAATGAGCCCGATCTCTTCGGCAAGCGGAATGAATTCCGCCGGCGCGATCATGCCGCGCTCGGCATGCCGCCAGCGCAACAGCGCCTCGAAGCCCGAAACCGCGTTGGCATCGAGATTGATAAGCGGCTGATAGTACAGCTCGAATTCGCCATTGGCGAAGGCCTTGCGCAGGTCGAGCTCGAGCATGCGGCGGGCCTGAATGCGGCGATCCATTTCCGGCTCGAAGAAATGCGCGGCGCCGCGGCCCTCGGCTTTGGCCCGGTAGAGCGCCATGTCCGCATTGCGCAGCAGCACGTCGGCGGCGTCGCCGTCGTCCGGCGCCAGCGCGATGCCGATCGAGGCGCCGACGACGAATTCGTGGCCGTGGACTTCATAGGGCTTGCTGACAACCTCGATCAGCGCCGTCGCCAGGGTGCTGGCTTCATGGGGACCGGCAAGCGGAAATTGCACGACGGCAAATTCGTCGCCGCCGAGCCGCGCAACCATGTCGCTGCCGCGCAGGCATTTGCCGAGCCGCTGGGCGACCGCTTTCAACAGCTCGTCGCCGATCGGATGGCCGAGCGTATCGTTGACGCCCTTGAAATGATCGAGGTCGAGGCAATGGACCGCAAGACACTCGCCGTGGCGCCGCACCCGGCCGAGCAGTTCGTGTAGCCGCTCATGGAACAAGACGCGGTTGGGCAGGTCGGTCAGCGCATCGTGGTGCGCCATATGCGCGATACGGGCCTCGGCGAGCTTGCGTTCGGTGACATCGACCACGGCGACCAGAATGGCGTGCTTGTTGGCGAACGGCAGCCGGCGGGCATAAGTGAGGACTTCGATTTCGCTGCCGTCGGCCTTGATGTGGCGCCAGGTCCGGTCCGATTGGTATTTCTCCCCGACCGATCGCGCCACCTCGCGATGGAGGTCCCATTCGTCGCGCGGCCACAGATCGAGGAGCGACATGCCCTGCATGCGCGCCCGGCCATAGCCGTAATGCGCGAGCGCCGCATCGTTAACGCCCAAAATCCGCAAGTCGCCCGGATCGTACAGCCACATCGGCACCGGATTGCCGTCGAACAACAGGCGAAACGACGCCTCGCGCCGCTTGAGATCGCCGATATCGGTGAGCGTCATCGACAACAGATCGCCAACCGCGGCGATGCCGACATTGACATGGACTTCGAGATTATTGTCGTTGCGCGTGAACGCGAATTCGAACTGATCGAACTGCCCGGTGCCGACGCCGGCGATGAGGCGCTCGATCATGCTTTGTGCGGACGATCCCAGCGGCAACTCGGACAGCCGGCACCACTGTAATTTTATTTCGTCGACGCCGAGCAGTTCCGCAGCGCCTTGATTGACGGCGACGATCTGGAAATCGACCGCCGCTCCGGTGGCGTTACGAACGGCCGCAAGCGCCACGATCCCTTCGTTGGTCGAGCGGAAGATCGTATCCACCAGATTGTAGCGGGTTCCGGCCTCCCCGACATAGACGCCCATCAGCGGCGGGCCCCAGCGGCACGCCATCGGAAAAGCGAGCATCTCGTAAGTCTCGACCATGCCCTCGGCGACGCGATACATGCGATAGGGCACCGGCGCGCCGGCCTCGATCGCCCGGGCCAGCACGTCGTCGAGCGCGATGGCGCAGTCGCGCGGCAGATCCTTAAGCCGCCTGTCGCGCAGATCGGAGCCGAGCAGCTCATGGACCTTCCGCCCGGCGCGGAGCACCTTGAATTCCGGGCTCGAACCGCCCTCAAAGAGTATGAGATGATCGCCAAGCCGTCCCAGACTGCCGAGCACGACGTCTTCGTATTGCGGCAGCTTTTTGCCGAGCCTGACCGAGCCCCGCCACATCCGTTCGATGACGGTCTTGTCCTCCAACAGCGGCGGACACTCGACCTTTTGCTTGCGAAGCGACGCGATCATGTTTGACGACTTTTCTGACTCACGTGGCGGCGAGGTTTCTTTGAACGGCTAACGGTCGAGCCATTCGTTGGATTAATTCGATAGACGACAATTTATAAAATCGCGTTAAATGCGCTGCACTTTGTGTTCATGACTGTTATATGACGCCGGTGTTTGCTGCTTGTTAGCTGTGACATTGCCGCACACTTGCTGGACGACGAAAATTTTCTTGTTGTCGCGCAGCGCGGCAGATGATGAACGAATTATCGCCGCCGCATGACGCTCGTCGATTATGACAGTGTCACACGACCCGAGCGGCACCCGATTGTCGCCGCTGCCGCGAGCGGGCACACTGTCCCGCATAAAACGGAGGACACGCGCCATGCCGAAGACGCCAGATTATTTCGCCGGAAAAACCATCGTCATCACCGGCGCCGCCAGCGGTATCGGTCGCGCCACGGCGCTGATTTTCGCCCGCGAGGGCGCCAACGTCGTGTGCGCCGACATCAACGAGCAAGGCGCGCGCGACACCGCGGCGGCAGTCAACGGCAAGGGCAGCCAGGCCTTGGCGGTGACGACCGACGTCACGTCGCGCGACCAGGTCAACGCCATGATCGAGCGCGCTCTTGCCGCCTTTGGCAGCGTGCAATTCCTGTTCAACTCGGCCGGCGCCGCCTTCCGCCGCGCCAAGTTCCTCGACATCGACGACGCGCTGATGGAAAAGACTTTCGCGCTCAACGTTGATGGCACGTTCTACGCCATGCAGGCGGTGCTGCCGCACATGCTGAAAAACCGGTTCGGCGCCATCGTCAACGTGGCGAGCATGGCGCACCGGCGCGGCGGGCCGGGCTCCTCGATTCACTACGCCGCGGCCAAGGGCGCGGTGGTGACGATGACCATGGGGGTGGCTCGCGAATTCGCCGCCCAGGGCATCCGCGCATTGTCGATCTCGCCCGGGCCGATCAAGACGCCGTTCCAGGACGCGGCGGGTTCGTCGCCGGAACTGGTGCAGCGTTTCCTCGAAGACGTGCCGATGAAGCGCTTCGGCGAGCCCGAGGAAATCGGCGAGCTCGTCCTGTTCATGTGCTCGGACGCCTGCCCGTTCATGACCGCGGACACCGTCTATGTGAACGGCGGCGGCGGCTGGCGCTGAGCCCCAAGAAGCCGGCCTTCCTTCCCCACGCTGGATGCTGCGAGGGCCAGCGACGACGTTGCTGCCAGGCTCTAACTGGCGTCGTGTCGGATCCCTTCGTACGTTCGCGGCTCGGCTTCGTCCCAGAAGCCGATCAGGATTCCCGCATCGGCTTCCCTTCCAAACCGCTTTTTCACCTCGGCATCGCTGAGGGTGGTGCGCTGTCTCATCGCCGTCGCCCATTGCAAAACCCGCTGTTGCATGGCTTCGCATACCTGCGCATGCGTAGAATCGCGACCCAGGTCGACGAACTCGTGCGGGTCTTGTGCGCGGTCGAATAGCATCGGCGGAAAATTCGGTGCCTCCACGTAGCTCCAACGCTCGTCAGCCACCATGATGAGATGACAGTCCCGGATAGCGATGTCATGTTCGATCCGAGCAAGCCGGAAGCTGTAGTCGTATTCGCTTATGACGTAGCGGCGCGGGCTTGGCTGCGCATTGCCGTGCAGCAGAGGCAGGAGCGAGCGGCCCTCCAGGCGATGGGTGGGAATTTCGATCGCGACGGCGTCGAGAAACGTCGGCACCAGATCGATCATTTCCACCAGGGCATCGGAAGTCTGGCCGCGCATTCGATCTGCGGCCTGGCTCGGGTCGACGATAATAAGCGGCACGCGCACGGAGATATCGTGGAACAGTTCCTTGTCGCCGAGCCAATGATCGCCGAGGTAGTCGCCGTGATCCGACGTGAACACGATTAACGTATCCTTCAAGCGATCTTTCCGGGTGAGGAAATCGAGCAGGCGTCCTATCTGATCGTCGATTTGTTTGATGAGGCCCATGTAAGCCGGTATCACCGTTTCACGTACTTTGTTGCCGGAGAATGCGCGCGAAACGCGCTCGTTCATGAACGATTGATAGATCGGGTGCGGATCGACGCGTTCCTGATCAGACCGCACGGCCGGGATCACGTCGGCGGCGCCAAAGAGATCGTGATAGGGCGCGGGGGCGATATAGGGCCAGTGGGGTTTGATATAAGATAGATGCAGGCACCACGGCCGCTCGCCGGTCTCCTCGATGAATTCCATGGCGCGGTCGGTGATGTACGGGCTCTCGGAATCGGCCTCCTTCACCCGCGCCGGTCTGGCCGCGTATTTCATGAAAAAGCCGGAGACGATTCGACCCTCGTCATCTTCGGCGCTGTTGGCCCAATGGTGCCAGGGGTTAAATCCATCGTAGCCTTTCGACTTCAAATAGTCGTTGTACTCGGGCAGTTCTCTGGATTGATCGGGATAAACCCCATCGTAGCGCTCATAAGGTTCGAAGCCGCACTGCGAGAGGTGGACACCGATCATCGACTGCGGATCGATCCCAAGCCGGGCCATGCCTTCCGCGTCCGGGACCATGTGAGTCTTGCCGGCGATCGCCACTCGCATGCCCGACGGCCGCAGATAATCGCCGAGTGTGCTCTCGCCGACTTTCAGGGGCACTCCGTTCCACGTGGAACCGTGAGCGATCACGTAGCGTCCGGTGTAGGTGCACATGCGGGACGGCCCGCAAATCGGCGACTGCACGTAGGCCCGGGTAAACCGCACGCCGCGCGCGGCCAAACCATCGATATGCGGGGTGGCAAGAGACGGATGTCCATAACAGCCGAGATAATCGTTGCGCAATTGGTCGCACATGATGAACAGAATATTTTTAACCTGCGTCACGCGGTCCTCTCCAATTTTTGCGGCGGGCGCAATCAAGCCGGCGTCCCGAAACGACCAGTCGCCGAGTACGCATCGCTGCAAATTGACGCGTCAATCGCTTCTTCGCTATCGTTGCACGCGGTGAAACAACGAGGCGGCCATGAAACTGGTGCGCGGTCTGCAACGCGGCGTCGCCGTGATCCGTGAGCTGACGCGCGGCCAGGCCCGTACGCTGACCGAGCTGAATGCGGCGACGAAGCTGCCGAAGGCCACGCTGCTGCGCCTGCTGCGCACGCTCGAAATGGAAGGGATTGTGTGGCGCTCGCTCGGCGATGGGGCGTACCGCTATCGCGGCGGCGCTCTCGTCGGCACCAAGCACTATCATCAGCGGCTCGCGGAGTGTGCCGGACCGCATTTGGCCGACTTGCAAAAATTGGTGCTGTGGCCGTCCGATCTCGTCGTTCGCCGCGGACATTTCATGGAACTCGTCGAGACGAGCCGCGGCCTTGCGTCGCTGTCGCTGAGCCGCGACCGTTTGGGTAGGCGGCTTGATATTGCGGCTTCGGCGATCGGGCGGGCCTATCTGGCGTTTTGTGCCGCGCCGACACGCGAGCGCATCATCGACTACCTCGCGGCGCATCCGGAAATCCGTGGTGCGCTCGGTCCGCTCGACCGGAGCGAGCTCAAGCGGGCGCTTGAGGACGCGCGCCGCAGCGGATTCGCGACACGCGATCCATCCTTGGTCAACGGCTTGTGGCGCCTCGATCTGGAGGACGATCACCTCGACGCCATCGCCGTTCCGATCGTCGGCGGCAGCCGGATCATCGGTTGCCTCAACATCGTTTGGTTGCGTCATCTCAGACTGAAAGACACGATCATCAAGAATCATCTGGCGGACCTGCAGGCCGCCGGCGCCGCAATCGCCGCGGCGATGCGTGTTGCCTCGACGCGGCGCGAGCGCGGCCGTCTCGGCTATGGCGGCGGCAATCCTATGTTGGGGATGGAGTCGGGTAAATAAGCGCCGCCGCGGATCGCCTTCTGCAACGTCTTGAAATCGGCGCCGGAGCTGAACTCCCCATAAACGCGGGCCGGATCGAAGAACGTGCCGATCGGATCGTTGGCGAAGTCCTGCGATGTCCGCATCCATTCGGTCGAAAGTTTCCAATCGGAAAAGTTGTCGCTTTGCAGTTCGACGAAATTGCCTTCGGGATCCTGGTAATAGAGCGAGATCGTCACCCCGTGATCGAGGCAGAACGCCGGCTCCACGCCGGCACGGCGCAAGCGGTCGAACGAAGACATCAGATCGGCAAAACTGTCGTATTCAAAGGCGCAGTGGTGCATTCCATTGTGGCGGGTCTTCGCAGCATCGTCCTCCAGGCCGGGCACCGCGAGGAAGGCGATCCGGTGATTGGCGCCGTCATTCGACATCCAGGCGGCCCCCGGGTTCTTGAATTGCACCTGGGCACCAAGAACCAGCCCGTATCAGGCGATCATGGCATCAAGGCGAGAGGTTTTGATCGTAACGTGATGCAGCGCGGGTTTGATCATCGTCGTGTCCCATCCGTGGCGTTATGCCCCCTCCACGTTATTGTAACGTAATGTGGGCCTCATCGATCACGCGCTTCCACATCGCGGCGTCACCGAGAATAAGCTTGCCGGCCGCTTCCGGCGTGCCGGTGATGGCGTCGCTCTGCAAGGCGGCGAGAGCTTTGCGGACAGCCGGCAGTTCGAGCGCGTCGTGGATCGCGCGATTGAGGCGGTCGATGATGGGCCGCGGCGTTCCTGCCTTGCCGATCAGCGCCACCCACGCCGGCACCGACACCTTTGGGTACCCTGCTTCGGCAAATGTAGGCACATCCCCCAGGTCCGGCAGCCGCTTCAAGCTCGTCACGGCGAGCGCCCGCAGCCGTCCCGCCTCGACCTGCGCCACGGCGGCAGGAGCGCCCATGATCATGAAATCGACGCGGCCGGCGATCACGTCGGAGATCGCTTGTGGAAATTCCGCGTAGGGAACGTGAACCGCCGACGTGCCGGTCTCGTGGGTCAGCAGCTCGCCGAGCATATGCGCAGGCGAGCCGTAACCGCCGGAGGCAAAATTCATCTTTCCGGGATGCGCCTTGAGCAGCCCGATCAAATCCGCGAGCGATTTGGCCGGCGAGCCGTTGCCGACGACAAGCACATTGTAATCCCAGTCGAGCTGCCCGATCGGCGCGAAATCGGTGGCGAGATTGATCCGTGAGTTCGGATACAAGCCAAGAACCGCGGTGGTCGCCGACGCCAGCGAGCCGATCGTGTAGCCGTCCGCATTCTGCTTCGTGAGCTCCTGCAGCGCGAGCGTGCCCGACGCGCCCGGCCGGTTTTCGACGACGACAGGCTGCCCGAGCAAGTCCTGAAAGTGGCTTACAACGGTTCGCGTGACGATATCGGGGGGCGAGCCGGCACCGTAACCGACGACGACGCGAATGGGATGATCCGGGTATTCCGCAGCGAAACCGGCGGCAGGCGCACAAAACCAGGCGCACAGCGACAAGGCTGCGAACAATCGGAGTAAATTCCTTGGGCGCGTTGAACTCTTCGTACCCGGCGCGCTTTTCATGTTTTCCTCTCCCCCTGCGCGTTCGCGTTCGGCACAACATTTGGCGGGGCGTTTGTATAGCCTCGCACACACGCTCGCCTCGCAACAGGCTTTGTCGGCATGCTCTTCCCCAACGGCCGACCCGTCAAACGGAATTCGCCCCGCATTCCACTGAGTGAAACGTTGCCGGCAAGATGAATTTTTGGCGGCGGCTGGGGATGAGCCACTCAAATCGCGCCGCGCGGCCGCCAATTCACCAGGAACACGCCGGCGACGCACACCGCCATGCCGAGGAGCGCCAGCGGTTTGAGCCGTTCGTCGAACAGCGCCCAGGCCAAGAGCGCGGTGACCGGCGGCGTCAGGTAGAACAGGCTCACCACCCGCGTCGCCGCCGAACGGCGGATCAGGAAATACAGCAGCCACACCGCGCCGAGCGAGAGCACGAGAACGAGCCAGCCGAGGGCGAACAGAAATTGCGGCGTCCATTCCACCGTGCGGGTCTCGAACACAACGGCGCCGAGCGAAAACAAAAGTCCCGCCGCGGCGTACTGGATGCACAAAGCCGGCCGCCAATCGATGCCGCCGCCGAAGCGCTTCTGATAGAGCGTGCCGACCGTGATGCCGACGAGCGCCACGGTCGCGGCGATCCAGGCCAGCGGCGTTGCTTCGCCGGTTTCGATTTTCGCCTGCAGGACGAGGTAAACACCGGCGAGCCCAAGCGCCAAGCCGAGCCATTGCCGCAAAACGACGCGTTCGCCGAGCCAGCGATTGGCGACGGTCGAAGTCAACACCGGCTGCAAGCTCACGATAAGCGCGACGAGACCCGCCGACAGGCCGTTCTCGATGGCGACGAAGACGCCGCCGAGATAGAGCCCGTGCACCATCAGCCCGGTCGCGGCGCTATGCATCAACCCATCGGCACGCGGCCATTTCGGCCGCGTCGCCGCGATGACGACAGCAAGCAACGTCACCACGGCGATCATGCGCAGCGCCAGGAACGTCAGCGGCTCGGCATAGGCCAAGCCCAATTTCGCGCCGATGAATCCCGAGGCCCATAGCAGCACGAACACCGCCGGCGCCGAGAACACGGCAAAGTCTTCCAATGTGCGCGGCATGAGTTCGACCGGATCCTTATTCCGTCTTCGCCGGGCTTAATCCGGCCATCCACGTCGTTCGTGCGTGCCGTCGAGACGTGGATGCCCGCGACATCGGCGAGTGCAGCGACGCCAGTCTTCGAACGGCTGCGCGCGGGCATGACGGCGAAACGGCGAGAGGCGCTTTTACTACGTGCCCCGCACCTCGACCATGTTCAAGATCTCGCGGGTGCGGGCGACGCCTGCAGGCCAGGCCTTGTCGAAGTCGGCGATTGGCGGATTTAGCGATTGCGGATTCACGCCCGCTTCGAGCTTGGCCATGTCGGCGAACCGATAGACGGCATAATGCACGCTTGCGTCCACCGTGCTCCAGAACCGCCACGCCTTCTCCGCCTTAAAGGCGGCCATCGCGCTCGGCAGGTGGTCGGTCGAATACCAATGGTCGAATGTCTGGCGCAGGCGTTGCCACGGCGCCACCTGCCTTTGCAAGCGGGTCATGGCAGTGATATCATGATGATATCTATGAGGGCCATCATGGTCAATATCCTGGTCCGCAATGTTGACGACACCACCGCGGCGCAATTGAAGAAGAAGGCCAAGGCGGCGGGCAAGTCAGTGAACGACCTCGCCCGCGAGGCGCTCAACGCCGCCGCAAAGCCGAGCAAGCAGGAGGCCTGGGCGGAGATCGATCGTTTCCGCGAACGTATCCGGGCAAGAGTCGGCCACGATCTTAGCGACTCCACCGCCGACATCCGCGAAGATCGGGACAATGACGAGCCCTACCGATGACGCTTGTGATCGATGCAAGCGTCGCGGTGAAATGGATCTTGCCGGAAGCAGGCACGGCGGCGGCCACCGCGCTGCGCCAAGAGGACACCGACCTTATAGCGCCCTCGCTCGTGATCGCGGAGATCGGCAATGCATTATGGAAGAAGGCCTTGCGCGGCGAAATCCTAAAGCACGAAGCCACCCCGGCCCTTCGATTGGTCATTTCACGATTCAGCGAAATCGTTGCCTTCGAAGCTTTGGCCAGCACCACTGTCGAATTGGCAATCGAACTCCGTCATCCAATCTACGACTGCTTTTATCTTGCATTGGCCGAGCGCGAGAACGCGCCGCTTGTCACCGCCGACGAGACCATGATCGCGGCGGCGCGCAAGGCGAAGATCAGGGTGCGGAGGATTTAGTTTGTGGGGCGCGATAGCAAAGCGTATTGCGCCGGCTTCTCGGAACTGCGGATTACGCTTCGCTAATCCGCCCTACGGACTTTCTTCTCAGGAGGGATGAATTGGATCTCGGGCTCAAAGACAGGGTTGCCATTATAACCGGCGGCAGCCGCGGCATCGGCAACGCTTGCGCCAAGGAGCTGCTTGCCGAGGGCGCATGCGTCGTTCTGGTCAGCAAGGATCCCGCCGGCAATGCCGCCGCCGCGCGCGAGCTCGGCAAGTCCCTCGGCAAGCTTCATCCGGACCGCGTCCTGGGCGTCGCGGTGGACCTCACCGACGACGCAGCGATCGCGGCGATGACCGCGCAGGCGGTCGAAAAATTCGGCCGCATCGACATCCTGGTGAATTCGGCGGCGACCGTCATCCCGCAGGATTTTTTCAAGATGGGCGACGGCGAGCTGAGGTCCCTGCTCGAGCAGAAATTCAATCCCGCCGCGCGCTGCATCCGTCACGCCGTGCCGCACATGCGCCAACGAAAATGGGGCCGCATCATCAACATCTCCGGGCTCGCCGGGCGGCAGCCGCATTACCCCGTGGTGCCCGCGGCGCTGAATAATTCCGCCATGCTCAATCTGACCAAGGCGCTCGCCGCCGAGCTCGCCAGGGACAATATCCTGGTCAATGCCGTGGTGCCCTACATCATCGACACCGAGCGGCAGGACGACACCATGCGCGAATGGGCGCGAACGACCGGCCAGACCGAGGCCGAGGTGCGCCGGCAGCGCGTCGCAAAACTCCCGGTCGGCCGCATGGGCCGCCCGGAGGAAGTCGCCGCGGTGGTGGCCTTCATGGCCTCGGAGCGATCGAGCTATGTCGTCGGCGCCGCCTGGTATGTCGACGGCGGCGGCGCGATGACGCTGTGAACACGCCACGACTTAAGCTCCGGCCCTGAAAACAAGTCATGCTGAAATTCGGATCATCCGTTGCTATACCCGCTCGTCCCCGCGCAAGCGGGGACCCAGTGCTGGATTTTCGCTTGCGCGGGAATGAGCAGAGTATTGCTGAAGGTATCGTCCGGATATCGTATGAGCCTCAACCAGCAACAACCAATGGAAACGCCATGACCCTCCGTCGCCGCCGATTTCTTCATCTCGCCGCCGCAGCTGCCGCCCTTCCCGCGGCAGTGCGCATCGCCCGCGCCGACACTTATCCGGCGCGGCCGGTGCATCTTATCGTCGGCTTCGGCGCCGGCTCGGCGTCCGACATCGATGCACGCTTGCTCGGCCAGTGGCTGTCGCAGCGGCTCGGCCAACAATTCGTCGTCGAAAATCGCGCCGGTGCCGGCGGCAATATCGCCTCGGATTATGTCGTGCATGCCCCGGCGGACGGCTACACGCTCCTCTACGCGTCGACCGCGGTCGCCATCAATGCGACGCTCTATGCCGGCAAGGTCGATTACGATTTCCAGCGCGATACCGTGCCGGTCGCCGCCGTGGTGCGCACGCCGTTCGTGATGGAGGTCAATCTCGATCTCCCCGTAAAGACCGTTCCCGAATTCATCGCCTACGCCAAGGCCAATCCCGGCAAAATCAACATGGCGACGGTGGGGCCCGGCAGCGCCCAGCATCTCTACGGCGAATATTTCAAGATGCTGACCGGGATCACCATGGTGCCGGTGCATTATCACGGCGCGGCGCCGGCGCTCACCGACCTGATCGCCGGCCGGGTCCAGGTCATGTTCGACGTCGTCGTGTCCTCGCTGTCCTATATAAAATCCGGCCAGATACGGGCGCTGGCGGTGACCACGGCGGCGCCGCAGGAGGTACTGCCCGGCATCCCGACGGTCGGTCAATTCGTGCCGGGCTATGAAGCCAGCGGCTGGCAAGGCGTCTGCGCGCCCAAGGGCACGCCGGCCGACATCGTCGACAAGCTCAATCGCGAGATCGACGCCGGGCTTGCCGACGCCGATTTCAAGGCGAAGCTCGCCAAGCTTGGCGGCCAGCCGTTCCCCGGCACGCCCGCCGATTTCGGCAAGTTCATCGCGGCGGAGACCGACAAGTGGGGCAAGGTAGTGCGGGAGGCGGGGGTGAAGGCGGAGTAGATGCGGCAAGCAAGGCGACGATCAAAGCGCGGAGGATTTAATTTGTAGGATGGGTAGAGCCAACGGGCCATCGCTATTTAAAAGCGATCATATCGGTGCGGCTCAGCGTCGAGGTTCCAGCCTTCAAAGGCTCGTTCGCGGCATTCGAACTGTGCTGATGCAAGATTTGGTACAGCCCGATGGCAATTTCGAAATCTGTCGCGTCCAAACTCGCATCGACGGGCACAACGACCGTGTATCCCCGCAGCGCCGCTCCGACCGACGTATAGGTCACCGATCCGCTCACCTTCCAGCCGGCGAGAATAAGCGTCGTAATCCCTTTGGCTTTCAGCGCGGTGTCGAGATCGGTTTTGTAGAACCTGTCTTGAGCTTGACTTTCAATCTTGATGTCACCGGGCGCGGGAAGAACTTCCGGCAACCACTTCGACATGGTTGGCGCCCGAGTCCCATACGCAACGGTCACACCGGCCTGCCTTGCCCGCGCCAGCAGTGCAGCGATCGCCGGTACCATTTTCCCTTTGCAGTTTGGTTGACGCGCGCAAATCGGATCGACTATGTCGAAGATAAGCAATGCCGTTGTCGCGGGGTTGAGCGCCACCGCAACCGGCCCCGGCGGTGGCGGCATTTGCAGTGTCACCGGAGACTTGCTCATGGGGGACTTCCCGATCGCGGCATTTCATTCCCTGGTTTCAGCGATGGTATTGGTCCGGTACGGACAGCGTCAACAGTCACAGGCCTGGCGGCGACAATTAGTCATCGTCATTGCGAGCGATAGCGAAGCAATCCAGGCTTGTCATCGTCCGCGCAGGCGGACGATCCAGTAATCGCCATCGCCGCAGTGAATACTGGATGCTCCGCTTTCGCGGAGCATGACAGGCGGAGGAACCCGTCATGCCCGCACTTGTTGCGGGCATCCACGTCTTGCTGCTTACGAACGCTGCAAAGACGTGGATGGCCGGGACAAGCCCGGCGATGGCAGCATCACATTTGTAGCCCGCATGAGCGCAGCGACATGCGGGGTTACGACGAAGAGGCAGACCCCGGATTTTGCTTCGCTCATGCGGGCTACGCTTGCTTTGCTAGAGCCCTTGTGCATGTTACACCGCCTCTCCTGCTTGTAACTTCACTCGCTTCGCTGCAGATCACATGAGCACGGCGCAGGAATTGATCGAGGTTGCTGATGGCGCCGACAGCGCATGCGCTCGACTTGCAGAGGAAGACATTCAGAATCCGCTATCTGCAATCCGCAAAGTTGCGCAGGAAGCAGATCGCTCTTGGTCCGGCTCTAATATCGGCTACCACGCAACGGTCTACTTCGCAGGCCTAGCTCCCGCCCCTCCGGAGGCCCAATTCAGTTCGGAGTGGGGGCTAATGCGGCGCTGGCCCACGCACGAACCGCATCCGGGCTGGCATTTGATGGATTATAAAATTGTGCATGAGGCTCTAACCGAACGCGCGGGCAGACCTGACCTCGTAAAGCTTAGTGATAACCTTACCTCCGTCCGAAAAAGCTTTTCGACCCTAAAGGAACGAGCTATTTCCGCCCTAACATCAGTTGCATCAAAAAACTCCGACGCCTTCTTAAATCGCAAGCTGGCGCAAATTGACGGCCTCTCCCCACAGGATCCCTCTACGATGGCGCGAGGGTTGCTGCCGAGCGGTCAAATTTGGTCGCGGGATTCCCAAGCGATGGGACAAGGAATTACGCTCGCGCCCCATCAACCCCTTATCGCGATTGATTTATCAGTAGCCGCCTTGAAGAGTTCGCTGGAAAGCCTCGGAATAGCTTCGAGAGAAGCGGCGAATCATCTTCAGCGGCCAATTACGCAAAACATGGCGTCTCATCCAAACGGAAAAACTGTTTTCATTGGTCACGGTCGATCGCCACTCTGGCGAGAACTGGGCAATTTTATAGAAAAACGTGTCAAGCTTCAAATAGAGGAGTTCAACAGTGTTTCGGTTGCTGGAATCACGACGAAAGACCGGCTGTCGACGTTGCTCGATGCGGCGGCATTCGCATTCCTAATTATGACAGCCGAAGACGAGCTGGCCGACGGCAAAGTACGCGCTCGGGAAAATGTCGTTCATGAGGCCGGATTGTTTCAAGGCCGTATGGGGTTCAATCGAGCCATCGTACTGATCGAGGAAGGCTGCGAAGAATTTTCAAACATCCACGGCCTAGGACAAATTCGATTCCCGAAAGGCAACATCAGCGCCAAGTTTGAAGAAGTTCGGGCAGTTTTGGAGCGCGAGAAGTTGATCTGACGGCCGTCCACTCACACCGACAAATTATCTCGTGCTTCCGCCCCCGCATCTCCACCGTCTTCCCCCGCAGCATCGCCAAAGCCCACGCAATGCGCGAGCGGTCGATCACGTCATCGGTATACCTGCACTCGGCGGCGCCGCGTGGGTCTCTCGCGCCAGCTTCTCAGCCTCCCGTTCGACCATTTCCCGTGTGCTCAGGCTGTTTTCGATGGCCGTATTGCCATAGACGAAGCTGCGGCGCTGCGCTTCCAGCTGCGCAGGACTCTGCTTGGTTGTCTCGGCCGCTTCCAACAGTTTTTTTAGAGTCTCATTCATCGTCGATCGTGCCGCTTATTTCGCCCGCTGCCCCTTCAACATGCCGGCAATGCTGAGGTCTTCATCGATGGCCGGCCAATGTATGCCCAGCGGCATGATCTCGTAATCGGCGCGTTCCGCTGCCGAAGCCTTCTGCAAGCGCGGATACCAGTCGAGCGGCGTCGCAATCCTGCGACCATCCGCGAGCGTGACGACAAGCTCGCTCGCCGTGCATTCCACGGCGAGCGGTTTTAGGTCGCCAACTTCAAGCTCCAAAGTGCTCATGCCATGCGTCCTATTTATTTAAGTCTTCCACATCGCACGCTTTATCCATGACAAGAACAAAATTTTCGAATAGGCGCCGCATACTCTTATCGCTCAAATCTGCCACCTCATCTCGGTTATTTCGCAAAAGCCAGACGCGATCGGTAGCGATGGCCACTTCGATAGCTTCGCCTTGTCTCAGCAATTCCTTGAAAAGTGCGTTCAAGCGCAAATTTGTGGCCTGTGTCGGCCCCGGATTTCGGTAGTGCCCAAAACGACGATTGAGGTTATCTGTCTCGCCGACATAACGCCTGAAGCTCCCATCAAGTTTCTCGACGTGAAACTTGTAAAGCCCCGCTTTGGAAGGGAGTTTGGGAAACGCTATCTTCCCCCTTTCATCTAATTTAACCGGGCCAACAACATCCCACTCAATTCGTAACGCACCTAATAGAGCCGTATCCGACGACATCGCTCACACCGGCAAATTATCGTGCTTCCGCCCGGGCAGCTCCACCGTCTTCCCCCGCAGCATCGCCAGCGCCCGCGCGATCCGGGGACGCGTCGCGTGCGGCATGATGACGTCGTCGATATAGCCGCGCTCGGCGGCGATGAAGGGCGACAAAAAGCGCTCCTCGTATTCCTTGGTGCGGGCGGCGATTTTCTGCGCGTCGCCCAAGTCGGCGCGGAAGATGATCTCGACGGCGCCCTTGGCGCCCATCACCGCGATCTGCGCGGTCGGCCAGGCGTAATTGACGTCGCCGCCGATGTGCTTACTCGCCATCACGTCGTAGGCGCCGCCGAACGCCTTCCTGGTAATCACGGTGACGAGCGGCACCGTGGCCTGCGAATAGGCAAACAGAAGTTTCGCGCCGTGCTTGATGAGCCCGCCATATTCCTGCGCGGTGCCCGGCAAAAATCCCGGCACGTCGACGAAAGTGACGATCGGAATGGCAAACGCGTCGCAGAAGCGCACGAAGCGCGCCGCCTTGCGGCTGGCGTCGGAATCGAGCACGCCGGCGAGCACCATCGGCTGGTTGGCGACGAAGCCCACGGTGCGGCCGGCGATGCGGCCGAAGCCGATGACGATGTTGCGGGCGAAGGCTTCGGACAGTTCGAAGAAATCGCCTTCGTCGACGACCTTCAGGATCAGCTCCTTGATATCGTAGGGCTTGTTGGGATTGTCCGGCACCAAAGTATCGAGCGATTTTTCGGTGCGCTCGACATCGTCGAACGACGGCCATTGCGGCACGCCGGCGGCCGCATTCGCCGGGAGGAAATCGATCAGGCGGCGCATTTGCAGCAGCGTCTCGACGTCGTTGTCGTAGGCGCCGTCGGCGATCGAGGATTTTGTGGCGTGCACCGAGGCGCCGCCGAGCTCTTCGGCGGTGACGATTTCGTTGGTCACCGTCTTGACCACGTCCGGCCCGGTGACGAACATGTAGCTGGTGTCGCGCACCATGAAGATGAAATCGGTCATCGCCGGCGAATAGACGTCGCCGCCGGCGCACGGGCCCATGATCACCGATATCTGCGGAATGACGCCCGAGGCGATGACGTTCCTCTTGAACACTTCGCCATAGCCGCCGAGCGCGGCGACGCCGTCCTGGATGCGCGCGCCGCCGGCGTCGAACAAGCCGACGATCGGCGCACGCGAGCGCATCGCCATGTCCTGGATTTTGATGATCTTCTGCGCGTGTGTTTCGGACAACGAGCCGCCGAACACGGTAAAATCCTTGGCGAAGGCGAACACGGTGCGCCCGTTCACCGTGCCGAAGCCGGTGACCACGCCGTCGCCGGCGATGTGGGATTTCTCCATGCCGAAATCGGTCGAGCGGTGCTCGACGAACATGTCGAGTTCCTCGAACGAGCCGCGGTCCATCAAAAGTTCTATGCGCTCGCGCGCGGTGAGCTTGCCACGCTTGTGCTGCGCCTCGATGCGCGTATCGCCGCCGCCCTTGCGCGCGCTGACGCGGCGGTCCTCAAGCCTGTCGAGAATGTCCTTCATTTTTCTCTCCGAGCGGCCCCCGACCGGCCGGAATTCTCTTCTTAATCCTGCCCCGCGAAGCGGGGAAGGGGGACCGCGTCAAGCGTGGTGAAAGGGGCCTCGGCGGTGCGGTTTGCGTTAGCGCTTGAGACCGGCCTTGCCGCCCGCGCCCCCTCCACCACGCTACGCGTGGTCCCCCTCCCCCACTTTCGTGGGGGCGGATGAGGAGGCCACTTCCTCGATCGCCTTGACGATGCCGGCGTAGCCGGTGCAACGGCAGAGGTGGCCGCTTAAGACTTCGCGAATTTCAGCGGTCGTCGGGTGCGGATTGCGGGCGAGGAAATCGGTAAACGACATCAGGATGCCCGGCGTGCAGAAGCCGCATTGCAAGGCGTGATTGTTGCGGAAGGCCGATTGCAGCGGGTTGAGCGCGCCGTCCGGCGCGGCGAGCGATTCCACGGTTCTCACCTCGCGCCCCTCGGCCTGCACCGCGAGCGTGAGGCAGGAGCGCGCGGCGAGCCCGTCGATCAGCACGGTGCAGGCGCCGCAAATGCCGTGCTCGCAGCCGACATGCGTCCCGGTCGCGCCGAGTCCTTGGCGCAGGAAATCGGACAGCAGCGTGCGCGGCTCGGCTTCCGCCGCCAGCTTGCGGCCGTTGAGCGTGATGCTTATTCGCGCGCGCTCGTCGCGCTTTAAGCGGCGCATTGTTTGGCCTCCTCGATCACGAGCGGAGCAAGGTTGCGAAAAAGATCGCGCCGCAGCGCCGCCGTGGCATGCAAGTCCTCGTAGCCTTCGAGTTGTTCGGCCCATGCGGCCACGGCTGCGGCGAAGTCGCCTTGCGTTCCAAGGCCGCGCACCATCGGCCGTCCCGCCATGCCGCCGACACCGAGCCGCACCGAGCCTTGCGCGTCGACCACGGCCGCCACCGCGACCATGGCGAAGTCGCCATGCCGTCGCGCCACCTCGCGGAAGGCCGCCCCCTGCCCGCTTGTCACCGGAAAGCGCACCGCGGTTATCAGCTCGTCCACGGCGCGCGCGGTGGTCAGCATGTCTTGCTGAAACACGTCCGCTTTTAGCACGCGCTCGCCGCGTTGTTGCGAGCGCAACACCACCGCGCCGCCGCTGACTGCAAGTGCAAGCGGAATTTCCGAGCTCGGATCGGCATGCGCGATCGAGCCGCACACGGTGCCCTTGTTGCGGGTCTGAAAATGGCCGACGAACGGCAGCGCCGCGGCGACAAGCGGCAGCCTCTCCTTGAGCTGCGGCCAGGCCAGCAGCGCGTTCTGCGTCACCGCGGCGCCGATCTCGATCTGCTCGCCGCGATCGCGGATGACGTTGAGCCCGGCGACGCGCGAAATATCGATCAGCGTTCCGGCATCGATCAGCCGCAGATTGAGCATCGGAATGAGCGACTGGCCGCCGGCTAGAATGCGCGCATCGTCGCCGTGCTCTGCGAGCAGCGCCAGCGCCTCGTCGACCGTATCGGGCCGCACGTAATCGAAGGGACGCGGCTTCATATGCGCGGCTTCACTGTCTGCGGCCCTTTTCCGCCTGCGGCGGCTGCATCAGTGCGTGGATGCGCCGCGGCGTCGCCGGCAACACGACCTCGCGCACGAAAAGCGCATCGGCGATGGCATTGGCGATGCAGGCCGGCGTCGACATGCAATTGCCTTCGGCCAAGCCCTTGGCGCCGAGCGGCGTGAACGGCGACGGCGATTCGTAATGCAAAATCTCGACCTCGGGAATTTCGCTCACCGTCGGCACCAGATAATCGGCAAAGGTGCCGCTTAAAAACGCGCCTTCCTCGTTATAGCTGAACTCCTCGTAGAGCGCCGCGGCAATGCCTTGCGCGAACGCGCCGCGGATTTGGCCCTCGGCGACGGTCGGGTTCATGATGCGCCCGGCATCGTGCATCGACACATAGCGGTCGACGCGGACCGCATAGGTGACAGCATCGATCTCGATGCCGCACATGTCGAAGATGAAGCCGTAAGTCAGAGAAGTGTTGATGCGGTCGTCGCTCGACGGCGCTTCGAGCTGTTGCGGCGACCACACCCCGGTTTCGCTGAGCGCCGGCGCCATGCCGTCCGGCAGCAGCATCGGCGACCAGTGCGAGGTGCCGGCGACGCGGCCGAACGGCAGCGCGTTGTCGGGATTGGAGCGGCTTCGGATTTTTCCGCTCGCCAACTCCACGTCGTCGGCCAGCACGTTGAGCTGCTTCGCGGCGATGGCTTTGAGCTTGTCGCGCATCTGCACCGCGGCCATGTGGGCGGCCACCGCGGTGCCCGAGGCAAAGCGGCTCGAATAGGTGCCGGCAGCGATCGACCACTGGTCCTTCGCGGTGTCCAGTTCCAAAACCACTTCGACGTCGTCGGGCTTCAGTCCGAGCTGCGCCGCGACGATCTGCGCGAGCACCGTTTCGTGGCTCTGGCCCTGCACCGTGACGTCGGCGGTGACGGTGACGGCGCCGAGCGGATCGATATTCACCGTCGCCATCGATACCGCGCCGCTCTTGGGCCCGGACTTTTCGCGCGCCGCCGCCGTCATCAGCGTCGAGAGATAGCCCATGTTCGACATCGCCGGCTCGACCACCGCGGCAAAGCCGATACCGTAGATGCGGCCATTGCCGCGCGCCTCGTCGCGGTGGCGCTTGAGCTCGGCAAGCCGGCCCTGCCCGGTAGCCACCTCGACCGCGCGTGCATAGTCTCCGGAATCGTACAGCGCGCCGGCGGCCGCACGGTACGGAAACTTTTGCGCCGGGATCAGATTGCGGCGGATGACGTCGAGCGGATCGAGCTTTAGCTCGACCGCGATGCGGTGCATCAGCCGCTCCAAAGCCAGATAAAGCTGCGGCCCGCCGAAACCGCGAATGAGGCATGCCGGCATTTTGTTGGTGAGCACGACGCGGTTTTTGACTTCGACGTTGGCGATATCGTACGCGCCGGTCACCGCGCCATGCATGCGGTAGAGCGGGCCGGGCATCGGCGCCCGCAAGAACGCGCCGTAATCTTCGAGCTGATCGAGTTTTAACGCCAGGATGCGGCCGTCATTATCGATCGCCGCCTCGATTTCCGTGACACGGTTCGGGCCGCAGCTGGCGGCGACCAGATGCTCGATGCGGTCCTCGACCCATTTCACCGGGCGGCCGGTGATTTTCGCAGCCAGCGCCATCAGCACGACGTAAGGAAACACCGAGAGCTTTATGCCGAAGCTGCCGCCGGAATCCGGCGGGATGCGCAGCCGCAGTTTCGGTCCGGCAACGCGCAGCGCACGCGCCATCACCGGATGCATCGAAAACGGGCCCTGGAAATTCGCCGTGACATCGTAGCTGGCTTTGGCGGCATTGTGCTGCGCCACTACGACGAAGCATTCGATCGGCGTGAACGAGAGCCGGTGAAACGGCACGGTCATGGCGATGCGGCGAGCGGCGCGGGCGAAGGCGCCTTTGGGATCGCCATAGGAAAATTCGCGCACCGAGACCTCGTTGGTCTTGGCTTCGGGATGAATGATCGGCGCCGCGCGCGCGCAAGCCGCGACCGGATCGATCACGGCTTCGAGCGGCTCGTAGTCGATCGACACCAGCTCGGCCGCATCCTCGGCGATATAGCGGTTCTCCGCCACGACGAGCGCGACCGGCTCGCCGACATAGCGCACGCGCTCGACCGCAAGCGCCCATTGCCGCACCGGCGTCTTGACCGGAGCGAGGAACGGATCGGAGAGCTTGCGGACATCGTCGCCGGCGATAACCGCCCAGACGCCGTCGTGGGCCAGCGCGCGCACCGCGTCGATGCGCACGATCTCGGCGTGCGCATGCGGCGAGCGGATCACATGGGCGTGCAAGGTACCGACCGCAACCGGAAGGTCGTCGGCATAGCGGCCGCGGCCCGACAACAGCGCGGGGTCTTCCTTGCGCAGCATGGACTCGCCGAGTCGCTCGGACATGCTTTCCCGCTCCTGCCACCTCATTCTCTACATCGGCGGCTGAAGCTTGTCAGCACCGATGGCCACGATGCGATGGGCTGGCGTTATCTGCTCTCCTGAACTAACGTTCCCGCGTCACGTCATTCCGGGGCGGAGCCAACGGGTCCGGCCTTCGGCCGGCCCGTTGACAGGCTCCGCGAGGAGCCCGGAATCCATAACCACGATTCGTGAATATGGATTCCGGACTCACCGCTTCGCGTCGATCCGGAATGACTTGCAGGGAAAAGCGATGGACCAATCCGCGAACGGTTCCGGCATCGGCCAACCGGTGCGCCGCCGCGAAGATTTTCGGCTGGTGCGCGGCGCCGGCCGCTACACCGCCGACGAGAACCTGCCCGGCCAGGTTTACGCCGTCATGGTGCGTTCGCCGCACGCGCACGCGCGGCTGCGTAGCATTGCCGCCGCTAAAGCGAAAACCATGCCCGGCGTGCTGGCGGTGCTCAGCGGCGCCGATTTCCTCGCCGAGGGGCTGAAGCCCATTCCGCACAAGCCGTGGTCGCCGCATCCGGCGGAAACCATGCTGCGCAACACGAGCGGCGAGCCGCCGTTCGAAGCGCCGCATTTCCCGCTGCCGGCCGACAAAGCGCGCTTTGTCGGCGAGGCGGTGGCGATGGTGGTGGCCGACACGGTGCACGCGGCCAAGGACGCCGCCGAGCGCATCGAGATCGATTACGAGGCGCTGCCCGCCGTGGTCGAAACCGCCGCCGCGGCACGGCAGGATGCGCCGCATGTGCACGACGCGGCGTCGAATGTCTGCTTCGATTCCGATCTCGGCGACGCCGCGGCAACCGACGCCGCCTTCGCCCGCGCCGCGCATGTGACCCGGTTCGGGACCTGGGTGCAGCGCGTCACCGGCGTGCCGATGGAGCCGCGCGCCGCGCTCGCCGCGTTCGACGCCGCAAGCGGCCGCTTCACCGTCTATGCCGGAAACGGCGGCGCCGTCCGCCTGAAGAACGATCTCGCCGCGATGCTCGGCGTTGAGCCGGAGAAAGTCCGCGTCTTGATGCAAGACGTCGGCGGCAATTTCGGCACCCGCGGCATGATCTATCCGGAGTTTGCGCTGGTGGCCTGGGCGGCGCGCAAGCTTGGTCGTCCGGTAAAATGGATCAGCGAGCGCCACGAGTCGTTCCTCAGCGACTATCAGGCGCGCGATCTGGTCGTCGAAGCGGAACTCGCGCTCGACGCCAAGGGCAAATTCCTCGCTATGCGCGGCTCGAACCTCGGCAATCTCGGCGCCCACACCACCAATTTCGCCATGGTGCAGAAGGGTGTACAGATGATGTCGAGCATCTATCGCATGCCGGCGGCGCATTTTCGCGCCCGCGCCACGCTGTCCAACACCTCGCCGACGCGGCCCTATCGCAGCGCCGGCCGACCGGAAGTCATTTTCGTCATGGAGCGGCTGATCGATCTTGCCGCGCGCGAATGCGGCTACGACCGCGTCGCCATCCGCCGCAAGAATCTCGTCACCGAAAAAGAGCTGCCGTACAAAAATCCGTTCGGCGTCGTCTACGACAGCGGCGATTATATCGGCGGCATGGATATGGCGCTGAAACTCGGCGACTGGACCGGCTTCAAGAAGCGCCGCGCCGCGGCGAAAAAGCGCGGCAAATATCGCGGCATCGCGGTCGGCAATTACGTCGATATCTCGACCGGCGTGCCGCGCGAGAAAGCCGAGATCACGGTGTCGCCCGACGGTTTCGTCGAGCTCGTCATCGGCATCGTCTCGCAAGGCCAGGGCCACGAGACGAGCTTTGCGCAGCTCGTCACCGAATGGCTCGGCGTGCCGATCGAGACCGTGCGCTTTGTCACCGGCGATACCGATCGGGTGACGGTGGGTGGCGGCGCGCATTCCGGCCGCGGCATGCGGCTCGGCTCGATCGTCATCAAAAAATCGTCCGACGGCATTATCGAGAAGGGCATGCGCATTGCCGAGCATCTTCTGGAAACCGCCGCCGCCGACATCGAGTTCAAGGAAGGCTGCTTTGCGGTGAAGGGCACCAATCACGCCGTCGGGATATTCGAGGTGGCGCGCGCCGCTGCCGAGCGCAAGGATTTGCCGGCGAACTTGCAAGGCCCGCTCTACGCCGCCTGCGACGAGACCGTGCTCGATGCGAGCTATCCCTACGGCGCCCATGTCTGCGAGGTCGAGGTCGACGCCGATACCGGCAAGGTCACGCTGATCAATTACGTGGCGGTCGACGACGTCGGCCGCGCGGTCAATCCGCTGATCATTCACGGCCAGGTCCATGGCGGTATCGCGCAAGGGGTCGGCCAGGCGCTGCTCGAACATGCCTGTTACGATCCGGAGAGCGGCCAGATGCTCGCGGCATCCTTCATGGACTACGCCATGCCGCGCGCCTCGGATTTGGTGAACTACATCACCGAGATCAGCGAGGTGCCCTCCTCGACCCATCCGCTCGGCATCCGCCCGGCCGGCGAAGGCGGCACGGTTCCGGCGCTCGCCGTCGTCATCAACGCCATCGTCGATGCTTTATCGGACTTCGGCGTGCGCCACGTCGAAATGCCGGCGACGCCACAGCGGGTGTGGCGGGCGATCGAGGACGCGCGCGCGCGCCAAAACATTCCGGGGAACGGGCGCAACCGTGGAAGCTAGCAGCCTCCGCAGCCGCGATTTTAAGAACATCCTGCTGATCAAACTGTCGGCGATCGGCGACGTGGTGCATACGTTTCCGGTGCTCAATAAATTGCGCCGGCGCTATCCCAAGGCGCGGATCGACTGGCTGGTGACGCCGGAAATCGCCGAATTGTTGCGGTCCAATCCCGCGATCAGCACAGTCATCGAATTTCCGCGCGACGAATGGTCGAGGCCGTGGCAGGCCGCGCCCTACTTGAGCGCGGCCCGTTTGATCGCCACGCTGCGCGCCGCGCGATACGATCTGGCGCTCGATCTGCAAGGCCAGTTGCGCAGCGCCGTCTTCGCCTTTACCTCCGGCGCGCCGGTGCGTATCGGCTTCGACGGACCGCGTGCGGCGCTCTGGAAGACGCTATCGCGAAAAATTCCGGACGAAGCCAAGAAGCACGCCTGGCAGGGCGCGCGTGAAGGAAGCTTTCTCGCCTATACCCATCACATTGCCCTGCCGATGCTCGATCTGCATCCGGTGGAGCGCTATCTCGGCGTGGCGCCGATGCTCGGCCTCGACGACGCCGCACCCGATTTTTCCTTTCCGATCCCGCAGGAAGCCACCACCCGCATCGATGCGTTGCTGGATTATTACGATATTGGCAAAGCAAAGCCGCTCGCCGTCATGGCGCCGGGCACCAGTTGGGAAACCAAACAGTGGCGGCGCGACGGTTTTGCCGAGGTGGCGCGGCATTTTCTGAAAAAGAGCTTTGCCGTCACCCTTATCGGATCGGACGGCGAACGCGGGCTGTGCGCGGAGATCGCGCAACTTGCGCCGGGCGCCGTCAATCTCGCCGGCGAAACGATGCTGTCCGAGCTGGCGGCGCTTATTCGCCGCGCCACGATCTGCGTCAGCAACGATTCCGGCCCGATGCATCTTGCCGTGGCGCTCGACCGGCCGGTGGTGAGCGTTTTCGGCCCGACCGATCCGGTCTGGGCGGGGCCTTACCGGCGCGCCGACGCGGTGCTGCGCGCCGAGCTGCCGTGCTCGCCGTGTTACCTGCGCGAACTGCACCGCTGCCCGCACGGCCATGCCTGCATGCAAAATGTCGGCGCCGCCGCGGTGATCGAGCGCGTCGATGACATTATCGCCAAACTGCCGCGCCGCGCCACGCTCGCTACGTCGCAAGCGCGGCCGCGCTAGACCATAAGGAGCGGGGCCGGGCGGGCGGCGTTGCAAATCCGCGCATGCTCATGGTAATTGCCGCATGGTCCGCCTGGGCATGGTCCCAAATGGATGCGGCAAACGGGGGCGCGGGAATGCCGCTGATCCATGACGCCGAAGTCTGGCAAAGAAAGCTTGCCGCGCTTCCGCTCGCAAGCTACGGCCCCGGCGAGACCGTGTTCGCCGAAGGCACCAGCACCGGCCGGCTGCTCATTCTCAAAAGCGGCGCGGTCAGCATCGTCAAGGGCGGCACCGAGATCGCCATGGTGGCGGAACCCGGCGCGGTGTTTGGCGAACTCTCCGCGCTGCTCGATCAGCCGCATGGTGCGGATGTACGCACTCTGGAAGCGTCGGAGTTTCATGTCGCCGACGCCGCCGCGCTGCTCGCGCAGGACCCGGCGGCGCTGCTCTACGTGACGATGGTGCTGGCGCGGCGTCTCGACAGCGCAAACCAAGCGCTCGTCGAACTCAAGGACCAGATCGAGGCCGGCGAACCGCCGGGCATGATCGAGAAATCGGTCGAGCGGATCCAAGGATTGCTCAGCGCCATCGGCGCCGGCTACATCCGCGCCGGAGTAGGCTATTCCATGCTCCCCCCTACATAACGCGGAAAGCGCCCTGCAACCTAAAGCATGATCCCGATAAAGCCCGCCCTCGGACTTGGTCCGAGGGTGGAACCCGGTTTTCGGAAAAGATCATGCGCAAACAAAAAGGCTAGCGGCTTTTGGCGCCAAGATAGCGCGGCACCACGATGCGCTCGCCTTCGGTCAGCGCCCCATGCTCCGCCTTCCGATTGAGCTGAATGAGCGCCCAGAGCGGTACATGGTAGGTTGCCGCAACGGTCTGCAGCGTATCGCCGGCATGGGCCGCTACCGGCATGCCCGAATCCCATAGTTCGATGGCGCCGGTGGCCGGCGGCACGAGCCGCAATGGCACCGCCTCGCCCTCCCCCCGTAGCGCGGCCGATCTGACCTTGGCGGCCAGCTGCTCCTGAATGCGGTCAAATTTGTCCAGATTGATGTGGACGATCTCGGGGCGATCTTTGAGGTTGTAGCTGGCGTAGTGGCCGTGGAAGCCGCGCCCAGGCTCGAGGTCGCCGCCACCCAGGATGTTGGAGGACTGGTAGAGATTGATATAGCGCTCGACATTCGCCGGTATGGCGTGGGCGGCGCGCGTGGGGTCGTAGGTGATGAGCAGGCTCACCGGGACATGCGCGGCTTCGAGCGTTTCGGCGAATTGCACGGCGGAATCGCCGCCGATGGAATGGCCGATGACGGTGATCGGCTTGGGATCGCGGCGGTAATCGCTGATGGCTTGGGTGGCGACCGAGCGCCATGCCGAATAGCCCTCGATGTCGGCGGCGACGCCAACGCGGTCGATGCGCGCCGCCAGTTGATCCATGCCCCAATCGATCATGCCGATCAGGCCGCGAAACATGTAGGCGCGTCCGTGCACGGCGGTCGCGGCGTCGCCGACCGTGACGAAGCTGGCCGCGATCAGGACCGCGGCGATACACTTGGCGGTAAAGGTGAGGATGGATTTGGCTAAAACCATGCGCTCTTCAGGTTCAGCATGTGAAAGCGGCAAACGAACGACCGACGCGTCGCGCAGACGAACCACGGCGCTCGCCTCGTTTCGGGCCAACGCGATTTCCCGGAACACGCCTGCTTCGTGCTATTGATTAGCACAAATCGGAGATTGGCTGGGCTTTTTCGTGGCAAAGATCGCGCCGCACCTTTGCGGGGTCAAAATCCTCACGAATCGCAGGTAGAATCGGGCCAAGACCATCTCGAAGAACGATTCCGACCTGCCGCGCCGTGCTGCTTCTGGTAAATTAGATCCATGAAATTCCTGACGAGACTGGCGGCCGGCGATATCGCGCTGTGGCGCACGTTCTGGCTGATCGGCATTCCGCTCGCTCTCCTCTGGGACAGCAGTGGGCTTAGCATGCTCACCGGATTTGGCGTCGGCGCGCCATTGGTCGCGACATTGATCATCGTGGTATTTACGTTATCGAGCGCAGCCATTCCGATCGTCGCGGTGGCCATATGGCGCAGCGCGTCGCGCTATCCGCGCGAGGCATGGTGGAACCATGTTTTCGCCTGGAGCGCCAAGCTATGTGCCGCGCTTTCGGGACTGGCGGCGGCCATCAGCTTTTGCACCGTTTTGTACCTGGCGTTTTCCTTCGTTTACGCGGGCGAGGCCCCGTTTTGAATCAGGGGACTACGACCGACCTCACCATGGTTTGGACTTGACCCACGTCAGCTTACGGAGCGAAGCGGACGTGGTCCGGCGGGCAATATCCGCTGGGTCGGGCGAAAACGGCCCATCGCGTCATTTCGCTGCCATGCGGCAATTCGACGGCTTTCGGAGCGAAGCCGACATTGCGACGATTTGTGGGTACACAGCTAATTTGAGGCCGTTCTCGTCAAGCCGGCTGTCGGCGAGCCGCGATAGGTTCGCTCGGCATAGTCTTTCAGGTCTGCGGCGGTAAGCTGGCGCTCCGCGAACAAGTCCCCCGAATTAACGGCATTCGAAAGCCTGTCGAGAAAGCCCGGCAGATCGCTTGGCTGCGGTCTCGCTTCGGGCCGTTGCGGCGCCGGCGACTTGGGCATTTCTGCTTGAGCGATTTGCAGACGATCGCCGGCTGCCGGATTGCCGTGCGCAGGAGCGCGCTCATCGACCGCAGTTTCAGGCCGGGCCGGCGCCGCCGAGCGCGCGAGCTGTTGCTTCGGCCGCTCCGGGCCCCGGGCGGCTTGCGCCGAAATCCTCGGCATTTCGCCGCCAGCGACTTTCGGACGATCGTCGGTAGCCGGAGCGCTCTGCTCCTGTCTTCGCAGCTCTACCGCCTGCTCGAGCGGAGTCGACTGCGACGATTGTGCAAAGGCGAGCGGCATCGGCGCCTCAGCTTGCGCCGTTTCCAGGCGATCTTGCGCGGTGAACTTGCCGATCTCGCTTTTCACCAGACTGCGAAACTGCGAATTGAACTGCGCGCCCGGATGGGAGTCGTTGTTGGCGATGTATTCGATATTGTCCCCCTCCAATTTCTTCGAGCCCATGCCGCCGAACGTCTCCCATGGATTGGGATTGTAGATCTCGATCATCCGCCCGACTTTGCCCGGCGCGAGCGGCGGATTCCAGCTCAGCATCGACGGCTGCAGCGCAATGATGAGATCCACGTGTTTCGCGTCATTGGCGACAAAAACCGAGCTGTTGGCGCCAAGGCTATAGCCGACGACGACCGTGTGCGTTCCCGGCGGCAGCTTGTCGAGGTCGTCGACCAGAGACGGCCACGCCTGATGCACATAGGTCTCGACCTCGACATCCGGCATCATTTTAAGCTCGGCGACCAGTTCGACCAGTCCGATCGCCGGCAATGGTCCGAACATCGGCCACAATACCCCGACAAACGTTTTGGCTTGGACCGGAGAAGAGATCAACGCACCGCACAAGGCAACGACGATTGCGAGCTTGTTCACGTCCACCCCCCATCCCCCATCGTCGGGCCACGTCGAGAACTCTCCGCCGCCGCCCTCGTTTATAGACAGCCGGTAATTGCGGGTTTTTATGGGAAGCAGATGGGAAACTTTGCGGATAAAGATGGCCGTCGATTGACGAGCTTAACACTCCGTGAACACGCCAAAGGGAGCGTTGAGCATGCCGTGTCATCGCAAACCGAACGCGCGACGCCGGGTTCGAGTCGGATGGACATTTCCGCGATAAAGACTAAGTTTGATATAAGCCAAAGAGCTTTATAGCAGCAAACGCCATCGTCTACCGTGCGTACTGACTGGGAGAGCAACATGCGTAAGGCAATTACGGCCATCATCATGGCAGCGGCGATCGTCACCGCGACGATTGCCACTCCGAAACCTGCAGAAGCAAGATGTTGGGGATGCTGGGCTGGAGCCGGCATCGCGGCAGGCTTGATCGGCAGCGCGCTGATTATCGGTGCGTCGAACGCCTACGGCTACGGCTACGGCTATGGACCATATTATGGGTATCCGGCTTCCTACGGCTACGGATACGCACCCTATGCCTATGCGCCGGCATATTATGGCTACGCGGCGCCCTATTCTTACGGTGGCTACTACGCGCGCCCTGCCTATTACGGGCCGCGGATTTATCGCGGCTACTACCGCCCGCGGTTCTACGCGCACCGCTATTATGTGCACCGCTACTATGTGCACCGCTACTATGTGCACCGCTACTATGCCCATCGCTACTACGGCCGCCGCTACTATCGGTAATATGAGCGAAAGGAGCGGACCGGAGTCCGCATCGAGGCTGTGCGGGCACGGCTTGTCTTTGCGCCGCGCCGCGCACTCAACAGTTCAGCCTGCCGCTCCGTCAGCTTGCCGCCAGCGCCCGGGTCGTGTCATCGAACAACTCATCGACCGAGAACGGCCGGGAAATCAGTTTCTGCTGCCAGCAGAAATCGACGATGATTTCCAAAGTCGGACGGCAGGCCTCGACGCCAAAGCGATAGGGATCGAGGACGCCGGCATCGGGCAAGGCGGCGGCGCGTTTACTTTCCTGGAATTGGCGGAACACGTCGCGCACCGCGTCAGGCCGCGACCGGGATAGCTCGGTTCGCACCACCAACATGTGATTTATCGGCACGCCGTGGTGGCGCTCGGCCCATTTCCGGGCGACTGCATCGGCGTCCGGAATCAAGTGCTTCAGCCGCGGATCGGGCAGCTTGTCGCCGACAATCGCAGCGTCGATCTCGCCGTCAAGGAGCATCTGCAGCAGCTCCTTGCCGGGGGGCGCACGTTTGACGAAGTCGGGATCGCGGTATTCCGCCACATGCGGATCCTCGAACGTGATCCACTGCACTTTATTGAGATCGACGCCGTAATCGCTCGCCAGGATGCCCCTCACCCAGGTGCCGGTGGTGACGGTATAGGCGCGGACGCCGACGCGCTTGCCGTTGAGGTCGGAAGGCTTCAGCGCGCCGCGCTCGGCGTTATAGGCGATGGTATGATGCTGACCGCGGCTCACCACAACGGCGGGAATCAGGACATAAGGCTTGCCGTAGGACAGGGCTTGCAGATAAGTCACGATCGCCAGCTCGGCGAGATCGTATTTGGCCTCGCGCACCACCTGCTTGAACATATTGTTGGCGACCTTGACGTCGACGAAGTCGAAGCCGACGAGATCGGAATGCACCGCACCGCTTTTGAGCGGCGCGACGTTCGGATAATTGCCCAGCATCGTGTGCAAAGTGAGTTTCGACCCAACCGCCATCGTTTGCTCCTTATCGATCGGCAAGTGCCGGATAGAGTGTCTGCGCGGTCTTGCCGAAGATCCATTCCTGATCGGAATCCTTGGCGAAGGAGAACGCCTGCCGCGCCGCGCCGAGGATTTCCCGCAGCGTCCCGAGCGAATTCGGGAAATTCGATCCCCAGGCGATCCGCGACGCACCGAACGTGTCGATCAATTTGCCGAAGAACGTTTCCGGCGTCCCCCTGCCCCACGATTTGGGCGTCACATTGATCGGCGTGATCTTCAAATAAACCTGTTGGTAGTCGGCGAGCGCGAGCAGGTCGGCCGCCTGACGATAGGGCGGCCCGTCTTCGAACGGCGCGCGCGAAAGGTGATCGAGGATCATGGTCACTTTCGGAAACTTGTCCATGATTTGACGCAACAGCGGAATGCCTTCCTGCTTCATCTGCATGCAGACCGGGATATTCTTCGCCGCCGCGTGCTGCCAAAACGGATAGGTTGTCGGATCGGTAAACCAGGTGGCTTGGTCCGGCAAAGTGCTGCCGGTCGTGAACAAACGCATGCCCGTGCAACCGCGGCCGAGCCAATAGTCGAACCTTTTCACGGCGTCCGGCGCCCTGACATCGATCGAATAAACGCCGGTGAAGCGCGCCGGCAGGGCCTGGACGGCGTCGGCGACATAGCTGTTGTCATAGCCGTAGGCGGTCGATGAATGCACGATCGCGGCTTTGGCGACGCCGGCGTCGTCCATCGCCTTGAGCAGCGTTTCATATGTCGTCGGCCGTTCGCTCGACCAGGTCGACTGGGTGCCGCCGAGCGGGGCGAGCGGATAGCGCTTGGTGTCCGGCGAGACGATATGAGGATGAATATCGACGACTGAAGATATCACTGAAGAGACTGAAGATATCACTGAAGACATGGGACCTCGCGCGACGCGGGATTGCATTCACGGGTTGATATCGACGAAGACCTGGTCGAGTGTCGGACGCGACGGAATGAGGCCCTGCTGCAAGGCATAAGTGACGAGCGCCTCGATGCTCGGTCCGTTCGCGGCCATGCCATAGGGCAAAGGATCGCTCATCAGCGAGAAGAAGCCCCGATAGCGCTTGTCCTCCGGAGCATCGCCGCGGCCGAGCTTGAGTTCATCGAGATAGGGTCTTTTGGCCGCAACGAATGCGTTCATCAGCGAACGCGGCAGCCACGGATAGCGCGCGATTTGCTCATCCTTCACCACGATGAGGCCGTGGATCGGGTAGATGCCGGTGCGGCGAAACCAGTCGGCCTCGATTTGCCCCACATTGGCGAACAGTTCCGGATAGCTGCCGGTGGCGCCGCCGGTCGGCGCGTTCATGTCCCAATTGCCGATCGGCGGCCCGGCGCGGCCAACCCCGGCGGGCCCGGTAAATCCGGCCTCGATCTCGCCCGACGCCATCATGCTTTGCAGCGATTTGCCTGGCGGGGCGTGCATCACGTTTGGCGGCAGTTCGAGCGTCGTGACATGCTCCTCGTCGTCCACCACCCAGGTCACTTTCGACGAATCGAGGCCGTATTCGTTGACGAAGATGCCGCGCGTCCACACCCCGGTCGTCACCGAATAGGCGCGCACGCCGACTTTCTTGCCTTCAAGGTCCTTGGGCACGCGAATGCCGGCGTCCGGCCGCACGACAAAACCGCCGTGATGGAACCTGCGCATCACGAAGATCGGCAGCGCGATGTAGGGCGCGCCGCGCGCGCGCGCGATCATATAGGTCGTCGGCGCCATCTCGCAAATGTCGAACTCGAGGTCGCGAACCATCCGGCGGAACGCCTGGATGATCGGCACGACCTCGACGAAATCCGCGTCGACGCCCTCGATCGGAATGACGCCTTTCTTGATCGACGCGGTGTGGCCGTAGCTGCCGATCGCGATCTTGAGCGGTGGCCGGCCGGCGCCGGCCGGCATCCTGCCGCTTGCCGCTTGCACGTTCACGTCACGATTTCCTTTGCGCGGTTATCGTTTCGGAATGCCGGCTTTGTCGATGACCGTGCGCCATTTTTCGACGTCCGCTTTCATGCGCTGCGTCATCTCCTCCGGCGTGCTCGCCAGCGGCTCCATGCCGAGATTGGCCATCTTGGCGCGGATATCCGGCATTTGCAGAACGACGCCGATCGCGCCGTTGAGCTTGGCGATGATGTCGGCGGGCGTGCCGGTGCGGACGGAAAGCCCGTTCCAGCTCTTGACGACATAGTCGGGATAGCCGCTGTCCTTGACCGTGGGGACGCCGCTAAACAGCGGGGACGGCTTATCGCCGGACGTGGCGAGGATCTTGATCTGCTTGCCGGTCACCATTGGACTCAATGCCGCGTAGAAATCGAAACCGACATCGACATCGCCGCGAACGATCGCGGACATGAGTGCCGGCGTGGTGCGGAAGGTAACGATCGTGGCATTGACTCCAGTGACCATCTTGAACAATTCGGCCGAAAGATTTTGCGTGCTCCCCACCGCGATGGTGCCGAAATTCAGCTTGCCCGGATTCTGCTTGGCATAGGCGACGAGCTTTGAAACGGTGTCGAGCTTGGCATCCACTTTCGTCGCCAACAGCATGTCGAACTGTGCCAGCGGCGAAACGGAGGTGAAGTCGCGCGTGATATCGAACGGCAGCGAGGCAAACAGGCTTGCGCTGATCGCGGCGCCATTGCCGGCAAGGTACAAAGTGTAGCCATCCGCGGGTAAGCTCAGCGCGGCTCTGGCGGACACGATGCCGCCCGCTCCCGGCCGGTTGTCGATGAAGAAGTTCTGGCCCAAGCGCTCGCCGAGCTTCGCAGCGACCAGGCGGGCCGTGACATCGGCGACGCCACCGGGGCCATAAGGCAGGATGATGCGGACTGGCCGATCGGGGTAACTGGCCTGCGCCTGAGTGATAATGGAAAATGTCGCCGTCACGACTGCGGCGATCACCGACGCACCGATGCCGCGCCAACGCTTGCGTCGAAATGGCATGTGTTCCTCCAGCGACGTCCTTGTTTCGGCGAAGCCGAACTTGTCCGGTGCGCCGATTTTGGCCGCGATCATGGTCAAGCCGCGCCGCCAGTCCATTTCGATTCGCCTCTCGACTTGATATACAAATCGTCTCGGAAGCACCGAGTGTGTGCGCCAAAACACATTCAGCTGGGTTTTCTGAGGTCTTAGACGATATAGGAAACATGCCCGATGATCGATTTCAGGCTGCTGCGCCACTTCTCCTATTTCCTCGCTGTGGCCGACGAAAGACATTTCGGCAAGGCGGCGAAACGGCTGGGGATGTCGCAACCCCCGCTCAGTCAGCAAATCCAGGTGCTGGAGAAATCGCTTGGAGTGCGCGTGTTCGAGCGCTCGCGCCAAGGGGTTCAACTCAGCCGCGAGGGCGCCGCCATCCTCGCGCCGGTGCACCGCTTCATGGAGCACGCCCAGCGGCTGCAACAGGCGGTCACTGACGCGCGCCAAGGCCGCACCGACATTGTGACCGTCGGCGCGATCAGCTCGGCGATGTTCGACATCATGCCGCGTTTGCTGCGCGCGGCGCGGCGGCTCCATCCGCAACTTTCTCTTGCGGTGATGGAGGCGCGGAGCGACGAAGCCCTCTCGGCGGTGCAGAGCGGCGAGATCGATATCGCGTTCGGGCGTTTCGACGACCGCATCGCATCGCTCCAGATTCGCCCGATCCTGTACGACCGCCTCGTGCTTGTGCTTCCGGTCGATCATCCCTTGACGCAGCGCGGCCGCGTCGCGCTTGCCGAGCTCGCCGACGAGAACTTTGTGCTGTTTCCGCGGCGCTCCAGTCCGAGCTTCTTCGATCAGATCACGAGCGCCTGCCGCGACGCCGGCTTCTCGCCGCACGTGCTCTATGAGGTCCATTCGGTGGTTTCACAGATCGCCTATGTCGGCTGCGGCGTCGGCGTCGGCATGGTGCCGAGCCGCGCGATGCGGTTCGGCGGCGGCGATGTCGTATTCCGGCCGCTGGTTGAAACGATCAATGTCGTGAGCATTGCGGCGGCCTGGAATGCGGCCCGGCGCAAGCAACCGGTGCCGCTGATCGTCGACATCGCAGCCGACATCGGCGCCGATCGGGAAGCGCTGCCGATTGCCGCATCGCCGGCCGAAACCGCGGCGGCAAAATAGCAATACAGGGAGTCAAAAGGAAAGATTCACTTTTTTAGTAGTTGCTGCAAGCCGTTCAGCGAACGCCCGCTAGCGACCAATGCGCTCATCGCATTCGACAAAACCGCGCTGCGCTCGCGCAACCGCAAACAAGCGTAATTGCCGCAGCGCGGGGCGCACGCGAGCGGCCTGCCTGTGCTAACATTTCATCGACCCCGCAGGGTCAAAGCCAAGCGCGGAACGATAAAGCGCATTGAGGGAGGGAGACAGCCAATGAGTATCGTTAGACGCTCGTTCTTGAAATCGGCGTTGGCCGCGCCTTTGGTTCTGGCATCGGCAATGCCGACGGTGCGCGCCCAGGGCGCTTACCCGACCAGGCCGATTCGGCTCATCGTCGGGTTTGGACCCGGCGGCGGTACCGACATTCTTGCCCGCTTGGTCGGGGCCGAGCTTTCGAAAATCCTCGGCCAATCGGTGGTGGTGGAGAACCGGCCGGGAGCCTCGGCGCGGCTGGCGGCGGAATACGTCGCCAATCAGTCGGCCGACGGCTACACGCTCTTGGCCAGCCCGGTCGGACCGATGTCGATGGCGGCCGCTATCTTTTCCGATCTTAAATACGATCCGATCAAATCGTTCGTTCCACTCGCCATGATCGGGCAATTTCCGGAGATCCTGATGGTACGGTCGGATACCCCGGTCGACAGCGTCAAGGAACTGGTCCAGTTCGCCAAGCAACACCCCGACAAAGCCAATTATCCGAGCACTTCGCCGGCCTTCACCATTCCGATGGAAGAATTGAAATTGGCATCCGGCATGCCCGGCGTGATGGTGCCGTACAAGAGCAGCGGCGAAATGGTTTTGAGCATCATCGAAGGCCAGACGATGATGGCGTTGATCGATCCGCCGCCGACGTTGCCGCAGATCGAGGCCAAAAAGCTCAAGGCGCTGGCGGTCAGCGGCAATAAGCGCATGCCTGAACTCCCCGACGTGCCGAGCATGGCGGAGGCCGGTTACCCGGGGGTCGACACGCATTTGTGGAGCGGCGTCTTCGCGCCCATCGCGACGCCGCCGGCGATCGTCGCCCGCCTGCAAAAGGCGCTTGCCACGGCGATCCATGACGCCGGCGTCGCGGCGAAACTCAAAGCGCTGGCGGTCGGTCCGGGAGTCGCAACGCCCGAGGAATTCGAGCACCTCATCGAAAGCGAGATCGTCAAGTACAAAGGCGTGATCAAGGCCGCGCATCTGCACTTCGCCTGAGTGACGCGGCCACCCCTGGCCGAGCCCGCCGGCAGAGCGCATCGTGTCAGGCGACCTGCCGGCATTTCACGTCGGGGCGACACGTCACTGCCAGTACGGCGGATAGCCCGAGCTCTTTTCCTCCGCCGCAAGCAGGCGCAGCATCGCGGGCCATTCCAAGACGCCATAGGGCCGCCGCGTGCCGGGCTGGTAGAGATGCGCGGTGTGGGCGAGCACGTTTTCGCCGGGCATGGTGAGCTCGGTGCGCGCCGCCATGGCGTCGACCTGCGAGCGGCATGACATTTCAAGCTGATACATGGTGTTGAAGGCCTGCTGGATGGAGGCGCCACAGGTGAGCAGCCCGTGATTGCGCATCACCATGGCGTCGTGCGGCCCGAGATCGCGCACCAGCCGCACGCGCTCGTCGGCGTCGATCGCCGGGCCTTCGTAGTCGTGGTAGCCGATATGACCGACGAAGCGGATCGAGGTCTGCGACAGCGGCAGGAGCCCGCATTGCATCGCCGCCACCGCCATGCCCGCGCGGGTATGGGTATGCAGAACGCAGGCGACGTCGGGCCGCGCCTTGTGGATGGCGCCGTGAATGACGTAGCCGGAGACGTTGAGGCTGTAATCGGTGGCGGGCTTGGCGACGACATTGCCCTCGACGTCGATCTTGACCAGGCTCGACGCCGTGATCTCCTTGTACAGAAGGCCGTAGAGATTGATGAGCAGATGCTCGGTGCCGGGAATGCGCGCCGTGATATGGTTATAGATCAGGTCGGTCATATCGTAGGCGTCGACCAGCCGGTAGCAGGCGGCGAGATCGAGTCTCGCCTGCCACTCTTGCGCCGACACCTCGTTGCGGATTGACTTGAAGTCTGTCGCGTAATTCACAGGCGTTTCTCCATTCCTCCAGCATAGCCTGCCGGGCAAGCGATGTCAGGTCGGAGCTCTGCGGAAGCCGACCCGGCAAAAGACAGGAGGCGCCAGTTGAGAAACCAGTTTAACTGAGTTGGTCGGATGCCGGTCAAGATCGACGATATTGTGCGCAACCCCATGAAGGAGAGGCTCGCCCGCGGCGAGGTGGTCGCCTCGATGACGGTGCGGCTGGTGCCCGGCATCGAGATCGCCCGCATCGCCAAGACCGCGGGTTTCGACAGCCTCTACGTCGACATGGAGCATTCCAGTTTTTCGCTGCAAACCACCGGGCAGATCTGCATGGCCGCGCTTGAAGCCGGCATCACCCCCTTGGTGCGGGTGCCCGGCGTGGCCGAGGTTTCCCGCGTGCTCGACGGCGGCGCGCTTGGCATTATTGCCCCGCATGTCCGCTCTGCCGCCGCGGCGCGAGATTATGTGCGGGCCGCCAAATTCCCGCCGCTCGGTGACCGCTCCGCCGCCGGTCCGCTGCCCCAGCTGCACTACCGCGCGTTCCCGGCTGCGCAGGCCGATGCCGCGCTCAATGCTGCGACTACGCTGATGGTGCAATTCGAGAGCGAGGAAGCTTTGGCAAAGGCCGCGGAGATCGTTGCGGTCGAGGGCGTCGATATGGTGATGATCGGCTCGAACGATCTCCTCGCCGATTGGGGTCTTGCCGGCCAATACGAGCATGCCCGGTTGCGCGAGGCTTATGCCAAAACCATCGCCGCCTGCCGCAAGCACGGCAAGCATGTCGGCGTCGGCGGGCTGTCATCGCGGCCCGAGCTTGCGGCCGAATTCGTGCGCATGGGGGCGCGCTATGTCTCGACCGGCACGGATCTCGGCTTTTTGCTGGCGGCCGCCACGACGAAGGCGAAGGAAGTGCGGGAGATGAGCCAAGGATGACGCCGGCGAAGCCTTTTACCTACCGCTCCGACCCAGTCCGCATCGTGTTCGGCGCCGGCGCCATCGGCGCGCTCGCGGCGGAAGCCGACGTCCACAACATGTCGCGGCTCCTCGTGCTGTGCTCGAAAACGCGCAACGATTTCGCCCGCCACGCGACCGCCGGCATCGCCGACCGCTGCGTCGGCATCTGCAATGCGTCGGAACCCAATATGCCGCGCGCGGCATTCGAGCACGTGCTCGCCGACCTCAAGCGGCACAATGCCGACGGCTTTATCGTGGTCGGCGGCGGCTCGCCGATCGGTCTTGCCAAGGCCGCGGCGGCGACCACGAAACTGCCCTACATTGCCATCGTCACCACCTATTCCGGCTCGGAAATGGCGGCGCGCTGGCGCATCGGCGTTGCCGCCAACCGCATCACCGGCGAAGGCCCGGCGGCACTGCCGGCGACCGCCATCTACGATCCCGAATTGACGCTCGATCTGCCGCCTCGCGTGTCGGCGGCAAGCGGCATGAACGCCATGGCGCATGCGGTCGAAAGCCTCTACGGGCCCGACACCAACCCGGTCGTGCAAACCATGGCCGAGGAAGCCGTCCGGCTGTTGGGAGCAAGCCTGCCGCGCGTGATGCAAAACCCGCGCGATCTTAAGGCGCGGACGGACGTGCTTTACGGCGCCTGGCTTGCCGCCAATTTCCGTGCCGAGGTCGGGCTCGAACACGCCATCGCGCAGCGCGTGCGGCAATGGTTCAATCTCGACCACGCCCATACGCATGCCATCGCGACGCCCTATGCCATCGGCTTCAACGCCGAAGCCGCTCCCGAGGCGATGGCGCGCATCACGCGCGCGCTCGGCGTCGGCGATGCGGCGCGCGGCCTCTACGACCTCAATATCCGCCTCGGCTTGCCGACCGGATTGAAAGGCCTCGGCATGCGCGAGGAGGATATCGGCAAGGCCGTCGAGGTGGTCGCGGCGGTCGAGATTGCGCATCCGAAGCCAGTGACGAAGGCCGACCTTTCCAACATCATCTCGCAGGCCTACGCCGGCGCGCCGCCGCGATTTTGAAAGCGCCATCATGCCCGCCCCAACCGCCGGCTCCGGAATGAAATGGGTCGGCCGCGCCATCCGGCGGTTGGAAGATCCGGCGCTGGTGACCGGGCGCGGGCGATTCACCGCCGATCTTGCCGCGGAGCATCATCTGCGCTTTGTGCGCAGCCCGGTCGCTTCCGGGCGCATCGTGCGCGTCGCGGCGCCGGACGGAGCGACGGTTATAACCGCAGCCGAGCTTGCCGGCACGCGGCCGATCCGCCCAATGCTGCATAAATTCGGTTACCGGCCGATCGCACAGCCGCTGCTCGCCAAAGACGTGGTGCGCTTTGTCGGCGAGCCGGTCGCCGCCGTTTATGCGGCGTCCGCCGCGGAAGCCGAAGACCTTGGCGATCGCGTCGAGATCGAAATCGACGAATTGCCGGCGGTGGTCGACGCGCGCGACGCGCTCGCGGCGGACGCGCCGCGCGTGCACCGCACCGGCAATGTCGTGGTCGACGGCGCGATCAAGACCGCGGAGTTCGATGCCGCGCTTGCCGAAGCGCACCGCCGCATTCGGCTCGATTTGCGCTCGCACCGCCAGAACGCGACGCCGCTCGAAACGCGCGCCGCGCAGGCGGCGTTCGATCCGGCCACCGGCCGCACCACGCTGACCTGCACCACGCAGATGCCGCATCTGACGCGCACCGCCATTGCCGACGTGCTCGATTTCCCCGAATCCGATTTGCGCGTGATCGCGCCCGACGTCGGTGGCGGTTTCGGGCAGAAAATGTCGCTGTCCGCGGAATGTGCCGTTATCGTCTGGCTGGCGCGGCGACTGCGCGCGAGCGTCACTTGGAACGAGGACCGCCGCGAAAACCTGATTGCCGCGTTCCATAGCCGCGACCAGCATATCGCGCTCGAAGGCGGCTTCGACGAGCATGGAAAACTGATCGCGCTGGCCGCGGACGTGATCGCCAATGTCGGCGCCTATTCATGCTTTCCGACGACTTGCGGCGTCGAACCGCTGATGGCGCTGGCCGAATTGCCGGGCCCCTACGACGTGCGCGCCTATTCCTGCCGCGCTCGCGGCGTCGCTACCCATACCTGCACCATGGCGCCCTATCGCGGCGTATCGCGGCCGGTCATCACGTTTGCCATGGAGCGGCTGATGGACAAGGCGGCTGCCGCCTTCGAACTCAGCCCCGTCGAAATCCGCCGCCGCAATCTGATCGCGCGCTTTCCCTATACATCGGCGGCCGGGCTCGTCTTCGACGAAGGCAGCTACATCGAGACGCTCGACAGGGCAGTGACGCATGTCGATCTGCCAGGCTTCCGCGCCCGCCAGCGCGCGGCGTGCGCCGCCAACCGCCATCTCGGCATCGGCTTTGCCACATTTTCCGAGCGCACCGGCTATGGCAGTCCCGCTTTCGCCGCGCGCGGCATGGACATCACCCCGGGATGGGAAACTGTTGAACTCGTCATGGATCCGTCCGGTCGCGTCGAAGCGCGCATCGGCGCGAGCCCGCACGGCCAAGGTCTGCGGACGACGCTCGCTCAACTCGTCGCCGATCAGCTCGGCGTCGCGCCGCAGGACGTGCGTGTCATACACGGCGACACTGATCGCACGCCCTACGGCTGGGGCACCTTCGCCAGCCGGTCGCTGGTGATTTCCGGCGGCGCCGCCATGCTGGCGGCGCGAAAAATCCGCGAGAAACTTCTGGTCATCGCCGGCGAGGTTTTGGAAGCGGCGCCGGACGATATCGTACTGGAAGACGGCAACGCCAAGGTATCGGGCACCGATCGCTCGGTCGCCATCGCCACGCTGGCGCGCGCCGCCTATCACCAGACGCATCGCTTCAAGGGCATGACGCCGGGGCTAAGCGAGAACGCGCATTACGATCCACCCGGCACGTTCTCCAATGCCTGCCACGTCGCCATTGTCGAGGTCGATGTGGAAACCGGCGGCGTAGCGATCGAAAAATTTCTGGCCGTGGAGGATGCCGGCCGCATCGTCAATCCCTTGATTGCCGACGGCCAGATTCACGGCGGCATCGCGCAGGGCATCGGCAACGCATTGTTCGAGGAAATCGTCTACGACGCGCTCGGCAATATCCAGACCGCGACGCTCGCCGATTATCTGCCGCCGACCAGCCGCGAGATTCCGCCGATCGAACTGCACCACATCGAAACCCCGGCGGCATCTTCGGTCACCGGCGCCAAAGGCTTGGGCGAAGGCGGCGCGATCGGCGCGCCGGCCGCCATCGTCAATGCCGTCAACGACGCGCTGTCGCCGTTTGGCGTCTCGATCGACGAAATCCCGGCAACGCCGCAGCGCATCCGCGCGGCGCTACGCGCAGCGGGCTCGGGCGCGTAATTGCAGCGCACCCGCCTTGCTACTTAAACGTGAAATAAATAGCATGTACTCGCTTTGGGAGAGTTCCGCCCAGGGGGAGCCGTGCCATGTGGAATCTAACGGGCTTGCCTTCCGTGCCGGCGCCCTGTCTGCCGCCCACGATCGACAAGAACGGTGTGCGCGGCAACGCCGGTTTTGCGCTGCGCTACGGAACCGCCGCGGCCCAGGCACAGCCGTCTCGCGTGGCGCAAACGCCCAATCAGGACGAAACCAAATACCCCGACAAATCGGCGACCTATTCCAAAGGCCTCAAGCAGAAGAGCTACGGCATCGTCGATCCGGATGCGTTCAAGGCCATGCGCGCGGCTTTGGGCCCAAGCGACGGCATGACGGTCGGCACAATGGACTTCGAGGACCCGAACATAATTTTGGGCGGTTACTCCAAGCAGCACAGGACGCCGCCGTTCTACACGCCGCTCGACGGGCCGGCGGGGGCGTTCGCTCTGCCCCTTGTCGGCGCCGACGCACAGACTTTCGCCGCGCCGGCCGCGTTCGCGATCGACAGTCTCGATTATGCGCTGGAATTGATCGAGCTTTATTGGGCGTCGCTGTTGCGCGACGTGCCGTTTTGCGAATATCGCATTAGCGCGACCGCCAATGCGGCAGCGGACGGACTGACAAAACTCCTGCGGAAGCTGAACGGCCACTACTCCGGACCGGTCGACGCATCGGGCAACGTGACCACGCACTTGTTGTTTCGCGGCGGGCCGCGACAGATCGGCGACAAGACCTATTTCGCGGGCGAGGATCTTGGGCCTTATCTTTCGCAGTTGTGCATTCAGCCGACGCAATTCGGTGCGCAGCCCATCGATCAAAAGACGCTGATCTACGTTGCCGGGCTCGACTATATCGTCGATCTGCAAACCTGGTTCGATGTGCAAAACGGCAGGATCACTGGAGTAAATGTCGCCGACGGCACGCGCCGCTATATGCGCAACGGCCGCGCGCTCGCGACCTACACGCATCTTGGCGAAATCTCGCAAGCTTATTTTGTCGCCTATCTCGTGCTGCGCAGTCTGGGCTTAAGGCCGAACCCGACGAACCCTTACGCCGACTACAAAAATCAGAAACCTTACGGCACGTTCGACGGGCCCGATATTGCTTCGACGCTCGGCGCGGCGGCAAAGGCGGCGCTGAACGCCGCCTGGTATCAGAAATGGATCGTGCACCTTCGGCCTCGCCCCGAAGCCGGCGCCGGCCTCGTCCATTTGGTATTGACGAAACCGGCAGGAAGTCCGCTGCCGCAAGCGCCGGTGAACGAGGTCGTTCTGGATTCAGCCGCGCTCTACTTCAGCTCCTTCGTGCACGAGAAAAATCATTTCCTGTCGCAAGCCTACCCGGAAGGATCGCCGACGCATCCGTCCTATCCGGCAGGCCACGGCGCCGTGGCCGGAGCCTGTATCACGGTGCTGAAATTCTTCTTCGACGGCGACGACACTTTCCCGCATCCGGTCATGCCGTCGGTCGATGGCTTGGCGCTCGAACCCTTTACCGGTCCGGAAAATCTGACCGTCAACGGCGAGCTGCACAAGCTCGCACACAATATGTCGTACGGTCACGGCATCCACGCTGGCACCAATTGGCGCAGCGACACCGATCGAGCGATCGTGTTCGGCGAGCAAGTAGCGCTCAAATTCCTGCAGGACCAGGTCCATGGCTACGGCGAAAAGGTCGAAGTGACGCTCACGCTTCTCAACGGCGGCAAATTCACCATCGCGAACCACTAAAGCATGTGCCGCAAAAGTGGAAACCGATTTTGCAAGAAGGAGGTGCTCCAACAAATAGCCAGAGCGAGATGACGATTCAACGATCAGGTCATCTCGCTCTAAAGCATGATCCCGAAAAAGCCCGCCCTCGGACTTGGTCCGAGGGTGGAACCCGGTTTTCGGAAAAGATCATGCGCAAACAAAAAGCTAGAGCGGGACAATGATTCAAGCAAATCGCATCCCGCTCTAGCCGCCCGACTACTGGTGCTCGCGCGCCGAAACGATCGCCAGATAAAGATAGACGCCGAGCAGCGTCATCTCGACAAAGACGACGAAAAGGCTGCCGCCATAGACTTGCGGAAAGAACACCTCGACCGCCGCCATCGATACAACCGAGGTAAGCCACACCACCGCGCCCCATGCCGCCGCAAGCCAAAGTCCGACTGCGGCAACGAGATCGAGTACGGCAAAGAACACCGTAGAAGTCTGCCAAGCGATGGTGTGCGTCTGAAAACCGCCGGTGGACGACGCCCCGACGCCACAGACCTGGCCCCAGTGGTAGAGCCCTTCGATCAGCGACACCGCGGCCATGATGCGCAGGAATAGAACGAGGTATTCGGTCCAGGTGCCGCGGCTGCCGCCCTTGCTGACCCGAACCGGCTCCAGCAGGTCGCTCGGCCGTGTCGGCTGCCGCTGCGATTGATCGCTCATGATGTCCCCGTCCGGCAAAAAGGCAGAGGCAGGCGGTAGTTTCGTGGCAGGCGAGCCCAAGCTGGGGTTAGAGGCCCGGTAAGGCCCCGTCAACGCCGCCGATCGGCATTTGACGCGACAAAAGCTCCAGCCAGGCTGAGTGGCACCGCAGGCCTGGAAGGGGTAAAAGGAGCGGCAGAACGGAGCTTTGTATGGCGATCAAATTCGGCCGGCCGCTGGAAAAACACCGGCTCGCGCCGCCCCCTCCCAGCCGTTCCCCGCTTGGCCGGGAAGGTGAAGCCGCCGAGCGCCTCGATCTGCCCGTCCGTCCGCGCCGCAATCGCCGCGCCGAATGGGCGCGGCGCATGGTGCGCGAAAATGTGCTCACCACCGACGACCTGATCTGGCCGCTGTTCCTGGTCGACGGCACGAAAATCCGCGCCGCCGTCGAATCGATGCCCGAGGTGGAGCGCCTGTCGGTCGACGAGGCCGTTCGCGCCGCCGAGCGCGCCGCAAAACTCGCGATCCCCTGCCTGGCGTTATTTCCCTATACCGAGCCCGGCCGGCGCGACGATGCGGGCTCCGAGGCGCTCAACCCGGACAACCTGGTCTGCCGCGCCATCCGCGCCATCAAGAAAGAGGTGCCGGAAATCGGTGTGCTGTGCGACGTGGCGCTCGACCCCTATACCAGCCATGGCCACGATGGGCTGGTTCGCGACGGCGTCATCCTCAACGACGAAACGGTCGCGGTCTTGGTCCGCCAGGCCCTGGTCGAGGCCGAAGCCGGCTGCGACATCATCGCACCCTCTGACATGATGGACGGCCGTGTCGGCGCGATCCGCAGCGGCCTCGATGCGGCCGGCTTCGGCAACACCCAGATCATGGCCTATGCGGCGAAATACGCCTCCGCCTTCTACGGTCCGTTCCGCGACGCCGTCGGCTCCAGCGCCACTTTGATCGGCGACAAGCGCACCTACCAGATGGACCCGGCGAACGCCGACGAGGCGTTGCGCGAGGTCGAACTCGACATCGCCGAGGGTGCCGACATGGTCATGGTGAAGCCGGGCCTGCCCTATCTCGACATTCTGCAGCGGGTCAAAGACGCCTTCGCGATGCCCACCTTCGCCTACCAAGTCTCCGGGGAATATGCGATGATAATGGCTGCTGCCGGAAATGGCTGGCTCGACGGCGACAAGGCCATGATGGAGAGCCTGATCGCTTTCAAGCGCGCCGGCGCCGACGGGGTGCTAACCTATTTTGCGATGAGAGTTGCTGAGAAACTAAAGAAGGGCGGGGTCTGACCTATCGCTCCCGCCTGGGAAGCTGGATCGAGGCGGATGTGATGCGTGAGTACGAGGACGACAACATCCGGCTTTACACGCCGGTCTTGCAACGGGTCATCATACTGCTGGCGGTGATTATCGCCGTGCCGGTGGTGATGTGGACCATTACCACCGTGGTCCGCACCTATGTGGCACCGCCCAAGGTGCCGATCTTCCAGCGGATCACGGAGAACCGGCCGGCCGACACCGCGTCCGATGCCACGCCGATGGCGCCAGCTCCCGCTGCCGCGCCGTCTTCCGCACCGTCCGCTCAGATAGCCGATGCGCGGACGACGACCTCTGAGGCGCCTACGCCGCTTCTGGATATCAGAAAGCCGGCTGCGGAGCCGCAACCTGCCGCCGCCGGTCTGCCGGCGACAGCATCCCGGATCGCGACTGCAGGGCAGTCGCCTGCCGCACGGGTGCCAGCGTCTGCGATGCCGACTGGCCCGGCGCCTGCCGCAAAAATGGCGGCTCCACAGCCAATGCCCGCCGCCGCCACCGAGCCCATGGCGGCGCCCGCTCCGTCCGCTGCCCCGGTAATGCCGGCAGCGCCGACGGGCACAGTGTCCGTCGCCGCCGGCGGTCCTACCGGCGCTGCGGCTCAAACAGCCTCGTCGAGCAATCTTGCTTGGCCCAATCCCAACAGCAACGCCTTGCCGGCGGTCGGAACGAGCACCGATGCGGCGAACGGTCCGGCCCCAAGCGACGCTGCCGCGACCGCAACGCAACAGCCGCCGGCGTCGGTCGCTATGGCGAGCGAGGCCTTGCCGCCCGGCCAACCGATGACCGGCAGGGTGCCGCTGCCGCCACGGCGGCCTATGCTGTTCGCCATGGTGCAGGCCGGCATGGTGCAAGCCGCCATGGTGCAGGCCGGCATGGCGCTGACCGCCATACCGCTGCCGCGGCCACGTCCGGCAGACGCTCCCGCTGCAACGCCGGGCACTCCGACCGAAGCGCCGGCCCCGGGCTACGATCCGGGCTTGGAGTCGGGGCATTATTAGCCACGGATTTCAATGCGGGGCGCGTGCATTCACTGCAGCGCCGCGCCGCCCTCCAGTCGCACCGGCTGATAACCGTCGTCCCTCAGCGCGCGGAAAATCTGCTCGGCATGCGCGCCGTCGCGCGTTTCCATGGTGATGTCGAGCTTGGCGCCCTTGGCCGGCACGTCGAGAAACAGGCGATGGTGATCGACGCCGAGAATATTGGCGCCGAGCTCACCGAGCCGGCTGGCGATCTGGCCCAGAATTCCGGGCCGGTCGGGAATGGTGAGCCGGAACGACACGATGCGGTCGTCGCGTTCCAATTCGCGCACCATAATCGAGGCGAGAATCCGCGGATCGATGTTGCCGCCGCACAGGATCAAGCCGACCTTGTGTCCGGCAAAGCGCGCCGGCTCGGCCAACATGGCGGCGAGCCCGGCGGCGCCGGCGCCTTCCGCCATGGTCTTCTGCAAAGTGAGAAAGGCGTTGACCGCGCGTTCGATCTGCGGCTCGTCGACAAGAATGATGTCGCGCACCAGTTCGCGCACCACCGGCAGGGTCAGGGTGCCCGCCTTGGTCACCGCGATGCCTTCGGCAAGGGTGGCGCCGCCGCACGGCCGATCGGTGCGATGAATCGCATTCCACATCGAGGGATAAAGCGCGCATTCGACGCCGATAATCTCGATCGACGGATTGACCGCGCGCGCCGCGATGGCACTGCCGGCGATCAATCCGCCGCCGCCGATCGGGATAATCAGAATCTCGAGATCCGACACGTCCTGCAACATTTCGAGCGCAATAGTGCCTTGCCCGGCGATGATGTGCGGATCGTCATAGGGATGGACCCAAACGAGATTGCGTTCGGCGGCGATGGCCTCGGCGCGGGCATGCGATTCCGCCAGGGTCTCGCCGTGGAGCACGACCGTAGCGCCGAGCGCCTCGGTCGCCGTGACCTTCACGAACGGCGTCGTGAGCGGCATGACAATAGTTGCCGGTATCGCGAGCCGCCGGGCATGATAGGCCACCGCTTGCGCGTGATTGCCGGCCGACATGGCGATCACGCCGCGGCGGCGCTCCGCATCCGCAAGCGCTGCGAGTTTTACGCAGGCGCCGCGCTCCTTGAACGAATTAGTGACCTGCAGATTCTCGTATTTGACGTAAACCTCGGCCCCGGTCAGCGCCGACAATGGCGGCGCCGGCAATAGCGGCGTGCGCAGCACGTGTCCGGCGATAGTGCGGCGGGACGCTTCGATTGCGGCGAGCGTGACCCGCGTCGGACCTGTCCCCGGCGGGGGCGGCTCGAGTGGCAGTCGCTTTTGGGGCATCGTTGTTGGCTCATCATTGTTGGGTGATGGCGACAGCATTATAATGCGAACTTGGTCATGACAGATTCTGGCCCCCCACCTGGATCAAGTGCCGGACGGATCGGCATCTCGCTCGATGTCAAGCCGCATGCCTACGATCCGGCGGCCAACCCGGAACTGTTCGAGGGGGTGCTGGCCCGCCGGATCGTCGCCTTCATCATCGATATCATCATTATCGCCATCCCGCTGATCGTGGGATGGATGTTCATTTTCGTATTCGGTCTAGTCACGTTCGGGCTGGGCTGGGCACTATTCTGGCTGATGTCGCCGGGTTCGGTGATTTGGGCGCTGGTCTATTATGGCATGACGCTGGGCGGTCCGGCGTCGGCCACCATCGGCATGCGCGCCATGGAAATCGAAATGCGCACCTGGTACGGCGCGCCCGCCTATTTCGTGCTCGGGGTGGTCCACGCCATCGTCTTTTGGATCAGCGTCAGCGTGCTGAGCCCCCTTATCCTGGTGGTCGGCTTCTTCAATGCCCGGCGGCGGCTTCTGCACGACATGCTGGTGGGCACCGTGCTGATCAATAATGCGACGCGGGCGGCTTCGCTGCGGGCGCGCGCGATCCGCTGACCCGGAAAACGGCCTTTGACGCCGGAAGGCGGCCGCGCGATGCTATGCGGCGGTCGGATTCGGCTGCCGGCTGCGACGCCAAGCCAGAATTTCATGCTATAATTTGTCGTGACCCAGCACTCGCGCGATACACCGCAATTCTACCTCACCGCCCCCTCGGCCTGCCCGTATCTGGGGGGCAAGGAGGAGCGGAAGGTCTTTACCCATCTGGTCGGCGAGCGCGCCGGCGAACTCAACAACATCCTCACCCAGGGCGGCTTTCGCCGCAGCCAATCCATCGCTTACCGGCCCGCCTGCGAGGGTTGCCGCGCTTGTGTGTCGGTGCGCGTCGTCGCCAAGGATTTTCGCCCGACCCAAAGCATGCGCCGCATCATGCGCCGCAACGCCAACATCGGCAGCGACATGCGGGTCGCGGTACCCACCTCCGAGCAATATGCAATCTTCCGCGCTTATCTCGATTCGCGGCACCGCGACGGCGGCATGGCCGACATGACGGTGCTCGACTATGCCATGATGGTCGAGGACAGCCATATCGAAACCCGTATCATCGAATACCGGCGCCGCGAGCCCCCTCCCTACCCTCCTCCGCTTACTGGGAAGGATAGCGAGAGGGCCGCGCGCAACGGCGGCGATCTCGTCGCCATCGCCTTGACCGACGTGCTCGGCGATGGGCTGTCGATGGTTTATTCGTTCTTCGAGCCCGATGAGGCGGCGCGCTCGCTCGGTACTTTCATGGTGCTCGACCACATCGCGCGCGCGCAACGCATGGGACTCAGTTACGTCTATCTCGGCTACTGGGTGCGCGGCTCGCGCAAGATGGACTACAAAGGCCGTTTCCTGCCGCAGGAACGGCTGATGCCGGACGGCTGGGCAAGAGTGGAGTAATCTACTGCAGTCATTACCGAGCAGGATCGACCGTTGGGGAGGATTTAACATGCCGAAGTACAAGTCAGCTCGATTGGCGGCCGGCGTGTTGGCGTTCGGCGTGTTGGCGTTCGGCGTGTCCTGCGCCTTTGCGCAGACTGCGCCGGCGACGACTGCCGACACCGCCAAAGGCAAGGCGCTCGTCGACGGCAAGGGCATGACGCTCTACGTTTTCGACCGCGACGCCACGGGCGCGTCGAATTGCAATGGCGTCTGCGCCACCAATTGGCCGCCGCTGAACGCTGCGGCGGATGCAAAAGGCCCCGCCCCATGGACCGTCATCACGCGGAGCGACGGCGGCAAGCAGTGGGCCTATCACGGCAAGCCGGTCTATAGGTTCGGCAACGATGCCAAGCCCGGCGACGCGAAGGGCGACGGCGTCAACAATGTTTGGCACATCGCCGCGCCGTGACGGCGCCGGCGTCCGCCTTCGCCAATTAAATCGGCAGATCGGCGAGCGTCGCCAAGGCGTAGAATTCCACCGGTTCCAGCCGGCCCTTGACCGGCGCCTGATGCAGCTTGTGGCCGGCCAGCCGCAACCCGGCGGCCGCGGCGGCTTGGCGCGATATGATAACGACGCAGCCGTATTCCTTGGTGAGGCTTTCGAGCCGCGCGCAGGTATTTACGGTATCGCCGATGGCGGTGATGATTTGCGACCGCGGCGGTCCCATCGCGCCGACGATCGCTTCGCTGTGGTGGATGCCGATACCGATCCGCAACGGTTCGCGCAAGTCGGTGCGGAGCTGATAGTTCAGTTGATCGAGCCGGGCCAGCATTTCGCGCGCGCCGCGCACCGCGTCGGCGGCTCCGGTCGCGGGATCGGCCGCATAGAGGCCGTAGAGCGCCATCAACCCATCGCCGGTGAATTGCGAATAATGGCCGTGGGTGGCGGCAAGCGCCTTGGTCATCTCATGGAAGAACTGGTTGAGAATAAACAGCACGTCGTAGGGCAGCCTGGCCTCGCCCAAGGTGGTCGAACCGCGCATATCGACGAAGACGACCGTGATCAGGCGCTCGCTGCCTTCCAACCCGCCACGCACGGCGCCATCGGCAGCGCCGGCGTCGGCCGCCAATAACGGCATCACCGCGATATCGGCGCTCGGACGGATCTGGCAGGCCAGGCGCATCCCCGGCGTGGCGCCGATGCGCGACAGCGCCTTGGCTTCCAACCCCGCCGGTTCGGGAAGCCGGTCGAGACCCTTGGTCACCAGCACCCGACACGTCGTGCAGCGCGCCCGCCCGCCACACACCGAGGCGTGCGCTATGCCATGGGCGCGCAGCGTTTCAAGCACGGTCGCGCCGGGCAGAATAGGCATGCTGCGGCCGTTGGCGTGCGACAACAGCGGCGGCTTGCGGCGGCGGTAAAGCCAAGCGCGGATGCCGCGGCCGGCAAACGGCAGCAGCACCAAGCCGACGCAAACGCCCCAGCCGATATCGACCATTCGATCGATTTCGGCGATCGCCGGCGCGGTGAGATTGGCGTCGCCGAGCGAGGAACTCGCAAAGTCGGGATCGCTCTTGGCCTCGCGCAAGACCTGATTGCCGCCAGTGACATAGCCGGCCAGCGCCAAACTCGGCAGCAACAGCGCGAAGCCGAAGAACAACGGCCGCCAGTTCGGATACCAGCGCTTGGTGCGCAGCCAATAATGGATGCCGATGCAGGCATGGATCCAGACCGTGACCACCGCGATCATCTGCACCGCGCCAAGCCACGGAAACATCAGCCACTGCACGATGAAAATCGTGCTGTAATAGGTCGTGACGTCGAGCGCTTCCTCGGCGATGCGGGTGGCGATGACGTGGGTCATGAGCAGCACGGGTATGCACAGCCCGAGCGAAAGCTGCGTCCATTCCCAGCGGTTGAGCCGCAACGAGCGCCGGATGTAGATCGACCACAGCGCGTTGCCGTAGTGCACGAGAAACGCCGTGAGCAGAATCCCGGTGCCGAGCCAAGTGCGCCATGGATACATGAGAACATTGCGCGTCGCTTCCGCGTCTTCGAAGGAGACGAGCAAAAGGCAGTGCGCGGTCAGGTGTCCGATGACGAAGGCGAGCAGCACGAGCGCGCTGGTCAGCCGCAACCGTGCCCGCCATTGCCGCAGATGCGGAATCATTTCCGTGTCCTTGCGCAACTCAGCACGCTTTCACTTGACTATTCGACGGGCCAAAAAAGTCCCGCGACACGCGATTATAAGCGGCTTTGCAATAAAAATGCGTCGAACCGAGGAGAACCGCCAGAAACAGCGGTCCATCTTACGATTGGTCTTCACTCTCGCCGTTTGCGGGCGCGCGGCCGCCGGTATTGTCGAATTTGTTGGTCTTGGGAAAACCCTTCGGCGCGAGACGGCCGGCGTCGGCGCGGTTGCCGCGCCAATCGGCGAGTTCCTTGAGCGACAGATTGAAGGCACGCCCGGCCGTGTCGGTCCAGGTCAGGCCCTTCTCCACCTCGAAAGTCTTGATGTCGGACAACCCGCCGTCCTTGTGGCGCTGCAGGCGCACGCCGCGGCCGCGGGTCATGTCCGGCACCTGGTCGATCGGGAAAATCACCATCTTGCGGTTCTCGCCGATCGCCGCGACGAGTTCGGCGTCGGCCGGCGCGACGGCGCAGGCCGCGTCGGGCGATTTGACGTTGAGCACCTGCTTACCCTTGCGCGTGTTGCCGAGGCACTCGTCTTCGGGCACGACAAAGCCCCTGCCCTGACGGCTCGCCACGATCAACTTGCGGCCGCCATGGTAGCGGAACACCGAAATGACGTCCGCCTCCTGTTCAAGCTCGATGAACAGCCGGATCGGCTCGCCATGGCCGCGCCCGCCTGGCAGTTTAGCCGCTTCGATGGTGTAGAAGCGGCCGTTGGTGGCGAAGAGCAGAAGCTTCGATGTGGTCTCGGCAAAGAACGCGTATTTGAGCCCATCGTCGGCTTTGAAGGCGAGACTGTCCATGTCCGCGACCTGGCCGCGCAGCGCGCGGATCCAGCCCTTCTCGGAAACGACCACGGTGATCGGCTCGCGCTCGACCAGAGCCTCCTCGATGGCCGCCTCGTCGTGCTCGGGCGCCTCGGCAAAGCCGGTGCGACGCTTGCCCAGCGAGGTCTTCGGTCCGAACTTGTCGCGGACGGCCTTGATCTCTTCCGCGATCTTCTTCCATTGCTGCTTTTCGGAGCGGATCAGCTCCTCGATCGACTTCTTCTCGATGCCTAAATCCTTGTCCTCCCGGCGGATCTCCATTTCCTCGAGACGACGCAGGTTGCGCAGTCGCATATTGAGAATGGCGTCGGCCTGCACGTCGGACAATTTGAACGTCTTCATCAACACGGGCTTCGGCTCGTCCTCATTGCGGATGATCTTGATGACCTTATCGAGATTGAGATAGGCGACGAGATAACCGCCCAAAACCTCGAGCCGGTGCTCGATCTGACTGAGCCGGTAGCGCGAGCGGCGCAGCAAAACGTCACGGCGGTGGGCCAGCCATTCGGTGAGCGCTTCGGCAAGCCCGACCACTTTCGGAATGCGGCCGCGAATGAGCACGTTCATGTTGAGCGGCACGCGGCTCTCAAGCTCGGTGAGCTTGAACAAGCTTTCCATCAATAGCGCCGGATCGACCGAGCGCGAGCGCGGCTCAAACACAACGCGCACATCCTCCGCCGATTCGTCGCGCATGTCAGCGAGGAGCGGCAGCTTCTTCTCGTTGATCAGTTCGGCGATGCGCTCGATCAGGCGCATTTTCTGCACCTGCCAGGGGATTTCGGTGACGACGATCTGGTAGGTGCCGCGGCCGGTTTCTTCCGTCTTCCAGCGGGCGCGCAGGCGGAACGAACCGCGGCCGGTCGCATAGGCTTCCGCGATGGCGGCCGGCGGATCGACCACAAGCCCGCCGGTCGGGAAATCCGGACCCGGCACGTATTTGAGCAGCGTTTTCGAGCGCGCGTTCGGTTGCTCGATAAGATAAAGCGCGGCGTCGCACAGCTCGGCGACGTTATGCGGTGGAATCGAGGTCGCCATGCCGACCGCGATGCCCTGCGACCCGTTGGCCAGCAGGTTCGGAAATGCCGCCGGCAGCACGACCGGTTCCTGCGAAACGCCGTCATAGCTCGGCCGAAAATCGACCGCGTCTTCGTCGATGCCGTCGAGCACCAGCCGCGCCACCTCGGTCAAGCGCGCTTCGGTATAGCGGTAGGCCGCGGCGTTATCGCCGTCGATATTGCCGAAATTGCCCTGGCCGTCGACCAGCGGATAGCGCGAGGAAAAATCCTGCGCCAGCCGCACCAGCGTGTCGTAGATCGCCTGATCGCCATGCGGATGGAAATTGCCCATCACGTCGCCGACGATCTTCGCCGACTTCTTGAATGTCGATCCGGGATCGAGGCGCAAAAGCCGCATGCCGTAGAGAATGCGCCGATGCACGGGTTTGAGCCCGTCGCGCGCGTCCGGCAGCGCGCGATGCATGATGGTGGAGAGCGCATAAGCGAGGTAACGCTCTTCCAGCGCCTCGCGCAGCGCAATCTCCTGCACGCCGCTCGGATCGGGTAGAATCACCTTCTTGTTCATGGGGCTAAGCGCTACCTCTGTTGCGGTGTCTGAACAAGGGACGCCAGTGCGGCCACAAAGCGCGCGCGGGCCTCCGGCACGGCGAGCCCGCGGGGAGCGAAGGCATGGCGATCGAGGAAAAATCCGGTGAGCGCAAAGGCGTCGACGAGTTCTGCCGCCGATTCCGGGCTCTCGTCCGTGTGCAGGAAGGCCGGCAGCCGCAACAGCTTGTCGCGATAGGCATCGCCCGCGGCGCGCGACACCGCGCGGGCCGATCGCGGCGAGACGTAAATGAGATCCTCGGTCGCGCCGGTTGCGGCGCAGGACGAAAGATCGAGGCCAAAGCCCAGTTCTGCCAGGAAATTAAGCTCGAAGCGCGCAATCATCGGCGGCGCGATGCGCGGATCGTCCAGGCAGTTCAAAATCGCTTCGAGCGCCGCATAGAGCGCCGCATGCGGCTCCCGCTCGGCGAGCAACCGGCACAACCCCGCCAGATGCGTCACGCCATGGACGGCATGCGCGGCCGATAGATAACCCGCCGCACGCAGCTCCAATCCTTCGACCGTATAATGACCGAGATGCTCGTCGAGGCGCGCCCGCCAAGTCGCGCGCAGAGCATTTCCCGGCTGCAGCACCCCGCGTAACCGCGTACCGGAACCGCCGCGCACCAGGCCGAGATGCCGGCCGTGCCCGTGCGTCATCAATTCGAGGATGACGCTCGTTTCGCCATGGCGTTTGACGCCGAGCACGATGCCTTCATCGGTCCATTGCATGAGAATGTTTTTACCGTCATTCCGGGGCCGAGCGAAGCTTCGCCCCGGCAGTTAATTCTAGTGCGGGACATAGCGGGCCAATGAAGGTCAACACGCTTGCGAGCTGTCATTTAGTGACCCGCGCGGGGAATTTCGAAAAGATCGGGACGAAGGTCTGTTGCTGCCATCGTTCGCAAGACGTGATGGTGTTGACCAATAACATTGACACCGTCATGGGGCCGACCCCGCCCGGCACCGGCGTGATATAGGACGCTTTCGCCGCGACGCCGTCGAAATTGACGTCACCGACCAGCCTGCCATCGCCAAGGCGATTGATGCCGACGTCGATCACGACAGCACCCGTTCGCACCATTTCGGGCTGAATCAGATTCGGATATCCGGCCGCGACGACGAGTATATCGGCGAGGATCGTGAATTGTGCTAGATCCCTGGTTTTTGCATGACAGATGCTGACAGTCGCCTCGTGCTGCATCAGCATCAAAGCCATCGGTTTACCGACGATATTGCTGGCGCCGACGACGACGACATTCCTGCCTTCGAGCGCAATGTGCTCGTGTTCGAGCAGTTTCAGCACGCCATAGGGCGTACAGGGTGGAAACACCGTGCCGCCGACCACGAGGCCGCCGACATTGTAGAGATGAAAACCGTCAACATCTTTGTCAGCCGATATGCTGTGCAGGATGCGGGCCATATCGAAAGATGGAGGGAGAGGCAGCTGGACCAAGATGCCATGAACGGCAGGATCGTCATTGAGCCGCGTGATTCTATCGATGACGGCGTCCTGGTTTACGTCCGCGGGGTAATCGAACCGAAGCGATTCAATGCCGACATTGGCGCAGGCGCGAATCTTGTTTCTCACGTAGATTTGCGACGCGGGATCGGACCCGACGATAATGACGGCAAGACCGGGCCGGGTTCCGCTTTGAGCCACGATGCGCTGAACGCGCCCGCGGCAGTCGTCGCGAATCTTCTTGGCGACTGCAACACCGTCAATGATCTTCGCCGTCATCGATAATCCAGTCCGAAGCTGCAAGGCGTCGCCGTTCTCGCATACTTACACTTTGGCTATGCGCTTTGCATAGGCATCGACGAAATCTGCGGCGGCTTTGCTGCTGCACGCAAACGACTTCATTGCTTCCTCGCGCAGGAGGTCAAGCCGCTTTCATCTTGATGGCGTTGGCCGCGTCGTTCTCGGTAATGCGTCCAATCTGCCACCCCACGTCTTCGCAACCGACGCCGCCGACTGTTCATATGGCGCAGAACAGGGCTCCGCAAGCACCTACATCTTTCGTCAAAGCTGAACTTCTTCGAGTTCCTTGCCCGACGTCTCGGGACCGATCAAATAGCCGATAATGGTTCCGATCCACAGAAATGCGGTTGCAAGGAACGGAATGCTCGGGCCGTACTCGGCGATGCCCAAGCCGACAAGATACGGTGCGAAGATCGAGACGAGACGACCGCCGCCGACCATGATGCCAAAGCCCGTGGACCGTAAAGTGGTGCGGAAGAACTCGCTGAGATAAGTGTCGCCGACGCCCCACAGCCAGCCCAGCATGCCGATCATGACGGCGCCGAAGACGAGGAAGGTGTTGAAGTCTTCGGTTCTGGAAGCGACCACCGTACAGCCCATCATAATCAGTGCGCCGATGATGCCCGCCGGTCGCCGGCCGATGAGGTCGGATAAACCGGTGCCAACATACGAGAGGAAGAATTGTACGATGTAGAATGTCATCGCGTAGAAGATCGCGTCTATTGGCGCAACGTGGAACTTCTGCACCATGAAGGTGGTGAGAAACACCGTGATGCCCCAGTAGCCGCACGCATTCGGGACATAGAGCAGCCAGCCGATAAAAATGCGTTTCTTGGCGCCAGGAATTGACCAGATGCTCACGCGCGGACGCCGCTTGCCTTCCTGCTGGACTAGCCTTTCAACTTCCTCCCGCGCGTGTTTGAAGCGGAATGATTCCTGAACGATGCGGCGGAGCAAGAACACCAGGATTGCCGGCACGATCGCGAAACCGAACGCCCACTGCCAGCCGTATCGCGGAACGATGAACATTGTGCAGATCGCGGCGAGAATGTAGCCTGCCGAATAGAGCGAAAACATAATGCCGCCAGTACCGAGCGCGCGTACCTTCTTCGGGAACATCTCTGCGGTGTAAGGCGCCCCCACCGCCAACTCGCCGGCGCCGCCTATGCCCGTGAGAAAGCGCAGGAAGCTAAAGGCGTAAAGATTGGTGGAGATACCGCCCAGCGCCGTCGTCAGGCCATACAGAATGATCGAAACGCCCAAGGCGTCACGCCTTCCGATGCGGTCTGCAAGGTAGCCGAATCCGACCGTGCCAATCGTATAGCCCACAAGAAAGATCGACCCGATCAGACCGATGGTCTTGATCGAGACACCGAGGTCATGAGCGAGAGTGGGTCCCAGCATTCCGTAGATGTTCACCGCATAGGCGTCGAATCCATACCCAAGACCCGCTGCCAAAGCCACCAGCAGCGCCTCGCGAATGGGGATGTGAACATGGCCGATCAGACCACTTGTTGCCGGAGCTGGAGGTATCTGGCCAGCATGCGTGACAGTTTGTTCCGCCATTTGATTTCCTTCCCCCGTTGCAGCGACCGCTATTTTCGCTGAGCGCCGCACATCGTTTATTCGTTGTGTCAGCACTTAATCTTCGCGAAACGCGAGCTGCGCTTTCTGATCCTACGTCGACCCTTATGAGCATGCCAACGGGTTGGCCGATCGGTGTAATCGTTCCTCCTAATAGAACAATAGAGCCACGCTATCACTTTACGCCTGGATTCTCGCAAAACGAGACCGCGGAAGGTCGCGACTTTCGCCCGTTTGGACGCGCAATTGATGTCATTTGGCTCATTCACAAGGTGATTGTTCAATCTATTGATAGATAAGAAGTTTCGATTTTAGGCGGGTCACGATAGTGGCTTAGCAATATAATTTGGCTTATATAGCCGGAAACGTTCACCGTTTCCGGCGCAGAAGCGCTCGGCGCTTTATGCGTTTTGGCAGGAGCAAACGTCGTGGCAGCGAAAAATCATCGCCAATGGGCGGCCGACCCCAATCTCAAGCCAACCGAATGGGTCGATAGCCGGATTTATTCCGATCCGGAGATATTCGAAGAAGAGCTTGCGAAGATTTTCAAGAAGACCTGGATACCGGTCTGTCATGAATCGGAGTTGCCGGATGCCTACGATTTCCGCACGGTTTCGATCGCGCGCGAGCCGGTGATCGTCTGTCGCGGCCCGGACAACGAAATTCGCGCCTTTCTCAACGTCTGCCCGCATCGCGGCATGATCATCGAACGTCGTCCGTCCGGAAGCTTGCTCGAAGGGCAGCCCTCGGGCAATCCGAAGCGCATGACCTGCATGTTTCACGCTTGGCAATACGACATGCGGGGCAATTGCGTTTACATCAGCCGCGAAAAGGAAGGCTTTCAGGAGCGGCTGTGCAAGGAAGACGTCGGCTTGCGCCGGCTGCGTTGCGAAGTGAAATTCGGCGGATTCGTGTGGGTCAATCTCGATGACAATCCGCAGACTTCGCTCGAGGACTGGGGCGCGGCGGCGTTCGCCTGCCTGCGCCAGACCCTCGAAGCCGAGCCACTAGAAGTGTTCCATTATCACAAGGCTATCGTGCATGCGAACTACAAGCTGTGGCACGATACCAATTGCGAATTCTATCACGATTTCATGCACTACCATAATCGCGTGACGGGCTTTAACGACGCTTATTTTGCGCGCAAGAACGAGGCGTTCGATCACGGCCATATCGTGGTCGGCACGTTCGAAGTCAATTACGAGAAATATGAAGGCTTCGACAGCCGAGCGGCGCTATCGTTCCCCCATCTTCCGCCGAACCAGTGGTACATGATCGACCTGTTCCCGGGCATGAACTTCAACTTGCGCGGCTCGGCATTGCGTTGCGACATCGTCACGCCGCTCGGCCCGGACAAGGTGATGATCGAATTCCGCGGTTTGGGCCTTAAGCGTGATACTCCGGAAGAACGGCAGATCCGCGTCAACCATCATAATTCGATCTGGGGACCATTCGGCCGCAATCTGCACGAAGACCTCATCGGCGTTCAGGGGCAAGGTACCACTATGGCGACTGGCTCGGAACCGCGCCGCATTCTGCAGGGCCGCCACGAGAACCAGACGATCCACGATGAAAATGGCATGCGGCATTATTATCAAGAATGGGGCCGTTGGATGAATCGGCTGCCGAACCGGCCGGACTTACCTTACGCGGAACCGGCATCGGTTGCCGCGGAATAACCGCGAATCTCGAACGGCGGGCCGATCCGTCGATCGAGTGCGGTTCCTTCCGGCGACCTAATGCGTGCGCGAAGCGACGTCGCAGGCGCGATTGTCATGTTTCCAAATGGAGATTAGCAGTGGATTCGGCCGCTCTAGTTCGTGACACGATTTATCGATCGACCATTCTGCTCGATCAACAGCAATGGAATGACTGGCTTGCGCATTGCGACGACAATTTTCAATATGCGATCCGCGCCTTTAGCCCGGAGATCAATAAGGACGTGACCTATCTCGCGCTCGATCGAAACGGGCTTGCGACCATGGTCAAGCTGTTGCCGAAGCATAATACCGATCACTCGCCGCTGACCCGGCACACTTCGGTCTATACTGTTGACGTCGATGACGCGGCGCAATCGGCAAAAGCTGTGAGTTCGGTCCTCGTCTATCAAACGCAATTGGACGGGATCAATTCGCATATCGACGCCGGCGAAAGTCGCCTGTTTCTGGTCGGAAAATATATCGATACGTTCAAGATCGAGGACAGCAAAGCGAAGTTCCTCAGCCGCGAGGTGAGGATCGAAAATCGGCGGCTCGACAAGGGTTCCCACTGGCCAATCTGAGCAGCGATGACGTGGAAGCGGATATGCGACGCCGCCGAGGTTGCGGAAAACTCGGTGCGACAGTTCGACGTGGACGGCGTTCCGATTGCGCTGGTGAATTATGGCGAGGGCTTTCGCGCCATTCCCCCGATTTGTCCACACATGGAAGAGCCGCTGGCCGAGTCGGGCATCGTCGCCCGCTGCATTCTCACCTGCACGAAACATTTGTGGGCTTGGGATCTCAGGACGCTGGAAATGCAGGGCGGGACGGAAAAGCCGCTTAAAACCTATGAAATCAAGCAGGAGAACGGAGCGGTTCTCGCGAATATCGATGACGAACTCACTTACGAATTCGATACTGGAGACGATATGGACGACGATTTCTTCAAATAGCAGCGTTCCTCATTCCCATGAAGATAACGGTCCAGAACAAAAACAGCGAATTATCTTTCGAATGCGGCGATCGCGAATCTATCCTGTATGCCGGGTTGCGACACGGCGTCAATTTGCCCTTCGAATGCGCCACCGGGACCTGCGGGACCTGCCGTGCCCGCGTCATGACCGGGGATGTCGAGGTTAGATGGAAGGAAGCGCCGGGCGGCGCACGGCTCAAACCCGAGAGGGGCGACACGCTGATGTGCCAGGCGCGAGCCCGTTCCGACTGCGTGCTGCGGGTGCCCGCAGAGCTGGCGATTTCGGAGAAATCCTGGCCGGCATTGCGTCGTGGCGTGATCCGCGACATCCGCAAGCTCACGAAAGACGTGGCGCATTTCGATTTGCATTTGTCGATGCCGATGACCTTCCAGGCCGGTCAGTTTGTCGTCCTCGAAGCCGCCGGCGTGACGGGCGGCCGCGCCTACTCGATGGTCAATTTCGCCTCCGACGTCGACCGGCTCGCGTTGGTGCTCAAGCGCAAGCCGGGAGGGCGCTTCAGCGACTGGCTTTTCGATGACATCGCAGGCGATTCGGAAGTGGACGTGTTCGGCCCCCTCGGCCGGGCCGTGTTTCGCCCGGAGGAAGGCCGCAATATCCTATGCATCGCGGGCGGTTCGGGAATCGCGGGAATGATGTCGATACTCGAATGCGCCGTGCAGGTGGACCACTTTGATACCCACAAGGGCGCGGTCTTTTTCGGCGTCAAGACGCTCGCCGACACGTTTTATCTCGAGCAACTATCGCGCTACGCGGCAGTTTCGCACGGCAACCTCGAAGTCACGGTGGCCTTATCCGATGAAAGTGCAACGACAGCGTTGCACGCCGAATTTCCCGTGCTCAAGCTTGCCGAGGGCATGGTCCACGACGTAGCCGCCAAAGCGATAGCCGGGCGCGATCGCAATGTGCTGGCCTATATTGCCGGGCCGCCGATCATGGTTGACAGCGCGATCCGCTCTCTAATTGCCGGCGGCATCACCGTCCGAGATATCCGCTATGACAAATTCGGCTGATAGACCCGGGAATTTTCCGGCGACCCAATGGCGGACGCGCGGCGTGGGCGACTTGTCCGAGCTGGCGCAAGCACGCGTGGAAGCGATCAATCTCGTCCAATGGCTGGCCCGCATCGCAAATAGCTACGTCGGCGAAAGCGAGGCGGAACTTCGCACCCGCCTCCACTTCCGTTCCAGCGATGCCGCCATCGTCACCCGGCAGTTTGCCGACTGTGTCGCCCTTGAAATACGCCTGCCGAGGCTGGAGATGCAATTTCTCGATGACGGCAAGCCTGTGCCGCACGTTTTCGACCCCGGGGAGCGATCTCCAGCGGAGGCCGAAGCCTGGATTTTGGTCGAACTCCTGCATCGCGGCGTCGATCGAGAGAAATTCTCCAAACAATTACCCTACACGGTTCCGGGCTTGATGAGCGGCGACGCGGAAGATTATTCGCCGCAGTTGTGTAAACACGGTCTCGTGCAGTTGACGGCCTTGTTCCGCGATGCGGCGGCGATTCTTAGTGCGGCCGCGCCCGCAGCCGAGGCCGACAAAATTCGCCTGATCTGCCTGCCACAAAGGCTCGAGCTGACGACCTTGTCGGCGCCGGAAGGGACGCTCGGCGAGTTTGCCTTCTCGCCCGGCGATGCGGAAACCCCCGACCCGTACTTCTATGTCATTGCCGCTGCCAGGAACCGCTTGGCTGCCGGCACGACACGCCCGGTCCTTAAGGCATCCACGTTGATAGCCGAAGGCGATCCGATCGCGGCCGCGGATAAGCTCAAGACGCTGGCTCGCGCCTAACTACAGCTCGCCGTGAGGTCTTTCACACGGGCTCCAGCTTTCTTCGCTTTCCTGCCGGTCCGTCGTAGATTACGGCCTTGTCACCTTCCAGGCGCTTGCGCAATTCGCCGGATTTATTGAGCTTCTGGACGATCGAGACGAAAGCATTCGCCATCGGTAGCACGATCTCGCCCTCGGCCCAGAATAGCCCGACGTCCTGGGTCACGACCGGATCGATAAGACGCAATGCCCGCGTTCCACGGTGCAACCCCGGAGCGTGAGCGAAATGTGATGGAATGACCGTGCACAATTCGGTGAATTGGACCTGGAACATCAGGTGCAAGATCGATTCGGACTCGACCCGCGGTACGACCGGAGAACATCCCACGCTCTCGAAAACCTGATCCACGAAACGCCGCTCGTGCATCGAGGCGCGCAGCAGCGCCAACGGTCGCTGCGCCGCCTCCTTCCATGTGATCGTATCGCGACGCTGGAATTCGGTCCGATCCGGCACCAGCAGACTGAGCTGCTCGGTATAGATGGGCAGCGTGTTTTTTCGCCCGAGGTCCGCTTTGTCCATATAGGTCAGCGCCACGTCGAGCGAAAAATTATTCAAGCCAAGTTTCATCGCCTCGTTGCCGATGAATTGCACGTCCGCCTGCACGCCGGGATACTTGCTGCGAACGATTTCCAGCAGGAATGGAAGTACCGGAGACATCGACGGCATTGCACCGATCCGCAGATGTCCAGTGAGATGGTTTTGCATCATCGCGACGTCCTTGCGCATGGCATCGCAATACGCCAACACCGCTCGCGACCAGACCGCCACGCGCTCGCCTTCCGCGGTCAATCCTTGGAAGCGCTGTCCGCGCCCACGCAGAAAGATCGGCACGCCGAGCTCGAGCTCGATCTGCTTGATTCCGCTGGATAGACTCGGTTGAGTGACGTTGCAGCGTTGCGCAGCGCGGCCGAAGTGACGCTCCTCGGCCACAGCGACAAGGTAGCGAAATTGCCTGATGAACATGCACGCCTCGCGACAATTCGGACGCTTCAACGATACACGTTACCGCGAAAATAGACGGGACTTAAGAAAAATCTTAGATTCGACCCCAGGCTGGCAGGTCGAATTTTTCCTTGGGTGCAACCGAGATACCTTGCGGAGGACGGCGACGTGGCCGCTTTCCCCGTGAATCTGGATGGCGTCATTGGCAATATCAGAACTGATCTGGATCGCGAGCCTCGGAACGATCTCCGGCCTGATGATCGGATGCATTGGCATTGGCGGAGTCATCCTGGTACCAGCGCTGGTATTTCTCGCCGGCATTCCGATCGAAGTGGCAATCCCGGCGGCATTGCTGGCCTATATCCTGTCGGGACTTGCGGCGACGATGGTATTCGCCCGTAACAAATCGATTCATTGGGGGATGGCGATCGGACTTTGCATCGGTGCAACGCCGGCGGCGTTTGCGGGCGCATGGGCCGTCAGCGTATTCAATCGACTGTTGCTCGAAGCCTGCCTGGGCCTACTGACGCTTCTTTCCGGGCTCAATTCATTGCGGACACACAACGTCGCAGAAATTCCCGACAGCAAGGTGTCGAACAGGGTCTTGGTGCCTGTCGGAGCCGTGACCGGATTTCTGTCGTCGCTTACCGGCACCGGCGGTCCTCTCGTGCTGGTGCCGATATTGATCTCGATGAGCCTGCCGGTTCTGACGGCCGTCGGCCTGAGCCAGGCGATTCAGCTTCCCATCGCAATTGCCGCGACGATCGGAAACCTCCTTTACGGCAAGCTCGACCTGAACTTGGGTGCAGTCCTTGCCGCAAGCCTGACCGTCGGCTCGTGGTATGGCGCCAAGCTTGCCCATACGGTGTCGCGTGCAATATTACGCGGAATTGTATCGGCCGTTCTTGTGTTGATCGGCGCGTTCATCCTCGCAAATGTCGGCTGGCGGCTCGTGGAGTGACCCATTCCGATGGCGCTTGCGGATTTCGAACGGATCGACGATTTCGGCGACGCGGCCGCGGAGGCGAAAGCATGCCGTAGCAATTGCGCGCTATTCGATTTCTCATTTCTCGAATGCGCGCGGCTTGAAGGTATCGGCGCCAAAGGCGCGATCGAGGCATTCACGGGACGATCGCTCGCGGCGCTGGATGTGGGGGAAATCTACTACGCGCTTCGCGTCGAACCGGCTGGAAACGTCGTTGCCGATTTGACCGTTTGGCGGACAGGCGTAATCTCCTACGAGGTGATGAGCGGGCGCCATGACGACGTCACGGATTTGCTGGACCGTGCGGGTCCTGGCGTCGCCGTCACCGATATTACGGCGGATATTGCCACTTTCGCCCTCCAGGGGCCCAGCTCGCTCGATGCATTGCGCCCAATCGGCGATACCGCCGCGATCGAGCCGCTTGGATATTTCCGGTTTGGCCGCGCGCAGTTGAATGGAATTTCTTGCCGGATCGGGCGCCTTGGCTATACGGGCGAGGCGGGCTTCGAAATTATCCTTCCGCGCGCCTGCGCGCGCGAACTTTGGCAGACGCTTGCGGCCCACGCGATGCCCGCCGGATTTATTGCCGCCGACATGCTGCGGATAGAGGCAGGGTATGTCTTGTTCAGCAATGAATTCCGCTTGTTTGTTTCGCCGCAAGAAGCGGGGATCGGAAGATTCCATCGGTCTGCCGATTTGCGCGCACCGCGCATCGCGCTCATATCGTTCTGTGCCGATGCAGCGGCCTTGCCCTTGCCCTGGGCGCCAATCCGGGGCTTGAAACGGCCGGGATCGCCGGGGGAAATTGTGGTGACATCTGCATGCGAAAGCATTGTCGCCGGCGGCATCCTCGGTCTTGGCTATATCGACGCCGACACCAAAATTGGCGCAAGCTTCTACGATCCTTCCGGGACGTTTCGCAACATCCGACGGACGCCGCTGCCGTTCTACGATCCGACCAAACGTCGCCCGCGACAACCCTGGCGTTGACAGCGCGGGCTTTATATCAAACATAGCCAAAGGCAAATATACGATAGCTGGAGCGTATTTGACTGGACACCGTCCCAAGCGCCCCATGGCCCCCTGTTGGCGGAGTCGATCGGTTTAATTCCAGTTACGATCTTTCCCGGCCATCACGAGTTTTGTGAGCGAAAGGACCAATCATGGCAGACGCGCCGGCGCGACGGAAGATTACGATCAACACCCTCAATGCCAAAATGAAGAAGGGCGAGCCGATCACCCAGCTCGCCGCCTATGACTATCGCACGGCTGTCGTCGCCGACCGGCTCGGCATCGACATCCTTTGTGTTTCCGATACCGGCGGCATGATCCTGTTCGGCCACAAGAGCACCGTCACGGTCAGCTTCGATGAAGTCATGATGATGTCGAAGGCGATTGACCGTGGCTCGAAATATGGTCTGCGCATGGTCGACATGCCCTACTGGAGTTTTCATGTTTCGCCTGAACAAGCTGTCGAGAATGCCGGCCGCTTCGTACATGAAGCCAACGCCGAGGTTATGAAGTGCGAAGGCAACAAATATCATGCCAAAAATATTGAAGCGATCGTGCGTGCTGGCATCCCCGTTCAGGGCCACATCGGCATCACTCCGATGCGCATGCCGCAGTTGGGCGGCTTCACCGCCCAAGGAAAGACCGTCAAGCGCGCAAAGGAATTGGTCGACGACGCTAAAGCCATGGTGGATGCCGGCTGCTTCTCCATTCTATGTGAGGTGACGACGTCTGAGGTCGCTGAATATCTCGCGCAAATATTGCCGGTTCCCGTAATAAGCCTCGGCGCCGGCAATTGCGCCCATGGCGTGCATATCATTTCATCCGACCTCTTCCATCTCTGGGAAGAACACGTACCGCGCCACTCGCGTATCTACACCGACCTTATCCCGATCATGGAAGACGTTATTTCGCGCTACATGAAAGACGTGGTGACCCGCTCCTATCCGGGTGAAAAAGAGACGGTGTTCATGGCTCCGGAAGAGTGCAAAGCGTTTGCCAGCGAAATGAAGTGGGAGCGCAAACTCGAAGAGCTACGCTCTCCACAGAAGAAATCCGCATGATGCCGGTTGTCGCGCTGCTGCACCGTCGATGGCCGTCGCAACGGTCATGAATGGAGGCGGGCATATCGGGGGACCGGCGACGACCCGTAAGTCCGGTAATGGCCAGCGGCTTACGGGCTCGCAACTTGGCTATCACGGCAAAGGCGTGCCGGACCCGAAGACGATCGACGCGCTCCAGAACACGTACTGCGTCGCCGTGGAGGCCGCGGGACTGCCGGCCGAAGTCCGCTCCAAGTTAGAGCGGATGCGGGCGCTTGCAGCAAAGGCGCTCCGCGGCGAAGAAAATAAGCTCGAGGAATCCGAAATAGCCGAGGCGTTCGACGAAGTCGTAAACATCGCCTCCGAACTCGCGCCAATTCTGCATTTCAATGTGGGCGACGTGGACTGGGATAGGTAAGCGACGAGCGTGTTCGATATATCCAGCCACTCGTTCGCGACCTATAGTTGGCGCTTCCGCCGACGCGGCGACACTATCCGCGGCGTCGCCGGGCGTTGTGGCGCCGGCGAATAGCCTCATTCACGATGCCGCGTGAACGGGCCGCGGCTCGGCGATTTTGGCGATGATCTTCAGGAATTCCTGCGCTGCCCTGGACTGATACCGTTCGCGATGATGCACGACCAGGAAAGGGCGAGCCGGCAAATCGAATGACATCGCAACCAGCGTGCCGGCGCGGAGCGCAGCCTCCACCACGAGTTCCGAGATCGCGGTCACGCCGGCGCCCGCCTCCACGGCGGCGCGCACCGCCTCGTTCGTCGGCAGTTCGAGAACTATCTTCAGCGCTTGCGGCGACACGCCCTTGCCGGACAGCGCCGCTTCGAACTCCGAGCGCGTGCCAGAGCCCAGTTCGCGCAGCACCCAATCGCCCTCGACGAGATCCCGCTCGGTCAGGCGCTTTTTTTGCGCCCAGGGATGGCCGGCGCCACCGACGATGGTCAGCCGGTCCTGACCGATCGAGTTTTGCTGGAGCGCAGGGTCCTCGACACGGCCCTCGACGAAGCCGAGCTCGGCAGTGCCGTCGATCACGGCCTGGGCGGTTTGCGCGGTATTGCCGACCGCGAGCTTGACCTCGATCTGCGGATAGGAGTTTCGGAAAGCGACCAGGCGCGGCGACAGCCAATAGCTGGCGATGGTCTGGCTGGCATGAACGCTGAGCGTGCCGCGCTTGAGACCGCTCATTTCGGACAGCGCGAGCTCGGCGGTCGCGGCGCGGGCGAGAACCGCACGGGCTTCGCCCAGGAACAACCGACCCACCTCGTTCAATTCGATGCGGCGGCCGACCCGGTCAAACAGGGTAACGCTATAGCGGCTTTCGAGTGCGGCAATGGCGGCACTGACAGCCGACTGGGTCAGCCGCAGCGCTTCGGCAGCGCGGGTGACGTGCTCGCATTCGGCAACCGCGACAAAGATACGAAGCTGCTCAAGAGTCATCTTTCAAGAATAGGCGGTAAGCTTCACCAGCACGAGCGCAAAAATGGAGATGAAGATCCAGGCCGCCGCGGCCAGAGCCAGCGGTTTCAGGCCTTCGGCCTTGAGCTTGCGGAAGTCCGTTTCCAGGCCCATGGCCGCCAGCGCCATAGAGAGCAGGAAGGTGGTGCCGAGGACGATGGTGGCCTTCGGGGCGGCCGGGATGGCGACGACGCTGTTGAGGATTACCATGGCGATGAAGCCGAGCACGAACCATGGCATGGGCGGCGCGGCGCGGGAGGCGGACTGGCCCGTGGCGTGGGCGGCCCGTCGCACGGCGATGATGCCCAGCGTGATGACGATAGGCGCCAGCATCATGACGCGGGTGAGCTTGGCCACAGTAGCGATCTCGCCGGAATGGGCGCCGTCCTGGAAAGCGGCGGCAACGACCTGCGCGATCTCGTGGATCGAGGCGCCGCTCCACAGGCCGAAGGCGGCGGGACTGAGATGCAGTAGTTCCGGCAGCAGCGGATAGAGCAACATCGAGAGCGAGCCGAATACCGTCACGCAGGCCACAGCGTAGGCGACGTCCGCGTCGCTGCCGCGCGTCACCGTATTCGTCGCGATCACCGCCGAGGCACCGCAGATCGAGGTGCCGGCGCCGATCAGTTCGGCCAGTTTGGCGTCGACGCCTATCACACGGCCGAGCCATTTGGTGAAGATCAAGGTCGCAATCATCGTCGCCGCGATGACGCCGACTCCGGCGAGGCCGACCTGCGCGACCTGCGAAGCCATCAACTGCAGCCCGAGCAGGATGATGCCGAGCCGCAGCACGCGTTTCAGGCTGAACGTGACGCCGGGCTTGGCCCACGCGGGCGTACCGAGGACGTTGTGGAGCGCTAAGCCGATCAGCGTCGCCAAGATCATCGGACTTAAGACTGCGACCCCCGGAATGCGGCGCAGTGCGAAGGCGAGTCCCGCCACTCCCGCCGTCAGCAAAAGGCCGGGGACGGCCGCGAAAACGCCGTAGCGAGCCTCCCGGGCGATTTCCGCTACCGGTGCGTTGGCGACGAAAATGGCTTCGCTCATGTTGGTTTCCTTTTCGGCGCCAACATGCTGCGCTGCAATCGGCAAATCCAACTCATTATTGTTGTCTTATTGGCCTATAGAATCGATTGGACGCGCGCGCCGACCCACCGGCCGCCTGCATCGTGTAGGCGGGGTCGCATGATGACGCCGCGGCAGATTGCGCAACTCGCGCTCAGTCGATGGTCGCGAAAGTGCACACGGGATCGAGTCCCGCGACGCTTAACAAAATTTGTCGAACGAAACGTTCGTTTGCGTGAATGGACATAATCTCCCACGCGGCATTCAAGCGATTGCTAGTCTTCATTCCGGCGGCTATCGTCACGCCCAAGATTGGGACCATGGAGGGAACGTCGGCCAATGTTCACCAGCAATCCGTTCGCCGAACTTTCAGCGTCCGTACTACCCGCCGTCATGCAGACGTATGTCGTCGTCATGGCCATTTTGGTCGTGGCCGGCACACTGTTCGACATCATGCATAAAAGGAGCGCCCGATACTTCTTCGACAACTGGCGCAATTCCAGGAACAAGGCGAAGCAGCAGGTCGGCGGCGGGGACGTGGCAGTCATTGCGGTCCAGACCGCCGTAGTCGACATCATGACTTCGGGCGAATTCTGCAACGCGCGGCGCAGAATTGCCCATCTCCTGACGATGTACGGCTTTGTGATTTACGTCGTCACGACCGTCATCATGGTGTTCGCCTACCCAACGCCCGCCACCCCTGCGCCCGCCAATCTGCCGACATTGTGGTACATTGGGGCCTTGATGGTTTGCCTCGGCGGCTACTGGTTCTGGTTTTTCATCAGAGTAGACGTTGCCGCCGAGGGCAATTCGCCGTTCCGTTTCGTGCGCGCCGATTTGTTCATTGTCGCACTCGTATTGAGCGTGACCTTCGGCTTGGTGTGGGCGTTTGCCGAAACGACGGGACACGTCCGCTCGTCTTACGTGCTGCTTGGGCTTTATCTGATCGCCACCACGGTGCTGTTCGGATCGATTCCGTGGTCGAAGTTCTCGCACATGTTTTTCAAGCCGGCTGCGGCGCTCGAGAAACGAGTATCGAAGGCCAACGGTTCAGCCCAGAATTTGCCGACGCTGACCCGTGACGATCCCGAACAACAGAAACGACATTCCATGGAGCTGTTGCAAAACGCTCCGATGCAAATGGGACTCGGCATCAAGCGCGAAGCGCCACGCCACTATTAGAAGACAGCTCGCAAGTTCTACTGGAACAGCTAAGGAGCCGACTAATGCCAACCTTCGTCTATATGACAAGGTGCGACGGATGCGGACATTGCGTCGACATCTGTCCCTCGGACATCATGCACATAGATCCGACTTATCGTCGCGCTTACAACATCGAGCCGAGCATGTGCTGGGAGTGCTACTCCTGCGTCAAGGCTTGCCCGCAGAACGCGATCGATGTGCGCGGATATGCCGACTTCGCCCCGCTCGGTCATAGCGTTCGCGTCATCCGCGACGAAGAGAAAGGCACAATCGCCTGGAAGATCAAATATCGGAACGGCACGGAAAAGAATTTCCTGTCGCCGATCACTACTAAGCCTTGGGGGCAGGCGATCCCGAAGCTTGCCGACGTTCCCGCGCCCAGCCAGGAAATGCGCGACGGCCAGCTGTTGTACAATGAGCCAAAGTGGATCCGCATGGATGACGGCGGTTTGCATACCCTTCAGTCAGCCGGTCTCAAGTTGAAGAAAGGCGTGTATTACTGATGGCTTACAAAACGATCGTCGAAGACAACATCGATATCTTAGTCGTCGGCGCAGGCCTCGGCGGCAGCGGGGCCGCCTGGGAGGCCAGATTCTGGGGTCAGAACAAGAAGATCGTTATTGCCGAGAAGGCCAACATCGATCGCTCCGGCGCGGTCGCCCAGGGTCTGTACGCCATCAACTGCTACATGGGGACCCGGTGGGGCGAAAATAAACCGGAGGACCATGTCCGCTACGCTCGTATCGATCTGATGGGACTGGTGCGCGAAGACCTCCTGTTCGATATGGCCCGTCACGTCGACTCCACGGTGCACCAGTTCGAAGAGTGGGGCCTTCCCATCATGAAGGACCCGAAAACTGGGCGCTATCTGCGTGAGGGGCGATGGCAGATCATGATTCATGGCGAGTCCTACAAGCCAATTGTCGCCGAGGCCGCCAAGAAATCCGCGGACAAGGTGTTCAATCGGATCTGCGTCACCCACCTGCTGATGGATGACAGCAAGGATAACCGGGTCGCCGGCGCCGTCGGCTTCAATGTGCGCACAGGCAACTATCACGTCTTCAAGTCCAAGACCGTGATCTGCGGTGCGGGCGGGGCTTCCAATATCTTCAAGCCGCGTTCGGTGGGCGAGGGTTCCGGCCGTACCTGGTATGCGCCCTGGTCGTCCGCGTCTGCCTATGGGCTCATGATCGAAGCCGGCGCCAAGATGACGCAGATGGAAAATCGCATCGTGCTGGCGCGTTTCAAGGACGGTTACGGCCCGGTTGGCGCCTATTTCCTGCACCTGAAGACCTATACGCAAAATTGCTTGGGCGAGGAATACGAATCCAAGTGGTTCCCCGAACTTCAGAAAATGGTCGGAAAGGAATATCTGGATCCGGAAGCTTCGCACTTAACCCACAGGCCGATCCCGACCTGTCTACGCAATCATTGCATAATCAGTGAAGTGAATGCAGGCCGCGGCCCCATTCACATGGTGACCATGAAGGCCTTCCAGGATCCTCACCTGGAAGAGGTCGGCTGGGAAAACTTCCTCGGCATGACCATCGGCCAGGCGGTCCTCTGGGCTTCGACTGACGTGGACCCCAAGAACGAGAACCCCGAGCTGACCACATCCGAGCCCTACGTCATGGGCTCCCACGCGACCTGCTCGGGCGCCTGGTGCTCGGGTCCCGAGGACGTTTCTCCGCCCGAGTATTTCTGGGGCTACAACCGCATGACGACGATCGAAGGTCTGTTCGGCGCCGGTGACGCGGTCGGCGGCACGCCGCACGCCTTCTCATCCGGCTCGTTCACCGAGGGCCGTCTCGCCGCGAAGGCTGCCTGTAAATATATCGACGATGGCAAGGCCGAAGACATCGTCGTATCCGACGAGCAGATCAACCGTCGCAGGAAGGAGATCTACAAGCCGCTGGAGCACTACAAGATCTACCGCAACGAGATCGTGGCGGGCGATGTCAACCCGCACTACATCAATCCCAAGCAGGGCTTGGATCGTCTGCAGAAGCTCATGGACGAGTATTGCGGCGGGGTGACGGTCAGCTACATGACCAACGATAAGCTCCTGAATATCGCACTCAAGAAGCTCAAGGTCATGGAGGAAGATCTCGAGAGCTTGGCCGCAAAGGATATTCACGAGTTACTGCGTGCGTGGGAGCTGATGCACCGGCATCGCGCCGCGGAGTGCGTCACGCAGCACACTCTGTTCCGCAAGGAGACTCGCTGGCCGGGCTACTACTACCGCGGCGACGCCATGAAGGTGGATGACGAAAACTGGCACGTGCTGACTGTTTCGCGCCGCGATCCGAAGACCGGTGAATACACCATGCAAAAGGCGCCCTGTTATCACCTGGTTGGGGCGGACGAGTAACAATTGCTCCGGGCAGACGACCGCGCTGAACGTCCGCCTGGATGCAAAGAAAGATCAACATGTCGCTTTTGATGCGCTCTACAAATCCGGTCTTTCACAGTCCCGGAGAACCGCGGGTGAACATTATTGAAAAAACCGACGAGGAGATACGAGCCATAGCCGAGCCTCTGTGGCGCGACCTCGTCAGGAATTCGAATGAAGGCAAGTACGGAGAGTTCGTCAAGAATTTCGCCGGTTCCATGGCGCTTGCCATGAATCAAGTTACGGCTGGCCACCAGTTCGCCAACAGCGAGCTTGCCCGAAATCTAGCTGAAGACGTCGACTATCTCGGCATCATCCGTCGAGGCGAGCATGTGACGGTTCTCTACCGGCAACGCAGCACCAAAAAGGACGGTGAGTGGCTTGGCCGGCTTGTCCTCGGCTATGAGGATGAAAAAATCAGGATTTTCGGTGCGTCCATCTTCTGATCGGTTCGGACCCGACATGAGTGAGACTATTCACGATGGCAAATATGTCGAACTCACCTACAAGGTGACCGACAAGAAATCGGGGCATGCTCTCACCATGATCGAATTTCCGTTGGGCTATGTTCACGGACACAATGAAATTTTGGCTCCTTTCGTACACGCGAAACTGGAGGGCAGATCTGCAGGCGAGGTCATCCAGGTGTCGATCGACGGCAATCGGATCTTCGGCGCCAGAGACGAGTCGCTGGTTTTTACGGATCGCATCGAGAACGTTCCCGAGGAATATCGAAAGGTCGGTACTTCCATCCTCATGGAAAACAACAAGGGGCAGACCCGCGGCTTTCTCGTGACGAGGGTCGACGACAAGACGCTGACGGTCGACGGCAACAATCCGCTTTGCGGCAGAGAGGTCGTCTTTACACTCGAGATCGTAACTGTGCGCGAGCCAACCGATGAAGAAGCAAGAGCGGGCGGCGCGATCGGCGCACACGCGGCTATCGACCCGTCACTCATGCGACCTGTTTGAATGACAATGCCGGTTTTAATGCAAAAGGTAACCTATGAGCGAGCAAACACCAATCACCAAAGTTCCTGACGGCCACACGCGCTTTCTGACGACGCGTCAGAAACAGCCCAATGAAAAGGGGTTTGTCGGTTTCGAAACCGTCTGGGAGCCGTTCCAGAAGGAAGCCGAATACGAGACCCCAAAACGGCCGTAGGCTGCGATGTCGAAGCTCGTACCGCCGCACGGCTCGGAACCGCTGAGACCGCTGCTGCTGCCAGAGACGGAGCGCGCCGGCGAGCGCCGCCGAGCGGAAGAGCTTCGTAAAGTTCCGCTCGACTCGCGGGCGGTTTCGGACGTGCTCATGCTGGCGATGGGAGCCTATACGCCGCTCGACGGCTTCATGGGTCATGACGACTGGCGCGGCGCCTGCCTCGATATGAAGCTTGCCGGCGGCGTGTTCTGGCCGATTCCGATCACACTTTCCGTGGACGAGGACCTCGCCGGCAGCATCCATGCCGAAGAGGAAGTCGCGCTCGTCGATGCGGAGAGCGGCGAGATACTCGCCGTCATGGATGTGCAGGAGAAATATTCGATCGATAAGCAGATCGAGGCCGAGCACGTCTATCGCACCACCGATCCGAAGCACCCCGGTGTAGCGAAGGTGCTGCAGCAGGGCGACGTCAACCTGGCCGGGCCGATCTACGTGCTCAGTGAAGGCGAATATCCCGCCAAATACCCGGACCTCTATATCCGCCCCGCGCAGTCGCGGGCCATGTTTCTTGAGCGTGGCTGGTCGAATGTCGCCGCCTTCCAGACGCGAAATCCGATGCACCGCAGCCACGAGTATCTGGTGAAAATCGCGATTGAGGTATCGGACGGTGTTTTCATTCATCAAGTGCTCGGCAAATTGAAAGCAGGCGATATCCCAGCCGACGTTCGTACCCGCGCAATCCAGGCGATGATCGACAATTATTTCCGCCCGGGAACGGTCATTCAGGCGGGCTATCCGATCGAGATGCGCTATGCCGGTCCGCGCGAGGCGCTGCTTCATGCCCTCATTCGCCAGAATTTCGGCTGCTCGCACCTTATCGTCGGGCGCGACCATGCCGGTGTCGGCGACTACTACGGCCCTTTCGATGCGCATCACATCTTCGATCAGCTGTGGCCCGGCGCACTTCTCACCAAGCCGCTGAAGATCGACGTTACTTTTTACTGTCGGAAGTGCTACGGAATGGCGACGGCGAAGACCTGTCCCCACGATCCGCGGGATCACATTTCGATCTCCGGCACGCAGCAGCGTGAAATGCTCTCCACCAATGCGGAAATACCGCCTGAATTCAGCCGGCCGGAGGTGGTAGCGATCCTCAGGGAGTATTACGCAGGCCTGCGATCGGCACGCTAGAGTCCGGCATCATGATCATCGCGCAAATCTCCGATACTCATATAGCCCTCGATACAGCAGACGCCGACCGGAGAATACGCGATTTCGAACGCACGATTGCGGACATAAACGCAATCGATCCGGCCCCCGACGTGATCGTCCACACCGGGGATATCGTACATAATGGACGGCAAGACGAATACGCACAGGCCGCGGCCATCCTCGCGAAAGCGCGTGCGCCGGTCTATGTCCTGGCCGGCAACAAGGATAACAGGGCGATTTTGCGCGCCGCTTTTTCAGCAGGCGGATACCTCGCGCCCGATTCCGACTTTATCGATTACGCGGTTGAGGATTACTCGGTCAGACTGATTGCGGTGGATACGCTGAGTTCCGGCAGCAACAAGGGTGACTTTTGCCCCGAACGAGCCAGGCGTTTGATCGAAATGATCGATGCCGAGACCACCATGCCGATTGCGGTTTTTGCACACCATCCGCCGTTTGAGGTTCCGGTGGGGCCGGACCCGCTCAATTTCGAAACACCGGAGATGATGGCGAGGCTGAACCAGGCTTTGCAGCACTCCGGGCGGGTTGTCGCCGTTATCAGCGGCCATGTGCATCGTGGTACTGCGGGTCATGTCGGGAGCATTCCGGCAACCGCGATGCCGAGCATCGCGACGACGCTGCGCAAAGGCGAGTATCCGGCTCACATGACGACGCGTCCGGTCTATCACGTCCACCGGTTTGATCCGATTTGGGGCTTTGCTACCGAAACAAGGATTGTCAGAGCAGGACTATTGGCGGAATCGACATTGCATTAGCCGTGTCAATCACATGATAGGTGTCATGAAGGTGTATTCTTCCTAATTTGCGCTAACCTTCCAGAAAAATAATCCGCGGGGCTCTCGAAGAACGGAGCTCGGGACAATTCGGGGAGGGGAACGTGCACAACGTCTCTGTCATCTATGACGGGAAATCCCGGCGCGTGGCCGACGAGATGGTCATGGCCGAGGCGCGGTTCATCGCACAGCGCAATCGGGAAGAGCAGCACTGCGACTGCACAGACGGCATGTTCCCGCGCTCAGCGCCGACCAACCGCCGTAAATTCCTGTTCGCGGCCGGATCGGTTGCGGGCATTGTCGGCTCAACGGCGGCCGTTGCTCAAGCTGCACCCGGCGCCGTTTCTTACGATGTCCCGCCCGACTCAACCAAGGTACAGGGCCGCCCTATTGGGGAGGATGGCGGATACGGCACTCGCTCGCAATTCGAGACCGAATTACGTATGCGCTTTCCCACCGCTAACGCCTACACGTCGTGGAGCTTTACTCCGCTGCAGAATATGGTGGGAAACACTACCGCTTCCGGGCTCCACTTCGAGCGCGACCATAACGGCATCCCGACGATCGATCCGAGCCGCCACACGCTGACCGTCCACGGCATGGTCGAGACGCCGAAAAAGTTCAGCATGGCCGACTTGAAGCGGTTTCCTTTTGTGACCAGACGGCACTTCATCGAATGCTCGGGCAATGGGTTGACCGAGTGGAATAAGCCGACACTGAAGACGGTGCAGGGCACGCACGGCCTGCTCAGCACTTCGGAATGGACCGGCGTTCCTTTCGCGACGATCGCCCGCGACGTCGGCCTCAGGGAGGGCGGCACCTGGGTGCTGGCCGAGGGGTCGGATGCTGCCGTCATGACGCGCAGCATCCCGCTGGAGAAAATGTTGAAGGACGCCCTCCTTGTCTACGGTCAGAACGGCGAAGCGATCCGGCCCGAGCAAGGCTATCCGTTGCGCCTCCTGCTGCCGGGTTATGAAGGCAATACGAACATCAAATGGTTGCGTCGCCTCGAGGTCAGCGACAAGCCGTTCATGACGCGCGAAGAAACGTCGAAATACACTGACCTCATGGCAAACGGCAAAGCGCGCCAGTTCACCTTGGACATGGAGGCCAAATCAGTCATCACCTTTCCGTCCGGTGACATGAAACTGCCCGGGCCCGGCTTCTATAACATTTCTGGCCTTGCGTGGTCCGGACGCGGCTGCGTTCAAGCCGTTGACGTTTCCACCGACGGCGGCGCGACCTGGTATCCGGGGCGCATCGAATCCGTCCCCGAACCGATGTGCACGGTCCGCTTCAGCTTCCCATGGATGTGGGAGGGCAAGCCGGCCGTATTGCAAAGCCGATGCACCGATGAGACCGGCTACATCCAGCCGACACTCAAGCAACTGATCGCGATTCGCGGCGATAACGGACCTTTCGGATCCATCTACCATCTCAACGCCATCCAAAGCTGGGGCGTGGCAGCTGACGGGAGCGTGACCAATGTCCATGCATGACATAACCGTCGCGGTCATTTGCTGGTGCATCGCTGCGGTTCCGCTGGCGCCGAAAGCACATGCCCAGGCGCAAACGCACTATGGATTTGGCACAGCGGCGTCGCCGCAGGATCTGGCGAAGTTCTTTGCCATACCGGCGGATGGGAGCGGGTTGCCGCCTGGCAGCGGCACTGCAGCCGAAGGCGCTAAGATCTATGCAGATACCTGTGCCGCCTGCCACGGCGACCACCTCCAAGGCAATCCGGCCAAGGGAATTGGCGGCGACAAGCTGATCGGCGGCCGCGGCACGCTCGCGAGCCCAACGCCAGTGAAGACCGTGGAAAGCTACTGGCCATACGCGACGACCCTGTTCGACTATGTCAAACGAGCGATGCCCTTCTCGTCACCGGGCTCGCTCAGCGACGACCAAGTCTACAGTGTTGTCGCCTACATTCTGTCGCAGGCGAAAATCGTCAACCCGACGGAAGTGATGAATGCGACCTCTCTGCCCAAAGTCGAGATGCCGAATCGAAACGGATTCGAACCCGATCCACGGCCCGAGCTCGAACTCTACCACTAGGTACGGGGAGCCGAAATCGTGAGTGAAATGACTGCAGTAGCAGGTGCGGAAGCAGCCCGTATCAACATTCCAGGGCGTCTCGAACGCCTGCCGCTGACGGGCTATCAGAAGCGTTTATTCGCGATCGTCGCGACCGCCTGGCTCGCCGATCAAGTGGATGTGGCCTTGCTCGTCTTCCTCATCGGCAAGGATTACTTCCAACTGACCCCCGTGCGGAGCGGTGCGAAGCGCGGAGCCTGAATCCGCAATCACCGTCCGTGGCTATGGATTCCGGAATTGCCGCTTCGCGGCAATCCGGAATGACCCTCACTCCTTCGGGAACTCCAACCCCATCTCCCGGTAGCGCTCCGGATCGTCGCCCCAGCCCTGGCGCACCTTGACGTGCAGAAACAGATGCACCGGCTGCTCGATGGCTTTGGCGATGTCGGCGCGCGCCGCCGCCCCGATCGCCTTGATCGCCTGGCCGCCTTTGCCGAGCACGATTTTGCGCTGGCTGTCGCGCTCGACATAGATGGTCTGCTCGATACGCACCGAGCCGTCCTTCAATTCCTTCCAGACCTCGGTCTCGACGGTCGACTGATAGGGCAGTTCCTGATGCAGGCGCAGATAGAGCTTTTCCCGCGTAATCTCGGCGGCGAGCCGGCGCAGCGGCGCGTCTGAAATCTGATCTTCAGGGTATAGCCACGGCCCGGCGGGGAGGTGCGAGGCAAACCAGCTTTTGAGGTCGGCGACACCATCGCCGTTGCGCGCCGAGATCATGAAAGTGGCGGCGAAAGCCTGACGTTCGTTAAGCTCCCGGGTCAGCGCCAGCAATGCCGGCTTGTCGACCAGATCGACTTTGTTGAAAACGAGCGCCTTTTCCGGGCGGACGTTGGCGATCCCGCCCAGGATCGCTTCGTCGTCGCCCTTGATGCCCTTTTTGGCGTCGATCAAGAGCGCGACCAGATCGGCATCCTGCGTTGAGGCCCAGGCGCTGTCGACCATGGCGCGGTCGAGCCGCCGCCGCGGTGCGAAAATCCCCGGCGTATCGACGAAGACGAGCTGCGCTCCGCCTTCGATGGCGATCCCGCGCACGCGCGTCCGCGTCGTTTGCACTTTCGGCGTGACGATCGAGATCTTGGCACCGACCAGCGCGTTGAGCAGCGTCGATTTTCCGACGTTCGGCGCGCCGATCAGCGCTACGAAGCCGGCACGACGGTCTGCTGCGGCGGCCTCAGCCATCGCGCTTGGCGGGCTGCACGCCCTCGCGCACCAACATCGCAGCGGCCGCCGCCTGCTCCGCGGCGCGCTTGGATCGGGCAACGCCTTCGGCCGACGCAAATGCGGGAAGCAGCACGGCGACGCGGAATTCCGGATTGTGGGCCGGCCCCGAGCGCGCAACCTCGCGATAGGTGGGGGTCGGCAGGCCGCGCGCTTGCGCCCATTCCTGCAGGACGGTTTTCGGATCGCGCAGCGGCTGCGCCTTGGCCCGCAGGCGCACCTGCCACAGCCGCTCGACCGTTCCTTCGGCGGCTTTGTAGCCGCCGTCGAGATAGACCGCGCCGATCACCGCCTCGCAGACATCGGCGAGGATCGCCGGGCGGCTGCGGGCGCCGGCATTGGCTTCCGACGATCCCACGCGAACGGCGGCGCCGAGATCGATCGCGCGCGCGATCTCGGCGCAGGTTTCCTTGCGCACCAGATCGGCGAGCCGCCGCGACAGCTCGCCTTCGTCTGCCTTGGGGAAGGCGCGGTACAGCATGTCGGAAATGACCAGGCCGAGCACGTGATCGCCGAGGAATTCGAGCCGCTGATAGCTGCCGGCGCGATTGCGTGCGCCCTTGAGCGCCGAAATGTGGGTAAGCGCGCTTTCGAGCATGGCGGCATCGGCGAACCGATACCCGATGCGAGCTTCGAGCGCGGTCGCACCGCGCTTGCGGCGGCGCGGCTCTTTTTGAGCTTTGACCTCAGCGCCGGCCGCAACCGGCGTTGCGGCCGGGACTTCGCGAACTATGGCGGGCTTGGATTTCTTGCGGCCACTCATCGTACCAGCGTGAACAGGCGGTTCCAGCGCACCGCCCAGGGCCAACGCCACACCTCCCAGGCATGGGCATCGCCGCGGATCGAGAAGAAAATGATTTGCGCCCTGCCGATCAGGTTCTCAAAGGGCACGTAGCCGACCTGACTGAGTACCCGGCTGTCGGTCGAATTGTCACGGTTGTCGCCCATCATGAAATAGTGCCCGGGCGGCACCGTATAAACCGGCGTATTGTCGTAGAAGCCGTTATCGGTGAGATCGATGGTCGTATGGCTGACGCCGTTCGGCAGCGTCTCGCGAAAACGCTTGACCCGCTGAACGACGCCGTCGTCGTCGGTCACGTAGTCGTCGATCCGTTCGCGCTTGACCGGCGTGCCGTTGATGTTGAGCACGCCGTCGATCATCTGAATGCGGTCGCCGGGCAGCCCAATGAGGCGCTTGATGTAATCGATCGAGTCGTCCTTTGGCAGCCGGAACACGACGACGTCGCCGCGCTGCGGCGTCCAACTCGAAGGAATACGCCCGGAGAAGACGTCCGGAGAGAACGGGAACGAGTAGTGCGTATAGCCATAGGAATATTTGGAGACGAACAGATAGTCGCCGACCAACAGCGTCGGGATCATCGAACCGGAAGGAATATTGAACGGCTGAAAAAGAAATGTCCTGATGACGACCGCGATGATCAGGGCATGGAACACCACGCGTACTGTCTCGGCGAAGCCACCCTCTTTACGCTTGGTTCCTGTCTGCACGCTCATCGGCCTGTCGTCTCGCATTCACGCGCCCGCCCGCGACCTTGTAGCCCGTGGTATGCCTACAAAGCAATTGTGCGGGGATTTCGCCGCGGGTCCGGGCGATGCTGTTTTATATAGGAATCCCATAGGTTTACGGCGACGCCGGGCACGTGACGAAATTTTCATCGCGGCATCGGCGTGCCGGCTTTAGCACCAAGGCCTTCGGTCAGCCGCTTGCCGGAACAGCCGAGATCACGACGAAGGCATGCGCCATAGACCCCTCGTCGGTGATGGTCACATCGATCCGGGCCTCGTAGCCCGCGGGCGTAATCCTCTGCAGGCGACGCTTGGCGCCGCCGGTCAACTCCATGGTGGGCCGGCCGCCCGGCAGGTTGACGACGCCCATGTCGCGCCACCACACACCGGCGCGCAGACCGGTCCCCAGCGCCTTGGCGCAGGCTTCCTTGGCGGCAAAGCGCTTGGCATAGGTTTCGATCCGGTTGCGCCGCTTGTCAGCCTTCGCCCGCTCGGTCGGCGTGAAGATACGATCGAGGAAACGCTCGCCGTGGCGCTCGATCACCTTGGCGATGCGGCGGGCATCGGTGATATCGGAGCCGATGCCGAGGATCACGATCCGGCTCCGGTTCGGGACCGGCCGCGAACCATGGCCGACCGCATCAGTCGCACGGCCGCGTCGAGGCCTGAGAAGATCGCCTCGCCGATAAGGAAGTGGCCGATATTGAGCTCGGCGATGTCGCCGAGTTCGGCGATCTTTTCCGCAGTGACGAAATCGAGGCCGTGGCCGGCATGGACTTCGAGCCCGGCATTCTTCGCCTGCGCCGCACCCCGTACGATACGATCGAACTCGGCGGCCGCGGCAGCGGCATCGCCTGCCGCAAGCGCCTCGCACCACGCACCGGTATGAATCTCGACGACCGGCGCGCCGATCGCGCTCGCCGCCTCGATCTGCGCCGGTTCGGCGGCGATAAATAGCGAAACGCGGATGCCGGCGGCCGCCAAGCGGCCGACGGCCGGCCGCAATGCGTCGCACTGCCCCGCTGCATCGAGTCCGCCTTCGGTGGTGCGCTCGGCGCGGCGTTCCGGGACGATGCAGGCGGCGTGCGGCTTGAGCTTGCAGGCGATGTTGACCATTTCCGCCGTTGCCGCCATTTCGAGGTTCAGCGGCTTTTTGGTGAATTCCCTAAGTCGCACGATATCATCGTCGACGATATGCCGGCGATCCTCGCGAAGATGCGCGGTGATGCCGTCGGCGCCGGCCGCGATCGCGATCTCGGCCGCCTTGACCGGATCGGGATGACGGCCGCCGCGCGCATTGCGCACCGTGGCGACATGGTCGACGTTGACACCGAGGCGGATGGGCGGAGCGGGCATGCGCTTGTGTCTTTCGGCTGGTGTCATTCGGCCCGACTACTTGGTCCAATTCTCTATTTTTAGCTCGGGAACACGTTGAAATTCACGCTCGTTGTTCGTGACCACGGTCAAGTTCGCGCAGACGGCGTGAGCCGCAATCCACAAATCGTTATTCCCGATGGTTTGACCTTTTGACTCCAGGAAGGCTCGCAGTTCTCCATATTTCCGGCCGGCTTCAACCGGCAGCGGCAGGACCTCGATCATATCTTGAAATTTATGTAATTGCTCTGACGCGCGCAGTGGCGGGGGATCCATTTTGGCTGCGCCATACATGAGCTCGGCGTAAGTTATGAGTGACAGCGCGGCCTCGCCCGATTTGAGCCGAGTAAAGCGGGTCAGCACTTCTACCGACCGACGGCGGCGCACAGAAATGCAGATATTAGTGTCGATCGGATATCGTGGGCCATTACAGGCCGTCTCGTTCTTGCGGCGGTTCATCATGCCTGTCTTCGATCGCAATTATCCATTCACGCGCTCGGCATTCGCGACCACCTTCTTCGCCCGCAACTGCGAAATGATCGAAGTGAGGTGCTTGAGGTTATAGACTTCGAGATCGATCGTCAGTTCGGTGAAATCCGGCGACTGCCGGGTCATGCGGATATTGTCGATATTACCGTCATGCTCGGCGATCACATGCGCGATCTGCGCCAGCGTGCCGGGCGAGTTGACCGATTGCACGGCAAGCTGCGCCGGGAAGCGCTGCGGCGCCTTATCGTCGATGTCCCAGCGCACGTCGAGCCAGCGATCCGGTTCGTCTTCGAATTGCTTGAGTGCTTCCGATTGGATCGGATAAATGGTAATCCCCTCGCCCGGCGTCATGATGCCGACGATACGGTCGCCGGGAACGGCGCCGCCTTTAGGCGCAAAGTGCACCGGCAGATCGCTGTTGATGCCGCGGATCGGAATCGCCGCGCCATCCTCGCCGACCGTCGGCACCTTGAACTTCAGCGCTCTGGCGAATTTCAGGCCGAACCAGCCGCTTTCCGACTTCGGCGCGACCGGCGTGACGCGTTCGTCCTTGTAGTCGGGATACATCGCGCGCGCGACGTCTGAGGCCTTCATCTCGCCACGGCCGACCGCCGACATGACGTCGTCGATCGAGGCGCGCGCCAGCCGCGGCAAGGCGCCTAGCAGCTTGTCGTCCGAATATTCAATCTTGGCGCGCTGGCACAGCCGCTCCACCATGCGCCGGCCGAGCCCGGAATATTGGTTGCGCACGGCGTCGCGTGTCGCGCGCCGGATGGCGTCGCGCGCCTTTCCCGTCACCACGATGGATTCCCAGGCGGTCGGCGGGGCGGTCTGCGCCTTCGAGGTCAAAATCTGCACCTCGTCGCCGTTCTGCAGCGGCGAACTGAGCGGTCCGATCTTGCCGTTGATCTTGGCGCCGACCGCCATATTACCGACATCGGTATGCACCGCATAGGCGAAGTCGATCGGCGTCGCCCCGCGCGGCAGCGCAATCAGCTTGCCCTTCGGCGTGAAGCAGAACACCTGATCGTGGAAAAGTTCGAGCTTGGTGTGCTCCAAAAACTCTTCCGGATCGGAGCCTTCGGCGAGAAGCTCGATGGTGCGGCGCAGCCAGGCGTAGGCGCTCGACTCCCGCGCCAGCATTTCCGTCGGCGAACCCTGTTCGTCCTTGTACAGCGCGTGTGCGGCGATGCCGTATTCGGCGATTTGCTGCATGTCGCGGGTGCGGATTTGCAGTTCGACGCGTTGTTTGCCCGGCCCGATCACGGTGGAGTGGATCGAGCGGTAGTCGTTCTGCTTCGGGGTGGAAATGTAATCCTTAAACCGCCCCGGAACCACCGGCCAGGTCGTGTGCACGATGCCCACCGCCTGGTAGCATTCGGCAACGCTGCCGACGACGACGCGGAAACCGAAAATATCGGAGAGCTGCTCGAAGCCGACCGCCTTCCTCTCCATCTTGCGCCAAATCGAATAGGCGCGCTTGCGCCGGCCGGAGACCTCGGCGGCGATGCCGCGATCCGCAAGCTTCTTGGTGAGCTGCTGCTCGATCTCGGTGATCCAGCCGCTCGAACGCGCGGCCAGCGTTTCGAGGCGCTCGGTGAGGACTCGGTAAGCGTCGGGGTTGAGCTCGCGGAAGGCCAGGTCTTCCAGCTCTTCGCGCATCTCCTGCATGCCCATGCGACCGGCGAGAGGTGCATAGATTTCCAGCGTCTCGTCGGCGGTGCGGCGGCGCGCTTCGGACGGCTGGTGCGACAGCGTGCGCATATTGTGCAGGCGATCGGCGAGCTTGATCAGCAGCACCCGCACGTCGTCGGCGATGGCCAGCAGTAACTTGCGCAGATTTTCGGCCTGCTTGGCCTCGCGTGAGACGAGCTCGAGCCGCTTCAATTTGGTCAGCCCCTCCACCAGAAGTCCGATTTCGTGGCCGAATAGGCGATCGATTTCGGCGCGGGTGGCGGCGGTATCCTCGATGGTATCGTGCAAGAGCGCCGCCGCAATGGTGGCGTCGTCGAGCTTGAGTTCGGTCAGAATGGCGGCGACTTCGAGGGGATGCGAGATGTAGGGGTCGCCCGACGCCCGCTTCTGCTCGCCGTGCGCGCGCATGGCATAGACATAAGCGCGGTTGAGCAGTTCCTCATTGGCTTTCGGATTGTATTGCTTGACCCGTTCGATCAGATCGTACTGGCGCACCAGGCGCTTGGGCGCTTTCGGCGCCGGCGCCTGACCGTCGAGTGGCACCAAATTCGGGGCGCGCGTTGCCGGCACCCGGGATTTCGGCTGGTTCTGCATCCGCGGCAGATCGATCGGCGAACGCGCCATGACGGCCCTTTGGCGATGCCGTGGCGACCGGCTCTGCCAGAAGAGTCGGCCCGACATCGATCACAAAGATATCATGACGCAACCGGCGCGCCACAATATGCTCGGGGCGGTGGACGATTGTGCATGCGACCGCGGCAAGGACTGCCGACGGGCGCAGTGCCGATTGAGGTTAATATGGCCTCAAAACGGATACGATGCGGTGCGCGGGAGGTGGCTTACTCTTCGTCGTCCCCGACATCGGGTTCAGGCTGATTCTCCGGAGGCGTCAGGCCTTCGAGGCCCTTGAGCAGCTCTTCCTCGGACATGCGGTCCGTGGTGACGTCGGTATCATCCGCATCGACCCCGGTGCCGGGCGCCCCGATCAGCGGAACGGTCTCGGGCTCGGGCTCATCGACCTCGACGTATTTCTGCAGCGAGTGGACCAGCTCCTCCTTGAGATCCTCCGGCGAAATGGCCTGTTCGGCGATTTCCCGCAATGCCACGACCGGGTTCTTGTCGTTATCGCGCTCGACGGCGATCTGCGTGCCGGAGGCGATCATGCGGGCGCGATGACCGGCCAACAGGACTAAGTCGAAGCGGTTTTCAACCTTGTCGACGCAATCTTCAATGGTGACACGGGCCATTTAGCGGAGTTCCTGTGGCTGTCCGGGGTCCCCAAACGGGACGTTGTCCCTGATGTGGCGCTTAAGTATCGTTCCGACCCGCCCGGCGCAAGGCCGATTTTAGCTTGTTATTTCCGCCCGGCGGAAGGACTCGAAGTTTCCCCCTGGCGCGCCGATCGGTGTGCAGGAATTGCAAATCCACACCGCCGCAGTGGCATACCCCCTCCTCCCAAGTCCCCCTCCTCACAAGTCCCGAGTCCCCCTCCTCTCAAGTGCCCCAGCGCGCCTAAGGGTGTGCCCGTATGCGCGTGTCAGCTTTGCAATCGGCACACCGGCGCAATATTTAGCTTGGCGGAGCCGCGCCGCTCTGTTACCGAAAATTTCGGGAACCGCGTTGCGGAGTTCCGAATCATACTATCGGAAATGCCGCGACGGCGTGCCGCAAGGACCTTGGCCGCACCGAAGCTTGCCACGGCGCAATCTGGCGATACTACTTCGTGGCGGAAGTAAATTCGTAGCAAGAGTCACTTCGACCGTCGAACGTTTCCGATGGCGCGAGACTTGGATTTGAAGAACGCCGGTATCGTCGAGTTCATTGCAGTCGATCCGGTTTCAGCACGAGAGACAGTCACGAGAGCATCATGTCGGCACAGATCGAAAAAATCGCGTTATTCATTGACGGCGCCAATCTCTACGCCACGGCAAAGTCGCTCGGCTTCGATATCGATTACAAGCGGCTGTTGCGCGAATTCCAGTCGCGCGGCTATCTGGTGCGCGCGTTCTACTACACCGCCGTGATCGAGGATCAGGAATATTCCTCGATCCGCCCGTTGATCGATTGGCTCGACTACAACGGCTACACCGTCGTCACCAAGGCGACCAAGGAATTCGTCGACCAGACCGGCCGGCGCAAGGTCAAGGGCAATATGGACATCGAGCTTGCGGTCGACGCCATGGAGATCGCGCCGCACATCGATCAGATGGTGCTGTTCTCCGGCGACGGCGATTTCCGCTCGCTGGTCGAGGCGGTGCAGCGCCGCGGGGTGCGGGTCGTAGTGGTGTCGACGATCTCCACGCAGCCGCCGATGGTCGCCGACGAACTGCGCCGCCAGGCCGACCAGTTCGTCGACATCGTCGAGCTGCAAGCCAAGATCGGCCGCGATCCGGGGGAACGGCCGGCGCGCGAGCCCAGGGAACCGCGCGAACCGCGTGGCGAGCCGCGGCACACCCCGCAATTCCTGCAGCGCAGCCCGACATCGCCGCGCCTCGAAGTCGAAGAAGACGAATTCGAAGACGAATAGGCGCCAAACCACCGGTAGGGCTAACCGGCCCGGTCGGGCATCCAATAAGTCACCCATTGAATCGGCCACGATCGATCCAAGGACCAAGCCATGACGCGCCCGAGCGGGATGCCCGGCCGCGATTGTCCGCGCTGCCCGCGTCTGGTGTCCTTCCGCCAGACGTGGCGGGACCGTGAGTCGCAATGGTTCAACGCGCCGGTTGACTCGTTCGGGCCAATCGAAGCGCGCTTGCTGATCGTCGGATTGGCGCCCGGGCTGCGCGGCGCTAACCGCACCGGCCGCCCGTTCACCGGCGATTACGCCGGCGACCTCCTCTACGCGACGCTGCAGGAATTCGGCTTCGCCCGCGGCGCCTATCAGGCAAGCGCCGATGACGGGCTCGAACTCGTCGATTGCCGGATCACCAATGCCGTGCGCTGCGTGCCGCCGGAGAACAAGCCCACGCCGGCGGAGATCGCAGCCTGCCGCGATTTCCTCGTCGCGACGCTGAAGGAAATGCCGCGGCTTGCCGTGGTGCTGGCGCTGGGCCGCATCGCGCACGAGACCTTCGTCGTCGCCGGCGGCGCGCGGCGGTCGGAATTTCCTTTCGGCCACGGCCGGGCGCACGCGCTCGGCGCGCTAACATTGTTCGACAGCTATCATTGCTCGCGCTACAACACCAATACCGGGGTACTCACCCCGCAAATGTTTCGCGATGTGGTCGCGCAAGCGCGCAAAGCGATCGACGCGCCGACAGCGTAGCAACCATTAGCCGCCGCGCAGCCAGGCAATCACCACTTCCGAGTTCTTGTCAGGAGGAAAGACCGGATAGAACACTTTGACGATCGCGCCGTCGTCAATGACGAGCGCCATGCGTTTGAACAGCGTCATCGCGGACGTCGAAAAGGTCGGCAGGCCGATGGCGCCGGCGAGCGTGAGAGCGGCGTCGGACAGAAGCGGAAACGGCAGGTGCAGGCGTTCCGCCGCCTCGCGCTGATAGGCTGTGTCTTGCGTCGAAAGACCATAGACATGCGCGACGCCAAGCGCCTTCAACCCGACGAAATGATCGCGGAAACCGCACGATTGCGGCGTGCAGCCGCGCGCGCCGGGGATATCGTCCCAGCCCGGCGGAGCATCGACGCCCGGCACGCCGGTGCGCGGATAAATGTAGACGACCGCGCGGCCCCTGAGCTTGGACAGGTTCACCGCCGCTCCGCTCGTCGCCGCCAACGCGATATCCGGCAATTTCATGCCGGTAAGATGACGCGCGGCGCCGTCGTCCTGCGGCACCGGGATATCGGCCGGCAGGAAAGTCGGATCGTGCGTCCCCGGCGCTTCTCTCATTTGCCGTCTCCCAATATTTTCTTGCCCATGATCTTATCCGAAAGTCGGTTCCCAGCCCCCGGATCGGGGTCCGGGGGCAGGCGTTTTCCGGATCATGCGTAAGACATGAACTCCATCAGCGAGCCGTCGGGATCGCGGAAATAGACGCTGGTGCCCGCCCCTTTGGCGCCGAAACGCTGCATCGGCCCGCTTTCGATGCGAATGCCGCAGCGCTGCAGATGGGCGATCGCGTCGGCGATCGGCCCCATCCATTCGAAGCACAGATCGCTGTTGCCGGGCGCCACCGGAAGCCGCGCGACTTCCGCGGGTTTAACGCCCGGACCATGCACGTTGAGCTGCTTGTCGCCGAACCGGTAGGCGAAACCCGCCGGCCGCTGGACAAGCTCGGCGCCCAGAACGTCCCTATAAAACGCGTTCGAACGCTCCCAGTCGCTGACGTGGATCACGCAATGATCGAGCCTTGTCGGGATGGACATTGCGATACCTCCTCGCGGTCACCCCTTCTGCCGCAGCAGCCGGCCGCGTTCGCGTTCCCACGACCGCTTCTTTTCGGTGTCGCGCTTGTCGTAGAGTTTCTTGCCGCGCGCCAGCGCGAGCTCGACCTTGGCGCGGCCCTTTTCGTTGAAATAGAGCTTTAGCGGCACCAGCGTCATGCCCTCGCGCTCCACCGCGCCCACCAGCTTGTTGATCTGGCGCTTGTGCAGCAACAGCTTGCGCGGCCGTTTCGGCGTATGATTGAAGCGGTTTGCCTGCAGATATTCCGGAATATTCGCATTGATCAGCCAGATCTCGCCGCCGCGGGCGTCGGCATAGGATTCCGCGATCGTCGCCTTGCCCAGGCGCAGCGATTTGACTTCGGTGCCGGTGAGCGCAACGCCGGCTTCGAACGTTTCGTCGATGAAATAATTGAAACGCGCCTTGCGGTTGTCGGCAACGACACGAAGCTTTCTTTCCGCTTTCGCTGCCACGATGCCGCTCCAACGCTCAACGGCTCTTGAGCAGGTCGCGGATCTCGGTCAGCAACTGCACCTCCGGCGACGGCGCGGCGGGCGCCGCTGGCGGCGGCGGTTCCTCTTTGAGCCGATTGATGCCCTTGATCGCCAAGAACAGCACCCAGGCGATGATCAGGAAGTTGATCACGAGTGTGACGAAATTGCCCCAGGCCAGGACGGCGCCCTGCTTTTTGGCGTCGGCAAGCGACGTCGCCGTCACCTTCGCCGACAGCGGGATGAAGTAGTTGGAAAAATCGAGCCCGCCGCTGATCGAGCCGATCAGCGGCATGATGACGTCGCCGACCAGCGAATTGACGATCGCCCCGAACGCCGCGCCGATGATGACGCCGACGGCAAGATCGACGACGTTGCCGCGCATGGCGAATTTCTGGAACTCTTTGAGCATCGGTGCCACCCTCATTCGATCGAATGCCGCGCCCGGCGCTCGCGGAGCGAAAATCCGCGTCCGCTTAAGCGGGCGTCGTCAGTTGATCAGGCCGGCGTGGACCATGGCCTGGCGGACGGCGGCCTGCGCCTTTTCGGTCGCCGGCACCATCGGCAGGCGCAACGCGTTGGTGCATTTGCCGACGAGCGACAATGCATATTTGATCGGGGCCGGACTGGTCTCGACGAAAAGATTGAGGTGCAGCGGCGCCAGCTTGTCATGCAATTTGAGCGCCGCGGCAAAGTCGCCGCGCAGGCATGCCGCCTGGAATTCGGCGCACAGCCGCGGCGCCACGTTCGACGTTACCGAGATGCAGCCGTGGCCGCCGTGAGCCATGAAGCCCAGCGCGGTGATATCCTCGCCCGACAATTGATTGAAGTCCTCGCCCATCGCCGCGCGTTGCTGTGAAACCCGCGCCATATTGGCGGTGGCATCCTTGACGCCGGCGATGTTCTTCAGCTCGTAAAGCCGCTGCATGGTGTCGACCGACATATCGACGATCGAGCGTGCCGGGATGTTGTAGATGAGGATCGGAATGCCGATAGCGTCGTTGATCGCCTTGTAGTGCGCATAGAGCCCGTCCTGCGTCGGCTTGTTGTAATACGGCGTGACCACGAGCACCGCATCGGCGCCGGCCTTCTCGGCGTGCCGGGCGAGATCGATCGCCTCGCGGGTCGAATTGGAGCCGGCGCCGGCAACGACGGGCACCCGGCGGCGCGCCTGATCGACGCACCATTCAACGACGCTGTTGTGCTCGTCATGCGACAGCGTCGGGCTTTCGCCGGTGGTGCCGACCGGGACGAGCCCATTGGTGCCCTCGGCGATCTGCCAGTCGACCAGGTCACGGAAGGCTTTCTCGTCGACCGAACCGTTCTTGAACGGGGTGACGAGCGCGGTGAACGAGCCTCGGAAGCGTGTCTTGGCAGACATGAGACGATCCATCAAACGGTCAATGAAACAGTCAATGACGCGGGTTTTTAGCGGACATCCCGCATCGGGTATGCCCGCGGAACGGACCCGCCGCCCTGCATAGATATCGGGTCGCGGCCGGGCTTGAAAGCCCCTTCAACGCCACCGTTGCGCGGACCGTGGACGACGGCGGTTCGGACACCGGCCGCGCTTTCGCCGCAAAACTGTAAATTGTCGTGGCGGCTTGCTCGGGTTAGGGTTTCTTCAACCAAACCGAAGAGATTCTCCGCCGTCGACGACACGCCTGCCGGGAGGGAACGTGCCGGGTTTGTGGACCATTGCGCTAGTCGCCTGCCTCGGGATCCTGACACCTGCAGCGCATGCCGCGCCGTTGTCGGGGCGGGTTCCATTGCCCCGGCACCGCCCGGTCGTCAAGGGCGAGAAACTCGGTAAGGTCGAGGCGCCGGCCAATGCGAGGCTTACGCCGCCGGTCGGCGAGGCGCCGATATTGGCGCCGCCGCCGCGCGCGATGCCGGCCTTCGTCGCCGCGCCAACGACAACGACCTCGCCGCTCGATCTGACCGCGGTCAAGCAGGCAATCGATCTGGTGCGCAAGAACCGTCAGGGCGAAGCGACCGACATGGAACGGACCATTTCCGATCCGGTCGCCCGCAAGCTCGTGGAATGGGTGATCCTGCACAGCGAAGACGGATCGAGCGATTTCGCGCGCTACGCGGCGTTCATCGCCGCCAATCCGAGCTGGCCCGGCATCGAGACGCTGCGGCGGCGCGCCGAGGCGGTGCTGTGGCAGCAACAAATCGACCCGCTCGCCGTCATCGATTTCTTCCGGTCCGAACAGCCGCACACCGCCAAAGGCCATTTCGCGCTGGCGCGGGCGCTGCTCACGCGCGGCGACGTTGCCGGCGCCGCAGCGGCCGTGCGCCAGGCCTGGCGCAATGACGGCTTCTCCGCCGACCTCGAGGACCAGGCGCGCGAGGCTTTTTCGGGGCTGATCACGCCGGCTGACGATGAAGTGCGCATGGAGACGCGGCTCTATGGCGGGGACGACGACGCCGGATTGCGCGCGGCGCATCGTCTCGATGCCACGGCGCTCGCCATCGCCAAAGCCCGCGCCGCGGTCGTCAACCAGGCCCGCAACGCCAAGGCCCTTTTGGAAGCGGTGCCGGAGGCAGCGCGCGGGGATCCGGGCTACATGTTCAGCCGCATTCAATGGTTGCGGCACAACGACAAGATCGCCGAGGCGGCACAATGGCTAAACGCGGCGCCACGCGATCCGGCCAAACTGATCGATGTCGACCGGTGGTGGGTGGAGCGCCGGCTGGTATCGCGAAAGCTGCTCGATCTCGGCGATGCCCGGCTCGCTTATGAGGTCGCCAACGGCGCGGCGCCGCCGCAGAACCGGAATTACCGCGCCGAGCAGCAATTCACCGCCGGCTGGATTGCGTTGCGCTTCCTGCGCCAGCCGGCCATTGCGCTTGCTCATTTCGCCCGCATCGCCGACGGCGTATCGAACCCGATCGCGCTGGCGCGCTCGTTCTATTGGCAGGGCCGCGCCGCCGAAGCGCTGGGGCGCGAGCAGGACGCGCACGCGTTCTACGAACAGGCGGCACGTTATCCGACCGCCTATTACGGCCAGTTGGCGCGCGCCCGGCTCGGGCTCGACGAAGTCACGCTGCGCACGCTGCCGCGGGCGCCGGCCGGGCACCGCACCCTCGAAATCGCCCGCGCCTTCGAACTCCTCTACGCCGTCGACGAGCGCGATCTCGTTGCCACGATGGCGGCCGATCTCGGCGACAAGGCGACCGACACCACAGCGCTGGCGGAGCTTGCCGATATCGCCACGCGCCATAACGACGCGCGCGCGACACTGCTCATCGGCAAGGCGATGCTCGGCCGCGGCTATCCGTTCGAACGTTATGCGTTTCCCAGCTTCGGCGTGCCGAACTACCGGCAGATCGGACCCCAGGTCGAGCCTTGCGTGGTCTATTCGATCGTGCGCCAGGAAAGCGCGTTCAATCCGCACGTGGTGTCCAGTGCCAATGCGTTCGGCCTCATGCAAGTTACCCCGGACGCCGGCCGCGATACCGCCAAGCGATTAAACGTCGCTTTCAATCAGCGCCGGCTCGCCGATGACGTCGTCTATAATGCGCAACTCGGCACGGCGGAGCTCGGCAACGACCTCGCCACCTGGCGCGGCTCGTATATTCTCGCCTTCGTCGCCTACAATGCCGGACCGCGCCGGGCGCGCGAGTGGATCGCGCAATACGGCGACCCGCGCGACCCCAAAGTCGACCCCATCGACTGGATCGAGCGCATCCCGATCTCGGAAACGCGCAATTATGTCGAGCGCGTCATCGAGAACATGCAGATCTATCGCGCGCTGATCGAGAACAATCCCAAGCTGTCGATCCAGGCCGACCTGCGCCGCGGCGGGTAGCGCGCACGCCGGTACGCAACACACCGTCATTGCGAGGAGCGCAGCGACGAAGCAATCCACCTCCGGCGCCGCCGCCTGGATTGCTTCGCGGAGCTTGTCATCGGGCCGGCCACTTCGGGCCGGACCCGGTGGCTCGCAATGACGGGCGTTGTTCAGCGGCAAATGGCCGCGCGGGGAAATTGCGCCGTTCGCACCGAGCCGTTACATTGCCGATCCTAAGTGGTGGACCTGTAATGCATAGTGGCGGCGCACGCGATGCAGCGAAAGACACTTTCGTCACCGCACAGGACGGCCTGCGGCTGCACGTGCGCGAATATGGCCCGCGCATCGCATCGGCTCTGCCGGTCGTCTGCTTGCCCGGTTTGACGCGCACCACCGCCGATTTCGACGCGCTGGCGCCGGCGCTGGCCGGCGGCCCGCAGATGCGGCGGGTGATCGCGATCGACTCGCGCGGGCGCGGACGATCGGATTACGACAGCAATCCGGAAAACTACAATCTCGCGGTCGAGCTCGGCGACGTGGTCACGGTGCTCACCGCGCTCGAAATCGGCGAAGCCGTCTTCATCGGCAGCTCGCGCGGCGGCATCCTGACCATGCTGCTCGGCGTCGCGCATCCCACCGCCATCGCCGGCGCCGTGCTGCACGATATCGGGCCGGTGATCGAGCCCAAGGGCCTGGCGCGCCTCAAGAGCTATGTCGGCAAGCTGCCGCAGCCGCGCGACTTTGCCGAAGGCGCCGACATCCTCCGCCGGCTGTTCGACGCGCAGTTTCCAAAGCTTACGGACGAGCAGTGGCTCGCCGCCGCGCAGCGCACTTGGCGGCTCGACGACGGCAATCTGGCGCCGACCTATGACGCGCGCCTGGCGCGAACGCTCGCCGAATTCGACATCGAGCGTCCGCTGCCCGCGATGTGGAACGAGTTCGACGCCTTGTCGCGCGTGCCGATTCTGGTCATCCACGGCGCCAACTCCGACATCCTCTCGGCGGCCACGGTAGCCGCCATGGCTGAGCGCCATCCCGGCATGGAGTCGATCGAGGTCGCGGACCAGGGGCACGTTCCTTTGCTGGAAGGTGACGACCTTCTGAGGCAGGTGACCCGATTCGTGGTCGACTGCGAGGATGCGCACTCGAAACTGTAGGATGGGCATCGCGCCAGCTCGGCGCAGGAGGCAGACGTGTGGTGCGCCTTGCGCGATGCCCACGCGCCCGTCCGCCGCGTGGGCAAAATCGCATGGTGACCGCTGCGCAAGTACGGCGACCGCGCCGCGCGATTTTGCCCACCCTACATCCCTACGCGCGGTCGCCCTCCCCCGCTTGGCGGGAGCGCACAAAAGAAAAGAAAAATCCCCGGCGGAGGACCCGCCGGGGATTTCCGATTTCACGCCGCGATCGGACGATCAGGGCAGGAAGTCCTTGTGCATGCGCACGGTGCCCGACCAGTTGCTCTCATTCCGCGTCACGTTCGTCGCCACGCCGGGGTCCAGGGAGTAACCGTGAAGGAGACCGTCGGAGGTCGTGCCGCCCTGCATCTGCGTGTATAAGCCCTCCACGCCGATGTAGAACGACTTGGTGATGTCCCACTGCAAGCGGGAGCCGAGACCCCACACCGACCAGTTGTTGTTGCAACCGGCAAGGCCGATGGCCGTCGCGCCGAACGTACCGGCAGCGGCGTCACCAGCGCCCGAGCACAGCATGGCGTTCGCTTGAGCGTTATAGTGCACGGCCATATAAGCGCCGGCCAGCGACTGGTGCACTGACGGCGTCCAGTAGTGCTCGAACGACGCGTTGACGCTCCAGGCCGTGGTTAAATTGCAGCCTGTGGTATTTGCGGCAGCAAGAGTGCCGCCGTACACGCAGTCGGTCTGCACGCCGAAGGCTTGCGTGGCGCCGCTTTCTTGGTCGTAGTTGGTGTCCGCACCGTGATTGAGGTAGCGCAGCGCGCCCTTGGTGTAGTTGACTTCACCCTGGAAGTAGTCGCCCTGGGCGATCATCGGGACGTTCAGGCGCAGGCCGGCGCCGACAACCCAGCCCCAGGTATCACTCGGGTGCCCCAGGATGGGAGTCGCAGCGGCACCGTAATACGTCGGGTTGACCTCATGCATCGCAGCCATGACTTGAGCGCTGCCCCAGGTCTGGTCGAGGCGGAGATTGGCGACGACGTCAGGCGCCTGCATGCCGCCGTAACCAAGGCCGGGAGAGACGCCACCGGCGATGCCGGAAACGGACGAGGTAGTGGCGAAGTTAGTGATCGCCCCGGCGGCTGTATTGTCAAGAATCTGCGACATGCGGCGCTGTTCGGCCGAAACCGTGGCCGACAGGCCGTTGCCGAGCTGCGCGGTGTAGCCCCACACCCACCAGCCGCCGTCGCCGGTGTCTTCGTTCGGGAGGTAGCCGGCGCGGTAGAGAGCCGCAGGCGCGCTATAGAAATCATAGAACGACTGCGTCACACCGGCGGTGATGCCCGCCCATTGCAAGAAGGCGCGGTTCGAGGTGAACAGGCCTTCGCCGGCACCCGTGCCGGTGTCGTTCGAACTGACGCCGACGTCGATATAGGCGCGCGCCGTGCCGTAAGCGGTCTGCTCGCGGGCGTCCGCGGTAATGTAGCCACGAGCCCGGGTTTGGAAGTGATTAGTGGTCCGCTGCTGCTCATTGCCGTTGAACGGACCCCAGGCCAAGCTTCCAGCCTGCTCGGTACCCATGGTCGCTTCGACGCGCGTCCAGCCACCGATCTTGATGCACATATCGGTGCCCGGCATGTAATAGAATCCCGCCCCGTAGAGGCTGCAGACCTTCACGTATTCGACCGGCTTGGCCTTGACGGGAAGATCGGCTGCCTGCCCCGCAGTAACCGCAACCAGACCAGCCGCGGTGCCGAGCAGGAGGCTTTTCACCATCTTCATTTTGAACCTCCAATTGTTGCCGTGGGAGGGTTCTTTCCGCCGGGTGGCTAGCACCCCAAGAAGGTCCCCTTAGTCCCCAAACCACCCGGTCTTTCCACTTCCCGAAAACACCGGACGAGTCGACTTGGGGTTCCCCCCTCCGTCGCATGCACACATTAACCGAGGAGTTCCGGGGCGCAACGACGAACTGCCCTACACACAGGCCGGTTTGACCGATTTCGGCGAGGTGTTGCGCAAAAAACACGCAGCCGATGCCGCCTGGCTGAGCGGCGGCGCCCTGGACCGGTCTCGCCCCTGGCGTCATTTCGGTTGTGAAATCAAAGCGCTCTGGGTCAGCACCGAGTGCCCTATTCGGTCAGGCCCGGCCGCGTGCCGGCTGGCACATCCGAAACCGCGATAATCGCTCGGCCGGATCGCGGTGTACCTGACTGTGCGCTTGACAGCTTCGATTCGCCGGCGGCCCGCCTTCGCTGCGCTTGCATTGACGGCGCCCTGTCATTGCGAGAAGCCAACGGGTCCGGCCCGAAGTGGCCGGCCCGATGACAAGCTCCAGCGAACGATCCAGCAATACCAACGGCAATAATTCTTGCCTTGTCATGCTCCGCGAAGGCGGAGCATCCAGTAAACTCCGCATCTTTGGTTGTTGCTCAGTCCGGCACCGAAATCGGTGCGGTTACTGGATCATCCGCCTTCGCGGATGATGACATGGAAACGAGTCGGCACCTATCGCCGTTGGTACATTCTCATGGCGATGAGATTTGTGGATAGAGATCATCCCAATTTGGATTGTCCTGTTCAATAAGCCGTATCTTCCAGGCGCGATTCCATTTCTTCAGCCTCTTCTCGCGTCGGATCGCCGCCTCAATGTCTGTGTGCTGTTCAAAGTACACCAGCCGATGAACGCCATAGTCTTTGGTGAATCCAGCAATCAGACCCATTCGGTGTTGATAGATTCGCCGAATCAAATTGTTTGTTACGCCAATGTAGAGCGTTCCGCCGAGCCTGCTGGCGAGGATGTAGACCCAATACGAACGCTCGGTACTCATTCGCGGGCGCGGAGTTTACTGGATCATCCGCTGAAGCTTGTCATCGGGCCGGCCGAAGGCCGGTCCCGGTGGCGGATGATGACAACAAATTGATGACGGCGCTAGATGCCCTGGCCGCCTGCGATACTCACCCGAAAACTTTGAATCTCCTTGCGGCCGCCGGCGAACGTGACTTCCAGTTCGAATTCGTCGGCGCCGTTGAAATTCGCCGCGGCACGATAAAAAGCGACGAAGGCCGGCACGTCGATCGCCAGGCATTGCTTGACGTTGGTCGCCTTGAGCGTAGCGCGCTTGACGCTGACGATGCCATGCGCCGGCGCATGTGCGAGCCGGATGCCCGGCAGCGGACCCGACGTGCAATCCGGCCGGATGCTGGTGTAGATGCCGACGCGCACGGTCTGGCCGGACGCGGCTTTGATCGCATGCTCGACCGCATTCGTTTGCGCGCAAACAAGCTGCGGCGCGGCGAAGATAAACAAGGCTGCCGCGAACCAGGAGGCTCTCATCGTAAGCTTCCACCACCACTTCGAACGTTCACGCCTCGGGGCAGACCGACTAGCAGGCAGAATATACGTGAACTTCGTAAGCATAAGGTGCGCGTAGAATAAAGGCGCGAGCGGCCTGCGGCCAATAATGCCGGTTTCGCGGGCTCAAACTTTGGCCGGGTTCTGTGGTAGTGTGAGTTCAGCCGTGCGCGATCCGTGCGAGTCTTGACCGCGCAAAACCCGTAAAATAGGGGTTTTCGCAATCGGAGAGGTGGCCGAGTGGCTGAAGGCGGCGGTTTGCTAAACCGTTATACGGTCCAAAGCCGTATCAAGGGTTCGAATCCCTTCCTCTCCGCCACGCTCAGCCCTGACGGCGCGGACGAACCGGCAATTGCGGCCAGACGCGGCCGCGGCAACACCCGCCGAAGCCCCTCATCGCGTTATCGATACGCAGGATGAACCGCAAACAACGGCGAGCCTCGGCTCGTTCCGGCGCGGCAGCGGCGTTCGGCTCCCCTGCCGGCGCGACGCCGGGCGGCGAGAAAATCGCCAAATTGCTTGCTGCAGCCGTCGCGCGGCATCGGGCCGGATCGCTCGTCGAAGCCGAGCGTCAATACCGGCATATCCTCGCGCTCGCTCCCGGCGAGGCCGAGGCGCAAAGCCGTCTCGGCGCCGTGCTCATGGCGCAAGGCAAGACGAAGCAAGCCCTGCCTCACCTCGAGCGTGCAATTGCGCTCGCGCCGGACCGGTTCGAAGCGCAAGCAAATCTCGCCCAAGCCTATTTGGCCGCGGGACGGGACGCGCAGGCCGTTCTCGCCGCGCAACGGGCGCTGGAATTGCAAGAGACCGCGCTTGGCAGGGCGCTGTTCGCGCGCTGCGCCCGCAACGCGCGGCTGTCGGCCGACCCTAACGGCCGGATCCGCAACGCGATGCTGCGCGCGCTGGCGGAGGATTGGGCGCCGCCGCGCGAGCTCACGAGCGCCTGCATCGACCTGATAAAACTCGACGTCGCCGTATCCGCATGCATCGATCGCGTCAACTCGGCATGGCCGGTGCGGCTGGCCGCCGCGGAACTGCTCGGCGCCCCGGCGATGACAGCGCTGGCGCAAGACGGCCTCGCGTGCCGGCTGCTGACATGCGATCCGGTCACCGATATCGGACTTGAACGGCTGTTCGCCAATGTGCGCCGCGCCATGTTGGCGATCTGCACGACGCAATGCGAGTGGGACGAGCGCTTGCTCGATTTTTTCTGCGCCGCGGCGCGGCAATGCTTTCTCAACGATTACGTTTATGCGTTGCCGGAGCCCGAAGCGCAGGAGGCGCTGAGACTGCGATCCGCACTGAGCGAACGGATTGCGACCGGCGAGACCGTACCGGCGCTGTGGCCGATCGCTGTCGGCGCATATTTCCCGCTGCATACGATACAGGCCGCGAATTCGCTCTGCGAACGCTCGTGGCCGCCGAGCGTCGAAGCTGTCCTTGTTCAGCAGATCGAGGAACCGGCCGAGGAGCGCCGGCTCGCCGCAGGCCTTCCCGTGCTCACCGATATTGAAGACGAAGTATCGCTCGCCGTGCGGTCGCAATACGAGGAAAGTCCCTATCCGCGCTGGGGCAAATGCGGCCGACCGGAAGCGCCTATCGTTCGAGACGCTCCGCAGCGGCAAATTCCAGATGTGCTGATCGCCGGCTGCGGGACCGGTCTTTCCACCGTCGAGTTTGCACGGCAGATGCGTAACGCGCGCATTCTTGCCGTCGACTTAAGTCTTGCCAGCCTGAGCTACGCCGAGCGTATGGCGCAGAAACTCGGCCTCGACGACATCGAATTCGGGCAGGCAGACATCTTGAAATTGGGATCGATCGGCCGCCAGTTCGACTTCATCGACGCCTCCGGCGTGCTGCACCATCTGGCGGATCCTTGGCGCGGCTGGCGGATATTGCTGTCGCTGCTGCGGCCCGGCGGCGCCATGCAGCTCGGTCTCTATAGCGAACTGGGCAGGAGAAACATTGTTGCGGCGCGCGCCTTGATCGCGGCGCGCGGCTACCGGCCGACTTTGCCGGACATCCGGCGCTGCCGCGAGCACGCCATCGCGTCCGACGATCCGTTGTTGAAATCGCTCGTTCAGTCGCAGGACTTCTTCACCGGCAGCGAATGCCGCGACCTGCTATTCCATGTCCAGGAGGTTCGGACCACTTTGCCGGAGATCAAATCGTTTGTTACGGGAAACAAGTTGAATTTCGCCGGCTTTAATCTGGAACCGGCTACTCTGCAAAAATTTGCTGCGCGCTATCCAGCGCGTGCCGCACTGACCGATCTCGATTGCTGGCACGCGTTCGAAGCCGCGGCGCCGGCAACATTCGCCGGCATGTATCGGTTCCAGGTGCAAAAACCGCCGGCTCCGCCGAACGCAGCACCGCAACCGAGCTAGTCTATTCGGCGGCGGCGACCGGTTCAGGCGGCGATTGCCGGCGCCATCGCCGCGTCGTGGCCGCGCAGCCAATCGCGCGCGGCGCGTTGCGCCGTGGCAATTTCGACGTCCGACATCTGATTGGCGATTTCGCGCCGCAGCCGGACCGCATCGGCACTTCCCTTCATCGCCGCGAGATTGAACCACTTATGCGCGGCGATGAAGGGAAGTGCCGATGCGGTCCGGCTGCGGCCGGCCCTTCGCCGAGCGGCGCCGCATTGCTGTCGAGAATTTCAAAACGCGCCATGTTGCAGTCCCCTGTCCTACGCCTCTTGAGCTGTTCGCTTTGGTCGGCCCTTGGCCCCGGCCGATGCGTGATAATCCGCAGAAAATTTGAACGGTGGTTTAAGTAATGCGATGAATCGATTCTGAATTGCGTGCAGCGGCGTGCGCGTCTTTGGCAACGCTTCGTTAGGCAAAGCGGACCCCGATTCCCGCCGACGCGACCGGTTCCGGACCGCGGTTGAAACGACGGAACTTCGACGCCGATGCCCTAGGCAATGCCCATCCGGTCGACTATCTTCGCGGCCTTCCGAACAACCACCATCGAGGTTGCAATGAGAACCTACCGCAGCGCGGCGGCCGCGATTTGGCTGGCGACGATCGTCGTCATTGGCTGTGCCAGCATCGCCAGGCCCGCCTTGGCCGCCAGTCCGCTCGGCACCTGGTACACCGCGGACAAGGACAGCCAGGTCCGCATCGCCAATTGCGGCGGCGCCATCTGCGGTACGCTGGTATGGCTGAAAGTGCCGAACGATCCGGCGACAGGGCGGCCGAAACTCGACAAGCACAATGCCGACGCCACGAAGCAAACCCGCCCGCTTCTTGGCGCGGCGATCGTGCTCGGCATGAGGCCGAGCGGACCCAATGTCTGGAGCGGCAACGTCTACAACGCGTCGGACGGCAAGACCTATACCGGTGCCTTCACCCTGACCGGCGACAACACCGCCGAACTCAAGGGCTGCGTCATGGCGATCCTGTGCAAATCGCAGACCTGGACGCGGGCGAAATAATCTCCGGTTAGCGCGCGCGCTGGCCGAATAGCACGGCGCGCACTTTCGGATCGCGCATATCGACGCTGGACGCCGCCGCGATGCGGATGGCGAAGGCACGCTTGACCGCCGGTCGCGCGCGGATGGTTTCGAACCAGCGGCGCAGATACGGGAATTCGCCAAGGTCCTGGCCTTGCCGCTCGGCGAGCCGCACCCAGCCGACGCAAGCCATGTCGGCGATCGAATAGCGGCCGGCCAGAAATTCGTGCTGCGCCAGCCGCGCGTTCATGACGCCGTAGAGGCGATTGACCTCGTCGGTATAGCGCGCGATTGCGTAAAAGATCTCCTGCGGCGCGTAGCGGCGGAAATGGACCGCCTGCCCCGCCATGGGGCCAAGTCCGCCGACCTGCCAGTATAGCCACTCCTCGACGGCGACGTGGGCGCGCTCTTCGAGCGGATAGAATTTGCCGCTCTTGCGGCCGAGATATTGCAGGATGGCGCCGGATTCGAAAACCGCAATCGGCCGTCCGCCCGGGCCGGCCGGATCGACGATCGCCGGCATGCGGTTGTTCGGCGAGATCGCCAAAAATTCCGGAGCGAATTGCTCGCCCTTCGAAATATCGACCGGCCGCACCACGTAAGGCAGACCGCACTCTTCGAGCATGATCGATATTTTCCAGCCGTTCGGCGTCGGCCAATAATAAAGCTCGATCGGCTTGTCGCGCGGCGGCGCGTCACGTCCCGCCGCCGTTTGCTTGATTGCGGCGGTTGCCTTGTTTTTGGAAGTTCGGCGCGCGCGATTCATGCGATGGCAAACAAGATCTGAGCAGACATAATTCTGGCAAACAAAAACGGCGCCGCGGATTTACTCCACGACGCCGGTCAAAGTTTCCGGAGGATATTGCCAAAACACCGAGGGCGTCGGCGAGATGGTTGAAGGGCAAGTGCACTGGCGGTGTTTGCCAGCGTAAGGTCAGGTTTCCCGTCTCTCGTCTCCGCAGCCGTATCGATCAAACACGACAGCAAAGCTCGCACCTCCGTCCCGCCGACGCCCCCCGCCGTCCACCGGAGCCGGCCCGCCTCGGCAGATTGTCGATCCACCTTCGAGCCGGCCGGTCCGTGTGACGCGATCTTCGACTAAGTGAAGTCGAAGACCGATTGTAGCGTCAGCTACTTCTTCTTTCGACGCTTTGCCGGTTTCTTCGCCTTAGCTTTCGCTTTTCTCTTCTTCGCCATTGCTGCCCTCCTAGCTTGAGTGGATGGCGATATCGGTCAGTGCAGTCGCGAATCGATCCGCACTACATTCCGATTACTACACAGGAAAAAAAATAACAGTGACTCCACTTAATTTTGTGTGTAAGCGCCGCCGCCTGCGGCCGCATTCGCCGCGCGTTGCGCGCGCGCAGGCCATGTCGAGCGAAGTCTCTTCTGCTTCGCAGTTTTACTTGGGAAATTTTACGCGCGCGGTGGAAGTGCCGATGAAATAGGGCTTTTCGCGACGTTATTATTTTGAATTTTGCGGCGTCGGCGCGCACAATCGCACGGCGCGAGCCTGTCTTCACCGAAGAAATGACAGCCGCAGCGACGCGCCGTCGTGCGGCGAAAAAAATTGTGCACTGGACGGCTTGGCGGCGGTGTTTGCGGCTCCGGTGAGGCGCAAAACGCACGAATCAGTGCCAACCGATTCGCTGGCACGGCGTCCGCCGCGAGCGCACGCGACGCTCGAAGGCGCGGCGGCGCGACCGCTATTTGGATTCCGAGTTCCGCTTTGCGGAGAGCCGCCGGTGTTCCGCCGCGCAGAGTCGCGGCGTGGAACGCCGCGCTCAGATGCCGAGTTTCTTTTTCAGCAGATCGTTGACGGCCTGCGGATTGACCTTGCCGCCGGATGCCTTCATCGCCTGGCCGACGAACCAGCCGATCGCCTTCGGGTTCGCCTTGGCGTCGGCGACCTTGTCCGGATTATTACCGACGATGTCGTCGACGATCTTTTCGATCGCCGAAAGGTCGGTCACCTGCTTGAGGCCACGCCGTTCGACGATCGCCCGCGGATCGCCGCCCTCGGTCCAGACCATCTCGAACACGTCCTTGGCGATCTTGCCGGAGATGGTGCCATGGCCGATCAGGTCGAGAATGGCGCCGAGCTGCGCCGCCGACACCGGCGAAGCCGCAATGTCGAGACCTTCCTTATTGAGCCGGCCGAACAATTCGTTGATCACCCAATTGGCGGCGAGTTTCGGATCGCGGCGCCGCATTGCGCCGGCGCCGCCGACCACGGTCTCGAAATATTCCGCCATGTCTCGTTCGGCGACGAGCACATCCGCGTCGTAGCCCGACAGCGCATAGTCGCGCATGAAGCGGCACTTCTTCTCGTCCGGCAGTTCCGGCAGGTTGTTTTGCAGATCGGCAACGAGCGCCGGGGAAAGCTGCAGCGGCAGCAGATCCGGATCGGGAAAATAGCGGTAGTCGTGCGCTTCCTCTTTGGACCGCATCGATCTCGTTTCGCCCTTTACGGGATCGAACAACCGCGTTTCCTGGTCGATCGCGCCGCCGTCCTCGACGATCTCGATCTGGCGGCGCGCCTCGTGCTCGATCGCCTGGCCGATGAAACGAATCGAATTGACGTTCTTGATCTCGCAGCGCGTGCCGAGCGGCGCGCCGGGCCGGCGTACCGAGACATTGACGTCGGCGCGCAGATTGCCCTTTTCCATGTTGCCGTCGCAGGTGCCCAAATAGCGCAGCACGCTGCGCAGCTTGGCGATAAATGCCTTGGCTTCGTCGGCGGAGCGCAGATCGGGCTTGGTGACGATTTCCATCAGCGCCACGCCGGAACGGTTGAGGTCGACCAGCGACATATTCGGATGCTGCTCGTGCAGCGACTTGCCGGCGTCTTGTTCGAGATGCAGCCGCTCGATGCCGACCCGAATTGTCTCGCCGTCGGGCATGTCGACGACAACCTCGCCCTCGCCCACGATCGGCGATTTGTACTGGCTGATCTGGTAGCCCTGCGGCAGGTCCGGATAAAAATAGTTCTTCCGGTCGAACACCGATCTGAGATTGATTTTTGCCTTGAGCCCGAGCCCGGTGCGCACCGCCTGGCGCACGCATTCTTTATTAATGACCGGCAGCATGCCCGGCATGGCGGCGTCAACCAGCGAGACATGGGAGTTGGCCTCGCCGCCGAACTCGGTCGAAGCGCCGGAAAACAGTTTTGCCTGCGAGGCGACCTGGGCATGGACCTCCATGCCGATGACCACTTCCCAGCCGTCAATCAACTTTGATTTTGGTGCCGATGCATCCATGGCGCGGTCGGAGCCCTGTCCTGCCCCGGTTGCTGCCCTCGGTTCGGATACGCGCTTCCCTAAAGCACGGCAAGACCCGTCCTGCCCGCGCCGGAACGGGTCGAAACCGCGTCAGCTCAATCGCCGGAGTCTTAACCGCCGCAAGTAGCGGCGCAGAATCCGGTGTAGCAGGGCAGCACCGCCGTCAACGTGCCGTTCACACAGATTTGCTGGCTGCACCACTTCGTCTGCGGATTGCAGTTGAACGAGCAGACGGTATTGGCGGCGACGACACCCTTCTTACCGGAGGCACAGGCGCCAGGCGGCAGCTTCATCGTCTTGGCCGAAGCCACCGACGGCAACGCCACGGCGGCCGCCAGCATGGCGATCGTCACGAACGACATCACACGCATGAAATCCCCCAATCCGCTAATCCTCAAATCCGGCGTCCGGTATTATCTTACATCGCCGGGCCCGCCGTGCAAGGCTCGCCGTGGCGAAATCGCCTTGCTAGAATGTCCGGCAACGTCAAAGCCGACGGGGAGCAGAACATGGACGCCGTCGCCGAGAAGGATCGCACTGTGACGGAATTGCCGGAGGCCAGGGCGCGTATCGGGCTCATCATCCCGTCGGTCAATCGCATGACCGAGCCGCAGTTCAACCATTATGCCCCGGACGGCCTCGGCGTATTCGTCGCGCGCGGCCGGGTCGCCGGCCAGCCGGGCAAAACGGTCGCCGAACTGACCGACGAGATCGCGCACGCCGCCGGAACGCTGGCCGATGCCGCACCGGACCTCATCGTCTTCCACTGCACCCACACCTCGATGAAGGAAGGCGCCGACGGCGAAGCGCGCATCATCGACCTCATTCGGCGCACCACCGGCATCGAGGCGCTGTCGACGTCGAGCCTGGTCACCGATGCGTTGCGGGCGCTCGGCCTCAAAAAGCTCGTGGTCTTAAGCCCCTATATGTCGAACGCCAATATCATCGACTACCTCGCCGCCGCCGGCTTCACCGTCGTCAAGGACGTGGCACTGAAATGCCGAACGCCGGCCGATTTCGAGACGGTGACGCCGCAGCGCTGGCTCGAGCTGGCGCAGGAGAACGACACGCCGGAGGCGGACGGCGTTTTTCTCAGCTGCACCAATACCACGCAGATCGAGGCGGTGGCCGCGATCGAAGCGGCGCTCGGCAAGCCCGTGGTCAACAGCAATCAGGCGGTGCTGTGGGGCTGCCTGAAGCGGCTCAAGGACAAGCTCGGCGACGAGAATGCGATGCCGCAAAATCTCGGGCGGCTGATGCGCGAGCTTGACAACTGCCCCTAACCGGACGCTCGGCTGGGCGCCGGATCGGAAAGCGACTTCCAATCCTTTCGCCATTTATGGGCAAATTTCCACCGTTCCTGCTGCAATGGCGCGGCGGCGCGGCGAACCGCGTCGATGACAGCTTTGGGCGCCGTGGCGGGTGAACCGCACTGAAACGGCGGCGCTGGATTGTATTCCATCTGCAGCTGGATTTGCTGCGCGATTGCTTCGCCGCGCAGCATCGCCGCGAGGTACAGGGCAAAATCAATGCCGGCTGTAACGCCGCCGCCCGTTATTCTGTTGCGATCCACTACAACGCGCTCGTCCACGGCGACGGCGCCGAACACTTCAAGCAGCGGCAGGCTGAGCCAGTGCGTCGTCGCCCGATAGCCCCTGAGCAATCCGGCGGCCCCCAGCACCAGCGCCCCGGTGCAAACCGAGGTCACGTAGCGGGCCTGCTTCGACTGCCGGCGTAGAAAGTCGAGCGCGGCTTCGTCGTCCATCAAGGCTTGCTGGCCCGGGCCTCCCGGAACCACCACGACGTCCAACAGCGGACACTCATCGCAAGTGATCGTCGGCATTATGACGAGCCCGCGATCGGTGCGGACTGGCCCGTCAGCCGCGGCGATCACATGCACGAGCGTGTCCGGCAGCCGGGCAAAAACCTCGTAGGGGCCGGTGAAATCCAGCTGGGTCATCCCCGGAAACACCAGAAACCCGATATGGCAAGGCGCCGGATTGTTGGCGAGCATGTGCGCCATCCCGTTGTTGCATTCCGCAAATCGATTGGCGCATTTTCGCCGTGACAGCGCTTGGCAGCAATGTCATTATGCTAGCGATTTTCTGCCAAGCCTGCGAGGCCGCCCCGTGCCCAGATCGAAAGGGACCCCGCGTCTGATTGTGGTGCTCGCCTTCGAGGACGTGCAGCTGCTCGACGTCACCGGCCCGGTGCAAGTCTTCGCCAGCGCCAACGAAATGATCTGCGGCACCCGCGGCGCGCCGAGCCACGGCGCGCCCTACCGCATAGTCGTGACCTCGCGGCGCGGCGGCGCAATCCGATCGTCGTCGGGCTTGCCGCTCGTGACGCAGGCCATCGCCGGGGCACCCGGCGGCAGGTATATCGACACACTCATCCTTCCCGGCGGCGCCGGTGTTCACGCCGCGGCGAAGGACAAGAGCACCGTCGCCTGGATACAACGTCAGATCGCGAATGCGCGACGGGTTGCCTCGGTCTGCACCGGCGCCTTCCTTCTGGCGGAAGCTGGAGCGTTGAACGGACGACGCGTCACGACGCACTGGAAATTCTGCGGCCGTCTGCAGCAGGAGTATCCGGACATCCGTGTCGATCCCGACCCGATCTATTTGCACAGCGACCGGATTTGGACGTCGGCGGGCGTCACCGCCGGCATCGATCTCAGCCTGGCACTGGTGCAGGAGGACCTCGGGCGGAAAGTCGCGATGGCTGTGGCGCGGCATCTCGTCGTTTTTCTCAACCGGCCCGGTGGACAGTCGCAGTTCAGCGCCGCACTCGAAGCGCAGGCCGCGGCCGCCGACGGCAACGCGCCGAATGCCTTCACGCCGCTGCACCACTGGATCGCCGAAAACGTCGCCGGCGATCTGCGCGTCGAGCGGTTGGCCGAACGGGCCGGCATGACCCCGCGCACATTCGCGCGGATCTATGCCGCAAAGATGGGGCTGACCCCTGCCCGTATGGTCGAAAAGATCCGCATCGAGGCGGTGCGCCGCAATCTCGAAGAGACCGACATGCCGATCAAGCAGATCGCCGCGAGATGCGGTTTCGGCCAGGAGGAGCGGCTGCGCCGCGCCTTCGCGCGTCAAGTCGGCACGACGCCGGCGGAATACCGGCGGCGGTTTTAGAGCATTTCGAAATCTCGCCTCAGCGTCACCGCCGTTAGTTCCGTCTCTACCTTGTGATGCCGGGGGATCCATAGTGCCTTGGACTATGTCGAAGGTTTTGCTAGTTTGTGTCTCGACGCAACGCAATTGCGTCGTTTTCTGATGTATCACCCACTCTGAGGAGAGCCACGGTGATTACAATCGAAGTCAACGGAACCCCCCGACACATCGATATCGAGCCCGATACGCCGCTGCTTTGGGTGCTGCGCGACGTGATCGGCCTGACCGGCACGAAATTCGGCTGCGGCATCGCGCAGTGCGGCGCCTGCACGGTGCATATCGACGGCAAGCCGATGCGCTCCTGCTCGGTGCCGATCGGCGCCCTCAATGGCGCGAAGGTTACCACCATTGAAGGCCTCTCCCCGGACAATAACCATCCGGTACAGCGCGCATGGATTGCGGAAGACGTTCCGCAATGCGGCTACTGCCAGTCGGGGCAGATCATGGCCACGGTCGCGTTCCTGAAAGAGTTCCCCAATCCGACCGATGCCGATATCGACGCGAATATCACCAATATTTGCCGCTGTGGCACTTATGAGCGTCTGCGCCGCGCCATTCATCGCGCCGCCGACGCGATGAAAGCTTAAGGGAGGCCGCGATGCATGGAAGCCGCGTCGCTTCAACTCTCAGCCGCCGTCACTTCATTCTCACCGCCGCCACCACCGCCGGCGGCTTCATGATCGGCATCGGCGCTGCGCCGGGCCGCGCTCGCGCTGCGACGGTCCCGGCGCAACCCTGGAACGACGACAACGCCTATGCCGCCAACGAAATCGACGCCTGGATCGCCATCGATCCGGACGATTCAATTCTCATTCGCTATCAGCGCTCCGAGATGGGCCAAGGCAGCATGACCGCGCTGCCGATGATGATCGCCGAGGAACTGCAGTGCGATTGGTCGAAGGTGCGGATTGAATATGCCTCGCCCAACCGTAACCTCCGCGAGAACAACGTCTATGGTCCCATGTTCTCGAACGGCAGCCGCTCGGTGCGGGCATCGCAGAAGATGATGCAGCAGGTCGGTGCCAGCGGACGCGAGCGCCTCATCGCGGCCGCTGCGGCGCGTTGGAACGTGCCGGCCTCGGAATGCAGGGCAGCGGCGAGCGTCGTCACTCATCAGCCTTCGGGCCGCACGCTGCGTTACGGCGAACTCGCCGCCGAGGCGGCGAAGGTTGTGCTCGGCAAAGAGCCCGCGATCAAGACGCCCGCTCAGTTCACCTTCATCCCCCGGCCGATGCCGCGCGTCGACGTGGTCCACAAAACCGACGGATCGGCCAAGTTTGGCATCGACGCGCAGATTCCGGGCATGGTTTTCGCCGCCATCACGGCTTGCCCGGTGCCGGGCGGCAAGCTCAAAAGCGTCGACGACTCGGTGCTTGCCGGTGCGCCAGGCATCGTCCAGGTGGTTAAACTCGAGAATGCGGTGGCGGTGGTCGCGACCGACACCTTCTGGCGTGCGAAACGGGCGCTGTCCCGGCTGCAGCCTGAATGGGATATCGGTCCCGCAGGCAGCGTCGACAGCGAGCAGCTTTCGAAGGAATACCGTGCGGCGCTCAATGAGCCCATGCTGACCGCACGCAACGACGGCGACGTCGATAAGGCCATGTCGGGCGCGGCCAAGACGTTCGAGGCCATCTATGAGACGCCTTATCTGTCGCATTCGCCGATGGAGCCGATGAATGCGACCGTAAATCTGCAGCCCGACCGGCTCGATGTCTGGCTCGGCACGCAGGCGGTCGACCGGGCGCTTGAGGCGGCGGCGAAGGCGTCCGGCTTGAAGCCGGAGCAAGTTTATGTCCACAACGGCTTCGTCGGCGGCGGCTTCGGACGTCGCGACGCCAACGATGAGGTCAAGCAAGCTATCGCCATCGCCAAAGCGGTGCAGCGCCCGGTGAAGCTTGTCTGGACGCGCGAAGAGGACACCCGCCAGGACAAGTTCCGTCCGCACGCGGTGGTCGCCTTCAAGGCTGGCGTCGGCGCCGACGGAATGCCGACCGCATGGTCGATGCGCGTCGTGACCTCGTCGATCTTCGCTTCGGTCGGCAGGCCGTTTCCGGCCGGTAAAGTCGAGCCGCAAACCGTCGCCGGACTAGCCGACAATGGCTACAACGTGCCGAATATGCGCGTGGAGTCGCTGGTCAAGAACACGCACTTACCGGTGTGGTTCTGGCGCGCGCCTGGCGTAAACCAGCACATCTTCGCCATCGAGAGCTTCCTCGACGAGATGGCATCGGCGAGCGGCCTCGATCCCTATCAGATGCGGCGCAAACTACTCGAAGGAAAGCCCGACTGGCTCAAGGTGCTAGATACCGCCGCTGAGAAGGGCGAATGGGGCAAGCCGTTGCCGAAAGGCAGTGGCCGCGGCATCGCCATCTGCACGGATACCGACAGTCTTTGCGCGCAGGTCGCCGAGGTCACGGTCAGGCCGAACGGCGAGGTGAAGGTCAATCGCGTCACTGTCGCGCTCGATACCCGTTACATGGTCAATCCGCAGACCATCGCCGAACAGGCCGAGGGCTCGGTGATTTTCGGCTTGAGCGCCGTGCTCTACGGCAAGATCACGATCAAGGACGGCGCCGCGGTGCAGGGCAACTTCGACACCTATCGCATGGTGCGCCTCGCGGAGGCGCCCAAGATCGACGTCCATCTGGTGCCGAGCGGCGGCAAGGTGTGGGGCGGCGCGGGCGAACCTGCTACCCCGCCGATCGCCGCCGCGGTGGCGAATGCGATCTTCGCCGCAACGGGCAAACGCATTCGTACGCTGCCAATCATCGACAACGATCTCAGTGGATCGGTATAGCCCGGTACGCCTCACAATCTACGCCAGGGGCGGCTCGATGGCCGCCTCGCGCCAATCAAAAAAGGTCGGGTGGCGACGCCTGCTGAGGAGGCTAAGGGACGTGACGACAGCTTCAAGGATGGTCTTCTGCGGGCTGCTTTTGCTGTTCGCAGGCGGGACATCGCGTGCCGACGAAAGCGTCAGCCCTCCGGGCAGTCGCGGCGAATACCTGGCACGGGCTGGCGACTGCGTCGCTTGCCACTCGGTCCCCGGTGGCAAGGCGTTCGCCGGCGGCCTCAAGATGGGCACGCCGCTTGGCGCCATTTACTCGACCAACATCACGCCTGACCCCGAAACTGGCATCGGCAGCTACAGTCTGGCGGATTTTGATCGCGCCGTGCGGCAGGGCATCGCCAAGGACGGCCACCGGCTCTATCCGGCGATGCCTTACCCGTCCTACGCCAAGCTCACCGATGCGGACGTGGCGGCGCTCTACGATTTCTTCATGAAGCAGGTGCCGCCCGTCCATCAGGCAAATTCGAAGAGTGAGATTTCGCCGGTGCTCAGTGTCCGCTGGCCGCTCGCGATCTGGAATCTTCTGTTCACCACGAGCGCCAGCTATGTCGCCAAGAGTGGCCACGACGCCGCGTGGAACCGCGGCGCCTATCTGGTGCAGGGGCTCGCCCACTGCGGCGCCTGCCACACCCCGCGCGGCATCGCCTGGCAGGAAAAGGCGCTCGACGACAACAGTGCGGACTATCTCTCCGGAGCGGAGCTGGACGCCTGGTACGCGCCGGACCTGCGGGGCGACATGCGCACCGGTCTCGGCAGTTGGTCGAAGGACGACATCGTCGAATTTCTCAAGCACGGCCACAACCGCGGCGGCACGGCGTTTGGCTCGATGATCGATGTCGTCAACAACTCAACGCCTTACCTGTCGGACAGCGACATCGACGCCATCGCGGTCTATCTGAAATCGCTGCCGGCGACATCCACGCAGCAGGCTGTTGCCTATAACGATGCGACCACGGTGGCGCTGCGCAGCGGCCGCACATCGCAACCGGGCGCTGCCGTCTACACCGGCACCTGCGCGAACTGTCATGGGCTCGATGCCAAGGGCTTCACCCCGTATATACCGGCCCTCGCCGGCAACCCGATCGTGCTCGACAACGATCCGTCTTCGCTCATCAACTTGGTGCTGAACGGCTCGAACCCGCTCGTCGTCAAGGGCACGCCCGACGCCTACCGCATGCCGCAATTCCGGCTGCAGTTCTCCGACCAGGATATCGCCGACGTTGTCACCTTCATCCGCAACGGCTGGGGCAATCAGGGCCCGGCGGTCACAGCCGCGCAAGTCGCCCAACTGCGCAAGACGACCGACCCGACCAGCGATCAGGTCATCATCCTGAAAATGCGTTAGGCAAGGCGGACATTCCCGCGGTTATGATCTTCACGCCGTAGCGAGAATTACTTCCCCTCGCGCCAGATGCCGAGCGCTTGCTGCGCCGGGCGGTCGGAAATCGAGAACAGCACCGACTCCTTCGCAGCATTGTGCGAATAGCGTTTCCACGGCGGGATGACGAACACGTCGTTCGGTCCCCATTGCAGCAGTTTACCGTCGACATCGGTCGAGCCGCCGCCCTCGACGCATACGAAGATGGCGCCGTCGGTGGAGCGGTACGGTTCGCCCTTAAATCCCTTGGGCAGCATGGCGAGCCCGGCGCCCATGGTCGGCAGCACCGGGCCGCCGCTGACGGGATTGGCGTAGTGCACGCGCGCGCCATGCCGCCTGTCGATGTCGCCCGCCGCCATCATGCGCGCGACGATCGGGCGCGTGCGCGTATAGGTGTAATTGATGATCGGCGTGCGGTTCATCGCCGGCGTGCCGTCGGGCAGCACGCCGGAACCGTAGAAGGAGAGCGAGTCGCCGTCTTGCCGCGAGGTCTCCTGGACCGGCTCGTCGAAGTTCTCGGCAAAGGACGTTTCGAAGAAATTGACCGCCGGCACGTCGAGCACGTCGAGCCACAGCATCGGCTTGTTCGACGGATTGCCGTGATCGTGCGGCGCCCAGTTCGCGGTGATGACGAAATCGCCGGGCGACATGAAGGCTTTTTCGCCCTCGACCGCGGTATAGGCGCCCTCCCCGTCAAGCACGAAGCGAATGGCGGCGGAGACGTGGCGATGCGCCGGCGCATGCTCGCCGGGCAGGATCATCTGGATGCCGGCAAATAGCGTATTGGTGGCGCGCGATTCCCCACGCAAGGCCGGATTTTCCAGGATCAAGACGCGACGCTTGGCCTCCTCGGCGCTGATCAGGCTGCCCGATTCCATGACCAGCGATTTGACGTCGTCGAAGTGCCAGACGACCGGCGCGCAACGCGACACCGGCTCCTTGGTGACGATCGAATCCATCACCTTCCACAATGGCCGCATATCGTGCTTGGCGATGCGCTCGTAATAGGCCTGCCGCACCGCCTCGATATTGTGCTTCGGGCCAGGCTTGCCGTTGGTTTTCTTCGCGGCCGCGACCACCAAATTTTTCGCCGACATGGCGTCCTCCAAAAGTCTCTAATGTGGCTGCTGCCGCAGAATATAGTCAAAGCGCAGCCTCGCCGATATAGCCGCACGAACGAGCAAACGGCGGGGCTGCCATGCGAGTTGGCGGGCGGCCGAGGTGGACGCTTAGCGTCGATGCTACTCCGCAGTCGAATGTCGGCTCCTTGGGCGTTGCGGACATTAACGTACAAGTTGACTGACGGACCCCGACGCGAATGACCCGTTGTTGACGTTTTGCACTACCGATAGAAGATGTTCTAATGAATAGGACCCAAGAACGGGAAGACCGTGAACCGGAAACAGCACAAACATCTCCTCGCGATGTGCCAATGCGGTAAGGTGAAATTCGAGGCAGTCGGCCCGCCGATTCTGACCGGGTCCTGCTACTGCACGAGTTGCCAAGAAGCCGGACGTCAGTTCGAGCAGCTGGCTTCAGCGCCGCCCGTGCTCGATTCTGACGGTGGAACAGGCTTGATCCTATATCGAAAGGATCGAGTGCAATGCATGATGGGGCAGCAGTATCTTGAAGGGCATCGGCTCAAACCCGATTCCCCCACCCGACGGGTCATCGCCAAGTGCTGTAATTCGGCAATGTTCCTCGACTTCACCAAGGGACACTGGTTGTCGATGTTCCGGAACCGCTTTCCGACAGGCGCGCCTCCACTTGAAATGCGCGTGATGACAAAAGAGCGGCGGGTCGGCGTCGAGCTTGCCGATGACATGCCAAACTATAGTGGTCACTCCGGCAAGTTTATGTTGAAGCTGATCGCCGCTTGGATCGCGATGGGTTTCCGCAGGCCTGAAATCACCTTGGGGAAGACAGTCCATAGGGCGCACTAAGCACTTGCCATATTGTGTCTGTAGCAAGCACGATTCCAAGACCGCTACTGACCCCTTGCGTTAGCTGCTGCGGTGCGGCAATTCCGTAGCGATTGGGGGCACAGCGGACTCGACCCGCAGGCCGAGCCTTTGTTCTTCAGCACAAGGCCGAAGCAGTTGATAAATCAATCCAAATACTTCCAGCAAGGCGATGAAAAATGCCGCACAGCTGCACGAATGGCGTGGATACCGGCTTTGTGACACTGGGATACGTCAAGGTTGCAGTGCTGGGGGTCGTGCAGGGTATCACGGAGCTTCTGCCGGTCTCTTCCACCGCACACATGCGCTTGGTGCCGGCCTTGTTCGGCTGGCGCGATCCCGGTTCGGCATTCTCGGCGGCGATGCAGCTTGCCGCGTTGGCGGCCGTGGTCAGTTATTTCTGGACCGACATTCGGGATTTGGCCGTGAATTCGATAGCTGCCACCGTGCGCGGAGATTTTCGGGATCGATATTTCCGCTTTTCGCTGTGGATTGTCCTGGCGACCGTCCCGATAGGACTTGCTGGGCTGGCGCTGGCGAAATTGCTCAACACCTGCAATTCGCCGCTTCGCGGCATCGCTGTGATTGGCTGGGCCTGCCTTGTCATGGCCTTGCTGCTCGCGGTCGCGGAGATTAAGGCAGTCCATCAGCGCAAAATAGAGACTGTGTCGTTTCGCGATGCAATGTTGGTGGGGTTGGCGCAGGTCGGCGCCCTTGTTCCTGGGGTCTCCCGCTCGGGTTCGACCTTGACCGCGGCACTCATGCTCGGCTTTGAGCGGGACGAGGCCGCGCGATTCTCGTTTCTGCTCGGACTACCGGCAATCGTCTTGGCGGGCTTGAAAGAGCTATGGGAGCTTCATCAAATACATCTTGATCGGCACGCGTGGTCCATTTTGATGGTCGGCTTTGTGGTTGCGTCCGTCTCGGCTTTCTTTGCAATCTGGGGATTGATGAGGATACTGGAACGGTTCACGAGTTGGCCGTTCGTTATCTACCGGCTCATACTTGGTGTTGTGATCCTCGTCGGTATCGCGACAGGCTGGCTCTAGGGCACATGTCTGGATGAGTAAGGCGCCAACGCTGTTATGAAGTCGAAATTCATTTCCAATTTTATCTAAAATTATTCGGCATTCGTCTTTTCTTTGAGCCATGCTCTCGTCAAATTTGTGCTTGTGACTTAGCGGCGAAACAAGCCGATTGTGCAAGTAATGACCTCAACAAAAGCATGGGCAGGGGTCATTCATGTTGGGGCCGCGTCGCAAGGCGATCGCAGAACTCTGCGCCGCAATTTCGGCGATCATCATATCGCTCTGCCTGTGTGTTGGTGCCGGCCCGGCATGGGCACAAGCCCTTTATGCGTCGGCTGGCGAGCGCACATCGGGACCGCCCATCGGCTGGGTCCAATTTTGCCACACCTATCAAGGGGAATGTGACGCGAAGCCCTTGCCTCCTGTTGATGTCGTCCTTGACCAAAAAGCTTGGAATGACCTCCGGCGCGTGGATGACTGGGTCAATCACAACATCAAACCGGAGACCGACATGGATCATTACGGCATGATCCAGTGGTGGCGGTATCCCGACGACGGCGCGGGGGCCTGCCATAGCTACGCTCTGTTAAAGCGTCGCTTGCTCATGCAAGCGGGCTGGCCGCGTCAAGCGTTGCTGATGACGATTGTGCATGAGTCGGATGGCGAGGGACACGCCGTGCTCACCGTCAAAACCGATCGAGGCGAGTTCATTCTCGACAACTTGACCGACGATATTTTGCTATGGTCGAAGACGCCCTACCAATACTACAAGCGTCAATCGCAAAGCGACCCGAATGTTTGGGTCTGGCTGGATCAAGCTCACGCAGATATTGCAACATCATCCGTTCGCGCCCACCAGTAAGGCGCGAAGGCGACGGTCTTCCAAGCTGCAACGAGAACATTGAAGTCAATTAGGACGCTGGGTTGCCGATCCCGGAGGCCCGCTTACTGGGTCGTTTCGCTCCGACATCTCTCACTGCCGCGGCAACAATGCATGGTATTTTATGTTTCTATCGATCTATTTTTCAATGCTTTGCGACTAGACAGCAAGCGGGGCGCGAGTCGTTGCGCATTTCACAATGGGCCATTCGATGAATCGGCGCGACCAGGAACTGTTGGACAAGCAATTTCGATGGCTTCGTCCGTCACCGCGAAACAACGGCGTAATGGTTTTGGTGGTTGTCGGTGTATTTTTTTCTGGCATAGCCCTGGGCGGCAGCGTCTTTGCGCGTGAAAGCGATGCACCGCAAATTGTGTCGAACGATGCAACGGCTGCATTTTTCCTTCCAAGTGGTAGTCACCACGAGCGTTCCGATCTTGACACGCCGAGTCAGGTTGTGCTGCGCCGGGTCGCTCAATAGCGCAGCGAGCCGCGGTTCCCAAGTGTCGTCTATTATCCCATTGCGTCGGCGACAGTCGCTGGCATTGATGTCAGCACAGGAGACAATACGGCCATCTTGGACGCGGAATGAGTGCTGAGCGCCACCTGCCGTTCAGTTATTCGTTGCGCCGCCGTCGACCGCGATGGTCTGCCCGGTGATAAAATCGCTATCGGCCGATGCCAGGAAGACCAGCGCGCCGAGCAGATCCTCCGGATATTCGTCGCGCTTGAGCGCCCGGCGCGCCAGCGACGGCTGCCGCGAATGTTCCAGATGCCCGGGGTTCTCCTTGATCACGCTGTCGCTCAGCGTAAAGCCCGGCGCCAGATTGTTGACGCAAATATTGTGCTCGCCGAGCTCGCGCGAAGTCGCCCGCGTGAACGCCGTCACGGCACCCTTCGACGTCACATAATGCGCAAATTGCGGAATGCCGCGGGCGACCGTGCCCGAGCTGATATTGATGATTTTGCCATATTTTTGCGCGATCATGTGCGGGGCCGTGTGCTTGGTCATCAGGAAGACACCGCGCACGTTGATCGCCATGACGCGATCCCACAAGCCAACGTCGATCTCGGTGACTTTTTGCTCCTGGAGCGGCGCGAACAAGGCGGCATTGTTGACCAGGATGTCGATCTTGCCGAAACGGTCCATGGTTTCGGCAATGAGCGCCTTGACCGCGCCCTCGTCACTCACATCGGTGACGGAGCTTGCGACCGAATTGGCGCCGTGCTGTTGCGCCAGTTCGTCGGCCACTTCCTTGCCATCGGTTATGTCGGCGATCATCAGCCGCGCGCCTTGTGCGGCGAGCGCCCTTGCATAGTGCCGGCCGATACCCTTAGCGCCGCCGGTTAAAATCGCCACGCGGCCGTCGAGACGCGCCATGCTACCCTCCCCGGTTTATCTGCAACTTGTTGTGACGATGACGTTGAGTGTCTTGTCGGTCAATCGATCCTCTGACGTGTCCGCTCGTTATGAACTCGATGATTTCAATAAAGCAGGCGCGACGATGTCTTGCCAACTGCGCGGCGGCGCCTTGAGTTGGCCGTGGCGGCCCATGAAATCGGCCATCGTCTGCACACCGTAAACCGCGCTGCCGAAGGCATCCTTGACATCGCCGATCACGCCATCCATCGCCGCGCCGTTGAGCGTGCCGGACGGCTCATGGGTCAGATAGATCTGCGCGGCGCGGCGCGGATCGTCGTGGATGAGGCGCGCGGCCTCCTCCATCGCCTCGTCGACCACTTCGGGCATTTGCGGCTCCCGCTCGATATAGGACTTGGTCGCGACCATGACGAGAAAAGAGAATTTGCCGCCGATCGCGTCGGAGGATTTCAGGATCGGGTGCACATTGGGATCGCGCAGCGCAAGCTCCGTGTATGGAGGCGAGGAGAAATAAGCGGTCACGGCGCCTTCTTTCGCACTCGCGCCCTCGCCGAGGGCGTCGACGGCCTCCGCGTGTGACAGCACAACGACCTGGCTGCGCAGCCGATCGTACCGGCCGAATATTCTTTCCGATTGCAGCTCCAGCAATTGCGTCTGCGGCGAGGTGAGCGTCGGCACCGCGATACGGTCGCTCGGCTTGAGGTCGGCGATGGAGTGCTCATCCGGCTGATTGCTCAGCAGTTCGAGCGGCAGCGAAGTGATGCCGGAAACGGCAAAAATCTGTTGCGGCGTGTCCTTGGTCTTTTCCCAGGCCGCCAGGAGCGGCGCCGTGCCGAACGGTGCCATGTCAATGGCGCCGGAGGAAAGCATGGACTGCACCTGCGCGGCGCCCATCAGCCGCGGGAAGCTCACCTTGACGTCGAGGCCCGCCTGCCGCGCATATTTCCCGATCAGCTTGAAATCTTCGCAGATATAGAGCGGGAGAAAGGCGAGGCCATAGCCGATGCCGATCTTGACCTGCCGTTGCTGCGCCAGCGCCGGCACCAGCGTCGCGATCATCAGCACAAGTGCAGAGAAGCAACGCAGCAGCATGCTTATGACTTGCGTTCCTCGGGGCATTTTTTTATTCGCGATCAGCATGCTCGCAACTATATCGGGGCATTCGCCGTCAATCCACAGAGCGGAATCGCATACTTCTGGAGGGACGGCAACCCGCCGTCTGTGCCGACGGATGCGTGCTTCAAATTCCTTTGCTGCTGGGATGGGTCGAAATCTCGGGGAATGCCTCGAATGGATTCAAAATGCTAAAGCGTGAGTCGGTCGACAAATCGAAATTCAACAACGTCGCGAAGTTGCCATATCAACTTCGCCTCGCCGACTTTGAGATTGCTATCCCAGGACGTCTATGACTTCTTCTATGACATGAATAAATTGCTGATCAAGCGAGGTCTGCGGCGATTAGACGACACACTGCGCCCAGCGGCCATGTACTTGGCCTATGTCACACCGGCCGACTTTCGCAAAAACCCCCGTGGTGAGCTCGGTAGTCGGACCGCGACACTCGACCGCAATAGCATCAAAAAGTTACGCGAGAACTGGATCTATATTCTGAATGGATAGCGCACCAAGTTTCGCTATCGCATGCTTCGCCATCTTCACATACTCCGGATCCTTCTCGATCCCCATACTGTCGTAGCCCACGGCATTTGCAGCAGCGAGCGTCGAGCCCGATCCCGCGAATGGATCGAGAATGAGGCCTTGTCCAAGGGGCAGTGAAGCGCGAATGATCGCTCTTAAAAAAGCTTGTGGTTTCAGCGAAGGATGTGGAGCGATTATTCTCTCAGCCTTGCGCGTCGGCCGGGACTCGATAACGTCGCCGAACGGCCGGGTCTCCGAGGGACGACGAAATCCGCCGGTTTTCCAACGGCGCAAATTATCCTGCACACGACCGTCCAGCGGATGGCGCAAGACGATCCACGGCTCGAACATCGATCTGGGCATCACGCTCACGTCGGAAAATTCCGTATGTGCATTTTTGGGCCGGTCGCCGCCTCGCATTGTCATGACCAGGCGGATAATTTGGCCGCGCAACTCCAGGCCGGCGGCGCACATCGCGCCGGTGACGACATGAGCAAAGAGAGGATTGCTGGCAACGACAACGTTCGCGCCCGGAACAGTAGCCCGGAGCAAAAGGTGACCGAACTCGAAGAAAAAATCGTATAAAAGTTGGCGATCCCCTTCGTCCAGAACCGTGAAGCGCGGTAGCGGCGCACGTTGATGCCCATCAAAAGATGGAGGAATTCGCCAAACACCCCCTCGTTTCTCGCGTAGCTTTGTCTGCTCAGTCGCCGAGTACTCCAACAGACCATACGGCGGGTCGGTAACGACGGCCTGAATCGACCGAGCCTCGCACCCACGCAACCAATCGAAACAATTAGCTTCGATTAGCCTTGCTCGACCAATCGCATACTCGGCAATCGGCACCGGTTTTGCGGCACCGGCACGCGCACCACGAAGCCGATACCGACCACGCGCCGTCCGCTCAAAAATGTCAGGCGTGTTGAGATTGAGGTAAGACCGAATCGATGAAGCGGCTACCGCGTTTCCCAGTTGGGCCGATATCGCCTCCCTAATTTCCGCAAGCGAAGCAGCTTCCGTAGCCGTAAGATAATTGATGATCGAATCGCGAATGATGCCCGGTGCAGCGCGCAGATTCATGGAATCGCCCCGATAAGAACAAATAGAGTACATTCGAGACGTCCAGACGTCAACCGTGAACCGGCTCCATCCCCAGAAAATGCACCTTCAACCGCTCGCGCCCCGCCATGGCCGCGCGCAGATCGAAGCCGTTGACGATGGCCAGGCGGAATCCGCCCGGCGGCATGGCGTGTTGGTCCGGGGCGCGGTCTTCGTGGAAGGTGATTTGGACGCTGGTGACGCCGGGCATGGCTTTCACTTCCTCGACGACCGCTGGCGGCGGATGCCGGTAGCGGCGGCCATTCGGTCCGAATAGCACGACGCTATAGCCTTCGCTGCGGTCGTCGTCGCAAAAACCCCACTCGCGCCGTTCGTAGAGCCCGACCACGGCGTCGACCCAGCCCGGACCGTAGAGATCGGGCCATTGGTCGGCAAAGCGCAAATGCGCCTCGATGATAGTTGCGCCGATGGTTTCCACATTGAGCATACCGGTATAGCCGGTAAGATTCTTTCGCACCCATTTGCCGCAATGGGTTTCGATGCCGGCGTCCGGCTCGGCATGCACGATCCAGTAATCGAACATGCCCGCGCCTGCCGGCTTGCCGGTGACGTGCCGCCACCAGCGCGGTTCGCCGTCGACCACGGCAATGTCGGAGGAGACATGTCGGCCGTCGAGCAGCGTCATCCAGAAATGACCCGGCGCGTAATGCTTGACGTAATCGGCTTGCGATCTGAGCACGTGGCTGCCGACGCCCATGCCCCGCAGATTGACGATCGGCTTTGAAAATACCGGATAGCGCGGCGGCGGCACGCCATGCGGGGCGGCATCGAGACTTTGGCTTAGCGCCAGCGCAAGCTTGTCGTAGACGAAGCGATGCGCCGGGTACCACTGCCAGGCGTCGCTATCCTCGGTCGGGATATTGGCCGCGGTATCGACGTGCACGAAATATTGCAGACGCCACGGATCGGCTTCACAGACGGGCATGAAGATCAGACGATGGAAAACGGACTGCAGAGAACGGATAATAGAACTCTAAATCCATCCCCAGTCATCTGTCTTCCGTCCTGCGCAGCGCGTGCACGCTGAACTGGCCGTCGCTCCAGGCTTGCAGCGGCGACCAGTCGCTGCCGTGCGCCAGCGCTTTGAACGAGGCAAGCGTGTACTTGTAGCTGTTCTCGGTATGGATGGTCTCACCGGCGCGGAAAGCCACGATCGTGCCTTGCACTTTCACCCTCTGCCGCCTGGTGCTGGCGAGGTGCATTTCAATGCGGTTTTGCTCGCGATTGTAGAAGGCATGATGCTCGAACGCGGTCAGATCGAAATCGGCGCCGAGCTCGCGATTGATGCGCGCCAACAGGTTGAGATTGAACCTCGCCGTCACGCCTTCGGCGTCGTTATAGGCCGGGCACAGGATTTTGGCGTCTTTGAACAGATCGACGCCGATCACCAGCACGGCGTCGTGGCCGAGGATGGCGCCGGCATGGCGGAGGAACCTGGCCGCCTCGTGCGGCTCAAAATTGCCGATCGTCGAGCCGGGGAAAAATCCGACCCGCGGCAGCATGGCCACCGCCGGCGGAATGGCAAAGCTTTGCGTGAAGTCGGCGACCACCGGATGCACGGCAAGGCGCGGGAAGTCGCGCCGCAACTGCGCCGCGTCCTGTTGCAGGAAATCGCCGGAAATGTCGACGGGGACGTAAGATTCCACCGTCGCCGCAGCGCCAAGCAGGATGCGGGCTTTCCGGCTCGAACCCGCGCCGAATTCGATCAAGGCGCAGTTCGGCGGAAACAACGACGCGATCGCCGGGGCGTTGCCGCGCAACAGCGCGAGCTCGCAGCGCGTCGGATAATATTCCGGCAGCTGCGTGATACGCTCGAACAAAGCCGAGCCGGCCGAATCGTAGAAATATTTCGGCGGCAGCCGCTTCGGCTTCGCCGAAAGCCCGGCCAGAACGTCGGCGGCGAATGGATCGGCCGTCTCGACGGACGGCGCTGCGCGCAGCGCGGTTTGGGTGGCGCTTGCCATGGGACCGCTCAGTGTTGGTATTCGGCGAGCCGCAATCCGGAAAATTGCCAGCGGGCCGGCGGATAAAAGAAATTGCGATAAGTCACGCGCGAATGGCCGACCGGCGTCGCCAGCGACGAGCCGCGCAATACCATCTGATTGATCATGAACTTGCCGTTGTATTCGCCGAGCACGCCCGGCGCCGCCTTGTAGCCGGGATAGGGCGAATAGGCGCTACGCGTCCATTGCCAAACGATGCCGAACGCGTCGGCTATGGCGCCGCGTTTTGCCGCGACTTCCCACTCGGCTTCGGTCGGCAGATCCTTTCCGGACCAGCGCGCAAAGGCGTCGGCTTCGTAATAGCTGACGTGACATACCGGCTGCGCCGGTTCGACGCGGCGCAGACCGCCGAGTGTCATCGAAAACCAGACGCCGTCGATGTTGCGCCAGTAGCCCGGCGCGCTCCAGCCTTGCGCCTCGGCGGTTGCATAACCGTCCGAAAGCCACAACGTCGGCGTCGTATAACCGCCGTCGGCCATGAATTCGAGCCAGTCCGCGTTGGTGACGAGCTGCGGGAACAGCCGCACCGGTCGCAGCGCAACGTCATGCGCGGGCGCTTCGTTGTCGAAGCAGAAGCCGTCGCCGGCATGTCCGATCGTATCGAGGCCCGACAGCGTCGCCGCGGCAACGGCATGTTCATTCGCGCGCGGCCATTGCCAATCCGGATCGTAGGCCGGATTCGTTTCGTTAAGGGAGAACGCGTGCAGAATGTCGGTCAGCAGCAATTCCTGATGCTGTTGCTCGTGATGCAAGCCGATCTCGACGATCGCAATGAGCGAAGCGAAATCGCTCGCAGTCTCGATCAGCTTCGTCACCGCCGCATCGACGTACGCGCGATAAGCGGCGATCTCGGTCGCGCTCGGCCGCGTGACCAGACCGCGCAGCGGCCGCGCTGCACGCGGTCCGGCGGAGACATAATAGGAATTGTACAGATAAGCGAAGCGCTCATCGAACGGCTTATAGCCTTTGACAGTGGGTCGCAGCAGGAACTGCTCGAAGAACCATGTCACATGGGCCCGATGCCACTTGGTCGGGCTCGTCTCGGACATGGACTGAACGACCTGATCCTCCGGCGACAGCAAAGCGGCGCGGCGTTCTGTCTCGGCGCGCACGGCGCGAAAAGCTTCGAGCCAAATCCGCCGCGGATCGGCGGACGGCGGTTCGCCAGCAGCGACAACGGACGCCGCGACCGGATGGGCCGGGTCAGCGAGCCGAACGCGCTTGGAGAGAGCGGAGCCTGGCATTGGTAAATGTCCGCAAAAGGCGGGATTCACTAGAGAATTTCAAAGGCTGGGAAGGTAATCAGTCCCCGGGCAGGTTGGTTCCATAGATGATCGATCCGCCGCAGACTGCAATGCCCATCCCCGCCTCTTAACGCGGATGTGATCGCGCGCCCGAACGCGAACCGCAATTATAGCAAAGTTGTCCTAAGTCCACATGCCGACGTATGGTTTGCCGACGTATGGTTTGCGGCCATGCCGGCTACGCGCTTGACATAATTTGCATCGATCGACCGCGGGCGGCGAATCGACGGATGAGGAAGCGGGGATGACGAAACGCAGCAAGAAGAAGCCGAGCGCCAACCCGATGCTGCCGCGCCACCGCTGCGATTTTTCCGCGATCGTCGACCGGCCGCCGCTACAACTTCCGCGCGGCGCGCGGATCGCGTTCTGGACCATCGTCAATCTCGAAGTCTGGGACATCGGCAAGCCGATGGCGCGCCAGGTACTGGCGCCGCCGACCGGAGTGACGCAGCTCCCCGACGTGCCGAATTGGAGCTGGCACGAATACGGCATGCGGGTCGGAGTCTGGCGTTTCTTCGATCTCTACAAGCGCCTGAACATCCGGCCGACGCTCGCGATCAACGCGCGGGTCTGCGAGGACTACACCCGTGTCGCGCAGCAGGCAAAAAGCGACCGCTGGGAATTCATGGGCCATTCCTACCAACAAGGACCGATCCACAACGAGCCCGATCAGAAGGCGATGATCGCGCACTCGCTCGACGTCGTTGAACGCTTTTGCGGCAAGCGGCCGCGCGGCTGGCTCGGCCCGGGCCTGACGCAGACACTGGAGACGCCGGACCTGCTGACTGCCGCCGGGATCGAATATATCGGCGATTGGGTCTATGACGACGAACCGACGACGATCCGCACCGTCAACGGCCCGCTGGTGACGCTGCCCTATACGATGGAGCTCAACGACATTCCGATGATGGCGGTGGCCCACCACGAGGCCGATTATCTGTTCAAGCGCACCGTCGACCAGTTCGACCGGCTTTATGCCGAAGGCGAAAAGCGCGCAAAGATTATCGCGCTCGCCATCCATCCTTATCTCAGCGGCCAGCCGCACCGCATCAAATATCTCGAAGCGATCTACGATTACACCCGCCGCTTCGACGGCGTCGTGTACTGGACCGGCGAGGAAATTTTGGATTGGTATCTGAAGTCGCGCGCATGAAGCCCTTCTCGTCGTCATCATCCGCGATAGCGGATCATCCGGTAGCCGGCGGAGACTTGGCATGGCACTGCTGACGGAATTTGATAGACGCGCCGATTACTGGATGCCCCGCCGTCGCGGGGCATGACAATGTGGGCAAGCACTATGCGAGGCAGACCAATCGGTGCAGCATTGCTTCTTGCAAGTGTATTCCTGCTTTCAGCCGGTACCGCGAACGCCGCCGCGCCATGCCGCACCGGCGGCCCGTTCAATCAATGGCTCGCCGATTTTGAGCGCGAGGCGCTGGCGCAGGGCATTTCGCAAGGCACGATCGCCGCTGCTGCGCCGTACCTCACTTACGACCAGCGCATCGTCAATATCGACCGCGGCCAGCGCGTTTTTACGCAGACATTCCTGGAATTCTCCGACCGCATGGCCGCCGCCTACCGTATCCAGCGCGGTGGGGCACTGATCAAAAAGTACGCCCCGGTTTTTGCCCGCATCGACCGGCAATACGGCGTTCCGGCGCCGGTGATTGTCTCGTTCTGGGGACTGGAAAGCGATTTCGGCGCCAATATGGGCAATTACCATTCGCTGCCGTCGCTTCTGTCGCTCGCCTACGACTGCCGGCGCGCCGATCGCTTTCGCGCGCAACTGCTCGATGCGTTGCGCCTGATCCAGCGCGGCGATCTGCGTCCCGACGAAATGATCGGCTCATGGGCCGGCGAACTCGGCCAGACCCAAATGATGCCGTCGGAATATTACAAATACGGCGTCGACTACGACGGCGACGGCAAGCGCAATCTGTTGCGCAGCGTGCCCGACGTGCTCGCTTCGACGGCGAATTATCTGGTCGGACTCGGCTGGAAACGCGGCGAGCCGTGGCTCACCGAAGTGCGCGTGCCGGCGAACCTGCCATCTAACTTTCCTTGGAACCAAGCCGACCTCGATATCCAATTGCCGCGCGCCAAATGGGCGGCCGATGGCGTCACCCTTGCCGACGGCCGGCCGCTGCCGGCGGATAATCTCCCCGCTTCACTGTTGTTGCCGATGGGACGGCTTGGCCCGGCGTTTCTCGTCTATGCGAATTTCCAGGTTTATCTGCAGTGGAACAATTCGCTGGTTTATTCGACTACGGCTGCATATCTGGCGACCCGCATCACCGGCGCGGCCCCGCTCCATCGCGGCAATCCGCCGCCGGCGCTGCCGTTTGCCGACGTCAAAGCGCTGCAGACGCTGCTGGCGCGCGCAGGATTCGACGTCGGCGCCATCGACGGCTTTCTCGGCTTGAAAACGCGACAGGCGGTCAAAGCCATGCAGCAGAAATACGGCTTGCCGGCGGATTCCTATCCGACGGCGGAATTGCTCGCGCGCATGCGCGGCGCACATTAGAGAGAACGATGACCAAGCAGATTCGCAGGGTAGTGACCGGCCATGATGCGGCCGGGCGATCGATCTTTGTCATTGACGGCCCCACCCCGCACGTGTTCAGCCGCACCAAGGGCAGCGCAATCGTGCATGAGCTTTGGCAAACGGCGAAGACGCCTGCCGACAATCGCGGCAACGCCGACGCCATCGCCCACGGCCATCGCCTACCGCCGCCACAGAACGGCTCGGTGTTCCGCGTCATCGAATATCCGCCGGACTCCGAGCGTCTTGTCGCCATCGCGCGCGAGCACGGGCTGCCGGATGTTTCGGGACGCGCGGCGGCGACCGACCGCAACAATCCCCGCCATCCCGGCTTTCACCAGACCGCCACGATCGATTACGCCATCGTGCTCGCAGGCGAGATTTACGCGATGATGGACGACGGCGAAGTTTTGCTCAAAGCCGGCGACCTACTCATCCAGCGCGGCACCAACCATGCCTGGAGTAATCGCACTGCGGAGCCTGCGGTGGTCGCGTTCGTGCTGATCGACGCCGATCCGGTGTAATCGCAGCCGAAATACCGCCCGGATGGTGACATAATAATGTGCCAATGCCCGATCCTAGACGACGACCGACGCACGATGTTAGACGACAGTCCGAGCGGCGGGCGACCCGGGGCCGTACTTCGTCTTGCGGCGATAGTTTTTGCGGCAGTCGCTTGACCGCACCGGGTCTAGTGGTGGAAGATACTGAAAAGACAGTAGTTTTCTATTCCTGCCGCGCGCCGCAATGTTACAAAACGCCGTATTTGCTCGGCACCGGGGACCGTTTGGTCGGCGGCGGACTTAGCGAAACGATAATGGGACGCAAAACGTGCAAGAGACGCAACATCGGTTTCGCTCACGGCGATGCGGTCCGCTCCGCGCTTTGGCGATCTTTACCGCAGCCGCCCTTGCCGCCGCACCTCTGATCGCAATCCCGCTAGTTCCTGCAGCGCTCGCGCAAGGCGACTCGGCCCCCAC